>Ga0335394_10010306_pt1 | contig 10530 bp, 7 predicted proteins | sample MAT03_FD_205741 | JGI IMG/M metagenome (GOLD analysis project Ga0335394, IMG submission 205741) | Freshwater microbial communities from Lake Fryxell liftoff mats and glacier meltwater in Antarctica - MAT-03 (spades assembly) (version 2) ...
CGCGATTGGCCAGGAAATAGATTTCCGTCTCACCCTCGCGGCGGTGGATATAGTTCATCTTCGCTTCGGGATCGTTCGAGGCGAAGGCGAAGTCCGGCCCGACGCCGAGCGCGAGCAGAGCCTCGCGTGCCGTCGCTTCGGTGCGCACGCGGGGCCAGATCGCCCCGGCGATGCTGCGCACCTCGGCGTCGCTCTCGGCACCGCCCGATAATCCGGGGACTCGGTCCGGTTTCGGCCCGAGCACCGTCGCGCCGGCCTCGACGAGTTCCTGCACCTTCCGCAATGCGGGCAGGGCGATCGTGTCCTGCGGCGGCAGCACGAGCAGGCGATAGCTCACCCCGTCGGGCAGCACGAGCCGGCCGTCGCGCACGCTGACGCGCGCGAGGAATTGCTCGAGCGCGATGGCGTCGTAGTCGTAGCCCGCGCCGACGCCGGCCGGATCGCGTTCGCGGCGCTGCGTGAAGTTCGGCACGTCGTTGCCGTAATAGTAGAGCACATCGGCGACCGGCAGGCCGCGCTGAAGGAGGAACTGGCTCCGGTTGAGGTAGGTGAAAAACGGCTCCGACTTTTCCCACCACGTCGTATTCGGGTTCAGGTGACTGCCCGCAAAATATTCCTGGCCGGGCACACCCATCTCCGCCGGCGAAGAGGTAAAGGCGTGCCAGAAGAGCCGGTTCATCCCCTCGATGCAGGCTTGGTCGAAAGAAGGCTTCAGATTTTCCCAGAGCCGTTCCTGCCAGTGCAGACCGACGTTGGTGAAGCCTTCGGCGGCGACGAGGGGACGGCCTGCGGTGTGCGCGGCGCTAGCGGGCTGCTTCACGAAGAAACGCGCCTCGTCCGTCGAACGGTGGGTCCTGGCCTCGGACCAGAATTCGCCCTTGGGGATGTCGCCGATCGCGAGGCATTGGAGCGCATCGATCGGCGTGAAGTGCGGACCGCCCGACTCCGGGTGGATGCCGTAGCCACGCTGCGCGGCGAGCGCACTGAACTGCCGGTAGTGGTTGTCGGCCGCGAGATCGCCCAGTGTGCGGCGGAAATCGTGCAGGAAGCGGTTGCTCTCGGCGCGGCTTCCAACGATGCGGCCCGCGATCACCGGCAGCCAAGGCACCGGATCGTAGCCGCGCCGGCGGCGAAATTCTTCGAGCGCGGTGGGCGTCCAGTTAAACGCGCCGACCTCCCAACTGTCGGTGTGCAAATAGCGCAGCGCTTTGCCGGCAAACGGCGCGGCGTCGGCCAGCAGCGGCTCGACCACGGCATCCCAATAGCGCCGAAATGCACCCGCATCGAGGACGTCGAGCGCGTAGCCGCCCCAGCCTTCGCTGTAGGTCGAGACATGGCGCAACTCGCTCAGCGTCGAGCCGAGCCGCAGAATCCGCCAACGCCCCACCGGTGCGTCCCAGGTGAGCGTGCCGTCGGGTGCGAGCTGCGCCGAGAGGTCGATCACCTCACCCGCGAGCGCGTCGTGCTCGCCGGGCTGCGCCGGCTCCTCGGCCGCGAAGATGGGCAGCATATCCAAGCCGGAGATCGAACGTATCCAGCCCATCGGACCGGGAAATGTCGGCCGCGCGACGAGCGCCTTGGAGGCGTAGTTTTTCAACGGCGGCCGATCCGCCGGTTGCGCGGGATCGATCCGCCAGGCGAGTACGCGCACCTCACGGTAGAAATCGTCGTTCACCGCGCCACGCGCCAGCGCGACTTTCACCGGTCCGGGCCCCTGCACCTCGGTCTCCGCCCAGGTGAGTTTCTTCGAGGCATCGTCCGGCGTGACCCCCGGACCGCCGAGATTCCAACCGCTCTGCAGATTGAGACTGAGCTCGAGCCCCAGACGGTCGGCCTCGCGGAGGGCGTGGCGGAAGAGTTCGCGCCATGCCGGCGAACCAAAAGCCGGGCCGGCGGGCACCTGGTCGTTGGAGCCCATGTAGGCCTGCCGCGCGCCGCCCGCGTCGAAAAGAATCGCTCCGCCGAAGCCCTTGGCCCTCATCTCGGTGAGATCGCGCGTGATGGAGTCGGGGGTGACGTTGCTGTTGAGCCACCACCAAAACGCCCGCAACCGGGCCTCGGGCGGCGGCGTCGCGAAGCCGCTCTCGAGCGTCACCGGCCCGGCGGCGCGCGCGAAACCGGGCGCCCCGAGCAGAACGAGAACGAAGACGAGCAATCGCAGGCGGAGGTAAGGGGTCATTGGGAAAAATGTCACACGACGCGGATCACCGGCAATGTCAGCAGCGCGCCGAGTTTCTCGATGCGGTCCGCGATCTGGCCGACGCCGACGGCGCAGTGGTGGGCAGGACCGTGGGCGTTCCAGCGGCTGACGAATTCGCGCGCCCCGCAGGCGAAGCGGTAGCGGCTGTTTGTGTTACCGATCTCGAGGATCGGACCGGTCACCGATTCGCCCTGCGCGCAGAGGAGCGCGAGTTTGCCGCCGGCGGTCTCGATCACGGAGAGCAGCGTGACCGGACCGTGCTTCACCGCCATCTCGACGGAGAGCCCGCGACCGACCTTACCGTGATATACGCCGAGCGGGCGCACCTTCGTTTTGCCCTGCGCGATCGCGATATGCCCCGGCCCGTCGTGACCCATGAGCACCACATCGGCCTGGAAATCCATCGCGTAATATTCGGTGAACGAGCCGCCCGCGCCGAAACGATCCATGATCTTCATCGCCTGGGCGTTTTTCACCTCGTATTCGCCCGCCACCGGCACGCCGCGCGCCGTGAGCAGCGAGCAACCCAGAATGATCGAGGCCATGGTCGCCTCGTTCTCCGCGACACCGGTGCCCTTGTAGTAATACGCCAGCGAACCCAGCCGGTGCGCGGCCACGAGCGCGTCGAGCGCCAGCGAGGTCCGCGCGGCCTCGGCGAGATCGGCGGGCGTGCAGTCCGCCTGCACGTCGAACTCACGGTGAAAATCCGCCACGCGGGCCGTGACCGCGCCGGCCGCCACGGCCCGCCGCAGCGCGGAAAGTTCGTCCACTTCGAGGTGCTCGATGTGCGTGCCGAAGGTCACACTCTGGAGTGTCGCGTCGGACTGGATGTCCAGCATCCCGCTATAGGAGTGACCCATCAGCCCGAGGCGGTTGCCGATCATCGCGGCGGCCACGCGCGCCGCCTCCACCCACGCGTCCACTTCCCCCCAGAAAGCGGGATCGTCGTCGAGCACGCCGCTCACTTGGTGAAAAGGGATGCCGGCGCGCTTGAAGACGTTGGCGATTTCCGGCACCGGACAAGCCGAGCAATGCGCCAACCACTCTCCGGTCATGCGCGTGCGGTCCCCGAGCGCGTTGAACGCGGCGTAGTCGATGGCAGCCGTCGGGGCCAAGTTTAGCACCAGCACCGGCACCTTTGCCCTCGCCACGACCGGCAGCACCGTCGAGGAAAGCGCGTAAGTCGTGACGTGAAGAACGATCAGATCGACGTCCGCGCGGCGAAACTCGCGGCCGGCCGCGTAGGCGCGTTCGGGCTCGTCCACCAACCCGATGTTGACGATCTCCACGCCGGGGCGGGCAAGCTTGGCGCCCACGCGGTCCAGATAGCCCTGGAGGCGTACTTTCAAACCTGGGAATTGCGGCCAATAGGCTTCGAGGCCGATGCCAAAAAGGCCGATGCGGAGCGGAGGGGACACCATGGAGAGAACAGTTTACGGGATCGCCAGCGTGGAAACAATCGGCCTATTGATCTTTTCTATACATAATATGCCTCAGCCCATTCCGAACTATTTTCGCTACTTTACGCCCTCGGCCGAGCGCCTGACTTGGGGCGTGGCCATCACCGCCGCCGGATTCACTCGCATCGCCGCCCACACCGCCTACCCGCCGCCCCACCCATCGGATCACGCCTTCTCTTGGGAGCGGGGCCGCGTGCTTGAAGCGCTGCAGGTCGTACTCGTCACCGCGGGGCGCGGCCAACTCGAGCTCCGCGGGGCCAAGCCGCAGCGCATCGAGGCAGGCGCGGCGTTCATCGTCCTACCGAAAATCTGGCACCGCTATCGTCCCGACCCTGCGACGGGCTGGACCGAGAGCTGGCTTGAGGCTCAGGGCCCCATCGTGGACAACCTGCTCGCCAAAGGCGTCTTCTCCGTGCAAAGCGTGGTGCGGCCCGGGGCGGTCGCCGCCGGTCTCGACGGCGCGCTGGCCTCCGTTCACTCGATCGCCCGCGAAGCGGGTCCCGGCTTCGATCCCGAACTCGCGTCGCGAACCTTTGGCGTCCTCGCCGCCTGGGCCCGCGCAGGCGAAGCCCAGACGGAGCCTACCCACGTCCGCCGAGCGGTGCTCGCCGCCGAACGACGCCTCGCCGAGCACTACGCCGAGCCGGTTAACATCGAGGCGCTAGCCCGAGAACTGGGCGTGGCCTACTCGCATTTTCGCCGCGCCTTTCTGAGCCATACGGGCTTCTCCCCGTGGAAATACGTCGTGCACCTCCGGCTCACGCAGGCGCGGCGATTGCTCGCCGCCAGCGATTCGACGCTCGACGATCTCGCCGCCCGGCTCGGCTTCAGCTCCGGCTTCCATCTCTCCTCTGCATTTAAGCAGGCCTACGGCGTTTCGCCGGACCGCTGGCGCCGCAAGATGCAGGCCGGGACGGGGAGCGCCGCGCCGCTTTCCTAGGGCCGCCGCGCCGCAGCGGGATTGCACTGCGATCCGTTGGGAACCCGCCGTCGACCGCCTCGACCGCGTAAGGCCAAATTATGTATGCGAAAGGTCAGAAGCCGGATTCCGCGCGCATCCACTATCTGCTACTTTCCGCACCGCCCTGTAATCCGCGAGGCGAAATGCCGCGCCCGCCCCATCCTAACCACGACCATGATTGCCTTCAACTCCGCGCGCCGCCTTACGCTTGCGCTTCTCGCCACCCCGGCCGTTCTGCTCGCCCAGACCACTCCCGCCGCACCAGCCACTGCCCGGGAAGAAACAGTCCTCCTCTCCCCCTTCACCGTCTCCACCACCACCACCGGCCGCTATCAGGCCACCGAAGCCACCTCCGGCAGCCGCGTCCGCATCTCCCTGTTCGACTCGACCCAGAGCGTCTCCGTGGTGACGCGCGAGTTGATCGAGGACATCGGCGCGGGCCGGGCCCTCGACGCCGCCAAATTCGTTTCCGGCGTGACGGAGTCCACCATTCCCAACAGCCTTGAGCGCACCACCACTCGTGGCTTCCAGAGCGACGGCGCGACCATTGACGGATTCAACTACATTAGCTTCGGCAACGTCGATCCCTCGGTCATCGAGCGTATCGAGGTGGTCAAGGGCCCTAATGCCATCCTCGCCCCGCAGGGCGTGCCCGGTGGCACCATCAACCTGGTCTCCAAAAAACCCCGCTTCACCGACAGCGGCAGTGCGACCGCCCAAATCGGGAGTTACGACGCCAACCGTGCCGAGCTCGACGTGAACCGCGTCCTTGTCGCCGGCAAGGCCGCCTTCCGCGTCGTCGGCGGCTTCGAGCGCTCCGAGCATCTCGCCGGCGGCAATTACAAGAATTCCGCAACCGTGATGCCGATGATCACCTACCGCCTCACTCCCTCCACCGAAGTCACCTTGCAGGCCCAGATCTTCAACACGTGGGGCGGTGCCTACGGCGGTCTCCCCGTCGATCTCTACGTCGGCACGAATGACAAGGCCCGCCTCATCTCCGGGGTCTCGCGCGAGCTGGATCTCTACGGAAAAATGGCCTCCCGTCACTCCTCCGGCCAATACTACCGGCTGCTCCTCACGTCCGCCCTCGCGGAGAACCTCTCGATGCGCATCGCGGCGAATGTCACCCGCTCCAAGCTGTCCAGCGTCGGCATCAGCGTCGGCACTCCCGTCGGCACCGGCCTCCTGGTCACCCGCAACGAGCAGACCGGTGCCTTCGCCTGGAACGGCATCGTGCGCAACGACGACCCCGCCTTCCCCCGCAGCGGCAACCGCGGTTTCCAGACCCGCGAGGGCTACAACCTGCAGCATGACTTCGTCTACGACATCGAGTTCGACGGCGTGAAATCCACCACCGTCGCCGGCTACGCGATCGACTACCTCAGCAACCCGAGCTACTCGATCAACTTCACGCTGCCGACCTTCAACATCCGCAGCTTCACCCCCACGCCCTACACCAATACCACGAGGGGCTCGGACGTGATCGACTATCGCAAGGCCAACCAGATCTACATCAATCAAACCCTCGCGTTCCTCGACGACCGTCTGAAAATCAACGCCGGCGTCGCCCGCAGCAGCTATACGAACTACCAGAACGATCTGCTCCGTACCAGGGTCGGCCAGCTCAAGCCCAACGCCACGTTGCCCGCAGCCGGAATCCTCTTCAAACCGATGCCCAGCGTCGCACTCTTTGCCGGCTACTCGAAGCAGGCCACCGCCCAGTTCGTCTCTTCGACGTTCACGCCCGCCACCCCGACCCAAGACAGCAAGCAGTGGGAAGTCGGTGCCCGGGTGCAGCTCCTCGACCAACGCCTCTACTCGACGCTCACCTACTTCGACATCAAGCAGAGCAACTTCGGTGTGCCGAATCCGGCCAATGCCTTCGTGCCGCCGCCCGTGCCGCTTTTGCCTCCGCTCCTCTCTGACCGCCTCGCGCACGGCGTCGAACTCGAGTTCACCTTCGTCGTCTCGAAGCAGCTCTCGCTCATCGGCAACGCCACGGTATTCAAAAACCGCGACATCGACAACATCCCCTTCCGCGGCACGGCCGAAAAGTCCGCCGCCCTTTGGACCAACTACACCGGCGAGCGTGGCGGAGCACTCGGCGGCTGGTCCTTCGGCGCCGGTATCGACTACCTTGCCAAACGTCCCGGCGATCTGGCCCAGGCCTTCACCTCCCTCAGCCGCCCCGGCAGCATCATCCGTCAGCAACCTTCGTTCTATCTGCCGGCGCGCACCCTCGTTTCGGTCAAGGTTGGCTATAAGATCGACGCCCACTGGCGTGCGCAGCTCAACGTGGACAATATCTTCGACGAGGAATACCTCGCCGCCAGCACCGCCCGCAACACGGTGTTCCCCGGCACGCCGATCAATCCGAAGCTGAGCGTCACCTACACATTCTGAACCCCGTTTTTTGGAATTGGGCATAGCCCGCTTGCCCGGCCTGTTTTGCCGACATAGATGGGGGCCCCATTCCCAACTTTTCGGCGAGCCAGGCATTCGCGACGTCCGTTTCCGTTTTCATCCGCAACGCCAGCATCGCTTTCCACACCGGAGGCTCCGCCCCGGCGGTAAACGGTGCGGTGGCGATCGCGAGTGCGCCGATCAGGAACCGAAAGGATTTCATGGCAGGAGGGCGCTTGGATAAGCGCCCGGCATGCGCCGAGCGTGTAGGGCCGGACCTTGCGTCCGGGCCCTCGTTGGGTGTTGCCTGCCGAAAGGTGTTGCGACGCGCAACCGGCGCGGACGCAAGGTCCGGCCCTACATTAACCTCATGTAATATATTCTCTTACGTCTTATCTAAGCGCCATTCGGGTCAGGTGGTATGCTTGGTACTTTTGCGCACCCTTTTCGAAATCGTCGCGGTAACCAAGCGGCTCACTTCGGAGGGATGCCCCATGCGAAGGGCGTCCGAGAGCCAACGGTTAGTGACCGTGGTGCGCTGCTTCATCGCCGCGGCGATCTCCAATTTCCAATTGGCGCTCTTTCGGTCCGTTGCGATATCGGCGTCAGTTTTCTTCTCGATTCGCAGAAGCGTCCGTAGCTCTTTTCGCAAAAACGCTTCACGCGCCTCGGCCCGTTCGGGATCTTCCAGCATTTTCTGCGATACCTTCTCTCGGTGCTCGGCGATCAAGTTCTTTTTGAATACGTCCGAGCCGATCGCCCATCCTTTCGACATCTTCTTGAACCCAAGCTGTCGTTGCACGGGCTCGCTCTCGGCCACCCAAGCCAAGTACTTCCGATACTGTCGCCACCCCTGCATCGTGTCCGCCAGATTGCCCGCATGCTTCAGAGCGATTTGTGGACTGTAGAACTCCGGACGCCGCTTCGGAGCGCTCATCCACGCTAGACTTGTCCAGGGCCATTTGAGGACTTCGTCGACGGGAAGCACCTTGGCCCGCACCGGGTTGAGGTGAAGGTAATGGCACAGTGCCCCCATCCCCGCTTGCCCCTCCACGTACAAACTCTTGTACCTGCCCTGAAACAGGTGCCCAGACTCGCCACGGTGCCGATTGAATCGCGTCGCAAATGTCGCCTGCAGCCAAGTCATCCCCTCCACGAGATTTCCTCGCGGCGTTTCCAGCGCCAAGTGAAAGTGATTCGACATGATACACCAGGCATGGACCCGCCAACCCGTCTTTTTGCACGCCTCCTCCAAGCAAATCAGAAATGTCTCCTTTGCCCCGTCCTCGCGGAAGATATGCTGCCGATAGTTCCCGCGATTGATCACGTGGTACATCGCACCCTCTCCCTCGAACCTCAGTTTCCTCGGCATCGTTGTGTTACAAACCGTCTGCCTCGTCCCGACAAGTACAAACTACACGACCTGACCCTTTTTTGACCGTCCGCAGCAAAAGCTTGATCTACGCATCTGATGTAGTAGCATCGAATGCGTGAGGACCACCCTAGATCTGGACCAAGATGTTTTGCTCGCTGCCAAAGAGATCGCCGCGCGCTCGAAACGCACCGCCGGCGCGGTGATTTCCGAAATCTTCCGGCGCGGCCTCCACGCGGCCCCGTCCACCGCAGCCGATCCGGGCAAAAAAGTGGCCGCCGGTTTTGAGGTGATCCCCGCCAACGGCCGCGTCGTCACGGCCGCGCTCGTGCGCCGCCTCCGCGATGAGACCGAGGACGCATGAAAGCCCTTCTCGACACCAACTTCCTGATCGCTCTCTTCGACGCCGCCCACGTCCACCACGCGATCGCGCAGGCTTGGCTTATCGAAAATCGCCGCCTCGGCTGGGCGACATGCCCACTCACTCAGAACGGATGCATCCGCATCTTCTCCCACCCGGCCTACCCCGCCAGCCTTCCCGTCCCCGAGATCGCCCGGCGCCTGCGCCAAGCAGCCGCTGCCACCGACCACGAGTTTTGGGCGGACGCGGTGTCGCTCACCGACCCGAAACGTTTCGACCTCACCCGCGTGCCGCACCCGCGATACCTCACCGATGCCTATTTGTTGGGGTTGGCGGTCGACCACAAGGCGCGGCTGGTGACGTTCGACCAAGGTTTCCCGGCAGGCGCGGTGCGCGGGGCGGCGGGCAAGCATCTTCTGGTGCTGTAAACGCCCCGCGTTGGGTCGATCGAGAGGTTTGGGCTTTGGCCTTTGTCGAAACACTCAATCCGCAAGACCGCCCCCCGCTCGGTCCGCACGGAGCAGTCGACTCCGGCGCGATCGGAAAGCGTCCCGGGTCGGCGGAATCGCGTTTCACGATCAAGAATGACAAGGGACAAAGCCTGTCACTTGAGCGGGATTCTACCATGTCATCCATGCGGTGGCCTTGGGATTGTTTTTTCGTGGGGCGAAACGATCGGGCGTCGGCGAGTAGTCGGTCGACCCGCCTCCATTTTATCGGAACGGCCTGAAGGCCGGACTCCGAACACCGATCGAGCTTGGAGTCCGGCGGTCGTCAAGGGGTCAGCGCCCACTATGAGGCCCAGGCCTCGCTCGGCTACCGCTTCCGCTGGATGAACCACCGCTTCAACGCCCAGCTCAACGTCAGCAACCCGCTCGACCACGACGACCCCGTTTTCAACGGCACCGGCACCCGGGCCGCCACCGCGACCTCCGACCCTCAGGTGCTTCGTAGCGGCTTGTATTAGGTCGAGCCGCGCGAGTATGTTTTCACCTCGAGCGTGGATCTCTGTGTAATACCCACGCTTTCCCCTTTCTGTCTCCTCGGGCACTTTCGCCCCGACCTTTGCACCTTCGTCATTTTTCTCCATGAGAATCATCCTAACCATCCTGTGCGCTCTCACGCTGTCGTGCTCCGCAGGCCAAGCGCAGGAGAAATCGACGGCCGCCGTGCCGTGGAGCACCGACTTCGCCCGATACGAAACGAAAACCCCTTGGAAAGTTTCCCCGGAAGAAATCGCCGAACGCACCGCCAAGGTGCCGAGTCGCAACTGGGATGAAGCTAAGGTCGGCAGTTACACGCTGCCGGATATGTTCGCCCTCGGCAGTGGTGGGCGGGTGACTTCGGCGGAGGGGTGGGAGAAGCGGCGGCGGGGCGAGTTGCTCGCGCTGTTTCGTAGCGAGGTCTATGGCGTGAGCCCGCCGAAACCGGACAACCTGACCTTCCGCGTGGTCGAGACGAATCCGCAGTCGATGGACGGTCGGGCCACCCTCAAGCGCGTTGCCATCGGGTTCAAACTCGACGGCGCATCCTTCGTCTTTCGCCTCACGCTCTTCGTGCCGAACGGGCGGGTGGGGAAGGTGCCTGTGTTCCTGCTGCTCAATCATCGCGGCATCGAAAATACGGATCCCACTCGCACAAAGAAAATGGAATTTTGGCCCGCCGAGTATGCCATCGCCCGCGGCTACGCCATGGCCGCGATCGACGTGTCGGCGGAGGTGGATCCGGACAAACGCGACGCGACCGATGGTATCCGCCAGTTTTACAAAA
>Ga0335394_10010307_pt1 | contig 10530 bp, 8 predicted proteins | sample MAT03_FD_205741 | JGI IMG/M metagenome (GOLD analysis project Ga0335394, IMG submission 205741) | Freshwater microbial communities from Lake Fryxell liftoff mats and glacier meltwater in Antarctica - MAT-03 (spades assembly) (version 2) ...
CGCCCAAATGCCTCTCTTCGGAAGTACTTCAATAACCATCGCATCGGCTTTGATTAACAATTACGGATTGGGAAAAGCAGCATGCTAGCGTTGAGACCGCTTGTCCGGTAGCCGCCATCCATTCATTGAAATCAATATGAAAAACAGCGAAGAGGCGGTTGAATCGTTTCCTGACGCCCTTATTAGTTGTGCGACGCTCCGCGTCGCAAGAATCACGATGCGGATGGGCTGTGACTTTTTGAATCCGAATAAAGTACTCATCACACTCCGTGTGATGTCACATCAAAAACGAAAGGCTTTTGAACTGCAGACGTCACACGGAGTGTGACGGGTACTATTAAATCACGACGCGGAGCGTCGTGCAACTAAGTTTTTCAAAACAAGCATTAGCATTAATCCATGCCTGGAATCCACAGCTTGCTGCCACCGCTGGAGCCGCTGCCAGCATTGGCTTGTGGTTCCTCGGATTGACCAGGTGTCCATAAACCGGACGCGGGTGAGGAGCTCGAGGAGATAGCCGCTTCGGGGCGACCGCCGCGTGCTCGCTGTGCCTGCTGTTGCCGCGACATGGCCATTTGAATAAATTGCAGTAGAACAGGATCGTTCGGATTGTCGCGCAGCGATTGTTCGAGGAATTGGCGAGATTCACCGGATCGACCCAGCATGTTCAACACTTCGACTCGTTCGAGGACCGCGTTGCCAATTGGAACGCCCAGTTGCTTGCCCGCCTCCACGATGCGACGAAGCAACGATTCCGCCTCGGCAGGGTCGCTGGTCGTTCTCGTCATCAAATTGAGCTGAGTGTATTCGGCCGACAGCTTGGCTTCGTCAGGCCATTGCATCTGCTGGCTGCGCTCCACCAAATTCTCGTACACCGAAGTGACTCCACGTTGCAAAGCGGACTGCATCAATTGAATCAAACTGTTTGCATCAATATCGCTCAGGTTGGTCCAGAAATAACTTGCACCACCTACCAAATCGAAAACGTCTTCCGAGGCCGAAATCTTCGGTACGGTGAGTTGGAGTTGATGATGAACATCCTTGAACTGGGCGTCCGAAAGTGCGGACGTGCCTGAGCCTTGCCAATGCAAAAGCAATGCCGCTAATTTGAGTTTCAGCGAATCATTGCCTGCCGCTTCTCGCGGAGTCTTTCCCGACAAGCACTGCTGGGGATAGTCGAGGAATCCATCGAGTACCAACTGGCGAGTCGCATCGTTGAGGGCCGAACGCCGTTCTGGCGCGACCTGCTTGCGAAGCATGATCGAAGCGGTGACTTGGGACAAATACGACGAGGGCAACTTCTCAAGTAGTTCGCGGTTCAGAGTCCCAATTCCAAGGTCCTTCTTAACGTTTTCCAAAATCGCGCGGCGAGTTCCAATCGGTGGCTCAAGAGAAATCAACCGAGCCGGCTTGTCCGTTTGCTTGCCGTAATACGCCATCCAGCTGCCACTGCGAGCAGCATCCAGTTCACCAAACTGCTCTTGCAACACGGGCTCAACGCAAACGAACGCGAGCTTGGGTGGCACTTCTTCACTCAAGATTGCATCCAGTAAGCCCTTGAGTTGATCGACAGCGATCGGCAGCAATCGCTTATTATCAAGCAATTTTTGTTCGAACTCGCTGTCTTCGATGACATATTGGCAAAGTTCTTCACTGACGGAAACTCCATTCGCACTCGGTGCTAAGTCGTATGCGAGAGCTTGATAGTAAATCCGTTGAGCTTGTGGCAAGGAAGCAATGTCGGCAATTTTGCGACAAGTTGCTCCCGCAGATTCCACGTCTGTGAGCATGAGTTGGCAATAGAGAAGGACTTGTAGAATTGGGGCCTGCGCGCCGAATTCTCGCTGCATTGATTCGAGCTTGGTCTTTGCGGTTGAGATGCGATAGGAACCTACCAATGCGTTCGCTTCGGCTAAGCGTTCGGCGTATGGAGCATCCTCGATTTCAAGTGATGAAGGAAGCGATTCTCGGGAGAGCAAGTTTGCGTTAGTTTGAGAAATGAGCGAGTCGTAAGCGCCTGAGGCGACTCGGATCATGTCGCCACCCATGTCCAACAACATCTCGCAGTGAAGCAGCGCCGGCAAAATCATGCCCCGTTGGCCCATCGACTCCATCAGATTCATGGCGACCGTGGCGGTCAGCGGTGGCAATGCCTCGGTGGCATCGGATATCGCCTGCAACATCAGCGTGGCCCCCTCCTCGGTGTTTCCACGAACCACCGCAACCAATGAGCGGTAAAGCTTCGCAAGCGGATTGTCCGGTTGTAGCCGAATGAACTTGGCGGAGGTTTCCTCGAGCGATTCGAGTTCTCCCAGTTGCAGCAGCAGTTCCGATTTCATCGCCAAAAGCCAAGGTTCGGACGGTAGCGACTTGAGGTTGGCATTGATGCGATCCAACGCGGCGACGTTTTGTTCGCCGACGGTCATGCGATCGATGATTTGCATCTCCGGAAAATGCTCGTTGCACTTGCAGAACTTAATCTTCTTTCCGTTGCCGCAAGGGCAGAAACTATATTGGTCCAAACTCATGGCAAACCGATTCAAAATGTTCGAAGGTACAAAAAGCGAGGCCGCAATAACTGATCCACGGACCAAGTTTTGCAAGCGACAGGACTCCGGCCATTCCGTTTACGACCAGGTCACTATTTCTAGGCCGTAAGTTTAGCAAGGTTTCGCCAAAAAGCCCATCCGCTACGGATTTTGAAGTAGCCGGTGCGAAATCTCTGCGATTACTCGCATTTTCGTATGGTCCTTGACTCCAGGTGCCGACTCAATTCCAGATGCGATATCCACGCCGTCAGGTCTGGCTATCTCTATCGCCTGCGAAATATTCTCAGGAGTCAATCCGCCGGCCAATAGCAGGGGTGTATTCCGCAATTGCTCGGGCCTCGGAAACAGCAAATCCCACCGAGCTGTTTTGCCGGTCCCGCCACGCTGAACAGGATCGTAGGCATCCACCAATAGGCCAAGCAGCCGCGGATTCTGAAATCGAGACCATTCCAAAGCAGTTTCTCTGTCTTCGAGATTATCTCGCCATGCAACTGCTTTGATAAAAAAGATGGATTGCAAAGAAGGGATCGATTGCGCTTGCTCGATCCACGCCGGCGTCTCGTCGCCGTGAAGCTGAATGCAATCAAGTTGACATTTAGCTAGAACCGCATCGACCTCAGCGGGCGACGCGTTAACGAAAACCCCTACTCGCAAGACCCGCTGGTCAGCTATTTCACTCAACCCGCTCGCCGTCTCTGGTGAGACATAGCGAGAACTTGGTTTATAGAAATTCAAGCCGATGGCGTCCGCCCCACATTCGATAGCTGCCCTAACGTCCGCCTGCCTAGTCAAGCCACAGAACTTGATTTTCGGCAAACGGATTTCAGGAACCATCGAGGTGGAGTCAGTCAAGCGATAGAGCAATAATGTTCAGGAACAGAACGACTTAGTAGATTGCTAGTCGTTACGACCGTCAATCAGCCACTAAAAATAATCCACCGTCATGATATGGCCGACAATTAGCCATACCCCAAAGAACATACAACCAATCACAGTATTCAAAAACTCGATAGACATAGGTCGCGACCTCCCCAAGACTGAGAAACCGCCATCCGTAGTAGTCGACTTGGACCTCCCAAGTCGTTCGCCTTCATGCGAGCTGGTCGTATCGACGCACCTTGAGCCAAAACTTCAAAAGAATTTTGAGCTGCAGCACCTCTTACCCAGCTGGCAGACTCGACATAATCGCAAGATTGTCCCGATGTATGACTTCTTCATACGGACATTGACCAAGAATCTGCTCAATCCGATCGGAACGGCAGCCCCTGATTTGCCTTACTTGGCTCACGCTGTAGTTGATCAATCCGCGTGCAATCTCGATGGACTGTTGATTGACGACCGATACGATGTCCCCTTTTCCAAAGTCGCCACCGACATCTTTGATTCCGATTGCCAAGAGACTTCGCCCGTCGCTGGCCATAGCTTTGGCAGCTCCGTCATCAACCATGACATACCCAGCCGTCTGTGCCGAAAAACCAATCCACCGTTTGCGAGGCGTTAGCGTCTTGGACTGAGGCAGAAATAGCGTTCCGGTCGGTTCACCTTGCGCCAGCTGAATCAAAACGTTTGGCTCTCTACCCCAAGCGATAATGACCGACTGTCCACTCATGGTGACAAACTTGGCCGTCGTTAACTTGCTTGCCATCCCTCCCTTACTTACGCCCGTCTTGCGATCGCGAACCATGTCTTCAACGCGATCATCGATGCGTTCCACCGTCGAAACGACTTGAGCTGCCGGGTCGCGAGGGTCGCGGTCGTACAAACCACGCACATCGCTTAATATGGCCAAAACACTCCCTTCCAACAGACCAGCAACCATCCCCGCCAACCGATCGTTGTCTCCGAACGTTGTCTTCAACTCATCGACCGCCACCGTGTCGTTTTCGTTGATAATCGGAATAGCGCCCATCTCGAGAAGCCGGCGCAATGTGTTGCGAACGTTGAGATACGCGACCCGATCATCGAGCTCCGAAGCGGTCAATAGAATCTGTGCGGCATGCCGACCATGCTCCGCAAATGTCTGCTCGTAGACCTGAATCAGATGCGTTTGGCCGATGGCAGCCACGGCTTGCAGGGTAGCAAGGTCCGTCGGCCTTCCAGGTAGTCCAAGCTTGCCAACGCCGCTTGCGACCGCTCCGCTGGAGACCAAAACCACACGCTTGCCCATCTCCACCAGCACGAGCAATTGCCTAGCAAGGTTCGCAACCTGAACCCTATCTAGCCGCCCGCTATCGTCTGTCAGCGAGCGGGATCCCACCTTGACCACCCAAGTTGCGGCATCGGCCACACTCTGTCTAAGTTCTTCCATGTTATCAATCTGTGTGGTTGGCGTCGCTCTCTTAAACCGCTAGCTTCTTCGATTCGATCAGCTTATCCAGTTCCTGTCGAAGCTTGGGCAGAATCTCATCGTAGCTGAACGCACCGATCGGTTCGCCACCTCGTTTAAGATTCACTTTTGCGGGACCACACCATAGACCTAGGTCTGCATCGTCCGTTTCGCCGGGGCCATTCACGCGGCAGCCCATGACCGCAATCGTAATCGCATAGTCTTTGGCATACGCAGTCATCTCTTTGACATCCTGGGCCAATTCCACGAACGCTTCGTTTTCAACCCGCGAACAGCTGGGGCACGAGATGATGTTGAGTTTCGATGGATCCAATGCAACCACGGATCGCAATCTGCCGTTCCGAATGTCATCAATGATCTGCCGCCCCGATTCGATCTCCATCGACTTTTTGGAGTTGGGAACCGTCAAGCTAACGCGGATCGTATCGCCGATGCCCCGACCGATAAGCTGTTCAAAGGCAATCCGAGTTTTAATGATGCCATCCGGTGGCAGTCCCGCTTCTGTTACACCCAAGTGCAATGGCACGTCAGGTCGCTTCTCAGCGAAACGCTTGTTAACTTCAACGACTTTAGCGGGATCACTGTCTTTTAATGAAACGACGAATTGGTTGAAGCCGATAGCGTCGAGCAATTCACAATGCTCAAATGCCGAGGCCAACATGGGTCCGATCGAATCGGACCGATCGAACAATTCCTTTTGGCCAGGATCGACGCTGCCGCAGTTTACGCCGACTCTCAAGGCACAATTGTTCGAACCAGCTGTGTCGGCCAGGAACTTCACTTTGTCTTGCCAGGGTCGTTGCTTTTCATGGTGGTAGAGGTGGCCCGGGTTGTATCGCACTTTATCAACATGCGGTGCCACTTTTTCGACGAGACGGTAGTTCTCTTGCAAATCTACCGACAGGTTGGCGGTCGTCTGCTTTCGAATTTCTGCAAGAGCTTCGGCGTCTTTGTCGCTATCTACGGCGATTCGAACGACATCGGCACCTGCCCGTTGCAAATCATTGACCAGTTCAACCGTCGCATCAATGTTGGTAGTGTGGGTGGCCGTCATGCTTTGAACAGCAATGGGATGGCTCGCACCGATCGAGATGGAACCGATCTGAACGCTTCGGGTAGGGTTTCGCTTGATTTCCATGGAGTTGCTATTGAACGTGAGTTTCGAGACCTAGGCACCAATGCTCTACACCAGTTTATCTGATCGGCAAATTTCCGCAGCCCTAAGACTCGGTCTACGATTCGAAAAAACCTCTGGCTTTATGCCAAATGGCACTCACTTTGTGAGCGGCAAGGCGCTAGCCGCCGGTATTCCGACTGCATATTCGCTGTGATTTCCGTCACCCGCGGCTCGCGCCCAGCGGCTCACTTACGCCAAAGTGCGTGCCACTAGTGCCTTTGAGCTTTAAGACGAACTGCGTACAAATCGGAGCCAAGGTAGTAAAAAAGCCATCCGCCTTTAAATCTATGTGTCCGTTAAACTATAATCCGTAACAAGCCAAAGGCGTTTTTCTCGTTTGTCCTCCGGAGTTCTGTTGGGTTATGATTCGAAATCCTCTCTGTTGGGTTCTGCTATCCCTTGCGGTACTTGCGGGCTGTGTTGCACACGGCCAGATCGCTTGGGCTCAGGACAATCCGTCGTCGGCCCTGCGATTTAACCAAGATATTCGGCCGATCCTTTCCGGTGCTTGCTACCGTTGCCACGGCTTTGATTCCAAAACCCGTGAAGCAGATCTGCGATTGGATACCGCCGAGGGCGCACTGGTCGAGCGAGCGTCGGGCGAGTTCCCAATCGTTCCTGGCAAACTCGACGAAAGCCTCGTCTGGGCTCGAATCCAATCGTCTGATCCAGATTCCGTAATGCCTCCACCATCCTCCAATCGTCAATTGACCGATGCTGAGAAGCAAACGATTTCAAAATGGATCGAACAAGGAGCAAAATACGAAAAGCACTGGTCGTTCGAGCCAATCACCGCGCCCAAAGAAATCGACAACTCAATTGATACATTTTTGGAGCAGGAACGCAAGCGCAAGGGACTCGTCGCGCAGGGCCCGGCAGATCCTATAACTCAAGTTCGACGACTGGCTTTTACGTTGACCGGATTGCCACCGAGCTTGTCCGATGTTGACTTGTTTGTGGCGAATCCAACCGAAGCGAACTACCGCAAGGTGGTCGAACAGTATCTCGCTTCGCCACACTATGGCGAGGAGATGGCCCGGCATTGGCTGGACGTTGCTCGCTATGGTGATACCCACGGTATGCACTTGGATAATGAGCGGCAAGCTTGGGCGTTTCGAGATTGGGTCGTCGATGCGTTCAATAGCAATATGCCCTTCTCGCAATTCACGGTCGAGCAATTGGCCGGCGACTTGCTTCCAAATCCATCGCTTTCGCAACAGGTGGCCACCGGTTACAACCGTTGCAATGTAACCACCGGTGAGGGTGGGGCCATCGATGATGAGTTTCTGTTTCGCTATGCCGTCGATCGAACGAGTACGACGATTCAAACTTGGCTCGGACTGACTGGCGGCTGTGCCGTTTGCCATGATCACAAATACGATCCGATCAGCACGCGAGAGTTTTATTCTATGTACGCGTTCTTTTACAGCGCCGCCGATCCGGCCATGGATGGGAATGTGGAGTCGACTCGTCCCTTTCTGCCTCTGCCAACACCCGAACAAACGACAGCACTCGAGCTTGCCAAAGAGCGCGAGGCCCAATTGTTAGCCAAACTTCAGCAGGGCGCCTCAGACAAGGAGCAGATCGCATTTGAAATACAGTCCACAGTTCCGGGAACCGGATCCGTGACTGCCGTGTGGATGGACGATGAGTTTCCTATTGGTGCCGGATTGAGAAACACTTCTCGCAATGATGCGAGATGGTCTGTTGACGTTGGCGCACCGATGGGCCGCAGAGCGTTGCGACAGGAGTTTGGACACAAGTTTGAACAGACGATCACCGGTGGCTTAACGCCGATGTGGATTTTGGATCAAGGCAGTCTGCGAATTTGGGCGATGCTCGATCGCAATGAGCCACCCAAGGCCATCTACGTTGACATCAAAACCGATTCGGGTTCCAAGCGATGGGTTTGGTGCAATGACCCCAGCGATAGTAAACTGGTCGGAGCGGAGCCGGATCGTGTCCAGGGAAAACTTCCTCAACCCGGTCGCTGGGCTGAGTTGACCGTATCGCTCTCAGAACTCAAAGCTGGGTCCAATGTCAAAGAGATCAAGCTTGGACTTTTCGGAGGCATCTGCCATTGGGACGGACTCACATGTACCGGCAATCTACGCACCGAAGACCAGCTTACCTCGAACGTAACCGCCTGGTGGACCTCAGTCAAAGGAACTGCAGTCCCGCTGGCGAGTGAGCCTGTTGCTAAAGCGTTGAAGGACGGACCAGATAGTGAGAGTGGCAAAGCCCAAGCCGACAAAATTGCAGAGTTTTATCGCATGCATATTTCGGAAGAAGCCTCGCCGGCAGTCCTAGTCGCTCGACACAATTGGCTAATCGCTAGGATTGACCGAGCCATCATCGAAAGCCAGATTCCTGGCACGTTCATCTTCAACGATCGCGAGAAACCTCGCGAAGCGTTTGTCATGACACGGGGCCAATACGACCAAAAAGGGGAACTCGTTTCGCCCGGAACACCTGCAATGCTACCATCGCTTGGAAAGAAACCTGAACAGGAGCGACTTAGCCGCCTCGACTTGGCAAGATGGCTCGTCGCGGACGAAAACCCTCTGACTGCGAGAGTGACAGCCAACCGCTTATGGCAACAGGTCTTCGGTGTGGGCTTGGTCAAAACCAGCGATGACTTTGGCTCGCAAGGTTCACCGCCCTCGCATCCAGAACTGTTGGAAGCGATGACATTTCGATTTCGCAACAGTGGTTGGGACGTTAAGAAGTTGATGAGCGACTTGGTGACAAGCAGTGCATTCCGACAGTCGGCAGTCGTTACTCCAGAATCGCTCGACATCGATCCTGAAAATCGCTTTCTGGCACGCGGGCCACGGATTCGATTGGATGCCGAACAGATTCGCGATACCGTTTTGGCCGTGAGCGGATTGCTCAATCGCAAGACGGGTGGCCAGGCCTTTAAAGGATACCAGCCCAAGAACATTTGGGAGCCAGTTGGCTATGGCGACTCGAACACGCGATACTACATTCAGGACCACGGGGACTCGCTGTATCGGCGCAGTCTCTATAGCTTCATCAAGCGAACGGCACCGCCACCATTCATGAGCAACTTCGACGCACCTAATCGGGAGTTGTTTTGCACTCGACGTGAACGGAGCAACACACCTTTGCAAGCGCTGCAACTCATGAACGACGTGCAGTATGTTGAAGCGGCCAGGGTTCTTGCTGAAGGCATCCTTCGGGACGAAAAAGTTAAACCACAGGACCGAATCGGATCGATCTTTCAAAAGTGTTTGTCTCGCAATCCGAGTTCAACGGAGTTGGCGGCCATCGAAAAAGCGGCGGATCAATTCCGTATTCGCTTCAAAGAAAACATTGCCGATGCACAGCGACTCATCGCCATCGGCGAGAAGCCCTTCGACCCATCACTACCGGCTGACGAGCTCGCAGTTTGTACCTTGGTTGCAAACCTGGTTTTGAATTTGGATGAGCTCGTCAATCGAAATTAGTCTAATCTCGAAAAACGGCATGGACTGCCGTTCTACACTTGGAACACAAACATGCCAAAACTAGCGGCTTTCCCCAAAGCGTACATGCAGGCGCTTTGCAAAGATGGGAAGATGAAGCTGTCCGAGTGGTTCGAGCTCGCTTCAACGCTCGAGATCGATGGTCTAGAATTCTATGCGGGCTTTATCGAGTTGGTAGACTCCGCAAATTGGCCTGTTTTTCGGCGGCAAGTTGAAGCGATGGGGATGACGATCCCGATGCTATGTTGCTCTCCCGACTTCACTCATCCAGACGAAAGCTTTCGCAATCGCGAGATTGAAAAGCAGAAGCGATGGATTGATATGATCGCCACGCTGGGTGGAAGTTACTGTCGCGTGCTGAGTGGTCAACGAAGACCTGAGTTAACCGCCGAGCAAGGGGTTCAGTTGGCTGCCGATTGCATTGAAGCCTGTTTGCCACTTGCAGTGCAGAATGGCGTGACCTTGATCTTGGAGAACCACTATAAGGACGATTTTTGGGAGTACCCCGAGTTTGCTCAGAAAATGGATGTCTTTTGCGCGCTGGTCAACGCAATTGATCATCCGTCCTTTGGCGTCAACTACGACCCGAGCAATGCGTATATCGCTGGCGACGATCCGATCGAACTGTTAAAGCGAGTCTCGCATCGGGTTGTAACAATGCACGCGAGCGATCGCTATTTGATCGAAGGTACCCTGGACGACTTGAGACGCGAGGAAGGCGGGGCAGCAGGCTATGCGAAACGACTTCGTCACGGCGAGATAGGACAGGGACTAAACGACTACGATGCGATCTTTGGAGAGTTAAAGCGAGTCGGCTTTGACGGCTGGATCAGTATCGAAGACGGAGTAGATGGAATTGAGCAACTGCAGCGAAGTGCGACGTTTCTAAAGAAGAAGATCGCACAGTATTGGCCTTAAATGCGAGGACGAAACCAACGCGTTTCTCTCCCCCTCGCCCCGTTTTCGGGG
>Ga0335394_10010308_pt1 | contig 10528 bp, 13 predicted proteins | sample MAT03_FD_205741 | JGI IMG/M metagenome (GOLD analysis project Ga0335394, IMG submission 205741) | Freshwater microbial communities from Lake Fryxell liftoff mats and glacier meltwater in Antarctica - MAT-03 (spades assembly) (version 2) ...
ATGGCCCGCGCTCCTGGCATGAACCCAGCGTCGTTTGGCTAAACCCCACCAAAGTCACTCGCTCCTTGTTGGATCAACAGGAGCGTGCCACCTGAATCGGGGCGGCAACTACCTTGACACTCACCGGAACCTTCTCGCCATCGAATGCGCCAAGTTCGCGCAGTCTGTCTGTGCCACTTGAGTGTACGAGGTCCGTTCGGCCTTGGGCTACCTCGATCAGCTTCAGTACGGATTGGGCTTCCGTGTCGGAGAGTCCCTGTCGCCGCGCCGTGGCTCTGGTCACATCGGGAGGGAAGAGGGTCACGACATCGTACGTGTCCTCCTCTGGCTTCAAAAGTTCTGCGACGTAGCCTGCTACGGCAGGGACCACGTCGAGCGGGATCGGAGTGGCCAGCAGCGGACTTGTAGCGGCGGCCGACTGAAGAGAAGTCGACAAGTGGAATCCGGATTCCGGGCGGTCTTCTTGGTCATAGAAGAGGACATAGCGGTCGTGGAGGTGCTGCTTGTTGCCACCTCCTCGGCTTTGAAGGTCACAAATGCGAAGGTTCAAGCCTCGCAGGAGTTCCAGATTTTGTTTCGCTCCCTCTCTGAGTCGCTCTGCCCGCGAGGTGACGCCGTTGTCATCCAGCGATTTGATTTGCGTATTGGTAACGACGACCAGTTCTTTCGCCGCTCCCGAAGCACGACAAATGAGGTCTAATCCCAACAGATCGAAGTATGGGTCAGCGACGACGATGGTGCCGCTGCATTTCGAGAGCTGCTCCTTCAGCCACTCAGCAAACTCGAACTTGTTCTCGTCGGTCCCCCAGCCTCTCTGAAAAAAGCGGGCGCCTGATGGTGCGGGGTTCATCCGTCGCACGACTTGACGAGCGCTCTGAATGCCTTGCCCCCACGACAGTCGATTCGAGATATCCATGGGCAGATTCATGCCTACCTGAGAAATCGCAGAGAATTTCTGTGCCCTAGGATTCAACCGAGGGGGCAGCCGCTCCAACCACGATGCCCCTACCGTTCCGGTCAAGTTGATGAGACTTCCTTGAATCCCGATGCTGCGCAGAAAATGCTGCTCTATTTCATCCCAGAGCATCCACGTCCCCTCGGTTCGTCGCCAAACGCGAACGAGCACGCCGTCGACTGGCTCGGGGACGTTCACGGCAGCCAGACCAGATTCGTCGAAGAAGACAAGTTGATCTGATGCGATGCTGAGGACCTGCTCGGATCGCACCTGCGCAATGTAGTCGGCATGCGCAATAGCCCCAGTCAGCGCCAAGCGGACGTTGCAGCACGTGCCATCCGCCGACTTCTCGTAGTCCACCTCTACTCTTGATCGCTCTCGCAAATCCAAGGAGGGGAAAGAGAACACTTCGAGACAGCCGAAGGCGTCTCCAGCACTTCCGCTGAAGTCGATTCCCGTCTCGCTCCGAAGCAGTCCAGCGACCCAGCGCAGCACTTCGTCAGACTGCTGCTCATCCTCTAGAAATTTAAACCTATTCTGTGGGGCGAAGCGTGAGCAAACACAGCCTGCGTAGGGAACGACGCTGGTCCGTCCTTGGGCAAAGGGAGAGAGTAGACTTTGTGAAGGGACCGAAGAGAAGAAAGCAGCCGGCAAGCGGTCCCACTCAGCATTCATCCATGGCCCACCCAATCTGACATCGATCTCCGGCAGCTCAAGTTGTTGACACGCATCCGTGAGCGAGAGCCCTGTGTGTAGCAGGGCAAGCAGGCCATGAATTTTCAGTCCTGGAAGCACGATAGAGCGGCGTGTGACTATCCGCTTCTTCGAGCCGTCTAGGGAAGCTCGCTTGCCAACCTCACGAGGTACCCACTGGAGAGGAGTTGCTGAGCGAGTGGGAATCACCTGACCGTAAATGGGTCGAGCTCTAAGCTCCCAGGTGTCGCACTCGAGCCACCAAAAGCTCAAACGGCAAAGGGCACCCTGCAGCGCCAGCTCTTCGAACGGGTCGATGAAGAACCCAGTGGTCCTGTTACTGCTGGTCATGGATTGCGCCTCGACAAAACAAGTGGATGATGAACGCATTGCAGACTGCGGATGCAGATCTGCATTCTGGTTTGGCTTCGGAAACTCGTGCCAACAATGATCTCCCCGGCGGGACACGTTGCCATAACCGAATCGGTCAAAGGCGAAGTGTTCTCCGCCGCACGATTGACAACAGCACACTGGAGGCGCTTCTCCTCGCCTTCGTCGAGCGGAACGGCAACGCTGCGAGCTTCACAATCCCGTACTAATTCAGCCCCGACCTCCCTCAAGAATCGCCCCTCCTCAGACATTTGGTCAAGGTCCAGGCAGTGCCCAAGTACGAGCGTGGCCTCAACGACTGCAGCCTTCTCGCCGAAAAATCGCGTCGCCCAGACCCAGGCGGCATCTTCAGCCGTCCAGAAATAGACGCCGTGCCCGAGCCATTCACCGGCACCTGAACTCGGACAAAAACCATTCGCGCAAACTTGCTGAGCTTTGCCGATCGAGGTGCCATGGTAGCCAACCATCGAATTTCGCCGAGGTCGTTCGTGGAGGTAATAGGCCACCTAGAACAGCGTCCCCTGCGTCGGAGAGGCGTCTGAGGTTTCCGCCTTGGTCTTGCCCCTTGCCTTGTTCTCAGAAGGCACGGACTTCTTGCCGACGCCGGCCTCAGCCGCGGCGCGCTCGGCATTCAGAACAAACAACCGGTCGATGACTTGGTCTTCGAAGGATTGCAGGGCGGCGCGGTCTTCGTCTGTGGCGATGCAGTAGGAGCATAAGACATTCGAAGTGCAAAATTGATCGGAAGGAGGAGCAGAAGCAAGAGCAGGCCACTTAGCCGACGACGCTCTACACCCTCCGAACCACGTCACCGAGGCTCAAGGAGCAGTCATGGCGACCCCATGCGGAGCTCAAAATCCCACTTCACGCACGCGCAAATACCTCTCCGCCCTGAGGTGCTTGCTTCCAACAAAGGGAGCAGCACCCCCGAGAGCAACAAGAGCCCGGCTTCAGACCCTCAACGGAACCCAAACCTCAGCTGCCCAAACAAAACCGGTGGTGGCGTCGGCGGAGGCTGAGGAGCAAGCCCAAGCTTAGCGAGCAGCGAGGTGGCAGCTTGTACGGTGGTGGCGGCCTTGAGCCAGCGCATGGGCCCACCGCAGGCGGTTCATGGCAGGTTGTGCTGGATCCGTTTGCGGGTGGCGGCAGTCTCGCTGGCTTGGTGAGCATGGAACAACGGAGAGCCGTTCTGATCGACGCTATGCCCGCTGCGTAGTGGAGGGCATAGCGTCCTGAAGGACAGGCATTGTCACTTGCGAGGGCATGGATTACAGTGCCTGTGGATGCGCAAGGAAGCCCCCCGAAAACCGTCAAAGACATTCCCGGCCTCGATCAGGAATTGGAATGCTCGGTACCACTGATACATCGCAGCCTCGAACACCCTGACTATCCGGGGCTTTGGGGAAGCGCCTTCGCCGTTTCTTTCAACAACAAGGTCGGGTTCATCACGGCTGGGCACGTCATGAGTGGGCACGCCGCTCAGGGTGCCGGTGAGGGTTCAGGTGTCTCGGTGGTTACGGGATTCTCCCCACAGATTCAGGCCGAGATCGATTCTTTCTACAGCCGGATCCCCAGTGATCCACTTTACAACGATGCGACTGATATTGCTGTCCTCCACCCTGCGTCTTCACCAACGTTCGTGCATGGTGAAACCAGGGCCTTCGTTCTGGACGAAATCGCTGCACCCAGTGCGTTTAAGCAAGACTCATTATTTGCAGTTCGGGGATACCCGCGTGACGATCGCAGGACCGGCATCAACTACGAACGCAATCGGATCAGGTTTCTCGCCCATTCAACTTTCGGGACATACGTTGGGCCGTCTCCTATCGCTCCTGGGGTCCACATCATCAACCTGGACACGCGCGAGGTTGGAGGTCTGCAGGGCTTTAGCGGCAGCCCCGTCTTTCGCGCAGTTCGTTACGGAGCGACGTGGAAAACGGGGCTTGCGGGAATGGTCATCAAGGGCAATGAGGCGCGCCTGCATTTTGTGGACTCTGAATACATCCTAAAGTTCATCAGCTCGGATATTTGGTGGTGCCCCCACCATGCGCCCGAAAACCTCCCTCCTGAGGTAGATTAGCGGCGCCTTTGAAAGCCCCAGGACGGCTGCTATTCGCATTGCCAAAGCGACAGTGGGCAGCCGCTAAGTTCAACGAAGGTTCTCTCGAATGTCGTCAACTTCATTTGCGATATGTGGCATCCTGGAATTCGAGAGAAAACTAAAAGTGATGTTGAGCGCACTGGAACCAGCGTTTACCCTGGTTAGCCGGAGGGGCGCTCTGGCGCACAAACCTAGGAGAAACCAACTTGTCGTCAGAAGTTTCAGCCAGACTACGTAGAATCACGAGCATCGAAGTTAGGGGACTTTTCGGGCAATACGACTTCGACTTACCCGAACAAAAAGGCGACCTGGGTGACACCGTGCTGGGTGAGACCGTCATACTCTATGGTGACAACGGTTGCGGTAAGACGACTCTGCTGAAAATCCTCTACCACCTGCTCTCAGCTGCCAATGATCGAGGCCATCGCAGCGCACTGCATGGACTCCCGTTCCAGAGCATCAAGATTATCCTCAGCGATAGCACTGAGGTCAGGGCCGAACGCGTCGATGGCGACCTAAAAAGCGACTTGAAGCTGTCGATTGGCTACCCAAAAGAGGGGAAGGAAGAAATCTCAGGACTGTATTCGCCAAGGAAGGGATCGGCACCGGGACAGGTGTGGAGCGAGCCCTTTCAGGCCAAATACATTTCTGCCCTGAAAGGCCTAGACCTGACCCTCTACTACCTGGCCGATGATCGAGAGCTGTTCTCTGACTCGCTCCAACGAAACTCCCAGCCCGACGCGAAACGACACAGGTTCTCTATGGAGCGCATGCTGCAGTTGCCCACTGTGACGTTTGGCGATGTCGTGATAACGGAACGCCCTGAGAATGCGCTTCCTCAAACCCTCACCACCACTCACGAATGGATTCGGAAACAAGTAATCCGAGCGTCGAACCTCGGAGCGGAGAGTGCAAACACTGTCTATCTGACGATTTTGAAAAGGGTAGCGGCCAGCAAGGCAGCGACCGACGCACCTTCATCCCGCAAGACTTTGGAGTCAGCCTTGAAAGAACTCAGCTTGCAGAGTCGGGACTTCGCAAGATTTGGCTTCACTCCAAGCCTGGAACTTGACTCCATGACGACCATGTTGGCTTCCGCTGATAGCAGACAGCAAGAGACAATGGTGGCAATTCTGGAACCATACATTGATGGAGTAGTCGCCAGGCAGGAGAGCATGGCGGCAATCAAGACCGCAACAGCAAAGCTCGTGGATGAGCTAAATGACTATTTTTCAAACGGCAAGCGGGTCGAATTTGATGTTTCGACGGGCTTCACATTCGTGGACGCACAGCGCAGGGAACTGTCTCCAGAATGGCTTTCGTCGGGCGAGCAGCACCTTGTTCGGCTTTTCTGCTGCACCCTTATTTCCCGGGAGAGCCCAAGCGTCTTTCTGGTTGATGAGCCCGAGCTTTCCCTAAATATTAAGTGGCAGCGACGCCTCCTTAAGACACTCAGCAGTCTTGCCGATGAGTCAACGAATCAGTTCATTTTTGCGACTCATTCCATGGAGATCCTCTCGCAACACAGAAGTTGCGTGGTTCCCCTCGTGCATAACCCGACATCGGAACCAAGTAGATGACCAATCTCATTCCGCGAAGGGAGGTCGAAGAGATTGTTGCGTGCCACGCTTTGGAGGCAACCCTGGTTGATGTCTTCGTCGAGGGGTATTCCGACGAGTGCATCTTGCGATGGTACTGCGTCCAGAGGGGTCTAAAGAACGTTCAAGTTTATGGAATCGAGACGGTTGACATTTCTTCTTCTATGGCGCTCTTCGGTAATCGTCAGCGAGTGATCGAACTTGCTGCCACCCTGGGTGGCAGGGTCACCCCCGGCAAGGTCTCGTGCGTCTGCGACTTAGACTTTGAGCAATGGGTTCCCTCAGCCAAGATCTCCCTGGGAACACTGGTATTCACCGACTTCGCGTGCATGGAAGGCTACTTCATAGAACAGTCGCTGCTCGAAAAGTTCCTCATTATGGTCGTGGGCGCTGGTGACCTTGCGCCGACTTTCCTTCAGGACCTCGGGCCGCTCATTATGGAGTGCTTTCTCATCAGATTGGCACACGCCGTACTTGGGTGGGACCTGTGCTGGATAAGCCCTGAACGTTGCTGTGAAGTTAAAAATGGACTGCCCTCACTCGACAGGTCTGAGTTCATTAAACGCCTATTACAGAAGAATGGCCACATAAAGGATTTGGAGTGCCTGGAGCGGAAGATTGGCGAATTACGCCCCACTCTGGGGTCCGATCCTCGACACAGCATTCATGGCCATGACTTCATGGACCTACTGGCCTGGTTCTTGAAAAAGCGAGCGTCCGTCTCGCATTCTTCCGATGTGCTTTACAGAATGCTTATGGGCTGTGTCCGAGAGGAGGGACTTGTTCCGTTTTCACTGTTCTCGACATTGGAAGACCGAGCAAAGCAGTTTGCACGTTGCCCAAGTGGAGTGACCGCGACGCATTCAGGATTGATGCCGCAACCGAAGAGGAGTTCCCCTGGCCGGGTGGACACCTAACCTGCGCTTTGTGGCGCGCTCTTGGAGGTATTGGGCCGCAGCTGTGATGACTACCATTGAAGTTCCACTCCCGGTAGGGTCGAGGGCTGGCGCGGTGACGTTAGGTTCGCGTAGTCGCTGTTGCCAACGGCTGTCGCCATGATGCTGGTGCCCCTTCCTGGAAGGATACCCGGCTTGCAGAGAGCCGTCGTTGCCGCGCGTACACTGCAACGACAAATAAAGGCGCGAGCACTTGTGCCGCTACAACCTGCGCCCGCCCTTCGCCAACCATCGCTTGCACGACTGCCCAACAGCAACAACAACTGCATCGTCCAGACCCATTCCAGATTGGACGGCCCCCGCAAGTTTTACCACCGCGCTGCCGCTTGAATTCCCGCGATCAGTTTGCGGAACACCATGGGGTTAAGCTGCATGTTCGAGGGGTGTCCCGCGGGAACCATTCCGGACCAACAGGGCCGATTCTGTGCGCCGAGTTGTCCTTCTGGAGAATACTTCGATCCGATCTCTGTCAGCTGCAAACCTTCGGTTATCGTTCTTTAAGGGCCCATGATGCGATTTGCATTTCTAACGATTTTGTTCGGGGCGCTTTCGATGGCATGCCCGGCGCCCACAACCTGCTTCGATGGGCTAGCGGCGCGCAAGCGGTATCGAGTTCACATTGTCAATGACTACAAGCCCGGCGCCCCACTTTACTTCGCTGATTTCGACAACATTCAGGAAACGTACTGCGGCGCGATCGATGGCATAAAACCGGGAGCGAGCTTCTCGTTTTGGCTGGCGAGACGCCGTGAGACGGAGAGCATAAGACAATCGAAGTGCAAAATTGATCGGAAGGAGGAGCAGAAGCAAGAGCAGGCCAGGTAGCCGATGCCGCTCTGCACCCTCCGAACCACGTCACCGAGGCTCAAGGAGCGGTGACCCCGACCCAATTGGGGCACGTTATGCAGGCACCGATAGATCTCCGCCCTAGCGTGCTCACTTCCAGCAAAGCGAGCAGCACGCCCGAGGGCAACAAGAGCCGGGCTTCAGACCCTCAACAGAACCTGAGCCGGAGCTGCCCTGACGAAACCCCTGGTGGCGCTGTACGCACGCCTAGAACGTGGCCCAAGCCGGGCGAGCAGGGAGGCCGCAGCTTGTTCGGTCGTGGCAGGTTCGAGCCAGGGCATGGGTCCACCGCAGTGCGTGCCATTGCCAAAAAGGCGGCCGAAGTCATCCCCTGAGTGATCTCAACGCGGGCAGGTGCTCGTGACTTCTGTTTGCAGTGGCAGCTTGGTTTCCGACTGGAGAATGCTGAGGCCAACCTGCTTGCGCAACTGCAAATCTTCCACCTTCATAACATCCATGTTGGGCGCAAAATAGAGCGTCTCACTCTTCATTTCCAGCCAACGGGAGTGGATGGAGGCTCGGCTTTCTTGACCTTCGGGAACGGCTGTTGACTCGCGTCACCGTCGTGACGTGGCAGCGAGAGCTGCTTGCACTTAATCCGTTAATCGGAGGGTGTTCTGTTGCAATGGTCAAGTTTTGGTAAATGGGATGACCGACACGCGTTCCTGTGATGCGGTGACAAACGGAAGTGTCCTACTTGCAACTAACCAGGAGATACCAAATGCGATTAGTCCAGAGCGCTCGCCGTAAAACGTAAGTCTTGGCACCTTTGAGCTGAATGAACCGCCAATTAAAAAGTCGAGAACTAAAATTGCTAGCGAAAATAGGATTGTGAATCCGCATATTGCATAGATAACAGCTCTCATGTCTGCTTTTCGGTGACCTTTACCTCGCGCTCGTCTATAGAATATCAGGCAGTAGAATGTGAGAACGAGAAACATGACTGCAGCTGAAGCATTATGTACATAGGGGAGACTCACCTCATATGCTCCACAGCTACAAGGAAAAATTGCAACTCCTATGGCGCTGACTGCAGCCAATTTTGCAAGGAGCATCTCAAATGGACTGTACCCATTATACGCAAAAAGAAAGGCACTTATAGCAAAGAGGAATCCAACAAAAATGTCACGAGCCATCCCTCCCTGGTGGTAGGAGGCACTTATCGAATCAATATTGGACGTGGAAAAGAATGACGTCAGGTTAGCAAGCGTGATTGCTATCAATCCGACTGTGAGCTTTAAAATGTGGTGATCGATTTCAAATCGATTGAATGCAAACTTCACAGTAAATTCCCAATCTCCCTTTGACTAAATATTACCCGCGGCGCCCGACAGGTAGTTGACTGAGCGGAGTTGCGGACACGGGTAGCATGACGCGACAGGCCACGCCTAGTCTATAGTAAACAATGCACGAAGCCCACATTGAATGCCGTGGGGCGATCCCCCTTCCCCAACAAAGAGGCCGTCTCCAGGCTCTTCTTTCTCGCCATCCGCAACGCCAAGCTCAAATGGAAGGCCGACAAGACTTGGTATCGCGTCCTCACTCAACTAGAGGTTTTCTTCGAAGGTCGTCTGCCCGCCCGCTCAATGACAAAGCGGGCTCCCCCCTTGATCCTATCGAGGGGAGCCCCAAACAGTCGTTACGTAGCCTTCCCAGCCTTCACGGCTTTGTGGATCCGCGTCATGACCGCCTTGAGATCTTCGTAAACGGTGCCCGGATCCTCAGCCGCAAGCTGCTGGAATGCCACCGCCAGATCCTCTGCGAGGGAGTAGACCGCGTCTCGGGCGCTTAGAGCAGCCTCCTCGGCGTGTTCGCTCTCGTCACGGGTGAGCTCATGCTCCGTGTCGGCGTCTGGCACCGCGTCTTCCACATCGCAGGGTTCTTCTTCTGATTTGTTCGCTTCCTCAGAACCTTCATCGTGTTGAGCATTCTCGCCTCCTGTCTCTGATCCCTTGGGTTCACACTGATCCGAGTCCGTAGATTTTGACCGTTTTGGCTTCACGCGATTGTGAGCCGCATTTACGCTCAGCTCGTTATTGTCGAGCATTTGCTGCGTTTCCTCATCACCATCCTCGAAGACGAGTCGAGCCCGCCGGGCCGTCTCATAAGATCGAAACCCAGCCCTCCTGGCTGCTGCATCTCGAATGTGTTTGGCGTCCGGCCGATCCTCAAAATGAGGATCGGAGTCTGACGAGTCCTCCGGATCCTCATTCTGAGGATCGAGCTTGGCTAGCTCAAGCTGGGCCTGGAACACCATGACCTGCTCCCGGACAGACATGATCCGCTGGGACGTGACGGCGTCCACGATGTACCGGAGCATCTGCTGCTCCGACATCGTGTCGGCCACGATCACGATATCGGTCATCTCCCAACCCAGGTGCTGCACAGCCAGATACCGGCAGTGCCCGTCGAGGATGCATCCGTCTGCCAGGATCTCGATCGGTGTACGCAGGCCATGCGTTCTGATATTCACCGCCAAGGCCTCAATGCGTTCTGAGCCCAAGGATTTCCCGAAGAGCTTTTGATTCAGCTTGTTCGGGATGAGCGAATCAACCCTCCGGCGTTGAATGAGCCGCGCCCGATCAGTGGTTTCATGCGCTTCATCGTTATCGGAGGCATCTGAAACGGCAGTAGCCCCCGCGATTGCTTCGATCCACGGCATCTCGAGTGAAACGTACTGAAGAAGGACCCGCTGCCGATCTTCAGGGAGTATGCGCTCCAGATCCGCGACTTTGGCAGGGTCTTCGAGGACACCCGATTTGTTAATCAGCTCAACTTTTTTGGGCGTTAATCCACTGAGAAGGTCAGTCATTGCACGCCTCCTCCTTGATGTGAACGTACCCAACAAGGCCCGCCTGCTCGGCATCCCGACGGATAAGGCCCGTGATGTAACTGGTCAGTGACCGGCCCTGCTGAGCGGCTCGCATCTTGGCTAGCCTTCGATCGTGATCATCCAGATTTATGTGTGTAACTTTTCCCATTTTGGCTT
>Ga0335394_10010312_pt1 | contig 10526 bp, 8 predicted proteins | sample MAT03_FD_205741 | JGI IMG/M metagenome (GOLD analysis project Ga0335394, IMG submission 205741) | Freshwater microbial communities from Lake Fryxell liftoff mats and glacier meltwater in Antarctica - MAT-03 (spades assembly) (version 2) ...
TGCTTTTTTTACCGTCTCCGCGGGCGGGTTTCTTTTTCCATTCCCCAAAATGCAGCGCAAACGCATTGATTTTCAAGCCGATGTAAAAGTCGCTGCCGGTGAGTTTTGCTTTTTGAAAAAAACTGCTCAGGTTGTCAGTACCTAAGTAGAGTACCCCCAAACGGGCTGCAAAACCCATCCGAAACGATTGCCAATCGCTCAACACCAAAGGCAGGGAAGCCGACCACCAACGGTGTTCAAGACGGGGTACCAGCGCCAGGGTGGAAGATCGCCGCAGGGTCGGCCGCAGCAGGGCAAGTCCCTGTACCCAAACGCCGCTCGCGTACACATGCGGGGCCAGGCGGGCATCAAATTGCAAAGACAAAGCCGCCGGCAGGCCGATCAGGAACGAACGGGCTTGCAGGGAAGCCTGCGGGTCTGACAAAAAAGCCTTGCTAACATCCCCCAGCAGGTCATGCGGATCGGATCTGGGTGGAAAATCTGCCGGCGAAATGGCGATGGTCGTATCGAAAACAATGCGGTGCCGTTCGGCATTGCGGCGAAAACGCACGAAACCCAGGTCGAGCAGCGAGGCGCCCAAGCGCCAGGCATAATCTTCCTCCATATCGACGTTTTCTGCCGGTTTTACCCAGGTAAAACCCAGATCGAGGCCGAAACCGGCGCCGTTCACCTTCGCCCGGATGTTCCCATCGTCATTCAGGTTGGACGTTGTCAGGCCATAATCCCAGCGGGCCCCGGCAAAGGCGACCGTGTCGTTCAAACGTTGCGAATAATCAAAATTGGATCGGGCACGACTGAAAAACCCCTCCAGTCCAAGCAGTAGTTTTGGACTTATGCCGAACGCCGTGTATAGGTCCCGGTCGGTGTTGCGCCGGCTGTAATGTGCCCCTATTTCGCCCCAGGCCATTCCGGCCATGCCTGCCGGCGGGATGTCGATCACCTGGTTGCGCGGCAAGTCGCTGATATTATTGTAGCGCAGAATTTCGGGCAGGCCGTACGAGGAGACTTGAGTGCGCAAGGCCGTTGTCAGGCCAAACACGTTTTTTTCCCGGAAACGAACGCTAAAAGAAGGCCCGGCCACACGCGCCTGCAAGAGGGCGTGCAGCTTGCGGCGTTTATCAAAATAATTGAGGAAAATAGCGGTTCGCGGCGGCGGAATTTCTCCCAGCAGATCCGGCACGGACACGATTTCTTCGGTGTTTTGCAGTGCGTGTTGGATGCTGGTCTTTTGCAGGAACGCGTAGTTGTTGTCCGCGAACACGTCGGCGGAAAACAGGCTGAGGTCCCAGGTATTGGGACTAAAGGCGGTATAAGCCGGGTTGATCGCCGCGCTGTAAATGCCCGCGTACCGCTCGAGGCGCATCCCGGTTTGTTCCTGTGAAAATAAAAAGAAAGGAAAAATGACCGGTAAGGCGAAAGCCGCCGGCAAACGAAAGGCAGATCGGCACATGGAATAAAAGATTTACGCTGGAACGTAAATCAGGACAGCCGAATTGTCTGCCCGGAAGAGTTCGTTGGCCGTCCGGTGCAGCTCCGCAGGGGTAACGGCCAGGTAAATATCCGCTTCTTCATTCATGAGCTCTCCCCGGTCCAGCGCTTCGTAAAAAGCCAGATTTTGGGCTTTGTTCAACACGCTGGTTTCAGAAAATACCACGGTGCTTTCGAAACGATGCTGGATTTTTTGCAGCTCCCGCATTTCGATGGGCGCCTGTTTCAGCAAGTCCAGCTCCTCCCAGATAGCCGCCAGGGCTTCGTCTGGCGTCAGGCCTTCAACGGGCCGGCCTTCGATCACCAGGAGACCCGGATCTACATTCGCCGTGACGTAGGCGTCTATTTGTGAAAATAATTTTCGTTCCTTCAGCAAACGGCGGTACAGGCGCGAGGATTCTCCCTGGGCCAGCAGGTCGGACAAGAGGTCGACCGGATAAAAATCGGGATGCAGGCGGGCGGGGGTGCGGAAGGCGAGGTACACGGCGGGCACGGGCACATTGGCTTGCACGACGCGCCGGGCCGGGGTGGTTTGCGGGGGTTCCGGGGTGAGTGCGCGGGCCGGGACAGGTGCGGAAGGTATATTGTCAAACCACTTCTCGGCCAGTTGCATGGCCTCCTCGGTACGCACATTGCCAGCAATACAAAGGACTGCATTGGCCGGTGTGTACCAGTTTTTGAAAAAGGCGCGCACATCTTCTATGGTGGCGTTTTCTACGTGTTCGGGCGCCAGTCCGATCACCGGCCAGCGGTAAGGATGTTCCCGGAACATCAGGTCGGACAAATGGTGCCAGGCGTCGCCGTAGGGTTCGTTGAGGCAGGTTTCTTTAAACTCTTCCACCACCACCTTGCGCTGAATATCGAGGGCCCTTTTGGAAATACTCAGGGCCAGCATCCGGTCGCTTTCGAGCCACAGCGCCGTTTCCAGGTTTTCCGCCGGCACGATCTCGTAAAAAGTGGTGTAGTCGTTGGTTGTGTAGGCATTATTTTCGCCGCCCGCCCGCTGCAAGGGGTCGTCGAAATCGGGCACGTGTTTGCTGCCGGCAAACATCAGGTGTTCAAATAGATGCGCAAAACCGGTTTTGTCCGATTGTTCATCCCGCGAGCCAACGTAATACAACACGTTTACCGCCACCAAAGGCGTGGTATTGTCCTCATGCACGAGTACGCGCAGGCCGTTGGATAATATTTTGCGGGTGAAATGAACCATAACTGAATGATGAATGATGAATGATGAATCGGATCAAATGATTCATCATTCATCATTATTTTTTCCCCGGCCAGCCGAAGAATTTGGAGGTGAAGATCGGAACGATGAAGAACGCGGCCGTTATTATTGAAATAATGAGGTCTGCTGTTTCGCTTTCGATCTGCGTGGCCCATGGCTCCCCTTTAAAAAAATGGGCGGGTAAAGACATCAAAAGTTTTAAGCCGAGCACGGCGATGACGGCAAAAGCGCTTTTTTCAAGGAAAGGGTACCGCTCCAATAGTTTCACAAACCATTGAGCCACAAAACGAATGGCTAAGATACCGATGAATACGCCGAGGCAGATCAGGTAAATATTATCGGTAAAAGCAACGGCGGCAAATACGTTGTCGATGGAGAATGCCATGTCCATGACCTCTACAGCGATGACGGTGGCCCAGAATTGGCCCACCAGCCCGTTGGTCATCCGGTAAAACCATTTCTCCTTTTTATTTAAAAGATCGTCTTCTTTCGTTGGCGTGGATTTGGTCTTAAAATAATCATAGGCCAGCCAAAGCAGGTAAAAGCCGCCGAGCGGCTTGAGCCACCATATCTGGATCAACCAGGATGCGAAAATGAGCGCCAGCCCGCGGAAGACATACGCGCCGATGATCCCGTAACGCAAGGCCCTGGCCCGCTGTTCTTTGGGCAGGTCCATCACCATGGTAGCCAACACGGCCGCATTATCTATCGACAATAAACTCTCTATCAAGATCAGGTTCAGGACGACAATCATCGCGTGTTCCCAGTCGTCCCCGACAATATGATGCAATATCTCAATCATTTAGATTCAAAAGTTTGGAATGGATTAGCAAAACAGAACAGTAGGAGCAAGGTTCCGTTCTTTTCGATAAACGAGCGGTTTAAAAGGACAAAATTGAAGTAATGCCTCCTACGCCCTTTTAGTCGCCCAAGCCGACAGGCGCAGGAGGCGCGTTTCGGCGGGCAAAGCCGACGAACTACTTTTCCTGCGCTTGCTGTAGCAATTGCTCCGAATCCCGGAAAAGCGATTCCATTTCGCGTTGCAAGGCTTCTTTCCTCCGCTGCTGGTCGGCCGCTTTGGCTGCCTGCTGTCCGCTTGCTTTGGGGTCTTGCGCAACCCCTTTTTTGGGGGCCGGAGGTGCAGATTGTTCGTTTTCCTGGATGGTATCCAGTTGCAGTTGCAGGTTCGCTTTGCGGCGTTCGAGATCGTCGAGGCGGGTGAGGACTTTTTCATCCACGTATTGGGCGCGTTCGCGGACGGCTTTGTAGGCGCCGCCCAGCTGGTTCATCAGTTTGTCGTATTTGCCGGCGTCGAACTTATGTTTTTCCTGTTTCAGCACGTCGCCGCCAGCGACTACCACGTCGCGCACTTTTCCGAAGAACATGCGTGATTGTGCCTGTTCGGTGTTTGTGCCGAAGAAGTAGTTATATACCAGAATTCCCACGATAAGGAGGGCTGCGAGTTTGAGCAGGGAGCGGATCATTTTTATGCGGGTGAATTAGGTGAACGGTAAATCGCCGCAAAGATGGGGAAAAGTAGCAAAATATGGTAGTTGCGGGCGGCGAATTGAACGTTAATATGCGTTACCGCTCCAGGCTTTTTTATTCCAATGCTTTAAGCAAATAACTATCCAAATAACTGATGATGGAATGTGTTGCGACATTTTTTTCCCAAGCCTCCTCTTCGTGACTGACCTGAACGATCTCAGCGCTTTTCACTCCCTGAAATCGCTCAAATACCGCTTGCAAAGTCGTCAATTCGATATCACCAAGCAGCCCGGGCCTATCGCCAGGCAGAAACTTGGTTCCAATACTTGCATTGGGATATTCATGGTGTTCCAAGCGCACGAAGCTTTCATTTTCAGCAAATTGGAAAATTCTCCCATCTGCCGTTTTTACCCGCACGCTATATACTCCGAAATGGCAGGGAAACATTTATGCTACAGCGCTGCAATACAGTTACCTGTTTGCCCGATCGTCCGGTCCAAAAATTTCTTTTTTAATATCTACCCAAACGTCCGCTCGATCGTCCAATACAACGCCACCAGCGCAATCATCGCCGATACCGGCGTCACCACCCGGCGGCGGTACCAGGATTTGCCGGAGAACCAACGGCCTGCCAGCAAATAAGCGCCCAGAATCACCGCCACTTGCCCCAGTTCAACCCCTACGTTGAAACTCAGGAGAGAAACCATGTAAGAGGACGGCGGCAGGCCTAATGCCGTCAGTGCCCCGGCGAAACCCATGCCGTGTACCAGGCCGAACAGAAATACGATCAGGATACGGCTCGGCTTTAGTTGCTGCACCAGGATGTTTTCAATGGCCACAAAGAAAATGGACAAAGCGATGATGGGTTCGATCACGGCGGGCAATGGTTTGATGTAGCCGTACATGGCCAGTCCCAGGGTAATGGAATGCGCCACAGTGAAGGCTGAGGCCTGCCAGAGCACGGTCGATAAACGTGGGCTGAGGAAAAAGATGCTCAGGACAAAGAGGATATGGTCGAGGCCGAGGGGAATGATGTGGGTAAAACCGAGTTTCAGGTACACCCAACCTACGCCGGTCTGGGATAGTTCGGCCATCTCGTAGTTGATCGTGTGCGCCTGGGCGGTAGCGCCCCAGGCGAGCAAGAGGAAGAGGAGCAGCCATTTGGAAGCTCCTGGTTGTATGTTGCTTAAGTTGGTTTTCATGATGTATCGGCAGATTAGATAAGGTTGGTGGTTTAGGGGGTTTAGGTGGTTTATGGGGTTTAGAGGGTTTAGAAAGTTTAGGGGGTTTAGTTCTTTGATCAACTAATTGAGTGAACTAATTTCCTTTATGATTCCTTTCTCCAACCCAAAGCAGGTTGTCATGTTGAGCGCAGCGAATCCCGAATTCATTCGGGACCGACTGGCCCCAGATGGTTCACAAGTGCATTGGCTATCGGGGCTTTTTATTCAGATGTTTCGCTGCGCTCAACAGGACACCCTGCTTTTGGTTTTGAGCATATAGGAAGTTAGTTATTCAAAGAACTATAGAGGGTTTGGGGGTTTAGAGGAGGCCGCATCCGGCTCCACCGCTCGGGGCATCGCGCGGGCAACGAAGCTCAAGATCAAACTTTACCCGCTTCACCCGCCGAAGCGCACAGCGCGAAGGAGGGCTAAACCCTCTAAACCAATTATGCTTTCAGGTGCATTTTCGCTTCGGCCGCAAGGCTTTCCTCCATGTAGGGCTTCAGCGACATTCCTTTCTGAATCAGGGCCGCGCCTTGCTCTTTTTGTCCGTTGGCCACCATGATGAGGCCCGATTTAACCAGCAATTCCGGGTTTTGTGAATTAGTGCCCCGCATCGTCGGCAGGAAGGTAGCGGCCTGGGCGACATCACCTTTTTTGTACAGGACCCATGCGAGCATTTCACAGGCGTCGATATTTTTCGGGCGGCGTTGCTGATCGATTTGAGCAAATTCCAGCGCTTTGTCCAATTGATTGGTTTTGAGGTATAAAAACGCCAGCTGCCGCTCGGCAAAATGGCCGCCTTCCTGTTTTTTGGCGCCCTCGGTATTATCGGCCGAGACGGCGTCGATGGTGGCTTTGGCGCAGGTAGCGGATTGGTCAGGTTGGTTGTTGAGGCGATACAGGTCGATCAGTTCTTCGAAGAAAGAAGCATCGCTCATCACGGCTTTGGCCTGTTCGTAGTAGGCAATGGCGCCAGGGTAATCTTTGCGGTAGCGGGCAATTTTGCCCAGACCGGCCAGGGCGAATGGATAATTCGGGCGCTCGGTCAGGGCTAATTTATAGACCTGTTCCGCCTCGTCGATTTTGCCGCTGTCTTCCAACAGGTGCGCCTGCACCATACGGGCCCACTCGATGTCTTCGTTGCCGGGGAAACCAGCCGATACGGCCATTTTAATGGCTTCTAAGGAACCCGGCACGTCGCCGTGTATCTCGCGCAGGTAGGAAACCCGCGAATAGGAACGGATGTCCGGGCGGATGCTCACCATTTTGTCGGCCATTTTGATCGCTTCCGGGTAATCGCCCAATTCAACATTGGCGTCAATTAACAGCCCGTATATGAAGGAATTATAGGGATTCATCTGCATGCCCTGCATGGCCAATGCTTTGCCGTCGGCAAAACGGTGTTGCGACAGGAGCACCATGGCCTTCAAACATGTGGCGTCGAAATTTTGGGCATCTTTAGCCAAAACGCTGTTGATCATGTCGAGTGCAGCCTGGTTGTAATAAGTGTAGTCGCCAGTCACCCTGGCTTCCTGCATAAATACTTTGGCTAACTGAAGCAGGGCTTTCGCCTCGGTGGGTTTGGTTTTTAATTCGGCCGTCAGTTTATTATAATTGGCCTGTGTGGTGGCCCATTCCGGCGCCTCGGCTAAAGCGCCCTGGCGTTCTTTTAGTTCGGGTAAGGTGCTTTTGCCTTTCCCATTGAGAAAAATAAAGGCGGCAAAAGCGGCGCAGCAAAGGATTAGGGCGCCATAAAGAGCATTTCGTAAGGTAGGTTTCATCGTTTGATATTTTTCACATACTTACGACGACCGGCTTAGTACGGTTTTTTAAACGGCTTGTTTTTTTGAGGTTTAAAATTCAACGCAAACATGAGTCTGAATTTTCAAACCAAGGTTTTTCTACAATAAAATCCTAAGCGGTGTCATTCCGTAGCGTATCAGAGGAACCTACACAACCCAAAATACCCCAAAAACCTCGCAAAAAAGATTTCGAATAGCGGGACTTGTGTAGTTTCCTTCGCTATGCTGCGGAATGACACGTGTTGTGGAGTGCAGTAAAAATTTAGGGATGATTCATGTTTGTGGTGAATTTACTTTTGAGGCCGCCAAGAATGTCCCCGTTACATCCATTTATTGCGCTTGAACCACGCATAAATACCGATGCAAACCAGGAGCATAAACAAAAGGCAAAAGAAATACCCCAGGGGATGGCGCAATTCCGGCATCACGTCGAAATTCATCCCGTAAATCCCGGCAATGAAGGTAAGGGGCAGGAAAAACGCCGAGAAAATGGTCAACACCTTGACCACATCGTTCGTACGCTGGGCGGAAATGGACAGGTGTGTATGGAGCAGATCGCTTACGTCTTCCCGGATTTGGGCATAAATCGTGAGCAGCTTCAGGTGCAGATCGCGGGCGTCCTGCAGAGAGGAATTGTCTTCAGGCGTGGTATCGAACTTGTGGATCACGTCGCCGCTCAATTCGAGTACCCGGCGTGTGACGGAGGCTTTGCGTTTTAGAAAATAAAGCTTTTCCTGTAGGTTTCGCGGAGTTTGCGTCAAAAAGATCAGGTTTTCGTAATGATCCACTTCCTCGGTGAGTTCCTGGGCCGGAATTTCATAGGAATGCAATACATACCAGATAATTTTGGTCACCACTTCCACCACGGCGTTGCTGTATTTGGTATTGACGTATTTCTCGTGTACCTCATCCAAAAACTCGAGGGGTTGCCGATGTACAGTCAGCAGATAATCGTCATTGTAAAACAGGGCCACTTTGGTGGTAATATCCTGGATCGTTTGGCCTTCTTGTAGGTTTTTAGGCCGATAGGCGCGCAGGATGACGAAATTGGTGTCCTGCAATGCTTCGAATTTCGGCAAATGATCCGGCTGCAAACAATCGCGCACCGTGTACGGGTGCAGCCCGCGCTCCTGCGCAATGGCCTCCAGCTCTCCGGGCTCCGGTGAACAAACGTCGATCCACTCGAACGGTATAGCTTCTGAAATAGGATAATGGGTGGTCATGCGCTTAAAAGAATGGGCAAATGTACGGGCGAATTGTAAAAAACCGCCTGACCTGGATGTAAAGGGTCGAAAATGGTTTGGATTGGCCGAACACAACCATACAAACCAATAAAATTTACACAGACCAAACCTATCTGTCAAAACATTCGTCTTGTTTTTGGTTAATTTAATCACTAAAAATTTACAAACGTATGAAAATGAAACTTCCGGCGCCGGTATGGATACCTGCTAAGCTCCTATTGCGCACAACGATACTCCTTGCATTCGTTGCGCCCTCCTTTACACTTCGGGCTCAATCGCCTTGCATCGACGGCTGTTACTTCAGCATCGAATACAGCCTCGACGGGGTGTCGCTTCACGCCCGACTGGTCCCCATCCCCCCTGACCCGCCGTTTCCACCGCCGACCCATTGGTCGCTGGACGGTGGCCAAACGGTCTATTCCGGACAGGAATTTACCCATTTGTTCGACGGACCGGGCAAGCATGTCCTTTGCGCAAGCGCCCCCGGCGCCAACAATGAAATCTGTACGGTTTGCCAGGCCTTCGAAGTGACCGCATCCTGCATCGACTCCACGCAAATCGACCCCAACGTCGGCTGCCCGGAAATACTGGACCCGGTTTGCGGTTGCGACGGCGTGACGTATAACAACGCCTGTGAAGCATATAATTATTACGGCGTTACGGCCTGGAAACCAGGCGCCTGCGGAAGCGTTTGTAATGATCTGTCTGTTGATTTTCAAGGGGCGAACACGGGCGGCAGCCTGACGGTATGGAGTTTTAACGCGCAGGTATTCTTCCCCGGCAGCAGTGTAACGTCCTGGTTTTGGGATTTCGGTAACGGACAAACATCCACGCAAATTAACCCGACGATAAATTTTTTGGATACGGGTACTTACGAGGTTTGCTTAAGCGTCAACGCCACCGCAGCCGACGGCACTTTTTGCCACCACACAGTTTGTCATTCGATCCAGGTAGCCGGCGCATTTTGCATCGACCCGACCCTGATTGACACTACCGTAGCCTGCCCGACAATTTACGATCCGGTATGCGGCTGCGACGGCGTGACGTACGGCAACGAATGCGAAGCAAAAAACTATGGCGGCGTCACCAGCTGGACGCCCGGGCCCTGCGCCAAAGATTGTCACAACCCCGATTGGGTCGACTTTCTGATCTTATGCGCGGCCGTATACGACCCCGTGTGCGGTTGCGATGGCGTGACCTACTTAAACGATTGTATCGCACTGTATAATTTTGGAATTACCAGTTGGATCAAAGGCGAATGTTGTACAAGCGGCGTGGACGACCCGGAGCGTTCGGCCCTCGTTTCCCTGGCGCCCAATCCGGTCACGGATGTCGTGACGGTAAGCGTAGAAGGCGCCATGCCCCGGCAAGTTGTACTGTTCGACCTGTTCGGCAGAAAACTCCTTGAGCAGGAAGCGCTTACGCCTACATTCGAGTTGAGGCTCGGCGGGCTACCGGCAGGGATTTACTTGTTACAACTATGGACGGACAAAGGTTTTGTGGTGAAAAAGGTCGTGGTGGAATGATGCAGCGGAAATCTATTTCATCCGTGCTTCCATCCAATCCAGTATGAAGTTAAAAACGACCTCTTTTTCCGGTTCATTGTGAATTTCGTGGTATAACTCCGGCCATTCATGGTGTGTCACGTCGCCGCTTAAACGGTCCGCCAATTCTTTGGTGGCCGGTGCGGAGGTGAGTTTATCGCTTCCGCCGTGTAACAGGAGTATCGGTACCGGCGCCGGGCCTTTGAATTGGTTGAGCCAGGACGCGGCTTCCAACAGGGCGATCCCAGCCGAAGCGCTTACCTGGCCATGTACCAGCGGGTCGTTTTTATAGGCGTTTACCACTGCTGGATCGCGGGAAATAAAATGGGCTACCAAGCCCGTGGCCAAACTCAGCGACGGCATAAAACGGCGCAGCATCCGGCCGGCCATCACTTTCAGTACCGGCGCTTCGAAAGCCAGCCTGATCCACGGGCCCGTCGCGATCAAGCCACGGATATCGGGATGGCGACGGAGTACAAAATTGAGCGCCAGGTTTCCGCCCATCG
>Ga0335394_10010314_pt1 | contig 10524 bp, 6 predicted proteins | sample MAT03_FD_205741 | JGI IMG/M metagenome (GOLD analysis project Ga0335394, IMG submission 205741) | Freshwater microbial communities from Lake Fryxell liftoff mats and glacier meltwater in Antarctica - MAT-03 (spades assembly) (version 2) ...
AGTCGGCCGGCCCCCAGCTCTCCGCGAACGCGCGCACCTCGGCCTCGAAGTCGCGGAACGCGGAGAGCTGGCGGAGCGGGGCGAAGTCGTCGATGTACGCCGCGACCGTCCGCGGGATGTGATTCGTTTCGAGCTTCTTCAGCCTTCGTCCCGTCAGTTCGCTGGCGGTTTTCACCAACGCCCGCAGCAGCGATTTGGGGTCGGCCAGACCTTCCACGGTTCTCGGCGCGGGCGGCTTCAGCCGGACCTTACCGTTCGGGTTCCCAGACGCAGCCCGGATGGCCGGTTCGTCGAAGAGTAGCCACGCCTCGGTCATGCGAATCGGCACTAGACAGACGTAAGGGGGAATCGCCGCTCCCTCGCCTCGCAACTCGGCAACGGCCTCGTCGATCTCGCTCACCCTCTTGCCCCGGGTGTCGTTCTCCGAGTCGCGGTGGGCCACCAGGAGTTCGCACGGGGCGAGGCGGAGGGACCGTTCGATCGACCCCGTTAGCCCCTTGCGCTCGGCCGGTAACGGGTCGTACCGTTCTACCAATTGCACGGCCGCGCCCACCATCACTGGCAAGTGTTCCCGCAACACCCACTCAACGAGTGGCTTGAGCGCGTCGTCCGATGAGCCGTCTCCGCGGATGGTAACTCGGAGTGGACTCATGCGTCGGCCAACCCGTCGAAAAGACTGCGAACATCTTCCCGTTCGCAAACCCGACGAGCTTTGCCCCCGGCCCGGCGCGAGTTTGTGGCCCGGCCGTCGACCCGTCGGCGCAACGGAGCCAGGTAAGCCTGGAGCGCATTCAAGGCCAACTGTTGAGGGGGTGGATCGAGTGTAGCCCTCCAGGTGTTCTGCAACGAATGGAACCCGATCTGTCGTGCCCGCCCGTCGCTCGTCACCGCTTCCTCGGTAACCGCTCCGACCAGATCATTCTCGTAAACCTCCTTGACCACGACGGGGGAGTGTGTGTTGACGATCACTTGGCGGAGGGGATTGTCCGGTCCGACCGGAAGGCTCGGGTCTACAGCGATGTCTTTCAGCAGCCGTAGCATGGCCGGGATGCGGGCCGGGTGGATGCCGTTCTCAGGCTCCTCGAAGCAGACTACGCCGACCGCCTCGGGGTCCATTTCCAACACCGCGAGAGCTAGGAAGCGGAGCGTGCCGTCGGACAGCCCGCGGGCCGGGAGCGCCGTGCCCAAGCGGTCCGTAGCGATCAGGGATAGGAGCTCGCGCTTGTCGTCCCGATCGATCCGAAGCGTGCGGATGTCGTCAATCAGTTCGTGAAGCCTGGCGGCCAAGCGTCCGTAAACCCGGCTCGCCCCCTCCCCCGTCGCATCCGACCGTTCGGCAGCCTTAGCGAGCCGGAACAACGTGGCGGGCAGGTGAGCCCCGTCCCATCCCAACTGGGACGGGGCGTCGAACTCGTCGGGCTTGCGCAGGGCGGACGGTTCGAGTTGTAGTAGTCGCCAGGACTGCATCTCTCGCCGCACCAGCAGGGCTGTCGGGGATTCGTAAGCGTTCGTGGCGGAAAGTACTGTACGCGGCAACTGGCGCGCCGGCCGCTTCGTCGTCTTCCCCGACGTGCGCGCCTCCTCACGGTGAAGCAACACCCGTCGCTCTCCCTCGTCCACCTGCGTCGAGATGTATGGCGACTTCCGATTCTTATACACGAGCGCGGACTCATCCCACTTGTCCGTCCGGGGGAATTTCAGTCGCTTCTGCCACTCCACTGGGGGCAAGTACGTCAGGTTTTCATGGATCAGTTCGAGAGCTTCGCCGCTCGGTCCGTTCGTATTGGCTCGGTAGCCGAGTTCGATCGAGTACTGAAGGAATGTGCTACCAGCCGATGCCGTCTGCCCGAGGTCATCCGCCCCAGTCGGTTGGATGATCATCTCCGCTTCAAAACGCATCCGGTCCCCGACCCGGTCGCCAGTCCGGTGGAACAGTGCCCGGATATCCCCAGTCCGTCCGGATTCGTCCCGGACCGATTTAGCTGCGTCCATGAACGTCCGGTCGGCAAGCGCGCTCAGAAACTGAATGGCGTCGAATAGATTCGACTTCCCCACCCCGTTCTGTCCGGCGATGCATGTGAACGGGCCGAAGTGGACGTCCACGTCCACCAGGTTCTTGAACCCAGTCACCTTCAGTCGGGTCAGCACGGCTCGGCTCCTGGTCTCAAACTCCCCTCAATCTACCAGACGGCGCACGGTCGCGCACGCCCGGCTCGCCCGTATCATGCCCCCATGGCCGACGCCCCGATCGCGCGCCGGGTGCTTGCCCTCGCCCTGCCGGCGCTCGCCCAGCAGTACCTCCACCTCGTCGTCAGCCTGTCCGACCAGCTCCTCGCCGACCGGTTCGACCTCCCCGACCCCGCCGCCCGCAAGGCCTACCTCGCGGCCCTCACCACCGCCGGCTACCTCTACTGGGTCGTCTCCAGCTACACCGTCCTCGTCAGCGTCGGCAGCACCGCGCTGGTGGCCCGGTTCGTCGGCGCCGGCGACTGGGACGGGGCGAAGCGCGCCACCGCCCAGGCCGTGCTGCTCGCGGTCGCGTTCGGCGTCGTCGGGACGGCCGCGGGCGTGCTCGGGCTGCCGGCGCTCGTCGCCGCCCTCGGCCTCACCGGCGACGCCGCCGCGTACTGCCTCGCGTTCCTGTACCCACTCGCCATGCTGCTGCCGTTCCAGATCACCGAGTCTGCGTGCGTCGCGTGCCTCGCCGGGGCCGGCGACACCCGCACCGGGCTGAAGGTGCTCGGCGGGGTCGCCGTGCTCAACGTGCCGCTCGCGTGGGGGCTGTGCTTCGGCGTCGGCCCGTTCGAGGGGCTCGGCTTTCGCGGCATCGCGCTGGGCACCGGCCTGAGTCACCTCGTCGGCTGTGTCATCGTGCTGTCACTCCTGGCCCGCGGGCGGTCGGGGCTGAAGGTCACGCCCGCCGCGCTGAAGCCGGACGGGGCGCTCATCTACCGCGTCCTCCGCGTCAGCGTGCCGGCCGGGGTGGACAGTCTGAGCGTGGCGGCGTGCCAGCTGTGGTTCCTCGGCATCGTCAACGGCCTCGGCGACGTGGCCGCCGCCGCCCACGGCATCACGCTCAAGTGGGAGGCGCTCGGGTTCCTGGCCGGGGCCGCGTTCGGCACTGCGGCCATGACGCTGGTCGGCCAGAACCTCGGCGCGAACAACCCCGACCGGGCCGCGAAGGCCGGGTGGACGGCGTTCGCCATCGCCTGCGGCGTGATGACCGTCATGGGCGTGCTGTTCGCGGTGCTGGCCCGGCCGATGTTCCGCGTGTTCTGCCACGAGCCGAACCTCGAACCCGTGGTCGAAGCGGGAGTGCCGACGCTGCGGCTGATTGCGCTGGCGATGCCGGCGCTGGCGAGCCAGATCGTGTTCACGTCGGCGCTGCGCGGGGCCGGCGACGCCCGGGTGCCGGTCCTGTTCAGCTGGCTCGGGTTCCTCGGCGTCCGCATCCCGCTGGCGTACCTGCTGACCGGCCCGGCCGGGCTCGGGCTGTACGGCGCGTGGGTGGCGATGGTCGCCGACATCTGGGTGCGCGGGGCGTTCTTCGCGCTGCGCTTCGCCGGCGGCCGGTGGAAGCGGAGCGTGGTGTGAACGCCGGGCGAGCCGACCGCCGTAAGGCGGCGGGTGACGTTCCCATTACCCGGCCCCTTACGGGGCTCGGCTCGCCGGGGTCGTCCGCGCCGCGGCGCGCGTTTCCGGTACAATCACCGCGGACCACCCCACCCCGAGGGCGCCCCGTGACCCCGCTGCAGTCGATCGTCGAGGCCGGCACCAAGTTGTGGCTCGACTCCGTGGACCCGGTTGAGATCGCCGCCAACCGCGCCAACGGCGCCACCGGCGCCACCTCCAACCCGATCATCATCGCCGAGCTCATCAACTCCGGCCGGTTCGACGCCGACATGAAGGCGTTCTTCGCCCAGGGGCTCGACGACGAGGGCGTCGCCTGGGCCATGACCGACAAGCTGGTAAAGGACGCGCAAAACGTGTTCGAGCCGGTGTGGCAGGAGACGCGCGGGAACGACGGCTGGGTCAGCTTCGAGCTCGACCCGCTCCTCGAGGACGCCGCCAACACCATGCCGGCGGCGGAGCGGTCGAAGAAGTACGTCGAGCTCGGCAAGAAGTGGTCGGCCGGGCACAAGAACCGGATGATCAAGGTGCCGGCGACGCCCGGCGGGCTCGGGGCGCTGGAGGAGCTGGCCGCCGCGGGGGTGAACCTGAACGTCACGCTCATCTTCAGCGAGCGGCAGTACCACGCGGCGAAGGACGCCTGCTGGCGCGGGATGCAGCGGGCGACGGACAAGAACAAGATCAAGACCGTGTACAGCATCTTCGTGAGCCGGGTGGACGTGTACACCGAGAAGGCCGCGCCGGACCTGAGCCCCGCGGCCCAGGGGCAGGTCGGCATCGTGAACGCCAAGCGCATCTGGCAGCTGAACCAGCAATTCTGGGCCGACAAGGGGCTGGCGCGGCAGCAGGAGATGATCTTCGCCAGCACCGGCACGAAGAAGAAGGAAGACCCGCCCTGGAAGTACGTGGCGGCGTTCGCCGGGAGCGACATCGAGACGAACCCGCCGGCGACGAACAAGGCGGTGCAGGACAGCGGCCGGACGTTCGACAAGCAGGTGGACAAGCTGCCGCCGGCCGACGTGCTGGCCGAGATCGACGCCAAGGTGGACATGGCGAAGCTGGAGACGGTGCTGATGGCCGAGGGGCTGTCGAAGTTCGCCGACCCCCAGATGGGGCTGCTGAAGACGATCACCGCGAAGCGGGTGGCGCTGGCGTAGTGGGCAGTGGGTAGTGGGTAGTGGGCAGAAAGAAAGCCCGGGGACGGCCGTCCCCGGGCTTTGGCGTTCTCACTGCTCACTGCTCACTGCCCACTGCCCACTGCTCACTTCTCGCCAGAGACGCCGGCGGGAGTCGAACCCACGCGGGCCGGGTTGCAGCCGGCCGTCCGACCCGTCGGTCGGCGTCAGTATCCCCGCCAGGAGTCGAACCTGGACCGCGACTTTCGTAGAGTCGCGTGCCTCCGCCACACCCCGGGGACGCGAGAAGGGACACGGCTTGAAGGCGGAGGTTCGCGCGCCGGCTCGGGGCTTGAGCCCCGAAGGGGCGGCAGTCAATAGCCCAGGGTGTAAACCCTGGGTGACCTGCGGCGGAGTTCGTGGGGTCGCGCACCCGTGACACCGCCAACGCTCCCAGGGCTCACGCCCTGGGCTATTGACTGCCGCCCCTTCGGGGCTCAAGCCCCGAGCCGGGGAGTTGAACAGAGCATCCGCGTCTCACTTCGCCGGCTCGCTCTTGGTGGCGAACCGCGTCAGGTCGCCGCCCTTCAGCGCCGCCTCGACCAGCTCCGGCAGCCGGGCCGGCGTACACGCGAAGCACGGGATGCCCAGCGCCGCCAGCTTGCGGGCCAATCGCTCGTCGTAGCACGGGGCGCCGCCGTCCGCGAGCGCCAGCAGGCAGATCGCCTTCACCCCCGACGCGCGCATCTCGCCCATCCGCCGCACCAGCTGGGCCTCGTTACCGCCTTCGTACAGGTCCGTGAGCAGGATGAACAGCGTCTTCTTCGGGTCGGTGATGAACTGCTCGCAGTACGCGACCGACTTGTTGATGTCGGTGCCGCCGCCGAGCTGCACGCCGAAGATCATGCCGACCGGGTCGTTGCCGCACTTCTCGGTCAGGTCCACGACTTCGGTGTCGAACGCGACGACGCGCGTGTTCAGCGCCGGGATGCTGGCGAAGATCGACCCGCACACCGCGCCGTACACGACCGAGTCGGCCATGCTGCCGGACTGGTCCATGTCCACGATCACGGTGTAGGCGTTCGACCGCTGCGCCCGGCTGTAGAAGGACACCCGTTCCGGTACGATGGTTCCGAGTTCGGGGCGGTAGTTCTTCAGGTTCCGGCCGATCGTCCGCTTGAAATCGATGGACGTGGCGCTCGGGATGGGCGAGTGTTCGCGGCGGTTCAGCGCCCCCGTCACGGCCTGGCGGATTTGTTGCTCCAGCTTCTTCTTGATCTCGTTCACGACGGCCGCGACGACCATGCGGGCGGTGTCCTTGGTCCGCTCCGGGATGCGGCCGGCGAGCGACATGAGGGTGCCGACGAGTTGCACGTTCGGTTGCACCGACTTGAGCGTCTCCGGCTCGAACAGCAGCTGCTTCAGCCCCTTCCGCTCGATTGCGTCGGTCTGGATGACGGAGACGATGTCCTCCTTGAAGTAGGAGCGGACGTCGCCGAGCCACTTGGCGAGTCGCGGGGCGGAGGCGCCGAGCCCGGCGGAGCGCTTCTTGGGGGTGTCATCGTCGTCCTCGGGGATGTCGTCGTAGATGGCGCCGAGGGCGGCGTCGATTTCGGACTCGGCGGGGGTGAGGCCGAACCCGCCGCCGCCCATGCCGCCGAGGGCGGGTTGTGCGTCCTGGCCGAGGATGAGGCGCCAGCGGCGGAGTTGTGTGGTGTCGGGGGTGGGCATGGTTCGGGTCCAGGGTTCAGCGAGCCGACCGCCGTCAGGCGGCGGGTGGCCGGGGTTCGGAGCCCCGAAGGGGCGGCAGGTAATAGCCCAGGGCGTAAGCCCTGGGTGGCCTGTGGCGGAGTCCGTGCTGCGATTCCCCTCGTGACACCGCCGACGCACCCAGGGCTTACGCCCTGGGCTATTACCTGCCGCCCCTTCGGGGCTCCGAACCACGCCGGCGCCGTCAAATGTCGTCGAAGTTGAACTCGCTCAGCTCGCCGAGCTTCTTCTGCTCCTTCTCCGTCAGATCGCCGCTGAGCACCTCCGACGCCTGCTCGGCGTTCACGCCCCAGTGCTCGGCCAGGTTCTCGCAGATCTGCCGCTTCTGGTGCGGGGTGAAGCCGCCGAACGCCCGCCGCAGGAACACGATCGCCCGGCGGAACTGGTCGTCGTCCAGTACCGCGACGTAGTCCGCCAACTCCGCCCACAGCGGCTGCCGCGCCAGCAGCGCGCCGCGGTTCCGCCGCGACAGCCCCTCGAACCAGCCGGCGCCGAGGTCGGCCGGGATGCCAGGCGACAACCGCCGCGATACCTCCCGCGCCAGGCCCGGCGTTTCCATCACGCCGCGTTCGAGCAGCACGGCGCAGGCGTACCCGGACAGCAGGGGGTTGCGGTCGTCGGCGTCGGACAGCTTGCGCAACTGCGTCAACCACAGCTCGACCTCGACACGCTCGTGGTGGTCGTCGCTAACGCGGTTCAACTGGTCGATCGCCTCGACGTAGGTCGTCGCCGCCTGGTTGTCGCAATTCGCGGCGGCGAACAGGGCCAGCGAGCCCTGCACGAACAGCTCGTCGATCAGCGGCAGCAGTGGCGCCGGGTCGAACTTTCGCACGTCGCCGAAGCGCACCACCTGGCTCAGCCGCGCCGCGGCGCGGGCGACCGCCGCCAAATCGGAGCTGACCGCGGTGAGTTCCTGCAAGCGCTTCCGGGCCGCGTCGGTGGAGCGACCCAGGCCGCACAGGCACGAATCCATCACCACGTCGGCCGCGTCCGCGATGGTCACCGCGGCGTCGAGCCGCTGCTTGAACTTGTACCCCGCCGCGAGCTCGACCGTCTCGCCGAGCAGCACCGCCTCCACGAGCGAGATCTCGTGTTCGGGCGTCCATTGCAGCTTCCAGCGCTCGTACCACGTCCCCTGGTCGGTGCCGCCCTTCAGCGGCTTCGCGAAGCCGATGTCCAGCACGCGCAGCCGGTGGAAGAACGACGACCGCCGCAGGTCGAGGAACGCCGAGTCGGCGGTCTTGGCGCGGCGGTCCTCGCGCACGTCCAGCTCCAACTCCACGGCGACGGTCGTCTTGTACTTCTCCAGCTTCATCCGGCTCATCTGCCGGTCGAAGTCCTCCTGGATGGACGTGCGGGCGACGCCCTGCGGCAGCGCCCCGATGGCGGTGCCCACGTCCACGCTAGCCAGCGCCTCGGCGATCGTGCTCGCGTCGCCGTGGCCCATCAGCGTCACGGCCGCGTCGTGCAGGTCGGCGAGCGTCGGGGCGGTCCCGTCGTGCAGCGCGGCGAGCGTGCGCGCGAGCCGGACGCCCTCAATGACCTCGGCGGTACTGCGGTGCGTTCCCGCGGCGCGCTGGTGGCGGACGACGGCGCTGAGGTAGTGGTGCGGCAGCTCGGCGAGGTTGCCGGCCTGGATCATCTCCCAGCACAGGTGGAAGTACGCCGGCGCCCGGTTCCCCGCCCCGTACCCCGACTGGCTCGACAGCTTGAAATACGAGTACGGCATCAGCGTCAGCTTGCCGGGCCGGCGGCGCAAGGAAGCAAGTTCCTCGTCCGTCATCGCCAGCAGTTCAGGGCCGAGCACCGGCGCGTGGAACGCCCCGACCACGGCGACGACCTGTTCGGGCTTCACGCCGTCGTCGAGTACCTCGCGGATGCGGCGGCGCATGTACGCCTCGCGGACGAGGTTCTCGGCGCGCCACACGGGCTCGTCGACCTCGTCGCGCAGCGCGCGGCCCAGCTCGAACGCCGCGCGCTGGTACGCGGCGTCGTTCAGGTTGTGCTCGAACCGACGTTCCCAGTACGAGTCGTAGTCCGGCTCGCCCTCGCGGTCGGCGATCCGCTCGTAGATCGACTCGCCGCGCTCGGGCCGCCACGCGGCGTCCTTCTCGGCCTCGCCCGCGGTGCCGTCCGGTTGCTTCTCGGCGCCGCGCGTCAGCCGCTCGATCTCCACGTCTTGCAAGCCGAGGAACACGTCCGACGGCAGGTCGATGAACTCGACGCGGGCGCCGTGCTCCTTCGCCCACACGATTGCCTCGAACTCCGGGCTGTACGCGGCGAGCGGGTAGACGAGCGTGCGCACCGGCACGCTGTCGGTGTACGCCAGGATCGCGACCGGCGGCTTCGTCCCCTTCTTTTGCAGGTGGTGCACCATCGGTCCGGCGTCGGCCAGCCCCTCGACGCAGATCACCTTCGGCTTCACGCGGTCGAGCAGGGCGCGGAGGTGCCACGCGCCGCCGGGCGACAGGTGGCGGACCCCGAAGACGTGGACCGAACCCGGGGCGGTCACGAGTTCGCCTCCGCGCACGCGGTGAACAGCGGCCGCCAGTCGGCGCCGCGCTTCTTCAGCACGTTCGCCAGGTACTCGCCCCACACCACCTTGTCCTTCTCCTCGTCCTTCACCACGGCCCCTTGCAGCCCCGCCGCCAGATCGATCGCGCTGACCTCGCCCGTGCCGAAGTGTCCGGCCAGCGCCATGCCGTTCGTCAGCACCGAAATCGCCTCCGCGGTGGACAGCACGCCGGTCGGCGTCTTCAGCTTCGCCTTGCCGTCGAGCGTCTGCCCGCCGCGCAGCTCGCGGAAGATGGTGACGACCATCGTCGCCGCGTCCTCCGACGGCGGCGCCGCCTTCAGCTCCAGGTTCGCCCCGAGCTCGGCGACGCGCTTGCGGACGATTTCGACTTCCGTTTCGAGCGTGGCCGGGCTCGGCAGCACGACGGTGTTGAAGCGCCGCTTCAGCGCCGCCGACATGTCGTTGACGCCGCGGTCGCGGGTGTTGGCGGTGGCGATGATGGAGAAGCCCTTCGCCGCGGGAATCTCGGTCGCCAACTCGGGGACGGCGAGGCGCTTCTCGGACAGGAGCGAGATGAGGGCGTCCTGCACCTCGGCGGCGCAGCGGGTGATTTCCTCGAACCGCGCGAGCGTGCCGGACTCCATGGCGCGGAACACCGGCGACTTGATGAGCGCCTCCGGGCTCGGCCCGCGGGCGATCAGCATCGCGTAGTTCCACGTGTAGCGGATCTGCTCCTCGGTGGTGCCGGCGGTGCCCTGCACGACCTTCGTGCTGTCGCCGTTGACCGCCGCCGCGAGGTGCTCGCTCAGCCACGACTTCGCCGTGCCCGGTTCGCCGATCAGCAGCAGTGCGCGGTCGGTGACGAGCGTCGAGATGGCGATCTCGACGAGGCGGCGGTGGCCGATGTACTTCGGCGTGATGGCGAGGGTGCCGGCCTTGCCGCCGCAGATGTACGTGGCGACGGCCCGCGGCGACATCCGCCACCCGGGCGGCTTCGGGTGCGTGTCGGTCTTGATGAGCTGGTCGAGCTCGGCGGCGAACAGTTCCTCCGCGGGGGCGCGCAGGATGCTGGACGAGCTGGCGGCTGGGGCGTCGTCGGGTTTCTTCTTGGCCATGACGGGGCTCCGGGTGGGTTGTCTCTGGTTCGGGTTTTAGCCCGGAGGGCGTCTTGCGTAGCCCAGGGCGGAAGCCCTGGGCGGGCTGTGCGATTCGGGGTGGTCAGCGTTCCCGGTTCCACGCTGACGCCGCCCAGGGCTTCCGCCCTGGGCTACGCAAGACGCCCTCCGGGCTAAAACCCCGAGCCGATTGCCGGCTCACGCCGGTGCAGCCGCCTTCGCCTTCAGCTTGTCGATCGCCTCGCGCCACTGGTCGCCGACGTACTCGGCGATGTCCTTCGGGAACCCCGCCAGCGCCTCCTCCAGCCGCGGCACCGCCGCCGCGGGGAGCCGCGGGATCATGTTCGCGTACCAGTAGAAGTGGTACGGCTGCACCTTC
>Ga0335394_10010317_pt1 | contig 10523 bp, 7 predicted proteins | sample MAT03_FD_205741 | JGI IMG/M metagenome (GOLD analysis project Ga0335394, IMG submission 205741) | Freshwater microbial communities from Lake Fryxell liftoff mats and glacier meltwater in Antarctica - MAT-03 (spades assembly) (version 2) ...
TTGTCCGTCTTAAAATCCTTGTATTCGAACGGGTTGAGGTACTTGACCGAGACGACTGGGCGAGGCAACTGCAAATTGAGCAAATCAAGATTCGCTGCTTTGAAGTCCCAAATCCCTTACGAATGCCTTTCTTTTCACAATCTGAAAAGTGCATGGTACCGAGCGATGGCCCTCTTCTGCCTCAAACTTTCATCGAAACTTTATTAAATGGTGTTTGCGGGATTCGCTGGACAATGCGCATACTCTCTATGTCAGAGAATTCAACAATTTTTGCCGTTTTGCATCCAGAGGTGTCCAGTGGTCAGGTCGAAGGTCTTTTTGTTGATCGGTTCCGCTTTGCTTTCAAACGCGGTGTTTGGGCACGAACCACATAGCCGTCGTTCTAATGCTAAGGCAGATGAGCCCCACACGCATGCGCAAGGGGTTGTATACCACGATGCCAACGGGAATCGCAAAAGAGATCCCGAAGAAAAAGGAATCCCTGGGATCAAGGTCTCCAATGGTCGCGAGATCGTAACCACCAACGCCGATGGCAAGTACGAAACGCATGTTTCCGACGACACGATCGTCTTCGTCATCAAGCCGCGTGGGTGGATGACACCGATCAATGCGGACAAGCTGCCTCAGTTCTACTACATCCATAAGCCAGCTGGATCGCCCGCGCAGAAATTCGCTGGAGTTCCACCAACGGGGCCGCTCCCTGAATCGATTGACTTTCCTCTCACGCCTCAAAAGGAGCCGGATCAATTCAAGGCCCTGCTCTTCGGCGATACGCAGCCTCGCAATGTTCAAGAGGTCGAATACATGGCGCATGACATTATCGAGCAAGTGGTCGCAGAGAAAGGGCATGGCGCGTCGCTTGGCGTAACGCTGGGGGACATTGTCTTCGACGATCTCAGCGTCTTTAAACCGCACAACCAAGCGATCGCGCTCATCGGGATCCCTTGGTACAATGTGTTGGGCAATCACGATATCAACTTGGACGCGCCGCACGATGCGCACTCCGATGAGACCTTTGAGAGTTTCTACGGTCCCAACTATTACTCCTTCGACTACGGACCTGTGCACTTCCTAGCCTTGGACGACGTGCAATGGCAAGGTGCAACCGAAACTAATCGCGGATTCTTCAAAGGAGGCTTGGGCGAAGACCAAATGGAATTCATTCGCAACGACTTGGCATCGGTCCCCAAGGAACAACTGGTCGTACTCATGATGCACATACCCTTGGTTGACGTAGAAGATCGCCAAGAGTTGTATCGGCTTATCGAACAGAGACCTTTCACACTTTCGATGTCGGCCCATACGCACTTCCTCAAGCACCACTTTATCACCAAAGAGGATGGCTGGATGGGGCCTGAGCCACATCATCACATCGTCAACGTCACGGTCTGCGGCAGTTGGTGGCGAGGGGCGCCGGACGAACTAGGCATTCCGCACGCAACCATGAGCGATGGCGGACCCAACGGATATTCGATCATCTCGTTCGATGGTACGAAATACGATTTGGAGTTTCGCGCGGCTCGTCGACCAGCGGATTACCAAATGAACATCTACTTGCCTCAAGAGATCACTGTTGCCGATTCGATCACAACGGCAATGGTTGTTAACGTGTTCAACGGTTCCAAAAAGTCCAAGGTTCGCATGCGAATCTTGCCTAATGGTGCTTGGAAAGATATGGAGCGGGTCGATGGCATGGATCCCTACTTTGTGGACATGAAGAAATTGGAGGCAGGCGAGAATCCAATCGCTGGCATCGCATTGCCAGGACCGTCGATCACGGACCATTTGTGGCGGATCCTGCTGCCAGCTACTTTGCCGGTTGGAACACATATGATCGAAGTCGAGACGACAGATATGGATGACAATGTCTATACGGACCGAGAGAGCATTCGGGTCGTAGCACTCCCCTCGCCAACACCAGCTAGTCCGCAACCTGCTACCGTGCGAGGAACGACGACTCGTCCGCCACGACGGCCATAGTGGAGCAGCCATAGCGAAGCAAAGCTCCGAGGACGGCGTTCTCAAGCTGGAGCTCGGGGGAACGAAATTTCGGTGACGTGGGGGGAGATTCCGGAACCCTCGGAAGCCTTGCAAATTCACGACTCAATAACGTGTTCTTCATGGTTCCAACACAGGCACTGGATAAGCTTTCGTCAAAGCTAGCACACTAACGCGTTCATTTTAGGGAGTAGGCTATGATAGCGATTCGAGATCGAGGCTTTGTTCTTGCAGGAACCAATCCAACTTCTAGCAGGGAGTTGTTCGACATGCTTCAAGCTGGTGACAAGCACTGGGACATGTCTGTTTCCAACCTATTTTTTCAGTCGAGGCAATTGGCGGCCAGTGCGGTTTCTGAGAACTCCGAGACGTCATTGATCGTGGCTGCATTGCTTTTTCGACCTTGCCAAATCCTTGCTTGTGGGTCTTTTCAAGCTGGGGATTGGACGAGCGATTCCTTGCATGAAACAGGGACATTGGAATGGTTGATTAGGAACTTTGGAGAGGAGATCGCCGAGACGGTTCGTCTGCAACCTATTGCCAAACGCTTCTTGGCAACGGTTGTTCCAAAGTATTTTGGTTTGCTGAATACTGCCGAGCAGAGAAGTGTGCTATCGGACGGTGGATTCATGACCGCGTCAGAAAGGACGACTTTTGGAAATCTCCGCTGCCACAGCCACGCTATGAAAATCGCGAGTTGGATCGATCGAGGTGTCGGACGGTACCTTGAGATTCCCGAAATGGATTTCTTTTTTCCGTTTGTCGAACGCTCGCTTTGTGATCAGCCCGCGTAGGGGCGATAGATCCCAGGCCGAGGGCGCAAGTCCCCGGTTTTCATGTACCGAGTCATCTCCCAAGCCGTGGAGGGAGACAGAATAGCGTCTGTCGCCATTCCGGGGCTTTTGCGATTCATTAGGACTTACCGAGGACTGACGTCCCCCGCACGGCGTTAGCCGCAGTTTGCGTCGATTAGCTATAGTTCGGGACCATTGTCCCGAACAAATCATCGGACGGGACAATAGTAGCATCCTACGGTATTCCGGCGTCAGTCCATTTTTGACACTTGAATAGCGTTCAGCCTCGCCCTTCCAACCTTCGCCTTGAAGTCGATCGTCAAGTTGTCGGTGACGGACACCGACGGAACTTCTTTCGTAATGACCTCGAGTTCCTCGCCAGCAGGTGGATTGAGTGTAACCGATTCAAGGACAACTTTCCCCTGCATTAAGACATCGAAAACGATGGGTCCTGGATTGATTGTGTCATTGCTAGATTTGGCAAAGTGTAGCTTGACACGATAGTTGGCCGGCGGGTCTTCTTTTCCTAGCAGTGGCAACTGGAGTTGCTCGATTCCGTCTGCCCAAGAGGAGTAAAGCCAAGAGTCAACTACTTTACCATTGGAGATTTCTCGAACACTCCTAAACTTACCATCGGGCGCAAAAACTGGTTTCAAATCGAGTGCAATGTCAAGCGACGTCTCTTTGTATGCAACTCGACGAGGGTACGATAACCACAGATTCCCATCTTGGTCCTTTCGGTCACCAGGGCCTCCCAGATTGAGCGACATACTGGTGACCGGCAGCAGCGATCCCGAAGTTCCGTGGATCAACCATTGTCGATCAAGATTTCGCGGCTCCATGACAATGGTCGACGCAATAGAAAATTGACACACGCAGCCCGCGCTCGCCTCTGGAATCATGACCAATCCGTTGGCCGGTATGGCATTCACCCAGCAGCCAAGTCTATGGCCAGCAAAGTGTTTTGTGCCAACGTCTTCGTTCAGATCATAAAACGCGGTATCACCGGACCGAAACATCAACATCCCCGAATCGCAACCGGTCAAGATTCCACAGTGGTGTCCCGTCCGCATCAAGCTCCATGGAACTTCTTTCCCTGTGATCGGATGCGTTCGAGAAATTTGCTTGCCGCTCTGCATTTCAAAAGCCCAAGGCTCTGCAAGGACCTTCTCGCCAATGATGATCGGACGGCCTTTGTAGTTGGCGTCGAGAGCCCACTTTTTGTAGCCTTCGTTGGCGGATAGGGCTACCAATCGACGCTTGGTAAACTCCCCTGCTACAAATTGCTTCCAATAATGTCCATTCGCATTCGCGCCTCCGAGGATCAATGTTCCATTCGAGTACATGAGGGTGAGTTTCCCGCCACCCGCTCCGATATCGCTGCAATCCGTGACATCGACGGATTGTTCCCAAAGGCTTTTGCCGGTTTGCATATCCAAGGCAATAGTGCGCCGAATGTCTGCTCTCAATGCTCGTTCCTCGGCCAATGCTTTTTCTTCACCGTTCAACTTATCAAGACCGGACTTGTCAGCGCGAAGCTGTTGTTCACGCTGTTCGCTAGTGATCGAACTATCGATGAAGAAAACCTTGTCTGGTCCGATTGCAATCGTATGGTGCGAAATGCTGTGACCTTGATACGTCCACTTGATCATGCCCGTTTCCAAATCGATTGCGAACAGGATATCGGTCGCATCATTGGTTTGCTTGCCGCGTCGTCGTTGCTTGAGCTCGATCTCTTTGCGAATGGTGGCAGCGCCAAAAAGCAGTCCGTTCTGAGTTGCAACGTAACCCCATTCATGCTGACCATCGTCTTGGGCCTTGGGAAGCCTATGGGTACGCAGGACACGCCCTGAGGCAGCGTCCAGTTCGAAGCATTCGTCTTTTACAAAATGGAAAAGGTGATCGTCGTCCGCAGCAAGATTGGCAGGATTCTGATTCTGAAATACACCGGTACGATTGGCCGCGGGATTGCTATATTTCCATAAGAACTTTCCGTTGTAGGCATCGTAAGCGAGTATCTCAGTGTCCCCTTGAACAAATAGGCGGCCATTGGTCGAAAGGGGGCCGACGGCTCCTTCGTGACGATTGACCATATCGCCCGGTCCTGGATCGCCATACCAGAGAACGCTGAGGTCCCCTTTCACCAGCGTATCGGTACCGATAGCGGTATTGGCCGGGTTGCCGTACTGATGCGACCAATTCCCTGCGCCTGGCAGCGCACCTCGCTCGAGAGTGATCCAATCCCCCTTCTTTTTTGGGCTGTCAGTGCTCAGTCCAAGCTTCTTGAACCAGTCGTTGGCGGTGATTTGTTCGTTAAACTTGCCATCGCGCAAAACAATCGTTCCTCCGAGCGGTTTCAAATTTCGCTGGATCGACTCTGGGGAAAACGGTATCTTGCCGGAAATCACATTCTCATCTGAGACGATGAGATCCGCAAAGTAATTTGAGTAGGGGAGCTCGTTGTTGGCATACTGATGAACAACGATGCGATTTCCATAAAGTCCAGTCTTGGAGAGCGACTTTCGGGATGCGTTTACTTTTGCTGCATCGGTTTCAACAGCGTAGATCTTCATATCGCTCCGCTTTGCGATCTCGAATGCCAGCCTTCCAAGATTATTGTCCAGGATTAAGCAGAATCCGGTTCGGCGCGGTAGTTGTTTCAACATCTCTTCCGCCGCGGATGCGTACTTGTCCGACCACTCATCCTGAGCAAACGGGCTAGGGATTCGCGAACTATCGGTCTGCGAGGCTAGCTTGTTTTCTAGTGGTTTGGTTGCCATATTCGACGATGCGAATGCATAGATCTTTCCGGTGTTGGTGCTGACGATCAAGTGATTTTGGGCCGCGATAATCGCGCTTGCGCTCCCATCGACCGCCGCTTGCCAGGCTTGCGAGCCATCCTTTCTGCTGTAAGCCGTGACACGACCTTCTCCGCCCACGAAGACCAAGTTCCCGGTCGCAAGGATACCATCGTTGTCCTTGGTCGCTTGTTTCCATTCGACGCCAATATCAGCGATGGCAGTGAGTTCCTTCTCGGCATGTTTCAGCTTTGCTTTGAGTTCCGTCGCTTCGGTGGCAGGGAGCGGGAGTCGCAATTTCGGCGAGATCTCCTTGATCAACATTTCAAGCTCGTGCCGACGGCGACTGTTGACCGCATAGAGCGATCGGTCCAGGCAAGCGACATTTTCGCCGGTGGTCACGAACGCTTGATCGTCTAGCACCGCAAGCTGTCTACCTTGAAACCAACCGTAACCTACTTCTCCTGCGGTTTGGTCCATGGCGAGCCAGTGGTGGGCTCCGCTGGTATAAAGCTGTCCATCGGCTAGGAGCGCCTGGAATCCACCCACGACGCCCCCTGCGGTCGTTCGCCAGGAAAAAGTGCGTTTATGGAGAAACTCCCCCGTGTTTTTGTTGAATGCAGCAGGTAACGAACCGCCGGAAGGAACAAAGAGAACATCTTCGCTGGTGAGCAAGTAACCTTGGGGCGATAGGCTATTTCTGCCTGCGTCCGTTTCACTGATGTGGTCTTGCTTCCAGAAGACTTTGCCAGTCTCGGCATCCACGCAATGAACAAAGATCTCTTCGTGCGGAAAAATCCCTGCTCCGAAATAGGCCTTTCCATCATCGATCGCAACGCCCGTTCGGACTGGCCATCGCGAGATCATCTCACCTCGGGCCAAGAGCCAATTGCTGTCCGCGTTCGAGCCAAAAATTTTCCAGACCAACGTTCCATCCGTTGCTGAAATGCAATGCGCATAACCATCGTCTGCACCAAAGTAGACTTTTCCGTTGTTAACCGTGGGTGCCAATCGAATGGGACCGCCAACCGCGTACGACCATCGATCTTCACCGGTCTTCAAATCCAGGCAGTGCAAATGGTGGTCAACGGAGGAACCGAAGAAAAGTTTGTCACCCACGACAACGGGTTGCAAAGCGTCGTCGTACTTGTTGCGATTGCCTATGAGATGGTTTTCTATGATTCGGCCCTCGGCGCTGCCCCATGACATCTTCGGGGCTGCCGGCGAGGTATAGACCCAATTGGGTTGTGCACCAGGGGAGAAACTCTCTGAGGTCGATCCCATCCTATCGTTTCCGTTGCGATAGGAGGGCCAATCGCGAGATCCATTTTGAGCGAACAGTTGATGACCGCCCAGAGTTGCCATTGCGGTTGCCATTGCGAATATCGGATTCGCGAACCAAAGAAACCTTGAGTTACTCTTCATGTTTTACTTACCCGGAAAAGGAGTTTAGATGGCCTGCGTGCTAAGCTATCGTTGTACTGTTATTCCAGGGTTGCTAGGCGTTACGAGTGTGAAGATTGAATAAAATGTGATCAATTGTCAGGGCCAAGTAGTGGGGTAAGCTTCCGCTTGCCATCGGTGATTCATCGCAAGCTGGAAGCTTACGCATCCCGGTTCGAGACCCTTCAACCATCGCCAAGTGAGCCGTGCTTGCTCCCCTCGCCCTTTTTAGGGGAGAGGGGTGGGGTGGCCTGACGAAACGGTGGGGGTTTGGGAGGTCTGGGTGAAAATTTTGATGTAAAAATGGTCGCGTCCATTCAGTAGGATTGAGACTAAACTCAATCTGCGAAGGAACGCGACCACCATGCCATTATGCGTATCAAACACCGAAAACAAAAGCCGAAATTCTTCGCTTAGTAAATCTGCGATGCGTCGTCGGTCGAAGCGCCTACAACAACGAAATGGCATTTTCAAATCCAAGCTTGATGACCTGCAACGACAATTAATGGAACTCAAGAAGCGCCTCAGAGACACGACCTGCGAACTCGAAAACGCAAAAGCGGAATCAACCTTGAGATCCGCGACGGAGCAACCTGCGATCACCACACTGATCCACCGAGAAAGGCCGATGCCTGGTTTTCTATTCAACCTCACGACGATTGCTGCTGCGATTGAATTGGGAAAACGCTTTGGATTCCGAGCTGCAGCGGACGCAATGAAAATTTTCTTTGATATGCTGGGCATCGAAATGAAAGTTCCGTCCCATGATGCGATCGAGCAGTAGACGCTCAGGCTCGGAGTGGCCCTCTCGAAGGATACTTTCAGGAAAGGAGAGCGAGTCTTGTGGATGGTTGATCACTCCAGTCAAATCGGCAAAGAACGCTTGCTGTTGATCGTCGGTGTGGCCTTGGATGACCTGCCGGCACCGGGGCAGACGTTGACGTTCGATAAGCTCAAAGTGCTGGCCATGGTGCCCGGTCAGTCATGGAAGAAAGAGGACGTCGAACGAGAATACCTTAAGCTTGCCAATCAGATAGGGACGCCAGTGTACCTTCTGTGTGATGGGGCCGTTGAGCTAAGCGAACCTGCCGAAAAGCTTGAAAACGATGGGCAAAAGACGATTGTCTTGGGCGATCTGAAGCATCGTGCGGCGAATGTTTTGGAAAAAGAAATCAGGCGTGGTGGTCGCTTCCAAGCCTTCCTTGCCGAAGTTGGGCTGACTCGCAATCGAGCCCAACAAACCGAACTAGATCAATTCTCTCCGCCTACCCTTCGTTCCAAAAGTCGATTCATGAATCTTGGACCGCTATTCAATTGGGCCACGATGGTGTTGTATTACTTGAATACTCCCAGTAGCAATGCACGAAAAGAGATCTGTTCAGAACGTATGGAACAGAAGTTTGGTTGGCTCTATGAGTATGCCAGCGATTTGGATCGTTGGAATCAGTGCCAAGAAGTGATAGATCGTTCGTTGTCAGTGATTAATCTCCATGGACTGGATGCTCAAACGGAGGCCTTAGTCGAGCGATCTTTGAACGAACGCAATCCAAATTGGCGGAACGAAGATTGTTCAGCGACTCAAATCACAGTGCAGTTAATTGACTGGATTAAGCAATCTTCCGGCAAGCTCAAAGCTGCTCAGAGAGCTTGGCTGTCAACAAGTCCTGGAATCCCTTTTCGGTAAGTACAAACAGGTGGAACGGCAGCACAGTAAAGGCGGCTTCACGCGTTTGATCGCAGCCATTCCGGCGCTCTGCATACAGGCGACCCGCGAGGTGATACGGCAGGCATTTAAAGCCGTAGATTCCAAGGCGACACAGCAGTGGATTGAAGCCAGTCTCGGCAAAACGCTAACCGCCCACCGCAACGCAGCCTATCGAGAGTCGAGGGAGAAAACGTGCGACCATGTTGTTACAGCAACTTAACACCGTTTCGTCAGGCCAGCCGGGGGGTGAGGGGCTGAATCGCTAGTGCCGCAACTCTTAAATTGGCCTACACCAAAGCAGGTAGCGGAAGCCACTCACTTTAGGATCGTTCGATCAATTCGTGGGATAGGCTTCCAGCCTGTCGCATTGAAAATGAAAGGCTGGAAGCCTATTCCACTTTAAAAATCGGACACTTATTGATCGACTGACCCTTAGTTGCCTAACAGTTGCGAGTTGAAGCACTAGTGCAGCAACTCACAATTGCGGGCCTGCCCACGAATCCCGCTGGCTTGCCCAGCGGTGCTTTCGGTTTCTGACTATAGGCCCCAATGGATTCGAAGTCGGCCAGGCTAGTCAAGCCACGGCCTGTCATAAATGCTCGGACCTTGCCAACATAGGCCTTCTCCGTATTCCAAGTTTTATTGTGCAAACGTAATGTACGACGCATTGCCTGAATGACATCTGGTTCCTTCGGGTCGATCTTGCCCGCAGCCTCTTCGATCGTTCGATCCTGCTGGTCAAAACCTTCGTTAATAACGTCCTCCTGTAGTTTTGCTCGCAAATGCTCCAAGCGTGGGGCCCGCGAACGACGAACGTGGTTGCGATACCAGATCAGTCCTTGAACGATTTTAAGCCGTTTCCAAGTCGGCATTTTATCTGCCAATTTCGCTCGTAAAAAAGCGAGGACATGTTTACCATCGAATTCCCATTGACAACAGCACTGGGGCCAGTCAACTACCCAAACCATAAAATGGAATTACTTTGTACCAGCCACACAGAGGGGGTACTCCTCGGTTAGCCACATGACCCAACAACAAGGGATATTTGACTGACAACCAGGGGATATTCTGGAACAATCAGGAGATATTTGCACCCAACCGGGTATAAAAACAAGTTCTGTGGCTTGGAACCGTCCATGGCTGACGTATCACATTGGGAAGACGCTTTTGTCCGGGCCTACATCGTCGCGGAGAAACGTGACCGTTACCTGACTTTTCTAAAGGGGCCCAAGCACAGACGCAAAATCCTCGAACGGCTCAACCACTCTCTCGACTACAACGACCGCCACGCGACGGTACTCGATGCCACATACTCGTTTCCAAATACCTTGACCGAATACTTGATGGGTCGCGGTGTCGATCACACGGCGTGCTGCTTGATGGCTGATGGGAACCCCGCCGATGGTACGTCCATGCGACTTAACCGGGCCGTGCTGGAATTGCTTGACAATTACTGGGGGCACTGATAATTTGCCCACCAATACCGATCGCTGTTTACAAACCTGAAGATATTGGCGGCCTTGTTCTGCTTGGTTAAATCGCCACGGAACAATGCGGTGAACCGAAGTCGCCGATTTCGCGTGTTTTGAAATCATAGTTTTCTGGCGGCGACTCGGTTACCGCCGCTGTTCTGCCTTCAATCAAAAGGAACCATGGCGTGAAATTTTTCGTTACAACCCTTTGCGTCCTTGCTTGCATCGGCGGCATTGCGGTTACTTTTGCGCAAGACACAGCCTACTTCAACACACAAGGTGAAGTGATGGGATGCAGTCCACCAAAATTCTT
>Ga0335394_10010318_pt1 | contig 10523 bp, 9 predicted proteins | sample MAT03_FD_205741 | JGI IMG/M metagenome (GOLD analysis project Ga0335394, IMG submission 205741) | Freshwater microbial communities from Lake Fryxell liftoff mats and glacier meltwater in Antarctica - MAT-03 (spades assembly) (version 2) ...
CGCAGCGGCGGCGGTATGCATCAGCAGTGCGGCGCGTCGGGTGCCCAAGGGCAATGCCAATTCGGCCCAAGCTCGTTGAAAGCGTTGGATCGGGCTGGCCATGGCCAGCGCAGCGCCGTGAGAGGGTAGAACGTGTGCTGCGCGTGCGGGTAAAACGCCTGCGGCGCGGCGCGCCAGCCAGCCACGCAGGCCGCCGGCAGCCCGGCCCCAAGGCAGGCACAGTGCCCCGTACACCAGCAGGTTCCAGACGATCACGCCCCAGACGGGCGGCGCCAGCAGGCTGATGCGTTGGCTGCTGCCGATGGCATCGATGGCCAGCCCCAGCCCCAAACCCAACGCGGCAGCCAACGCCACCCAGCGCGGGCTCCACACGCGCCTGTGCAGGGCCGGCTCCAGCGCAGGTTCGCGGCTGCGCAGCCTGTGCAGCGCGTGGTGAGCACGCTCAGCCAGCGCCTGTGCTGGCGCCGCACCTTCCGGCAAGGACTCGCGCGCAACCCGGGTGGCCCAATCCGCGTCGGCGCGGGCCCATGCTGCACCGGGCTGCGCGTCGAGCGGTGCTTCAAAAGCCTGCACCATGATCACGCGGCGCGCACTGTCTTCGTCAAAGTGGTTAGGCGATTTCACGGGTGTACTTTTGTGCTGCGCGCCTCGGACTTCGCCCTCGGGACGTGTGTGCGGCGGCTGGATGGCAGCAGCCTGATGGCAGCGGGCAATGTAGCGGCAAATGCTGCCTGCAGGCCCTGCACTTTCAGCGGGGCAGCATCTGCCTCTGCGCTACCCCAGGCCCGACCCGGGTCGCCCAGGCCAGTTTGTTCACGGGCTGGGCTTGACCCTTGGCCTACCATCTGCGGTTGTAGTGCCGTTGGCGCAGTGCCCCTCCCCACAGGCTTTGCATGTTGTTTCTTGTCTCGTTGCGTGTCTCATAGCGTATGTCGTTGCGTGCCTCGGCTGCGATCGGCTTGCTGGTGCTGACCCTGACCCCCGCTGCCCCAAGCTTTGCGCAGAACTCTGCGCCAGGCCCCGCCACTTGCCGTGAGATCACGGAAGACGCAGCCCGACTGGCCTGCTACGACACCTTGTTCGGGCATCGCAGCCAGTCACTGCAGCCGCCGCCTGCCGCTGGAGCCATGCCCGCCCATGCCAGCACCCCCTCAAGCGCGGCAGGTTCAGGCCTCACAGCTGACGCCGCGCTGCGCCGCGCCAAAGCTGCGCAAGCTGCGACATCGCCGCTGGACAACAGCTCGGTGCTGGACGACCGCTGGGACCTGGACGGCCGCCGCCCAGGCGAGCTGTTCATCCCGCGCTCCTACAAGCCCGTTTACCTGCTGCCCGGTGCCTGGACCGATCGGGTCAACCAGCAGCCCTTTTCGCCCTCGCCGGACCGCTCGGTCAGCAACAACCTGGGTCTGCGCTCAGTGGAAGTCAAGTACCAGGTCAGCTTCAAGGCCAAGATGTGGGAAGAAGTGCTGGGCACGCCAGGCGTGCTGTGGGCGGCTTATACGCAATCTTCTCGCTGGCAGCTTTACAGCGACTCGGTCTCGCGGCCTTTTCGCGAGACCAACTATGAGCCCGAAGTGATGTTCGGCTGGCCTTTGAAGGTCGACTTGCCACTGGGCGGCTGGCAGTTGAAGCAAGCTTCGCTGTCTTTGAACCACCTGTCCAATGGCCGCTCATTGCCTTTGTCGCGCAGCTGGAACCGCATCATCGGTGAGCTGCGGCTGGAAAACGACGAATGGACCGCAGAACTGCGGCCCTGGTGGCGCCTGCCCGAGAGCCTGGCCGATGACGACAACCCGGACATCGCCGACCACTTCGGCCGCGGCGAGTTGCTGCTGACGCGGCGCTGGGGCGAGCATGCTGTGGCGCTGCAGTTGCGGCACTCATTGCGCTCGGGCGCACGATCGCGCGGCTCGGCACAGCTGGAATGGTGGGTGCCGCTGGACGGGCCGCTGAAGCTGTATCTGCAGTGGTTCAACGGCTACGGCGAGAGCATGGTCGATTACAACATCCGGCAGAACAAGGTCGGCGTGGGGGTCTCGATGATTGGCTGGCGTTGATTGTTTGGCAACCGCTCATGGGCAACCGCTCAAGCGCAGTTCAAGGCCACCGTCTTGGTGTTGAGATAAGCCTCCAGCGCCTCGGTGCCGCCTTCGCTGCCGTAGCCCGAGTCCTTGATGCCGCCAAAAGGCAGCTCGGCCCATGGCGCTGCAGCCTGGTTGATCCACAGCATGCCGGTCTGCACCTGGTGCGTGAGCTGGTGCGCGGCTTTGACGCTGCGCGTAAAGGCGTACGCCGACAGTCCGTACGGCAGCCGGTTGGCCTCGGCAATCGCTTCATCCAGGTTCTTGACGCTGCGCAACGCGGCCAGCGGGCCAAAGGGCTCGTCGTTGAAGACCGAGCTGCTCAGCGGCGGGTCCAGCAGCAAGGTGGGCGCAAAGAAGTTGCCGCTGCTGCCGACCCGCTCGCCGCCAGTGGCCACGGTGGCGCCCGCTGCCACCGCGTCTTCGGTGATTTTTTGCATCGCCGTCAGGCGGCGCGGGTTGGCCAGCGGGCCCATCGTCACGCCGGCCTCCAGGCCCGAGCCCAGCTTCAAGCTGCGTGTGTAGGCCACAAAGCCGGCGACGAATTCTTCGCGTACAGACTCCGCCACCAAGAAGCGCGTCGGCGAGATGCAGACCTGGCCCGCATTGCGGAACTTGGCGCCGGCCATGGCCTGTATGGCCTGCGGGATGTCGGCGTCGGCAGCGATGATCACCGGCGCATGGCCGCCCAGCTCCATCGTCACGCGCTTCATGTGCTGGCCGGCCATCGCCGCCAGTTGTTTGCCGACTGCGGTCGAGCCGGTGAAGGTGATCTTGCGAATCAACGGGTGCGCGATCAAGGTGCTGCTGATCTGCGCCGGGTCGCCGTAAACCAGCCCCAGCACACCCTTGGGCAAGCCGGCATCGACAAAAGCACGCAGCAACTCTGCCGGTGACGCCGGGGTTTCTTCGGCGGCCTTGACGATCATCGAGCAACCGGTGGCCAGCGCTGCAGCCAGCTTGCGCACCACCTGGTTGACCGGGAAGTTCCACGGGGTGAAGGCCGCCACCGGGCCCACAGGCTCTTTCAGCACCGACTGCTGCACCTGCAAGTTGCGCGGCGCCACCAGGCGGCCGTTGATGCGCCGGCCCTCGTTGGCCATCCAGTCGATGATGTCGGCGGCGTTGGCCAACTCGACCTTGGCTTCGGCCAGCGGTTTGCCTTGCTCCAGCGTCATCAACTGCGCAATGTGATCGGTGCGCTCGCGCAGCAGTTGTGCGGCGGCCAGCATCAGCCTGGCGCGCTCGTGCGCCGGCGTCAGTCGCCAGGTCTCGAAGCCTCTGGCAGCAGCGGCCACGGCATCTTCCAGGTCAGCGCTGCCGGCCTTGGCCACGCTGCCCAGCCGGCTGCCGTCGGCCGGGTTGTGAACGTCCAAGGTGGCGCCGTCGCGCGCTGCGCGCCACTGGTTGTCGATCAGCAGTTGAATGTCGGGGTAGTTCATCGGGTTCTCCGTCAGGTTCTGAAGGGGTGGCTCTGGGCCTCAGCAGCCACGCCATGCGGGATTGTCCGCCACCACAAGCTGCAGGTCAGCCAGTGGTCTTACAGTTGGCCGTGGGTTCAGTGGCTTGCCATCGACTCAACCCGACCCCAACCGCAGGATGATTGCCGATGAATGCGCCCACCGCTGCAGCCGCTGCCGCTGCCCTGACTGCCACCGAACGCAACGCCCGTCAGACCGAGGTGGTGGTCGCGCTGGCGCCCCTGGTGCCGGCGCATGCGCTGCTGTGGCAGCGCGAGGACACCGTGCCGTACGAGTGCGACGGTTTGACGGCTTACCGCCAGTTGCCACTGGTGGTGGTCTTGCCAGAAACCGAAGCCCAGGTGGCCGCCGTATTGAAGGCTTGCCACCGGATGAGCGTGCCAGTGGTCGCCCGCGGCGCAGGTACCGGACTGTCTGGCGGGGCTTTGCCGCACGCGCTGGGCGTCACGCTGTCGCTGGCCAAGTTCAACCAGATCGTGCAGATCGACCGCCTGGCCCGCACCGCCACCGTGCAATGCGGCGTGCGCAACCTGGCGATCAGCGAGGCGGCGGCACCTTACGGGCTGTATTACGCGCCCGACCCGTCCAGCCAGATCGCCTGCACCATCGGCGGCAACGTGGCCGAGAACTCCGGCGGCGTGCATTGCCTGAAGTACGGCCTGACCTTGCACAACGTGCTGCGCGTGCGGGGCTTCACGGTCGAAGGCGAGGCCGTTGAGTTTGGCAGCGAAGCGCTCGACACCCCCGGCCTGGACCTGATGCCGCTGATCGTGGGCAGCGAAGGCATGCTGGCAGTGACTTTGGAAGTGACGGTCAAGCTGGTGCCCAAGCCCAAACTGGCGCGCTGCATCATGGCCAGTTTCGACGACATCCGCAAAGCGGGCGACGCGGTGGCCGCGGTGATTGCTGCCGGCATCATCCCGGCTGGCCTGGAGATGATGGACAAGCCGATGACGGCTGCTGTCGAAGACTTTGTGCATGCGGGTTACGACCTCAGCGCCGAAGCGATTCTGCTGTGCGAAAGCGACGGCACGCCAGAAGAAGTGGCCGAAGAAATCGACCGCATGCTGGATGTGCTGTCGGGCTGCGGTGCCACGCGCATGGAGGTGAGCAAAGACGAAGCGCAGCGGCTGAAATTCTGGAGCGGGCGCAAGAACGCCTTCCCGGCGTCGGGCCGCATCAGCCCCGACTACATGTGCATGGACAGCACGATCCCGCGCAAGCGGCTGGCCGACATCTTGCTGGCCATTGCGGAGATGGAAAAGAAGTACGACCTGAAGTGCTGCAACGTTTTCCACGCCGGCGACGGCAACCTGCACCCGCTGATTCTTTTTGATGCCAATGACGCCGATCAACTGCGCCGCTGCGAGCTCTTTGGCGCCGACATTCTGGAAACCAGTGTGGCGATGGGCGGCACGGTGACGGGAGAACATGGCGTGGGGGTTGAAAAACTCAGCAGCATGTGTGTGCAGTTCAGTGCTGAGGAGCGCGAGCAGATGTTTGCCATCAAGCGCGCCTTTGACCCGCAGGGCGGACTGAACCCGGGCAAGGTGATCCCGACGCTGCAGCGTTGTGCCGAGTACGGACGCATGCATGTCAAGAATGGGCTGCTGCCGTTTCCAGAGCTGGAGCGCTTCTGAATGGCCAGCGACCCCGCGCTGCAGCGTCTGATCGACCAGGTGCAGGCGGCGCGCGCCGACAGGCAACTGCTGGACATCCACGGTGGCTGCACCAAAGCCTTCTATGGCGGCCCCAGGCAGGGTCAGCCACTGGACGTGCGGCCCTTGGCCGGCATCAGCAGTTATGAGCCCACCGAACTGGTGGTGACGGCGCGTGGTGGCACACCGCTGGCCGAGCTTGAAGCCGTGCTGGCCGAGCGCGGCCAGTGCCTGCCCTTTGAGCCGCCGCGTTTTTCGGGCGCAGGTCTGGCTGCGGAGGTGGCGGCGGCTTTGACCAAAGGCGCGATGGCCGGCACGGGAGCCTCGCCAGAGCCCGGTGCCGACCTCAGCGGCGAAACCGTGGGTGGCATGGTGGCCGCTGGGTTGGCTGGCCCTGCACGCGCAACGATGGGCGGCGTGCGCGACCATGTGCTGGGCGTCAAGTTGCTCAGCGGCCGCGCAGAGCTCCTGAATTTTGGCGGCACGGTGATGAAGAACGTCGCCGGCTACGACGTGTCGCGCGCGCTGGCCGGATCGCTCGGAGTGCTCGGTGTCATCTGCGAGGTGTCGTTGAAGGTGCTGCCGGTGGCCAGTGCCACGATCACACTGCGCCAACCCGCCAGCCAGGCCGAAGCGATTCAGCGTCTCAACAAATGGGGCGGGCAACCCTTGCCCATCCACGCCACTGCCTGGTGGGAAGGCATGCTCGTGCTGCGCTTGAGCGGCGCCCATGCTGCGGTCGATTCAGCCCGCCAGCAGCTGGGCGGCGAAGTGATCGAGTCCGAGCTGGCAGCGCGCTTCTGGCAAGGCTTGCGTGATCATCAGGATGAATTTTTCAACTCTGCAGCCAAGGCGGTTGAAAGCGGTGCCAGCCTGTGGCGGCTGTCGGTGCCTGCCACCACCCCGGCCATCCCGCTGTCGGGTGAGCAGTTGTTGGAGTGGGGCGGCGCGCAACGCTGGATCTGCACCAGCGCGCCGGCCGCCACCTTGCGCGAAGCCGCAGCGGCTGTCGGCGGCCACGCGGTGCTGTTTCGCAGCAAGGACAAAAGTGCTGGCGCCTTTGCGCCGTTGTCGCCCGCGCTGGCCAAGATCCAGCGCGAACTGATGCTGGCTTTTGACCCTGAGGGGGTCTTCAACCCCGGCAGGCTGTGGCCGCAGGGCTGAACCCCCTTGAGCCCCATTGAGCCTCTTTGAGTCCCTTTGAACCCGACTGAGCCCATCCCTGGCCGCGCCCCATGGAGCCGTTGAAGGGCTTCACCTGCTTGCTGCTGTGCCAGTCGCTGGGCGAAGTCGCGGCCCGGCTGCTGGGCGTGCCGCTGCCCGGCCCGGTGATCGGCTTGCTGCTGTTGCTGGCGCTGCTGCAGTGGCCAGCGGTGCGGGCCCCCGTCGAAGCCGCGGCCACGCCGCTGCTCCATCACTTGTCGTTGCTCTTCGTGCCCGTGGGCGTGGGCGTCGTGGTGCATCTGGGGGTGATCGCGCAGTACGGCTTGCGCATGGCGGTGGCGCTGGTGCTGTCCACCTGGGTCGGCTTGGCGGTCACGGCACTGGTGCTGAAAGCGCTGTGGCCCAGCGCAGGCAGTGAAGCCTTGCAAGACGCCGAACTGTCGGAGCCGGCGCATGCTGTAGTTGCGGCCAAAGGGCTGGAGCGATGAGCGCCTTCGTCGAGCTGTGGGTCTACCTCTCAGCCACGCCTTTGTTTGGATTGACGGCCACCTTGTTGGCTTACGTGCTGGCCAGCCTGATTTACGAGAGAGTGGGGCGTGCGCCGTGGGCCAACCCGGTGTTGTGGTCGGTGGTCTCGCTGGCGCTGTTGCTGAAGCTGGCGGCCATCGACTACCCGGTGTATTTCTCTGGCGCCCAGTTCATCCACTTTCTGCTCGGCCCCGCCGTGGTGGCGCTGGCCTGGCCTTTGTGGCAGCGGCGCGCCGCGCTGCGTCAGCGCGCCGGGGTGTTGCTGCTGGCAGCCCTGATGGGAGGTTTGGCAGCAGGTGGCAGTGCCGTGGGCCTGGCCTGGATGCTGGGTTTGCCCATCGAGGTGGTGGCGTCATTGGCGCCCAAGTCGGTCACTGCGCCCGTGGCCATGGGTCTGGCTGAGCAGATCGGTGGCATCCCGGCCCTGGCGGCGGTCTTTTCAGTCCTGACCGGGCTCATTGGCGCGGTCACCGCCAAGCTGCTGTTTGACCTGTTGCGCATCGATGCGCCGGCCATCCGAGGTTTTGCGATCGGCACCGCCTCGCATGGCGTGGGCGCGGCCAGGGCCTGGCAGGTCCACCCCGAGGCTGGCGCTTACGCCGCTTTGGCCCTCAGCCTGCAAGTGTTGCTGGCAGCACTGCTGTTGCCGATGCTGGCCAGGCTGTGACACTTGCGTATCCTTGGGGCGCCAGCCTCCTTCCGTACCCCCTTCCGTACCCCCTTCATACCGACACCCATCTCTGCCTGAGCTGGTTGGTCTTCGACTGTTCCCATGCAAACTCATCTCGCCGCTGAATTTCAAGGCACCCGTGAAGGGCAGGAGGCCGAAGCCATTCTGCGCAAATGTGTGCACTGCGGCTTTTGCAATGCGACCTGTCCCACCTACCTACTGTTGGGCGACGAGCTCGATGGGCCGCGGGGCCGCATCTACCTGATCAAGCAAGTGCTGGAAGGGGCCGAAGTCACACGCAGCACGCAGCAGCACCTGGACCGCTGCCTGACCTGCCGCAACTGTGAAACCACCTGCCCCAGCGGCGTGCAGTACGGCAACCTGGTGGAGATCGGCCGCAAGCTGGTCGAGGAGCGGGTGCAGCGGCCGGCAGGCGAGCGGGCGCTGCGCTGGATGCTGAAGGAAGGCTTGACCTCGCCGCTGTTCAGCCCGGCGATGAAGATCGGCAAGATGGTGCGGCCGATGTTGCCCGCTGCGCTGAAGAACAAGGTGCCGGTCCCCAGCGGCCCGCGCGCCAACCGATGGCCAACCCGCGAGCATCCGCGCAAGGTCTTGATGCTGCTGGGCTGCGTGCAGCCGGCGATGATGCCCAACATCAACAGCGCCACCGCGCGTGTGCTGGACGCTGCGGGCATTCAAACCCTGGTGGCCGATGGTGCCGGCTGTTGCGGCGCGCTGCGCAGCCATCTGAGCGACCATGAAGGCGGCCTGGCGGACATGCGGCGCAACATAGACGCGTGGTGGCCGCTGGTCGAAGGTCTGACCTCGCACGGCAGGGTCGAGTCCATCATCATGAATGCCAGCGGCTGTGGTGTCACCGTGAAGGAATATGGCCATGCGCTGGCGCACGACCCCGATTACGCCGAGAAAGCAGCCAAGGTCAGCGCGCTGACTCGCGATCTGAGCGAATGGTTGCCAGAATTGGTGCCCGCGTTGCAGCCGCACATCAAGGTCGAACCTGAGACCCGGCTGGTTTTCCATCCGCCCTGCACCTTGCAGCATGGCCAACAGTTGCGCGGCGGCGTCGAGACCCACCTGAACGCATTGGGCTTTGAAGTCACCGTGGCCAACAACGAAAGCCACCTGTGCTGCGGCTCAGCCGGCACCTACAGCGTGCTGCAGCCCAAACTGGCCTACGCTTTGCGAGACCGCAAGCTGGGCCATCTGCATGCACAGTCTCCCAAGACCATCATCAGCGCCAACATCGGCTGCATCCAGCATTTACAGACCGGCACGCCCACGCCGGTGAAGCACTGGGTCGAGGTACTTGATGAAGCCTTGGCGGCCGCTGAATAAGAGGCAGTGAATGAGAGACTGTGAAAAGGCACCCGGCCGTCTTGCCTTGCAGCGGCCGTGGTGCCTGATCCGGGCCCAGGCCCCGGATCCAGAGGATCAGCCCGTTTTCTTGACGTAGGCGCTGCACCACCCAGTTGCGTTGACTTGCTTGCCTGCAAACAGCGGACAGGGCCCTGAGGCATCGCCTGCTTTGCCGCCAAACAGCGAGCAATTGCTGCAGGCTTGGCCGGCAGCGTAGGACGTGAACTGGGTCTTGTCGACCTGCGAAGCCACCGCTGCATAGCCCAGCGCGACGGCGGCCGGGTCAGCGGGGTCGACCATGGGCATGCTGCCTGCGTCTGCTGAGGGCGTGGGTGTTGCTGGGGCGGGCGCCGGTTCGGGTGCTGGGGCTGCTGGCGCAGGAGCGGGCGGTGCAGCAGGGGCCGGCGCAGGTGCGGGCTTGTCGCCACACGCGGCCAGCAGTGACGCTGCTGCAGCCGCAGGGACGATGGAGATGAATTGTCTGCGTGTCTTCATGGATAGCCTCTTCCAGCGAGGAATTGGCGTGCGCTGCTTCCGTGGCCAATGTTTGCCCAGGCTCGTTTTGCACCTCAGAGTTGACAGTGTCAGTTGACTGCGAAGTCTTCCAGCTTCTTGCCGGCAGCCAGGGCATCACGCAACCATTGCGGACGTTTGCCGATGCCGCCCCAAGCGCCGCCGGTGTCGTTGCGGTACTTTGCTTGACGCGTACTTGTCCCGCTTTTTGCGCCACTGTCACGCTTGCCGGCTGCCGCGTTTTTGCGTCCTGGTCCTTTGGTGCTTTTGGTGCTCTTGGTGCTTTTGGCGCCGTTGGCGTCATAGGGAAATCCGGTGGCCGCTTTGCCGCGCATGCCTTTGGACTTGCGCTTGACGCTCAACCCCAAGTCTGCGGCGGTCAGCCCGTAAACCTGAATCGCTTCGCGGATCTTTGAAGTCACTTGAGCGACTTCGGCTTGACGCAGGCTTTCAGCCTCTTGCTTCAAGGCTTCAATTTGTTGAACGATCTGTACGTAGGTCTTGGTCATGAATGAATGTGGATGGTTAGGAAACCCCCTGGCTGTTCTTGTGCTTGCCGTGCAATGGATGAAATTGCCAGGCTCGCCAGAACATATTCTTTGAGTTTCAAATGGCCCGCCTGACCGGCAAAGCCATGAACGAAACAGCGCTACGCTAACACAGACAAGCGGATGAATGCACGGCACCAAACTTGATCTTGCGCAATGCCAATTCGATCCATCGCGGTTTGCACTTGGATTTCGCGAGCCAAGTCAGTGCTGGTGATGTCAGCGTACGTTTGTGCAAGTTGGCATCTTCTGCAGGCCAACATACTTCACCATTACCCCGGCAATGCCAGTTCGACGGGGCATGTCTTTCTGGCAGACCGTTTTCCAGCGGCGTGATGGGCGCCTGCTCCTGAATCTCTGCAACGCACGCACTTCCACGAATGGCCGGCCTGGATGTTGTGGTCCGTTGGCCCCGATGCGGGGCGAAAGGTGGCCAGAGGTGGCCAGATGTGGTCAGAGGCTAAAGGTGGCTAAAGGCTGGCCGAGGTACGCAGTTTTTCCAG
>Ga0335394_10010322_pt1 | contig 10520 bp, 10 predicted proteins | sample MAT03_FD_205741 | JGI IMG/M metagenome (GOLD analysis project Ga0335394, IMG submission 205741) | Freshwater microbial communities from Lake Fryxell liftoff mats and glacier meltwater in Antarctica - MAT-03 (spades assembly) (version 2) ...
GCCGGGATCATGGCTCGCACTGACGCGACGCGCGGTGTCTGGAAAGCGCCCGCCGGACTTGATGCTTCGCTCAATGGTATTCACTCGCTTTCGGTCAAACTCACCGATGCCGAAAACGGAATACTAAATCCTGTCGGTATTAATTGCCTTCGCTCGTTTCCTGCTTCGGGGAATGTTGTGTGGGGGGCGAGGACGCTTCGCGGCGACGATCAGCTTGGCGATGAATACAAATACATCCCTGTTCGTCGCACAGCGCTCTTCATCGAAGAAACCCTCTACCGCGGTACTCAATGGGTCGTGTTCGAGCCGAATGACGAGCCGCTGTGGGCTCAAATCCGCTTGAATGTGGGAGCGTTCATGCATGACCTGTATCGACAAGGAGCTTTTCAAGGTCGAACGCCACGCGAGGCGTTTTTTGTCAAGTGCGACAAGGAGACTACAACACAGAACGACATTAACCGCGGAATTGTCAACGTGGTTGTGGGCTTCGCGCCGTTGAAGCCTGCGGAATTTGTAGTGATCAAGCTCACGCAAATCGCTGGTCAGATCGAAGCCTAACCCTCAACATCCATTGGAATCAACATCATGGCCACGTTTTCAGTAAATACAAGTCGTTTTGATCCATACAAGAACTTTAAGTTCCGCATTAAGTGGGACGGTAAGTACGTTGCTGGGGTCAGCAAAGTTGGCGCTTTAAAGCGAACCACCGAAGTAGTCAAGCATCGCGAAGGAGGAGACCCCAGCTCAAGTCGCAAGTCTCCAGGTCGTACTGAATATGAAGCCATTACGCTGGAACGAGGTGTCACTCATGACACAGAGTTTGAAGCGTGGGCAAACAAAGTTTGGAATTTCGGCGGCAGGGACGGTGGTGAGGTGTCTCTCAAGGATTTCCGAAAGGACATCATCATTGAGGTCTACAACGAGTCCGGTCAAAAAGTACTTGCCTACAACGTGCTTCGTTGCTGGGTCTCGGAGTTTCAATCGCTGCCGGATTTGGATGCCAACGCCAACGCGATTGCAATTCAGCATATCAAGCTCGAAAACGAAGGATGGGTGCGAGACACGGAGGTAAGTGAGCCAGCCGAAGCTAGCCTTGGTGCCTCATGAGTTTAAGCTTTACCAATATCCAATTAATGACACTTTGGGAGCAAGTTGCACAACAGCAACCGGCTCGTCGGTCGCTATGCCTGCTCGCAGGGCTGTCGCATCCCTCGGATTCTGTTGGCACACTCTCCGTTGGTGAACGTGACAGACGTCTCATGTTGATTCGGAGGAAGTTGTTTGGGGACCGTATCGATGGTGTAACAGACTGTCCACAATGTGGAATTCGCGTTGAACTAAACTTCTCGATTTCGGACGTTACAAGCAAGTTTTCCAATTCTAGCACTAACGAACTGAGTTGCGATGGGTATCAAGTTCGGTGGCGATTGCCAACGGCACAGGATTTGGACGATTTCGCTGACGAGACAGTTGCGGCTCGCGTTCGCGAGGGTCTTATATCTCGATGCCTGTTGGAAGTGCGACACCACCAGGAAGAGATCGGTGCATTGAGTTGCCCCGAGCATGTTATCGAAAAGGTTTGTGAAGCAATGTCCCAAGCCGATCCATTGGGTGATACGCGTCTCGACCTAGAATGTCCTGAATGCGGAAATTCTTGGAAAGCTGCCTTTGATATCGGAATGTATCTATGGCGTGAGATCGATGTATGGGCCAAGAGACTTGTCGGGGAGGTACATCAGATTGCATCTGTCTATGGATGGAGCGAGCAAGAAATTTTGTCCATGTCCGCGACCCGTCGGAGACTCTATCTGGAAATGGTGGGAGCATGATCGACTACCTTTCTTCGCTGGCACAAAAAGCAGTTACGCCGTCGACAAAAGTGCTTCCCTTTTTTAGGCCAATGTTTGAGGAGCGTGGACCCAGTATTTTCGAAACAGGTTCGGACGAATCATCCACTCGCGAAGAAATCGTCGAAATTGATTCTCCAGATTCATTGCGTGAAGTGAGAGACATTCCATCCTTTGCACAAACAGAGCCCTTGCTTCAAGATGATCAAAACGATTTCTCAAGTCACGAGCCGATTGCAAGAAATTCAATATCAAGTGTTGATGAAGAACCTAGTACGAATCCTGAGTCCACAATTCCCCGGCCCTCCTTTCAACACCATTTCGATCTCAACGTTCCTTTAGATCATGGGCCCGAGGTCGAATTAAGTTTCGAGGGTCGACTCAATAAGCCAACTATACCGGTTCATCCAGCGCGACCGTTGCGATCGAACACATCATTCGATAATTCGTTTGTTCGACAACAACTCTCAGTCGCGTTGAATGATGTTGCTCAAGAGCGAAAGCAAACGGCGGAACGATCGATTCCAGGCGATTCGTTGAAAGATCTTCAAACGAAGGCCATCGGTGCAGCGAAGCAAGAACAATTCATTGTCACGCGTGAACGCATTTTGGAAACCCGTGCCAATCGTGAACCCCTGATACCTCAACTTGAGGCCAGGGGATCGACGCGCAACAAAGAGATCATTCCATTGTCCGCCACTTGGCCTCTCCCTGTTCCCTCAACTCGCACGCTGCCCCCCAACACTTCCGCTGTCCAACCCGTGCCAGAGACCATAGTCCATGTTACGATCGGGCGCGTTGAAGTAAGGGCAAATGTTGGGAATCAGAAGCAGGTTGTTGTACGTGAGCAGTCATCGAGTCGTCCATCGCAGGGTCTTGATGATTACTTGCGCGGCGGATCGTCCGGGAGGTCAACTTGAGCACATCGAGAGCAATCAGGGCTGTCACTGAAAAGCTTCAAAACTTGCTGGTGAAGGTAGATTCGAATTCCAAGTCCAAGCCGCTTGACGCAGCTGTTCGCGACAAGGTTTCGCTAAACATTTTTCTTTATCAAGTGCTCTCCAATCCAGCATGGCGGAACCAAGATTTACCATCCGGAAAGTCAAACGGACAACCCTCGCGACCATTGTTGCCACTGAATCTCTACTTTGTTATTTCAGCTTGTGAGGACGATCAACTTGCAGCGCATGAGAAGCTCGGCAAAGTCATGCTCGCAATTCATGATAACCCTGCGATACTTGACTTTGATGCCGCCACGGGCATCAAGAACCAGCCCGATCCAATTAGAGCAACACTTCAACCGGTCAGCCTAGACGAAATGTCAAAGTTGTGGTCGGCGTTTCAAGCTCCGTATCGGCCATCTGTTGCCTATGAAGTTGGCGTAGTTTTGATCGAAAGTGAAAAGCCCGACTCATCACCAATGCCGGTGACACGCCGTGGCGACCGCGGGACTGGCTGGGACGCGTCCACGCAGTTTCCGCCAGTACTGGCCAACGCGAAGTATACGACCAAGAACCAGTACGGTGCTCGTCTGGGCGAATTGGTGACACTGACTGGTATCAATCTAAGCGCCTTCAGAAAGCCGGAAATCGTCTTTCAACATCCACAAAGAGCACTCATTCTCAAAGAACCGTTCAGGGAAAGCCCCGTTAGTATAAGCGACGACGAAGTCGTCGTTCAGATCCCGAACGCTCCCGATACCTGGCCAGCGGGTGAGTATCTTGTGCGTATTGAGGATCATCCGCCAGATGGCGTGCCAATTGGAGCATTACCCACCGGTGACGTCCCAGTGAAGATTCTTCCCGAAATTGTCATTCCCGTTGATGGACTGAAGGTTGCACAGGGTACTGGCAACAAGCGATCATTGGCTGTTCCTTGCCGTCCAAAATTAATCAATGAAACGATCGGAATACGGCTCGTTACACAACGAGTACAAATCTTGATTGGTTCGGTAGTGATCGACGATGTTGATTTGTCGAACCCCAAAATGCCTGTCGGAAAATGGAACAAAAACGAAGTTACTTTTTCCAACGGAGAGAAGTTGTATGTTCGCCTACGAGTGGATGGCGTTGAAAGCCTTGTTTTTGACCCAAACAACCTTAACGAAGGATTCAACGACAAGTTAATTGTCGGAAACATTCCCTAAGATGATGAGCCAACTCGAACAACAGCAATGGCAAGACTTGAATGACCGCTATGTAACTGCGGCGGTCGCTTGGGTGCGCGCTTTGTTGGTTGAACAAATCCCAACGCCTCAACCTCCTAAGCCAAGACCTCGTGCGCGGAAACGTGGATTGTTTTCGTGGTTGTTTAGGAGTCACGAAGTTGATGATGTGACGGAAACGACTTCCAATCCGCGTCCATTAGTTGAATCATCCATTACGGTCGCCGACGCAACTGCAAAGATGACGACAGTGCAAAACGATCTCGAAGCCGCAGGAGCTAGCTCGTCCCTGGCTCAACTGGCAGATCGATTTGGTCTCAGTGCATTTGAGCAAAACCTACTGCTACTATGTCTGGCATTCGAGTTGGACTCGAACGTCGGTTGGATATGTGGAACAATTCAGGACAGACCGCAGCGTCTCTATCCGACATTCGGGCTGGCGATGAGTCTGTTTCATGGTCCTGAATGGATTGCAATAACTCCCGGACGTCCACTAAGGAAGTTTCGGTTGGTCGAGTTTCGTCATCCGACGGGAACACCATTGTTCGGTGCTGAATTACGGTTAGAAGAAACAATTCTTCATTATCTGCGTGGCGTTCCATCTTTGGATTCGCGATTGGCATCCTTCGTATCGCCAGTCAATAGCTGTGAGAATGGTCTTACGGAATCTCAGCAGGCAATTGTTGATCGAGTCTCTCTCTCGTTTTCAAGTGCTGACGAAACGCAGGTCGTCGTTCAATTGCTTGGCTCAAATTTCGATGAAGCGCAAACGTTCGCCTGTGCCGTTTCCGATTCGCTCAACCGCAGACTATTTGTGATGCCCGTCGAGCGTCTTCCCATGTCCACTATCGATCTGGAGGATTTTGCACATCTTTGGCAGCGAGACAGCGCGCTGTTTGGCCTCGCGTTGGCAGTGGAAGTTCGGGAAGCGGGCGGACAGGGCGATAGCAGTAACACAAGTAGACTTCTACGATTGCTTTCAAGCGTGAGTACACCCATTCTGATAACAACCAGCGAGCGTCTTGATCTTGCAGGATCGAATATTTTGTGCGTTGAAGTTGCCATGCCAACTGTGAAAGAGCAGTTTGCGATGTGGGCAACCGCGTTGCCAAATGGTCTTACTTGCAAGATGGAACTAGCGGGCGACTTGTCTCGTCAATTTGCAATGGATCGAGGTACTGTAATTCAAGCCATCGCCGCTGTGCTGCGGCGGAAGGAAGGGAATACTAATTCTGGGTTTCCGAAGTTGCTGAGACGAGAATGCTGCGAACGCACAAGGCCGCGTCTGGAAGGGCTGGCACAACGCATCGAGGTGAAGGCGACCTGGTCTGACCTGGTTCTGAGCCCGGAGGCAGAATTACTTTTGAAACAAGTTCGCAGTCAGGTGCAGAGCCGTTGGCGAGTTTATGACGAGTGGGGAATGGCGGACCGCATGAATCGAGGGCTAGGAATCAGCACCTTGTTCGCTGGCGAAAGCGGCACCGGGAAAACAATGGCGGCAGAAGTACTTGCCAACGATTTAAATCTGGATTTGTACCGCGTTGACTTGTCATCGGTCGTAAACAAGTACATCGGTGAAACCGAAAAGCACCTTCGACGTTTGTTTGATGCGTTTGACTCGTGCGGCGCAATCTTGTTCTTCGACGAGTGTGATGCACTGTTTGGCAAACGGAGCGAAGTCAAAGACAGTCACGATCGGTATGCGAACATCGAGATTAATTATCTTCTTCAGAGACTGGAGTCATACCGCGGGCTCGCCATTTTGGCAACAAACAATCGTGGTGCACTGGATGCAGCATTCCTTCGGCGGCTAAGGTTTGTTGTCACGTTTGCGATGCCCTCCACCGATGAACGTTTGCGAATTTGGCAGCGGCTTCTTCCTGCCGAATCTGACAAGACTCAGGCGAAACGAATCCCCGTCTCGTCGCTAGACAATGAGCGTCTGGCTCAGTTTCAATTCTCAGGCGGGAGCATTCAGAACGTTGTTTTGAATGCGGCATTTCGAGCGGCGTCGCGATCAGACCGAAACGTCGTCACGATGCAGGATGTCCTTGCTGCAGCGAAGGATGAGTATCTAAAACTGGAACGACCGATCAACGACTCGGATTTCCACTACCGAGAATCGAAACCGGAGGAGGCCGCAGCATGAAGATTCACGTTCACATCGAACGGCTAGTTCTGGATGGCTTACCCATTGACCGGCATTCCGCGCCCTTGATTGAGGAAGCCATACAAGCCGAGTTGAGCCGTCTGTTCACAGACTCCGGTGCATCGCAAGTTTTGTTAGCGGGTGGTGCAATTACATCGCTTAGAACTGCGCCGATTCACTTCTCTGAGAAACCACAGCCGGAGAGTATTGGAAGCAAAGTCGCCAACGCTGTGCATGGAGGGCTATGCTAATGACAAGACGTCTAAGCTCGCGTGACGCAAACTCGTCGAAAGCTACTCCCGTCTCAATCGGTGTGCTCCAACGAAAATGCGATTGTGGAGGAAAAGAAAACGGCGGTGGAAAATGTGAGAATTGCGCTGACAACGAAAAGAATGTTCGCCTTAATCGAAAGACGAATTCACGAAGCGAAATCGATGAAGTACCGCAGATAGTAGATGACGTATTGCATTTGCCAGGTCAGCCGCTTCAGGCTGAATCGCGGTCATTTTTCGAGCCGAGGTTCGGTTTTGATTTTAGTGGCGTTCGCATCCACTACGACCAAGCGGCAGCGGAGTCTGCGAGACGGATCGACGCAGAAGCATACACCGTTGGATCGCATGTCGTTTTCTCGGAAAGCCGCTATCGGCCAGGGACGATCGCGGGCGACGCCTTACTAGGGCACGAACTGACACATGTCGTACAGCAGTCTTCAGCATCTTTCGAGGCGCTGTTCGATCCGGCCTCGGCAGAACAAGAAGCAAGCGGAATCGAAAACGCTATTTCCTCGGGTCACCCGTTCGATCCTCCATCAACTTATTCTCGTGGGCTCGCAAGGAAACCAGACGGTAAGAAACAGGCGTCGAAGAAGCAGACTGCTAAGGACAACCCTCAGTTCCAGGTTTCCAAGAGTAAGCAAGGTTCGCCGTGCGCATGCATCGTTTTCGTGCACAACAATGAACGCAACTCGCGATTGACAGCGACTCTGATGCACGACCATTGCCAGTACAACCTGGCGGTGGTCGCGCCCGATTCGAAGTCGAGACGTGTCAATTTGGCAAATGGGAAAAACGTTGATCCAAACGAACTCTTTCCGCCCGAGATTGTCAAATTGTGTAGTGCTGACCTGAAGTCTTGCGAGGACTTTCTTGTCAACAAAAGTGATTCGTCGGATTCTGCGGAAATCGAGAAGCGTGCGCAGATCCAATTTTTGTTTGCGATCATGCAGTGCTCGAATGATTATGGTCTACCGGTCATAGCCCTTCACAATAACGCGGTCAACGACACCGCCACGTTTCGCTCGAAAAAGGACAAAGCGGGTGTTGAAGATCTGAAATTCGACGTAGACAAAACGGATAGCGAAGGCGCCAACCAGTTGAAAAAACTGCGAGAGTTGCTCAAGAAAAAAATTGGCAAGGGCGCCGCTAGCGGACTACTAGACACCGAGGGTACCACCAACATATTTCGCTGGTGCCAATCCAACGACCTGTCGAAGTGTCATATTGGGGATCCTGATCATCCTGATAACGTCGTTTGGGTTACCAATTCGGCCGACTTCAAGCGACTAAGCACGGAGCCGGTGAATGTCGCTCTGCAATCGTCCGCTGTTTCTGGTGGCGAATCCGACACCGACCTGTCAACTTTGTTTGTTGTTCTGCACCAGATCCTTGGCATAGAAGTAGAGGCATTGACCAAAAGGCTTATAGAAAGTGCAGGCGAACATTGGCTGTCAAAGCTGTGGACACAGATGAAGCTCGCGGCGATAGCCGAGGCACAAGAAGGCATCCGATACATCAACATCGAAACGCCAGGGCATGCTCTTTCCCCGCAGGCCGATTCCGAACGTTTTCGCAACTACCGTATGATCGTATCGACGCTCAAAGCCCTCGGACTTCATTGCTGCCCCGATCCGTTGGCTGACGAGCAGAAGATTGAAAGTAGGCTGAAGATCGACGAGGCGAAAAAGAAACAAAACGAGGGCAAGAAATGATGACGTCGTCCACTGCCCACGATGCAACCGTTCTTCGCTCTTCTGCACGGGCTGCAAATATGCAATCGATGGTGCTACAGCGCAAGTGTGCTTGTGGATCGGGCAAGAGCTCCGGTAATTGTACTGAGTGCGATGAGAAAGAACAGCGATTGAAGCTGCAGCGCAAAGCGAATTCAGATCGCGACGTTGGAGAAGTGCCGCCGATTGTCTACGACGTTTTGCGTTCTACCGGCCAACCGTTGGAAACTGAAACGCGTGCGTTTTTCGAACCACGGTTTCGACACGATTTCAGCCAAGTGAGAGTGCATACGGATCAACAGGCAGCAGAATCCGCCAAAAGTGTGAACGCGAGAGCATACACTGTTGGACGAGACATCGCCTTTGGAACAGGCGAGTATGCACCGAATTCAAACGAAGGAAGGCGACTGTTAGCGCATGAATTGACACATGTTCTTCAGCATGGTTACCGAGCAAACAATTCGTCACTTACTATCGGGCCAGTGGGAAGCGCCTGCGAGAATGAAGCCGACCGGGTGACGGAGGGAGTGATGGGCAATTCGATGGCGAGGATTGGCCAGATTCGCCATGTAGCCGAACAAGAAATACATCGCGTCTGTTATGAAAAGCCGACGGGGCCGTTTCCAGGTGACGTATTCCCTGAAGGAAGTTCGGGGACTTGTTCTACAGGCAAAAAGACGGCCCTCGAGGCAGCGGCAAGGATTGCTTGCCTTGATAAAAGTGAATGTGATTTTCCCGAGTTGGCCACCGAACAAGGTGCTTGGGCCGCGCTTCCTCGTATAGCCATTCGAATGACAGGCTTCGCGGCATGTTATGTAGCGAAGTGGCTCGTTATGGTTACTTGTTTCAAAGGCGGAGATACAGGACACAATGAAGCATTGTGGGGCTATTGTAATGGTATGAAGAAGTGTTACGAGCAGCAACAGAAGGCTCTTCGAACTCTCGCGAAGTTTGATGTGCCTTTGTCTGAAATTGTTGCATGGCTGGCGGTTGCCGGGGTGGCAAGTGCTATTGCTTTTTTGATTGCAGGGTCCTTGGCAGTTCCAATTGCGACATTTGCTGTCGTACTGCTTTCGTTATTTGGATTACAAAGTTCCTTTACGGCGACCAACGACGACAACCCAGGAGAAGCCTCAGAGGTGCACGGAAGCGGCATAGATGAAAAGCGAGTAGGGGGCATCCAAAGAACATGACAACCTTCTCGAACTCTCCCCGACTAATCAAAGGCGGCATCGTACTTGTCGATCCGCAGACGCTGGCGCCGATCCAGAATGGTTCGGTGCCGGGGGGGATTATTGCGCTTCAATACAATCCCGATTCGATCTCGCGGACATTGCAAGCGGCGTCGGTCGGTGGAGATGGGCAAGATCGCTCGGAGGCGATGCGACTCAAAGGGCCGCCTGTTGAGATAATCAAGCTCGAAGCAGAAATCGACGCGACAGACTATCTGGATAAAAACAACAGTTTGGCTGCGCAGCATGGGATTCAGCCACAACTTGCGGCGCTCGAGATGCTCGTTTACCCCACGAGCCGGCAGATCGATGACACGCGCCGAATGGCTGCGACAGGGACTCTGGAGATTTTGCCAATGCAAGCGCCCTTGGCTCTGTTTATCTGGAGCAAGTCTCGCATCATTCCTGTGCGTGTCATGGAATTCAGCATCACCGAAGAAGCGTTCGATACGGATCTCAATCCGATTCGAGCCAAAGTATCGTTGGGACTACGGGTGCTGAACATGAACGACCTGGGATTTGATCATCGGGGAAGCGATTTGTTCAGTCGTTACCATCGAGAAAAAGAAGACTTGGCCAAAAAGGCTCGCCGCGGTGAATTCGGAAATCTTGGAATTGGAGGGATCGGTTGATGGACCCACTACAAATGTTGTTGCAGCAAGCATCCAATGCGTCTTCATCGGCGTTTGCGGAAAACAGCCGCTATCGAAATATCGAGGTCGCGTATGGTTCGCTCACCGATGGCCGACAAGTCAACTATCTACGTCGTCGGTTCCTTCCTCAACCAGAGCAAATGCAGACCATCGCAGAACATAAACTCTGCGAAGACGAGAGGCTTGATCAGATTGCTAATAGATATCTTGGAGATCCGGAAAAATTCTGGCAGGTTTGCGATGCCAATCGAGCCATGCGGCCCGCGGATCTGACGGACAAGAACGCCGAAGAAACGCACGAACGAATCATTCGCATCGCGGCTCAAGCTGGCATGCCCGCTCTGAGGCAGGGATAACCATGATGAACGATGGAGTCTACCTTTCGCTGCTTGCTGGTCCGGTCATTCCGGTCCCGGTGCCCGCATCGATTGTGGACGCCCTTATCAGCGCTCGCGTAACGATTGCAACCA
>Ga0335394_10010327_pt1 | contig 10519 bp, 9 predicted proteins | sample MAT03_FD_205741 | JGI IMG/M metagenome (GOLD analysis project Ga0335394, IMG submission 205741) | Freshwater microbial communities from Lake Fryxell liftoff mats and glacier meltwater in Antarctica - MAT-03 (spades assembly) (version 2) ...
CGGATACGCAGGGTGCTACACCGGCGATCTCGTACACATAGATCCCGGCCCCATCTGCGGCCGGATCGAATGTCCCTGTGGATGCAGCGCCTCCAGGTGCGGTCCATGTGCCGCCGGGTGCGGGCACACCACCCAACAAGGTGAGCAGGGAGAACGGTATGTCAGAGGCGCAGGTCGTGATGCTTCCATCGGATCCGGCGTCAGGTTGTTGTTGCAGCGTAACGGCCACGACAGCTTGTGATTGGCAAGGTGGGGCTACACTGGTAACGGTGTAGGTGTAATTGCCCGCTCCATCTATCGCCGGGTCGAAGGTGCCCGAATGCGGGCCACCACCAGCAGCGGTCCATGCGCCGCCCACGTCCGGTGCGCCACCCAACACGAGGAACAGATCGGCGGGCGGTGAGGAGGAGCAGAGGTCAAGGGGAGCACCCATCCCTGCGGTAACAGCGCACGCCGCGATCACCGGCGGCCCGGGGTTCGTCGCGATGTTATCACCGACGCAGCCCGAACTGGACCAGGAGCCGGTCTCGCTATCACCGAAGGAGTTCACGGAAACGCCGAGACCAAGACCGTTCACACAGTCAGGTGGGCTCAACACACTGATCGTCCAGCAGAACTGCCAGTTCACCGCGCCCACACAGAAATCACCGAAGTTGTTCCCCGGGTTACCATCATTGTCCAGATCAAAAAAGAACCCGGGACCCTGTGGGCCGCTCGCCGTGGTCGCCGTACCCGTGACGCTATTATACCAGCCCCAGGCGCCACCGCTGGCCCCGCAGGTGGCCGGTGGCGGACCAGGCACCAATGTGGTCATGTCCCATCCCGGTCCGAACGTGATCTCCAGACCATGGAACCAGTTCACGTTCGTGCTGTTCCAGTTGGTCACCGTGTAACAGAAGGTCACGGTCTCCCCGCAGCCATAGGTGCCCGCCACTGGGTTCGGGCTTGACGTGAAGGTGTAGGAAACGAGACAGGGCTGAGCGAACACACCAGCACCGACCAGGAAAGCAAGCCCTGTGAGTGAGCGTAGAATGTGGGGTGACATCAGGAGCGATGGTGGGCCTTCCAAGATAGGTGACCCAATGATACCTCCACACGTTGCCCCGGAATGCCGGGATCCAGGAGCGCCTCAACCTGCCTCAAAGCACGCGTGCGCCAAGTCACCACTGAAAGCTCTTTATTCAGCGATCACTGCACCGAGGGGGACCATGGCCCCTGTGCGGGGATCGATCAGCATAACGCGGTACGTGCCTGCGAGCATGCCGTTGCGCTCGATCCTCATCGGTTCGGCGGGCAGGTTGTTATGACGCTGCACCTCCCGGCCCATCGCATCGATGAGCACCAGGCTCCGGCCAGCTTCCTGGTTGCTCAGGTCGACCGTGAAGTTCGCGTTGAACACGGTCGGGTAGGGTGTAGGGAGCGTGGCCGCCGCGATCTCCTCCGTGCCCACCGTGGTGCCATCATGGCCGTAGATGTCCTGCAAGCAACCCAAGTAGAGTGTCGTACCCGAAGCATGGAATTCTTCCTGCCCGAAGGTATCCGCACCCCCCAGTCCGGTTTCGTACTCCGCCCAGGTGGTGCCGTCGTTCAGGGAGCGGCATACCGTGGATCCTGCGATCGCCCAGTACTTGCCATCGTAGCGGATCAATTCACCTTTCGCAGGGCTGCCGACGGAGACACCTGTTCCGTTGGTCCAAACTCCTCCATTATTGTTGGAATAGCGCAGGCCGAACGAACTCACCACCACCAGGCGGCTCGCGGTGCCCTGGATCGCGAACGTCTGGAAATTGGAGGACCCGCTACCGAGCTGGGTCCAACTCACTGCGAGGTTCGTGGAGGTAAGAATGCCAGTGCTGGTAGCTACGTACAGTATGCCGTTGATCAGTGCCACATTATGCACGACCATGTTGCTGCTAAGCCCTCCATTACCGGAGAACCAGTTCACCCCGCCGTCCGTGGTGCGGTAAAGCCCGCCGCCAGCGGAGATCGCGGCGCTATAGATCGCCAGGGTGGTGGTGGTGCCGGGCACATGGTAGAACTTGTTCGGGAAATTGGTGCTGCTGCAGACCGGGGCTCCGGTGTTGGTCAGAGTCCAGTTCGCCGCGCCATCCGTGGACCGGTAAATGCCTGATTGCGTGCCACAAAAAAGCCGCGTGCCATCGTAGCAGACCGATTCGGCGTAGACCAGGCCACCGTTCAGTGGAAGCCCGTTGTTCATCAGGTCCCATGATGCCCCGCCGGTGGTCGATTTGTAAACACCTACCGCGAAGTTCGCCTTGTAAACGGCGCCAGGTCCGGAGGTGATGCTCACGTTGGCATTGTGCCCGCATGCGAAAGGCTCCCACTGGGCCTGGCTTGCGCCGATGCATACGGTGGTGCCAAGGAGGAGCAGGGAGCGGAGAACGTTCATGTACATGGATGATTGGTGCGCGAAAATAGTGCGGTGACCGGGAAGTCGTCCCATCATTGGCGACCAAAGCTCAGGGGCTTTTCCACAAGGCAACGCTGTTGGCACTACTGGGACCACCTCCGGCACAGGCCGAATTCGGCGGTTATCTTTGGACATGCTTCCCATGCGCGTCCCTCGCCATTTCGCTTTGGCTTTGTGCCTGGCGTTGGGATTGAGCGTAGTACAGCGCGGCTTGTTCCATCGGTGCGTTCACGCGATCCACCAGGACCAAGCCACGTCGTCGGCTGCCACCGTAAAGGGCGATTGCCCTGTTTGCGACGTGATGCTGCCTGTGTGCGACGGTGCCGGTACACCGGAGATGACCCGGCATACTGACATGGTCGCTGTAGTGGGCACACCACCCATGCTAGCCGAGCGGTTCGGGCATTGTTCGCGGTTGCCGGGCCGTGGTCCGCCCTGCTTGATGGTGTAAGCCCCTTCAGGGGTTGCCGCCCATGGGTTGGCATGTAGCTTCTTCCATCGTTGATCTTGCCTGCGCACGCCAGGCGTGCGGCCGTTCATGTCCTTCGTTCCGTTGTCCTTCCGGGTTTTCGCACTGCTGCTGGCCGGCATCATGCGCCTCTCGCTGTGCGCACAGGGCTTGGATTGCTCGCTCACCATCCGTGGGCGGGTGATCGATGACCACGATCGAAGTGCTCTGGCCTTCGCGGAGGTGATCATCGTCGGGACGGAGAAAGGCGCGGTGGCCGATGATCAAGGTCGTTTCATGATAACAGGGCTTTGCCCGGGTACCTACCAATTGCGCGCGTCGCACCTCGGATGCGCCCCGGTTGAGCGAGCGGTCACGCTCGATGCCGATGTGGTGACGGACCTGCGCTTGGAACACCACAGCGAGGAGTTGCGTGAGATGGAAGTGGTGTCGGCACGACCGGATGAGAACGTGGGCCAGGCGCAGGAAACACTGGACAAGTCAATGATGGAACTGAACGCGGGAAAGTCACTGGCCGAAATGCTCACCGCCATACCCGGCGTAACCATGCTGAGCAGCGGACCCACCATCAGCAAGCCTGTGATCCATGGTTTGAGCGGCAACCGCATTCTCACGCTCAACCAAGGCATCCGGCAGGAGGATCAGCAATGGGGCACCGAACACGCGCCCAACCTCGATCCCTTCAGCAGCGACAAACTCACCGTGGTGAAAGGCGCGGCGAGCGTGCAGTACGGCAGCGACGCGCTGGGCGGCGTGGTGATCACTGAGCCGGTGGAGTTGCCGCGTGAAGCGGGTACCCGTGGTGAGGTGCGCGGCATCGGCTTGTTGAACGCAAGGGGCGGTGGTGGCAATGGCTTGTTGCAGGGTGGTGTGAAAGGCTTGCGCGGTTTCGGATGGCGCGTGCAAGGCAGCGCCCGATATCTCGGCGATAGCGAAGCCCCTGACTATGTTTTGAGCAACACTGGCGTGCGAGAGGCGGGGGCATCCGCATCCCTGGGCTACCGTGATCACCGGTGCAGCGCCAGCGTTTACTACAGCTGGTTCACGCGCGAACTCGGTATCCTGCGCGCTTCGCACATCGGCAATCTCACCGACCTGAACAACGCCATCGAGAACGGCACGCCTTGGTATGTCGCTGACTTCACCTACAGCATCGAAGCGCCGCGACAGGACGTTGAACACCAGTTGTTGAAAGCGGAGGCCGGATACGCCATCAGCGAGCGCGATCGCATCGTGCTCACCTACGGCTACCAGGCGGATGATCGGCAGGAGTATGACATCCGTCGCGGCGGGCGAAGCGGCATCCCCGCGCTCGATCTCTTCCTTGTTACACACACCGCCGATGCCGTCCTGAAGCATTGGATCGGCAAGCGCATCCACGGGAAGTTCGGCGCCAACGGCGTGTACCAGGAGAACGTGAACCAACCCGGCACGGGCGTGCGGCCGCTGATCCCGAACTACCGCAAGCAGAGCGGCGGCGTCTTCCTGCTCGAACACCTGCCGCTATCGGAGAAGGTGGAGTTGGAAGCAGGCGCGCGGATCGAGGGTACGCTACTAGAGGTGGTGGAGTATAATGCGGACGATGTGCTGGTCAGTCCGGAGCACAACTACACCAACAGCGCATTTAGCGCCGGTGCGAACTGGACGATCATCGACAGCTCGAGCATCCGCTTCAACCTGAGCACCGCCTACCGCCCGCCACATGTGAGCGAGTTGTACAGCGAAGGACTTCACCACGGAGCAGCGGCGATCGAACGCGGCGACACGGCACTTACCAGCGAACGTTCCCTGAAAGCCGTGGTGGATCTGGAGGCCTTTTGGTTCAAGGGTCGCTTGCGCACGGACATCACGCTCTACGCCGATCGCTTCAACGACTTCATCTATCTGCGGCCCAAAGGTGTTGAACTGACCATACGCGGTGCCTTCCCCGTGTTCCAGTACGTGGCCACCGATGCCTTCCTCTATGGTGTGGACGCTGCGCTCCAACTGCAACTCGCACGACGCTGGGCGGTGCGCTCGCGCACAAGCTTGGTTCGCGGCCGCGATCGGGTGCAGAACGAATGGCTCTTCCAAATGCCGAGCGATCGCACGGAGACGGCGTTGCTCTTCGATCTGCCCGCGCACGGCAAATGGGGCGCGTTGGAGATAGGCGCTACCAGCTTGTTCGTGTTCGAGCAGAGCCGGATACCGGTGGGCCTGGACTTCACCACACCTCCGGACACCTATCAGCTCATCGGCCTTTCCGCTTCTGCGACGCGCACGCTACGGAAAGGCGAACTGCGCATGGGCCTTCAAGCAAACAACCTCTTCAATACCACTTACAGGGATTACATTGACCGCTTCCGCTATTACGCGGACGCACGCGGCACCGATCTCACACTTTGGATCACATACAGCTTCGGAAAGAGATAGGCAGTACGGGTCGATCATGATCGACCCTCAACAACGGATCAAACTGGCCGATCATGATAAGCCCCAAAATGTACGGGCCATCGGTCGTCGGCCCCAACACCCCCCAATGACAATGGAAAGCAACATGAAATACCTCCTGGCCGCATTGCTCTTTGCCACAGCGATCACCTCCTGCAAGAAGGAAGAAGAGGATCCGATCATCCCTCCGCCTCCGACCAATGAAGAAGAGGTCATCACGACCTTGGTACTCACTTTCGTGGATGCGGAGAACAGCTCCAACGTTTTCGAACTGCGCTTCTCCGATCCTGACGGGAATGGCGGAGGGGCGCCGGTGATCACCTCCGACCCGCTTCCTGCCGATCGCGCCTTTGTGGTCTCGATCAGCGTGCTCAACGAAAGCGCTGATCCCGATGTCAACATCACTGCGGAGATCCAGGCGGAGGACGAGCTGCACCAGTTCTTCTTCCTGGTGACCGATGCGAACCTCTCCATGAGCTATGCGGATGCCGACAGCAATGGGCAGCCCGTCGGGCTCATATCCAGTGGCGTTACCGGCGCAGCGAGCACGGGCACGTTAATGGTGACCCTGCGCCACCAACCCGACAAGAACGGTGCGAACGTGACGGCGGGGGACATTACCAACGCTGGCGGGGAGACGGACATCACAGTGACCTTCCCTGTCACCGTCCAGTGATCCGTTACACATAGCGAGGGGCCGCATTCTCATGGGACCAACACCCATCGCATGAGGATCGGCCCTTCGCTTTTCGTTTGCCTGCTGCCGCTCTTCGTAGCATGCCAGGACGCGGTCCCCGGCTCCGCAACGGATGCGGGGCCGGAAGCGGGTATCCTGCATGACCCGGTGCCATTGGCTTACCTCATTGACAGTCTTCGGTTGGATGCGGGGACCATACGCTTCCATGTGGACAAGAGCGAACGTCGTTTCGCTGTGTATGTGAGCGATTCACTGCTGAAGACCTATCCCTGTGTACTCGGTGAGAAACCGTTGGGCGACAAGATGATGCAGGGGGACCGCAAGACGCCAGAAGGCACCTTCGGCTTCCGGAGCAAACGCGTACATGACAAGTGGCACGCTTTCGTGTGGGTGGATTATCCGAACGCTGAAAGCCGAAGGCGTTTCGCGCAGCGCAAGCGGGACGGACTCATCGCGAACGGGAAGGACATAGGTGGCGAGATCGGCATCCATGGTGTACCGGCCGGTATGGACCACTGGATCACTGAAGGCGTGGACTGGACCTGGGGTTGCATCGCGTTGCGCAATGATGACCTCGATGAGATCTACCCGCACATCCAGCCTGGGCGAACGACCATGGTGGTTGTACCCTGACAGGGTGAGGGGATGAACGGGGGCAGGAAGCTTCAGGTCCACACGTTCCTGTCCCATCGCCCCCTTCCCGGACCAACGGGGAGAAGTGTACCTCCAGGGCGCGCAACGCACCACCAGCGAAGTGAATGATCATGGCGCGATGATCTCCGGGAAAAGCTCATCGTAGGCCGTTGCTGGGTCATGCTTGCGCAACAGACGGAGTCCACCGAATTCCTGGACCACGCGTTCCAGCGTAGTTCGTACAAGGCATCCGTTCATCATATGCCCGCCCGTCATTTGTCCGCTGGCATCGGCGATCGCCAGATGCAGGAGCATGCCATGCCTGGAGAGCGTGCCGGAGAGGGAGCATACTTCAAGGTCGCCTTCCGTAACGCTTCCTTCACTGCGCCCGCCGTAGCGTATGGTGGCTTTGGTCAGGCTGCCCACGGCGGTTGTTACCGAAGCCGCTTCAACGGACCGCTCGTCGCACCATCGATCGAGCTGCTCGCGGGGGTCCTCGCCGGGTTGCAACCGGAGCACATGCACCTGTTAGGGCGGCCCGATCACGATGATCATCGGTCGAAGGAGTTCTTGTGCTGCTCCTTGAGCGCGGCGATACCCTCATGCACTTTGTCGCTCAGCGAGCGTCGGTAGTTGTCGAGGCGCGCGGCCAGCTGCGGGTCGTGGTGCGCGCCCAGAATGCGCACGGCGAGCAGCCCTGCGTTCTTCGCACCGTTGATGGCCACCGTGGCCACCGGCACGCCTTCGGGCATCTGCACGATGCTGAGCAGTGAATCCCAACCATCGATGCTGTTGCGGCTCTTGATGGGTACCCCGATCACCGGCAACGTGGTCAGGCTCGCCACCATGCCCGGCAGGTGCGCTGCGCCCCCCGCACCGGCGATGATGCACTTCACACCGCGTTCGCGCGCGGTCTTCGCGTACTGGAACATGCGTTCGGGCGTGCGGTGCGCGCTCACCACGGTGAGTTCACAAGGGATGTTCAGTTCCTTCAGAATATCCGCTGCCCCTTGCATGACCTCCAGATCGCTCTGGCTGCCCATGATGATGCCTACCATGCTCGTTCAGTTTTCGGTTCTCCGTTGTCTGTTGTCCATTGCGCTCGGCCGCGCCATCACATCTTGTCACCGATCACTTCGCCCGCTTTCTTCACCCCTTCAGCTTCTCCCGGTACCACCTTGCAATGCACCTTCGTTACCGCGATGGCCTGGTCCAGTGCCGCATCGGTGTCCGCCACCACGGTCACATGACCCATTTTGCGCCCCGTGCGTGTCTGCTGCTTTCCGTACATGTGTACAAAGGTTCCGGGCAGGTGCAGCACATCCTCCAGTCCGCGTACATCCGGGGTTCCACTACCGTGCGTACCCACCAAGTTGACCATCGCAGCGCGGCCGCGCAGGGTGGCATCTCCCAGGGGCCACCCCATGTAAAGGCGCAGCAGTTGGTCGAACTGCGAGCTGGCGCACGCTTCGATGGTGTGATGCCCACTGTTGTGCGCACGCGGTGCGGTCTCGTTCACCAGCAATTCGCCCGATGTTGTCAGGAACAGTTCCACAGCGTACAAGCCCGGCGCGCCGAAGGCTTGTGCTACACGCCCCGCCAGGTCACGGGCCTTCTGTGCGAGCGGTCCCGGAATGCGTGCCGGTGCCCGTAAGTGATCCACCAAGTTCAACTTCGGATCGAAGACCATCTCCACCGGATCATAGGTGATCTGCGTACCCGTGGCCGACCGCACCACGAGTACGGCCAGTTCCAGCGTGATGTCGATCCGTTCTTCCAGGACGCAGGGGCCACTGAACGCGTTCCGCGCATCGGCCATCGAGTTGATCGACATCACCCCCCGGCCGTCATAACCGCCGGTACGCGCCTTCAAGAACGCGGGCAGCAGATCCGCATGATCGGCGATCCGTTCCGGTCCATCGATCAATGCGAAACGCGCGGTGGGGATGCCGTGCTCGAGATAAAAATCTTTCTGAAGGCCCTTGTCCTGTATCGTGCGCAACACGCCCGGATCGGGGATGACCGTCTTGCCTTGCTGCTGCAACCGTTCCAAGGCATCAACGCTCACATGCTCGATCTCAATGCCCACCACGTCCGCGTCGGCGGCGAAGGCAACTACGGTGGCGACATCCTGGAGGTCACCTTGGTTGGATCGCGTGGCGAGACGCGCGCATGGAGCGTTCGCGTCGGGATCCAGGACGTTGATCGTGACGCCGTAGCGAAGGGCGTTCTCAATGAACATGCGGCCCAACTGGCCTCCACCCAGCACTGCGATCGTCGGTTTCCGCGGCATGCACGGCAAAGATAGACCGGCGCCGCCAGGGCTCCGGGATCACTTCCGCCTGCGTCCGCGATCAAGTGGCTTGAAGCGCATCAGCCTGTAGCCGAGGGTGATCTGCAAGGCACGGTTGCGGGGGAACAAGGCCTCGTCCGCGACAAGTACCGGTGCCATGCCGGAATAGTAGCGCAAGGTGAGATCGACCCCTGAAGAGAGATCGGTACCAAACCCGAGGACAACGCCCCAATCCATTTTGGAGTAGCTATCCCGTACGTCGCTATTGCCGTTCGGCGAGTTCTGCTGCGCGAGCAGGAGCCGTCCGGCCTGCGCACCGGCATGGACATTCAGCGTATTGCTCAAGAAAAGTTTCATAGCGATAGGGACCTGCACATAGACCGTTCGCAGGCTCGAACGCTCGCCCTCTGTGTCCTCGAAAGCGGCCCCAAGCGCGGTCAGCAGCACTTCAGGTTGCAATTCCAGGCGCGATCCTGCGTACAACGGGAAGTAGATCCCAGCGGTGGCTCCGGGTAGCTGTTTGGAAGTGTACGCACCGGAGCGCATGTCGCTCAACAGTGGACCTCCTTTGATACCCATGCCTGAGGCTTGCGGAAAAGCCACGTTGGCCACGAGGAATAGCATGATCGAAGCGAAGGGTCGGGAGTAGGGTTGGCCCATGGCGAGCGTGTTCTAACGCCTGTGGAATACGGGGAACGGAGCGCGTTGGTTCCACGTTTCGACCCATATCTCGGCGAAGGCGATAACAAGAACGACGAGCGGCCCCGAAGGACCGCTCGATCATGCGGATAAGACAGCCGGTCAGCGCAATTCCTGCACTACCTGGAGCCGGTTGGTGATGGTCCGGTCGCCTTGCTGGACGCGAACAACATACTGGCCGGTGGCCAGGCCCGACAGGGGTAAGCGTACATGCGTACCCGTGGAGCGCACCTGGCGCAGCACTCGGCCCTGGAGATCCAACATGGTGATGTACACGATCTCGTCATTCGGCAGTTCGATGGTGACCGCATCAACGGCCGGGTTCGGGAAGAGGCGAATGCCGTTCGCTGCGATCAGCGGTGTTCCGGTGTTCACTTCAATGATCACCGCGTAGTCCTCGGTCTCACCGTAAGCATAGCTGAAGCACGGGTCCGTGGGCGTGGGCTCACCGGTGTCGTGGTATACCCCGCGTACCCGGAGCGTGGTAGATCCGAGCAGGGCCGAGCCCGGTACGGTGAACGCGAAGGACTGGGATTGGCCCAAGGCGGCGTTGATGAACTCGCCCAGTTTCTCACCGGCCTCGAAGGTGTTGTCCTGATCGTAGTCGATCCAAGCCGCATAGTGGTCCGGTGTGTAGTTGCCGCTCTGGATCGTGATGGAATAACCGTCGCCGCGCGTGAGGTTTGTGCTCCATGCACCGCTGAAGTCCGTGTAGGTCGGTTCGCCGGTACCACCGCTGTTCATGTTGTTGATGGAGGCCAGTTGCACCGCGTTGATGTAGTCGCCATCGTCGGTGCCATTGGCCGAGGTTGGAACGCAGGATCCCGTCGAAGGCGCGGTGATGGTGATGCCGTAATCCTCCGTCTC
>Ga0335394_10010328_pt1 | contig 10519 bp, 10 predicted proteins | sample MAT03_FD_205741 | JGI IMG/M metagenome (GOLD analysis project Ga0335394, IMG submission 205741) | Freshwater microbial communities from Lake Fryxell liftoff mats and glacier meltwater in Antarctica - MAT-03 (spades assembly) (version 2) ...
CAAAATATTCGCGATCACCGGAAAGATGTCAAATGAGTTCTATAGCCATAGTCATAAAGCTTAGGACATGCCAGCGTCATTCCCGCCTGCGCGGGAATGACGCTGGCACCTATCGAGCAGATGGATTCCCGCCTGCGTGGGAATGACAGGGAGGCGTCCTATTGATCATGGCTACCGCTATACATCACGTAAACAAAGTTAAAAGAAAGGCGGCGCATCCTTCCGGATGCGCCGCCTTTCTTTTTGGAGTAGTCCTATAACTTGTAATGATTTTGGGCATTGCTTAATCTGGGTATGATTTTTTTGAACCGCTCACTCAACAAACGGTTCAAGAAACTGCAACCCATCTGCGCTATTAACGTTTTTAGCATGGCTGGGAGAATATAAAAGCCCAACCGAAATGGGTCTTACCCCTTGTGTAGTCCTTTGCAGAGGGTGACACCACGGACGCTCGGTTAGAGTTCCGCCAGTCTTCCGGTTTGGTTAAGTCTGGCGATCGCCCATCTCCTTTATGCAACATCAGCGATCGTCTTTCAAATAGAGTGCTTGTTTTTTACAAGGTTCACTGCACACATCTTTCAACCAAATAAACAACCAGTTCAAATATCACATTAGCTTTGAGAGTCTCACAAGAGCGTCTTAAGGCAAAATTCTGGTTTTTTTGCGTTGGCGATCGCTGCTCTCTTTGTGGAAACAAAATTCGACTTCAGTTTAAGCGTCAGCCCCCTTAGACGCTCCCGTAGATTCAATTGATCAATCAACTAAGCCCCCCCTTAGCCATGAACATTGATGAGATCTTTGACGGTTTTTCTGACGGCCTTTTGATTGTGACTGACCAGGGAACCTTGGTGTGTGCTAACCAATATGCTCGGTTAATATGCCACAGTTTGATGCGAGATCCACATCATTCTCCATTTGTCCCCAGAGAGATCTGGAAAATTTGTCAGGCCGTGACAGAACCTGACAACAGCACAGGGTTCCCCGAACCTATTTCAGTTCTAGAGGGTGAATTTTACGCCGGACACCTGAACAGCATCCGAGTCAGGACGCGATGGGTGAAATTGGATGAAGGCGATCGCCACAGTTTATTGGTCATTTTAGAAGACAAAGCACAACTGACTCGACAACTGGCGATCGCCGAAGCGCAAACCTGTGGATTAACGCCCCGCGAGACGGAAGTTTGGCTATTGCATCGGGCTGGCAACAGCCGCAGCCAAATCGCCGCTCAACTTTTTATCAGCGTAGATACAGTTAAGAAACATATCAAAAATACCCGTGCCAAGCGAGAGATGGTTCAATGGCGGCAAGACGATTGGCCAGCTCAGGGGTAAGTAGGTGGGCTTAATTATAGCTGTCGCCACAAAGGTTAGGACACTGGGATCAAAGGGGGTGTGGGGGCTTTGCCCCCAACCAGGGGTTCCACCCCTGCACCCCGTCCTAACCAATCCGTCTATGGCTATAAATATAAGATTCTAAAACCCTGCGCCGCCCGCACAGCGGGCAGCGCAGGGTTTTAGAATTTGGTTTTTATTTAGGTTGAACTACTTAACACCTTCAAAGAGCCATTCAATTTCATCCTTACCCCGTGGCTAGGGGCAAGGGTAACGCCACGACGGCGAGGAGATTCAGGTGTGGTCGTTGCTAGCGCTAGGTCATAGTGGGTCAGAATAGTTGCCAACACAAGTTTCATTTCAAGCTGAGCCAGCGCTTCTCCAATGCAGCGCCGCACCCCGCCGCCAAAGGGTAAAAATTCGTAAGGAGAATACTGCCGTTCTAAAAAGCGCTCAGGTCGAAAAATATGAGGTTCTGGGTACAGGTCTGGACGTTGGTGCAGCAGGTAGATGCACCCCATCAGAACTGTACCCGGATTGAGGTCATGCCCTAACAGGGTTGTAGGTTCTTGCGCCACTCTTGGAAACGTGAGCATTGCAACCGGATGAATCCGCAGAGTTTCATTGCAAACAGCAGACAGGTAAGGAAGTTTGAGAATACTTGTGGAGTCTGACAGATCGACAGACTTTAGCTCAGTCAGTAGTTTTTGACGAACGGGCGGCTGACGATGAATCCAATAGAGCGCCCAAGCCATAGCAGTAGCGGTAGTTTCATGGCCAGCAAACATTAAGGTAACCAGTTCATCGCGCAGTTCGCGATCGCTCATGGGTTGTCCGGTTTCATCGTGGGCCGACAGCAGCAGCGAGAGAATATCGACTCGGTCGGGTTCAGGATTGGCGCGGCGTTCAGCAATTTCGGCATAAATCAATTCATCTAGACGTTGGCGATCGCGCACAAACTTGCCCCAAGGACTCCACGCTCCCCAATCTTTTTGCAACCCTGGAAAAAACAGGAGGCTAGATGACAGGGGTGATGAAAACACATCCATCATCGCCGTCAGCATCGTTTTGAGCTGTTCGCAGCGTTCTCCTTCAAACACCCCAAACACGGCCTGCAAAATTACCTCTAGGGAAATAGTTTGGGTGACGGTTCGGGCTACAAAAGCGGTGCCAACTGGAATCTGACTCAGCGTTTGTTTTGTTAAGTCGCAGATCAATTGACCGTACTCCCGCATTCGTTCCCGATGGAAAGGCGGCATGAGCAACTGTCTACGACGCTTGTGGCGATCGCCTTCGATTATGACAACTGAGTAATCGCCCAATAATGGACTCAAAATCCGGTTGAAACTGCCCAATGCTGCATAGGTTTTGCGATCGTTAGTCAGAATTTCTTGAATGGCCTCAGGCGTATTGACAAACACGAGATTATTGCCAAAACCGACAACCCCACCCGCAAAAATATCGGGATATTGTCGAGCCGCCCCCTGCATATAGCCGACCGGGTCAAATACCCATTGCAACTGTTGTAAAAAGCGTGGTGTAGAAAGCGGATTGGGGGAAGATGGAACGCTATCAATTAAAACGCTAGTCATAGGAATCTGCAAAAATGTGGGGGCACTAATCGCAGCATAGCGCAGCTACAGGATCTATAGAATCTGTTTGAGAGCCAAGAAAAATCCAGGCTCACAGCGGAATTTAGACAGTCGTGATCGATTGGTAGGGGCAAAGCCCCTACTTTTGACCTTCATAAGGTTGACCGCTGGCGGCGGGTGGGGTAGCCTTGCCGCCAAACCCAGCCAAGACAATTATCGTGAGCAAATATGGAATGGCCTGATAAGCCTGGGACGGAATCGCCGCCAACCAGGAACCCGTCGTGGAACTGAGGCTAGCCGCTCGAATTTGGATGGCAATGCCCAAGCCAAACAGCAGCGATGCTCCAAACGCACCTAGCGGCATCCAGCGCCCAAAAATCATGGCAGCTAGGGCAATAAACCCCCGACCCGCCGTCATCCGCAAGGTAAAAGAACCGACCTGTTCGAGTGATAGCCACACCCCAGCCAACCCGGCGATCGCCCCGCCCACAATCACGCTGATGTATCGCACCCGTGCTACGTTAATTCCCACCGTATCTGCCGCACGAGGATGTTCTCCTACCGCCCGCACCCGCAGTCCCCATGGTGTATAGGCCAGCATGTAGGACATTAACCCCGTCAGCAGAAACATGACGTACACCAAGGGTTGGTGATTAAACAACAAATCGCCCACAATCGGCAACTGGCTTAACAGCGGAATTGGCAGGCGCGGAAAGGTGCCGGGAGACGTGGGTGCGCCACCAGAGGCCGTCATCCAGCGTTGAAACACCCAACCCGTCACCCCCCAGGCCAACAAGTTAATCACAGTGCCGCTGATAATTTGGTCGGCTTTAAACCGAATAGAGGTAATGCCGTGTAAGCCTCCTAACAGGGCACCCGATACCACCCCTGCAACCACCCCCAACATTAAACTCAGTATCATCGGTGTAAATGCCGCAGAGTTGCCCGACGTGGAACTCCCCAACAACCCCTGCATCGGGCCATAGGAATACATAGCAACCAATTGTGCCATCATGGCTCCAGTCAACATCATGCCCTCAATCGCAATGTTGACTACCCCAGCCCGCTCAGAGGCAATGCCAGCATAGGCTCCCAAGGCGATCGGTGTGGCGGTAATAAGAGCGAGTTTCAGAAATCCGGTCAGATCGTCCATAGGGAGATAGCTAGAGGGATATTAGTTTGGGTAAGCCCACTTAACGATTGAGTTTAGCGGCGGTTCATCATCTTTGCAGCCCATCCGACTACATTTATGAGACATTGCAGAGGGCACAGAGATTCAGTAGCGGTAATTGATCCAAATTCTAAGAATCAGTGAAAGGGTTGGGTTTAAGATAAGGGCGATCGAGGGGGTACTCCACACAAATAGCGGTTCACGTCAGAGACGGTACGACCTGCTGAAAGTATCAGAAGATGACGAGAAAACTCTGGCGTTGTTGGTTTGATATACGAACTTTGTTGTGGGTGCCGCGTAGTGCACGGCACCCACAACAAAGTTCATACCTGGATTCAGCAATGCCAAAACTCTCTTTATGACTCTCTGTAAATAAATGAGAACGATTATTATGCCTTTATCCTCACTACGTCGTTGGTTAGTAGCTCCATTACTGCTTGGTCTAGTATTCAGCGTTTTAAGTGGTAAAGGTGCGATCGCAAGTAACTCGTCTGACTTGTTCAGCCTGTTTCAGCCTGTTCCAATTAGCGTCAATGAGAGCTTCATCAGCCCTCTTGTAGAACTATTTGGAGATGTATCACTCGGGCAACAGGTCTTTGTTGCTGGTAACACTGTTGTAAGAGCTGATCCAAACACACGGATTTGTATCGGTAATGAAACAAATTTACAGGACAACATTTTATTTTTAGCCCTCCATGATTCTCCTGCTCCTGCTGCACCCTGTGGTGAGATTTCTAGCAGTACAGGAGAACGTAACAGTATTGCTCATCAGGCGATTGTTAAGAACTCGCAGATTGGCAATTTCACCTTTGTAGGGTTCCACGCCCAATTGAACAATGTGGTGTTAGAAGATGGCGCGTTTGTTTTGCATGGTGCTCGCTTAGAAAATGTGCGAATTAAGCGCGATCGCCTCGTTCCAATTGGAGCGGTAATTACAACACAAGCAGAAGCAAATGCCCTATCCCTAAAAACAGAAGACAATGCTGAGTTTCAAAATGAAGTTTTAGAGGTTAACGAAGAGTTTGCTGAAGACTATGCTGAATTATTTGAATCTGAAGGATTTAATGCAGTAAGTGGGGCTAGTGCGGCTCCTGTTACAAGCTGGAATTCAAACCTCGTCAGCCCCACATTGGGAAACAAGATTCAGCTTGACGAGTTTGTCCGTATCGTTGGGGATGTTCGGCTTGGCAGTAAGAGTATTGTCGGTCAACGCACCTCTATTCGAGCTGATGAAGGCGCTCCCATCGTGATCGGTGACGGTGCTGTGATCGAAGATCGAGTCACTTTTCACGCCCTTAAAGGCACGAATATTCGCATTGGCTCTAACCTAAAAACGAGTGATAATGTCGTCTTTCATGGTCCTTTAGAGGTCGGCAATAACTTGACTATTGAAGACGATGCTATTCTTTTTCGCTCTAAGGTTGGCAATAGTGTCACTATCGGGACGAAAGCGATCGTGGTAGGTGTAACGCTAGCAGATGGAGTTGTAGTTCCACCCAGCAGCATCATTACCACTCAAGAGCAAGCTGACGCTCTAAAAAATGGATAATGGGACTGTTAAACCTCGTCTAACTTGAAACCCAGAGTTTTCCCTCACCCTTTTCATATATGCCGAAGGCTTTAAGCCCTCTCGTCAGGGAGAGGGACTTTGAAAGCTTTTCCGGCTCCCCTCGCCCTTCGGGAGAGGGGCTGGGGGTGAGGGCTAAAACTACAGTTCTCAACGTGGACTTGGTTTAAGTAGTTCAACCTAAATAAAAACCAAATTCTAAAACCCTGCGCCGCCCGCTGTGCGGGCGGCGCAGGGTTTTAGAATCCTATATTTAATTAAGCCCACCTACTTACAGCGAAGTTAGGGAACTGCGTTGAAATAAGATACCGGCTCAAGCAGAAGGCTTATCATGGATTCCCGCCTGCGCGGGAATGACACCGGGATGATTTTTGTTTGCTGATCCCTTAGTAGTGTTCAAAGGATAGTAATAGCTTCCGCAGCAGGCGCATTAAGGATTCACGCTCCGATTCCTTCAAGGCGCTAAGAATTTTATGTCCATTTGCAACATGAGCTTCAACCACTTGCTCAATCAGATTTAACCCTTGCGCTGTCAACACAATCAAAGTTCCTCGGCGATCGCCCAGATCGGGAATACGCTTAACCCACTCAGCCTGTTCTAATTGATCAATTCGATGGGTCATTGTACCCGATGAAACCATCAGCGCGTTAAATAGATCCGTTGGCGAAAGTTGATAGGGCGCTCCTGAGCGACGCAAGGTTGCCAGCACATCAAACTCTCCAGGATTTAGCCCAAACTCAGACACCGTTGCTTGAATAGAGCGATCGAGATGCTTAGCGAGCCGTGCCATTCGCCCAAGCAAGCCCATTGGCGATGCATCCAGGTCAGGACGCTCTCGCTGCCACTGAGCCAAAATCTGATCGACTGCATCTGGTTTCATCCCTTGCTCGCTCAATTTCACCCGACTTAAATTCTTGGTAAGTAGTTCAACCTAAATAAAAACCAAATTCTAAAATCCTGCGCCGCCCGCACAGCGGGCGGCGCAGGGTTTTAGAATCTTATATTTAATTAAGCCTACCTACTTAGTGGTATTGATGTAAGGATTTTTTGATGGGCGGGCTTCGCCATCAAAAAATCCTTACCAATTTAGGACTACCAAATTCTTCAAATTAACTATCTTAACATCAAGATATTTGCTACACTCTTGACACTAAGTATCTTGAAGTTAAGATACTTAGTGTCAAGACAAAAACTTAGAGGTTTTACCATGGGTGGGCGGACGATCTATCTTTTAGCGGCACTGGCAGGTGGAGCAGTTCTCCCGGTTCAAGTTGCCCTAAACACCCTCTTACGACGCTCTGTGGGTGAACCGATGCAGGTTACATTTATTTCGTATCTTGCAGGGACTTTGGCATCGCTAGCTATCTGTTTTTTGGCACGATATCCACTTCCGACCGCATCTGCGTTGACTCAAACGTCCTGGTGGATGTGGGTTGGTGGCTGTTTAGGAACGCTTTATGTCTGGTCAACCATTTTTGCAACGCCTAGAATTGGAGCCGCACTTGCGCTGGGTCTGACGATCGCAGGTCAAATGATTGCATCCCTTTTCTTAGATCATTATGGGGCGCTCGGCTTGACCCGATATGCTGCAAGTCCCATAAGAATTGCAGGTGTTGTCTTTGTCATTCTGGGTGTTTCTCTAGTTGCCTCTGTAAAGCGCTAAGGTTGAACGTTCCTCCAAACGCTAGGCGATCGCACTAGAAGCATCAGCGGCACGGAGCAGTGGCAATCACCTTGGCATTAGCTCTAGGGACGTTTGTGGTCTGTTCCAGCCGAGTTATTTAATGGGGGTGGTATTCAACCCGATGGAAAGTACCGATTAGCGCGGGCTACGCCCGCGCTTTAAAACATTACACGTTTGAGACTATCCACTATTAGTAAAACTAAAGCGGCAGCCGTGGAAAAAACGGTGCAAGCCAGAGCTGAACTTGTATATCCCACCCCAACAAGATCGCGATCGCCGTTCCTGCTACCAGCGCACCACCGATGCGCTGCAACGTTGCACCGTGGGCGCGTAGGCTGAGCAATCTTTGGCTAAATCTGCGACTGCTATAGGCGATCGCCAACAGCGGTAGAGCCGCTCCTATGCCATAGGCCAACAGCAGACTAAAGGAACTGACAACCTGATGGTGAACAGCAGCCAGAATTAAGATACTGCCCAAAACAGGCCCTGCACAGGGAGTCCAGAGCAACCCCAACTGAGTTCCTAGCCAAAACTCTCCGGCTAGCCCAATGCGAGGTGTTTCCTTAAGCCAACGGTGTATCGGCAGATAGCGAAATAAACGGTAGCTCCAAGTTGGGAAAATGGCCAGCAGTCCTAGGATCAGTAGCAGGGCGATCGCCCCTGTCCGTAATCCATTCGCCAGCCCACCTAACCAGCTTGCCGAAATCCCTAGCAAGCTACCCGCCACCGCAAACCCAGCCACCAGACCTGTGACCAGCGCTATAGGCCCATAGGTACTAGACTGAAGCGATCGCCCTACCAAAATTGGCAAAATAGGCAACACACAGGGCGATAGCACCGTCAAAACACCCCCCGCGATCGCCAACCCAATCGACAGATCAGTCCCCATTTTGCCTCCATTTCACTAAACCTCCTGCATGAATGCCTTTTGAGGGCGTGAATCATTTCCCGGCGAAGCCGGGAAATGATTCACGCAGGAGGTCTACTAGTCTGCTGCCATGAATGCTGTTTTCTACAAATGCGATGAGGATACAGCTTGCTTCTGCGGAGCAGGGACAGATATTTGCATTCACGCAAGCGGTCTACTCCACTCACCCCTCATGTTTCCGCTAGCAACTGCTGAATCACTCCCTCTGTTTCCTCATATGCCCCTTCCCCAATGTGGTCATACCGCAATACCCCTTGGCGATCGGCTAGAAACAAATGAGGCCAGTAACCATTGTCGTAAGCGTTCCAAGTTTTAAAGTCATTATCGACGGGCACTGGATAGGTAATTTGGTGCCGCCGCAGGGCATCTTCGATATTGCCCCGTTCGCGTTCAAACGCAAACTCTGGTGTATGCACCCCAATCACCTTTAGCCCCTGCGCTGCATATTGCCCGTGCCATTGCGTAATGTAGGGCAGAGTACGTTGACAGTTAATACACGAGAATGTCCAGAACTGCACCAAAATGACGTTTCCTTTGAGTTCAGCAATCGTCAAAGGGTCAGAATTAATCCACTCGCTAATCCCCTGAAACTCTGGCAGCGTCTTGCCGCCAACGGCTGCTTTCGCTGTAGCTTTTGCCGCTGCTCCGTTACTAGAAGCAGTCGGGGTTGAAGGCAGCAGAGCTGTAGATTTTTTGAGAGCAGGAATGGCGATCGCAGCACTAGTTGCTCCCAGCGCACCCAATCCTAAATAAACCAGTAACCGACGTCGCCGCAGCAAAGTTTTGTCCATAGCGGTTATCCATAAACAGGTTGCTAACAAAGTCGGACAGAAAAATTCTGAAGCTTGATTTTTCGCGTATTTGCCGCACAGAAATCAAGCTTCAAACCATAACCTACGGAGCAGTAGCAGGGCTAGGAGATGCCATTACGTCGCCCGCAGGACTCTTCATTGCATCGCCCGCAGGACTCATCGCATCGCCCGCAGGACTCATCGCATCAGGAGCTGCGGTCTCAGCCGGTTTTCCACACGCGGCCAATGTAGCCGTCAAACTTAGTGCTGCAATTAACGAAAGTGCCTTCCAGTTCATAATTTCCTTGTCTACTTTAGAGGGTTAATAGGGTTGAACAATGGCTTAACTTGCACACCAGTCGGTTGCGTTCAATACGCACAACGAACCCACCTAGCAGCTCTAAATGCGCCGTCAGAGATTGCGCGTTCGACTGCTTCGGTCTCCACAAGCAGACAGTTCCCACAAGCAGTTAACTATCCGCTTGGTCGAAGCTCTTACGAATGACTTCGCGCTGCTATCCCTGCAATCTAAAATGCCAGACGACACCAGACAGCAGTTGGATCAAAGGTTTAAGGACGTTTTTGCTGTCTCTGCTATCCTAGTCGGCTGACCCAAATTTTCTCTGAGAATTTCCTGAGAATTGCTTCATCATTAGCTGAGAAAATTTGGTGAATTTAGGAGTGATTCTGAGATGAAGCTTGCTTCTTATAAGGTGGGGCTGTTCATCTCAGAATTCAGCAACGCCGAAATAAGACCCATAGTCAAAAATTTTGGTAGTGGTATTGAGGTAAGGGTTTTCAGATGGGCGGGCGAAGCCCGCCCATCTGAAAACCCTTACAAATTTAGGACTACCAAAATTTTTAGCCTATACGGATTTCCACATTGCCCCTGTTTGACTTCAAATCGCTACAATAATGGAGGTTCTACTGCGGCGTTGGTGACTGCCAATAATGTTTTATGATCTATGCCTTGTTTAAGAAGGGAGCCATGATGTTCCGGTGGCAGTAGATCGGGCTTGTACCCGAAAACTATAAACCGGAGCCGAGATTCCCACCTGGATTTATCCAGGTCAAAAGCTGAGGTAAGACGGCGTTGCGGGGAACCTTCAAATTTTTTCTCCCCTGTTCATTGGACAGGGGAGATTTCGTATAGCCAGCTTGCCTTTTACCCAGTCATGTTGGTGTTAAGTAGTTCAACCTAAAAGGATGTTTGAAAAGTGGTCTGCTGTGATTTTAGGCACCTGTTGATCCCCCTAGCCCCCTACCCTTCGGGAAGCCGCTTCGCGTCTATAAAAAGGGGGGAACTGGACTCAAAGTCCCCCTTAAAAAGGGGGATTTAGCGATTATCTTGAAAGTCAAGCGGGAAGGATAACGTTTTCGGGCTGGGCATCTCCGACGGGAGGCACCCAAGCCTTACCCTGCTTGACAATCGCATTCAGAATGGTGAGCAGCTT
>Ga0335394_10010331_pt1 | contig 10518 bp, 5 predicted proteins | sample MAT03_FD_205741 | JGI IMG/M metagenome (GOLD analysis project Ga0335394, IMG submission 205741) | Freshwater microbial communities from Lake Fryxell liftoff mats and glacier meltwater in Antarctica - MAT-03 (spades assembly) (version 2) ...
ATAATAGTTGCCACCAGTTGACAACAGCCCATTGACATTTCTGAATGTCGCAATTGCTAACTGTCCCAATGTGATTTGAAGACCGTTGGACGTAAGCCCAAAGACCGTCCCGTTCGTTTCGATTTTCACGTCGCTCAGTTTTCCCGGAGAGAATCCGTCCTGATTGACTTGCAGTGTGGAAGGAGGCCCCAACTGAGCCAGACCGCTGATCGTGCCAGGGACGCCGAATGACAGTTCTATGGACTGTGATGACTGTTGGCCCGTAAAACGAAATTCGATATTTGAATCCCCGATTCCGGTACCAGTCACTTGCGCAAATGAGCCGTCTTCAAAAAATGTAATTCCATTCACTTCTCCATCCAGCACCACTCCATCGGCCGCAGCCATGGAGGCTTTCATGCTCCATGATCCGTCTGTCTGCTTGGTGAACTCCAGTCCGATCGAGTGTGCCCCGCCGGCAGAGTCATAAAATTCAACGCCCTGACTGATTTTATCAGCATCCTTTCCGAGCTCCTGTCTGATGAGCTTGTGTAGTTCGTAATTGCCCAGGCCTGTGTTCGCCCCGTTGTCAGAAATCACGACGTTGAGCGATGACAGCCCGGGGGTATTGTCGGTTGCAACAATGTTTCCATTTGCATCAAGCGACACCGTTGTCCCGGGAAAGGCAGTGTTTAACGCAGTGAGCAGATCTCCAACTGTCGTGGTCGATGGATCTACCGTCAATTGTGTCAGATCGGGATCTGAGCCATCCGCTTTTTTTCCGCCGATGACGATCCGGTCACCAAGGATGTATTTTGGAGTGTTGTTATCCAGATCGACCAGTCTCGTTGCCGTCGTTGCCGCCAACCCACTTGCCAGGAATGGTGTTGTTGTGGCAAGTCGTTGCGCCACAGGTCCTTTAGAACTCAACGACAGATTGCCGGACATTGAGATTTGCTGCGTTGGCTTTCCTGCAACACTGGCTCCCAAAGGAATAAAAATTCCAGTATTACCTGGAGTTTGAAATGTAGGATTGACTCCATCGGGGTCGCCCAGAGTCCCGGATCGCTGCACAATATTTCCCGTCGATGGATCAACCAGATAGCCGTTTTCATCAAGTGAAAATGCACCGGCGCGTGTATAAAATGTGCTGTCGCCCGCCTTTGTGACAAAGAATCCGTTGCCGTCAATCGCTAAATCCGTAGGCTTTCCACTGGCCTCAAGGTTTCCCTGCTGGAAGTTCATATCGACCTGAGACACTCGACTGCCTGTTCCGATCTGCACGGCATTCACACTGCCCAGAATGCCGGAGGACGAAGATGACGCACCTCGCTGAACTTCATACATCAGGTCCGAAAAAAGCACGCGGGATGCTTTGAACGAAGCGGTATTCATGTTCGCCAGATTGTTGCCGACGACCTCAAGCATCTTTTGATGACCGCGAAGGCCCGAGATACCCGTCAGAAGCGAATTGGCCATTGTTCAGTTCCCATTTCTGAATTGAGCGAAGTTTAACCCGTTGTTCCGGATATTTATCAATGACTTACAGGAATCCCGCCGCAGATTGTTCTTCCACACTCACAATGTTGGCGATTGGTACAAACTGATCACCGATGCGCACAAGGATCGACCCGTTATCCGGCTTAATCTGATCGACAATGCCCACGTCCTCGCTGGCAGTTCCATACCGCACACTTTTCCCGAGCAGCCCAGCCCCTGCATTGAGCGACTGCAGCGTCGATAGTGAACTGCTGCCGTTGTTGCCCTGAGTCACTCCAATCAATGTATCCAGCTTTGTACCAAGGCCTGCGAACTGCGAATTCATGCTCTGCAGACTTTCCACGGACGAAAACTGTGCCAGTTGTGACAGGAAGTCTTCCTGCTTCGCAGGATCGAGTGGATCCTGATGCCGAAGTTGAGTCGCAAAAAGCTGCAGATACTGGTTCTGCCCGACGATCGGGTCAAATGATGTACTCGCCATTTCAGGTCCTCCTGACCGACTATGCTCTGAAACTTAAACCGTGCGTTGAGTCCGGTATGGTGATTCGCCCGACGTTTGTGTCCGCAGGAATCGAACTGCGGGAACCACGGCGTACCTGGTTCATCAGATTCTCGGATCTGCGTGATGCGTCGTTCTGTTGATGTCCCTGAGAAAATTGATTGCCGGACATGTCAGCGCGCAGAAACTCGAGCGACTTCAAATTCATTTGCTGACCACGCAGATGAGATTCAATTTCCTTGCCTCGAGCAAACAACATGTCCATCGTAACGGCTTCGCGGGCGGTCACTCGAACGGCAAGGCCCTCGTTTGTCTTTGACAATTCAATTGTCATCTCGCCAAGTTCCGGCGGGTCAAGGCGGACGGAGAGAGTATCATGCGAACGCACGCCGTTGCGTTCAATATGCTCCATAATCGCTTGAGAAACCTGATTGCTCAACGGTTGCCGCATCTCACTGGAGATCGAGGTTGCAAGGTCCGGCAAAGAGTTTGTGACATTCGGCTGCAACAGATCGCTACGAACAACGTCATATGACGGCGCAGCAGCAGCAGCAGCATGTGGCTCACGGCCGCTGGGAAATGCGGAGTTGTCGAGAACCGGAAGTGCCGCTGCTGCGGACGACGTTCGGCCTCTGACTGGTTTCATCATCGACTCAACATCTTCGGATGCGACGGCAACACTTGAAGGCTGAATGACTGGTTTTGGATTGGAAGTCAACGCTTGATCCGACGTGACCACGATCGAGGGCTTTCTGCTTTCTGTTGCATCCGTCTCAGATGCATTGTTTACCGGCGATGCGGCTACGGTTGGTATGTTTTCCGGTATGGCGGATGAGGGAGCCTGAGAAATCACTGAACCAGGCAATCGACCGATCCGATCCAATGCATCAATTGCATCCTGTGACAGAGCCTCAGGGGCGGCGGACAGATCGGAATGCGTGGCCACGGGAGGATTGAAGGCAGTTGTCTGTATTTCAGGTATCGCAGCAACTGCGCCAACAGCCGGACTGAACAACAACGGCTCCGTCGGTAGGAACTCGAAGCCTTCATTGGATTGTTGATTCGAACTGACAGGAACGGATTGAGATCGAATCGGCATTGCAGCACTGTTCAAAGACTCGTCAACAGTCACTGCTGTGGTGGTCGGTGGTTCGAGATTGCCGAGTCCCCCTGGACCTGCGCCGGTGAAATCGTCCGTGATGTTCAATACTCTCTGTGATTCCGCAGTCTTGGATGCAATTCCCTTTGATGTCGTCCCTATTTGAGCCGTGGCGGGTCCGAAGCCAATTGAACTTGCCGTTTCAGCAGCGTCTGTCACCACAGAATCAGATGTCAGTGGTGAATCCGTAGATTCGGCCACGGCTGGTGGCTGCACCTGAGGAACGATTCCGGTGATCATCCATGCCAACACGGCATCAAAGTCTTCGTCGGTCGATTTGCGCGATCGTTGGGCTGAACACGCGCCACATTGATGATCCGTACTCACCACCTGCGACCTCGCGCTGGAGGCAGAATCCAGACGCGCGGGTGCGTCCGAAATCTGAGTAGCCGGAGACACGGTATCGGGAAACGAAATCGCCATCAGCATCAGGCATCCCTGCAGGAAGCACGAACGTATTATGACTCTCCGAAACTTGCGCACCGCAGATGGCATACCGAAAGCGACTTTACAACCCTGGGCATTTCTACTCATCATGCCGAGAATGACCGAATCTCCAACACATTTGCCCGGAAATACATCCTCTGACTTCCGTCACGAGGAGGCGATCAACATGCCACACGGAAAAGAGTTCCTCCATGCGGAAGATTTTGCTGAGTCAGCCCGTCAATCACCCTCCGCGAGTCTCTTCAGGATGTTGTCGACTCGTTCATCGAACAGTCTTTGCCATTCCGCAGCAACAATACAGTCGCAGTCTTCCTGAGCGTAGCCGGTGTTGTTGCGTTGCTGTTCGGTCGGCAGATAATAGATGTAGCCGTTCGTGTAGCCAGCCACAAAAGTATTCGGGGCGGGTGAACGCTTTTTGATGGCGAGACCAATCTCAACGGTCAGCTCGCCGCCAAAGGTGACCATCACGAAGTCGCCGATGCGAATGCCGCAGACTTCGACGTTGACCGTCGGCATCGCGGCTGCCTGATTCTGCTTCAAATGCATCTCGAGCAGATTCAGATTGATCTGCAGCCGCGTCAACTGTTCCATCGCATGAATATTCTGAATATAGGCTTCCAGGCTGGCACGGTTCTCGGTATCCAGCTTGCCCAGGTCTTCGCGCCCGTTCGCTTTTTCATGCAGATAACGCTGGCTGTAGTAGGCCGGAAAATCTTCCGACACTTTATGTTGCATGTACAACGGCAAAAAGGTCTTCAGGTTGATGTTGGTGCCTTTGAGCGACTTTACAATCTGCCACTGTTCCGCCTGAATCGACTCCATACGGCGTTCCAGATCTGCTCCGCGGGGCAGGGCGATGATCTCGTTGATGACCTTGAGTGTTGCAGAGTCACCAGGTTGAATCTGACGCGCGGCCTGCAGCGTGCTTAAGCCGAGCTGGTTGCCGTAGTGTTCGGCATCGTGCATCTGATGGACGACTTTATACATCGCCGGATTAATGTCGCCTGCACAACCCTGAACAAAAAACGCCATCACGTTTTCGCCCAGATTCTGCTCGATCGCTTTCGACGCGAAGCCGGGGAAGTCGGCAGTGTTGCCGCCGCCGGGGACTCCCTGAATCGGGTGGCAGGCAAAATTGTACAGCAGAGCAAGCGGCGTATCGTCGGTGCGATCGAGTCGTAACAGACCGATCTCCGGATCAACGGGACCGACTGCTTCGACGTCTTCGTCCATTGGCATGGAGTACGCTCGACGCATATCGACTTCGCTGCCGTCTTTCATCTTCAGCCGTCGATTTTCCATAATGCGATCTTCATGACCGCGTCCGACGCCGACACGAACCGGAACCATCGCGGCCACGGCTTCCTGGACGGCCTGAACAGTCAACTGATCGGCGTCACCTCGAACCACACTGTGACAATGGCTGGCGTTGATGACGACATGCTCGGGAGTAATACCATGTTTCTGCAGTTCCGCGCGCACGCTGGGCAAATACGTATTTCCAATCCGTCCGATTCCGCCGATCGCAACTGCATCGACGGTCACGATGATGGCTGTCGTAGTGCCATTGGAAATCGCCAGAGCTTTGACATACGACGGATCATTGACAGGCCCGGCCGCGTGATCTGTGATTTCGACCCGCGCCACACCCGCGCGGAGCGTTGTGGCAGCAGCAGCGTTTCGAGCTTTCTCGTCAAATGCGAGTGTTGCCTTTGGTGCCAGAAATACGAGAAAGAGTGCGAGGCCCATTGCAGCGAGTAACAGTGATCTCATGATGAACTTCCGAACTGGATGAGGCGAAGTTTGTTGTGACACACTTTATCGCCAAGTATTTGAAATGGCGAGCGGTGTGGCGTGCGCCCACCGGTACTCGATTTGCGATTAAAGTAGCCGTCACTCTCTGAGTGACGAATGCCAAAGGCCGCGTTTTGCGGCCTGCCTCACTCGGAGAGTGAGGTCTACTATGTGAAATCGAGTGCCATTTGGCGTCAGCCCACAGGTGCGGGTGCCGTCGCCGATTTCGGTGAGAGTGCATTCGAAATCTCAACGTACCGGCAAGCTGACGCATGCCGCTCGCCGGGGAATTTCTGATTCAGGTGCGTGTTGGATCTCCTCCGAATTCTACCGCTCACTTGTTATTCCGAGCAGATCCGGAAATGATGACACTTCCCCGACTGTGCCTCACCCACTGGAGTCTTTTCAATGGACCTCTCCACAAGCTGTCGCCGAATCTCTGATCACTGCGGCGTCGGCAGACACATCCTCTTCGCGACGTGCTGCATTTTGCTGAGACCTGATTCGCTCGTTGCCGCTGCAGACGATGAACGACCGGTGGTTCAGGAACTCAATGATGCGAACTGGGATGATCTGGTTCCGCAGGGCAAGGAAGTTGATGCAGTGTATGGCGACATCGTGATACAGAACGCTCATTTGCGAGCCGTGATCGCGAAACCCGTGACAACTCGCAACGCCAACATGACGGTACGCAACGTCGGAGGTTGCCTGATTGATCTGACGACGCGGAAACATCAAAGCGATCAGCTCAGCGCATTTTTCCCGGCACGCCGAGTGTTTTCCTTTGCGGGAGATCTATCGTCCACAGTCTCAGAAGCAACCGCCACCGTGGACGGCGTTACAGCGACGACACAGGTTGGCGGAGTTCTTGTCACTTCCGCCGGGACAGAAAAGACACCATCGTACGAGGTCAAGTACTGGCTTTCTGATTATGAACCCTGGCTGGAAATGGAATCCGAATGGACCAACACCACGAACGCTGATCTGACGCTGGTACTGGAAGACGATTTGCGCGCCGACGCTGGCAAGGAAGACATGCCGAAGACGGCGGATGGAACGGTCGAACTGTTCTGGTTTCACGACATTTTCTGGCAGCAGGCCTACGGCGTCTATGCCCCGGGATTCAAAATTCGCTGCAACAGCAACGCACGCGAATCGGTGCTGGTGTATGAACCAGTCAGCGGGCAGCCGGTCGTGGTAAAGCCAGGAGAAACATTTTCAATGACGCGCTGGCTGTTTGTCGCTCAGGATCTCTCAGGCGTGATGGCAGATTACCTGGACGCGCGCGATCAAGGCGACAAACTTGTGGAGACGCGATTGACAGTTCAGGCCGACGGTCGTCCCGTCAGCGGAGCCCGGATCGCGATTCAGTGTGGCGACGAATCATGGGGAACTGTGGTGACCGGGGACGATGGCTCCGTCGTCCGGCGGCTTCCGTCGGGAACGTGCGAAGCCACCGTCTCTGTCGCGGGCCAGAATTTTGCCATGCAGAAACTTGTACTTGCGAGTGACGGCCAGCATGTTCTCGAACTCGCCGAGTATCATCCCGGCATCGCATCAATCACAGTGACCGACGCCGAAGGCCGCGCGATTCCAGCGAAGATCGAATTCAAGGGCAACGACAAGACGCCGACGCCGAATTGGGGGCCGGAAACTGCCGAACACTTTGTACGGAATCTGGCATACACGGCGAACGGAAAAATCCGAACGGAACTGGCTGCGGGCGAGTACGACATCACAGTCAGTCATGGCCCGGAGTACGATGCCGAATTCACAAAGCTCGTCATACAGCCCGGAAAAACCAGTGACCTGAAAGTCGCGATCGCACGAGTGGTCGAAACGCCCGGCTGGGTGAGCGCCGATTTTCACAGCCACAGTTCACCCTCCGGTGACAACACCGGCAGTCAGCGAGGCCGCGTGTTGAATCTTGCGGCCGAAAATGTCGAATTCGCGCCATGTACAGAACACAATCGCGTCAGCACGTATATCGACCACATCGAGGCGTTGGAATTGAAGCCGTTCCTGGCCACGGTTTCCGGCATGGAACTCACCGGAACGCCATTGCCTTTGAATCATCAGAATGTGTTTCCACTGATCTATCGGCCTCGGACTCAGGATGGCGGTGCTCCCCTGACGGATGTCAGTCCCGAGACCCAGATGGAACGCATCGCCGCATGGGACAGCAATAGTGTGAAACTCATTCAACAAAACCATCCGGATATCGGCTGGCTGTTTTATGATCGTGACGGAGATCAAAAACCGGACGAAGGATATTCGCGATCATTCGGCATCATGAACGTTACGGAAATCCATCCGATCGATCCGCTGCTGAATCCCACGCGATACCACATCTATGGAGGCAAGGAGACCGGCAATCAGACGGCTCTGAACTGGCTGCAGTTGCTGAATCAGGGGTTTCGCATCTATGGCGTTGTGAATACCGATGCTCACTACAACTATCACGGGTCCGGCGGACTGCGTATCTGGGTGAAGTCCGACACGGATGATCCGGCAACGATCAATTCTGACGAGATGAGAGACAACGCACGGAATGGTCATATCGTCATGTCGAACGGACCGTATCTGGAAACCACTTTTCGAGAAACCGGCAGCTCTGGCAGCTCGGTAATTCCCGGTCAGGATCTAGCAGCAAAATCAAAGCACGTCACCGCATCGATCAGGGTGCAGTGTCCGAATTGGTTCGACATCGACACGGTCATTGTGCTGGTGAACGGACGCAGACACGACAACCTGACGTTCAGCCGCGACACGCATCCGGACATGTTTGGTAAGGATGTCGTGAAGTTCGCGCACGACGTCGATCTTGAACTCACGGAGGACGCTCACCTGGTCGTCCTCACCGGCCATCGAACCCAGTTGATCGGCGATGTGATGGGCCCGATGTGGGGCGCACAACACCCTGTGGCTCTCAACAATCCAGTGTTCGTCGATATCGAAGGAGACGGCTTCCAGGCCAACAAAGACACGCTCGACATGCCATTGCCGGTGAAGTTTGTGGCACAAGACGAGCGGTGATGCTCACTTGCGTCGTGAACCAGACGAAGTATCGCCTTCGATCTGAGTCATGCCCAATGTGGCGGCTGCTGAATCCAGCTGAAACTGGAATTCCCCGAGGAACGTCATTCCGAGCAACGGTGTTGCACTGACCGCCTCTGGTCCCAGCACCGCACATTCGACATCTTTCACTTCGAAAGTGCCCACGCGAACAGTTGCAATTTTCTTGAGAACTCCGGTAATCGTGCTGCCATCGGCGATTTCGATCAGGATCCGCTTGTCGCTGGGTTCCGGTTTCAGACCCATCGAAACTGCCAGTTCGTACGGCAGGCTGATCAGACTCGCGCCAGAATCGACGACCATTTCCGTCGTATGCTTACCGTTGATGACAACCGATGCATAGAACGTATTTCCATCCCGTCGCAGCGAGATCTTTTCTTTGTGAACGGCTTTTTCAAGATCGTCCAGCTTTTTCAGATTACCCGTGAGTGACGACGACAATTCAAACTTCAATTCTTTGCCGCTTTCGGCGACAAGCGTCTTCAGCTTCTCCTGCACCTCAGGGGAGCCCTTCGCTGTTTCATACCCTGCCGAAAGCTGATCGGCCAGTTTGCGCATGTCGATAATGTTCTGCACGTAGGCTTCTCGCGCTTCGTTCAGCTGCGTGCGGGCCAGGTTTTCTTTCTCCTTCAGCGCCTCCAGCGACTTTCGAGCCAGCGACATCTGGCCTTCCACTGTATTGAGCGCACCCACCAGTCGATTGTTGGTTGCGACGTCCTGAACGTTCGCGAGTTGTGTGTTCAAAGTCACAAGTTGCTGTTCTGCCTGCACCATACCGATCTCCAGCCGGTTAATTTCCTGCTGTATCTGGCGGAGTGGTAAAGTTGCCTGTTTTACTTTGCGCTTGAGCGTGGCCGCTTCCGAGATACTTCGGGACAGATCACGTTCGCCAGTGAACACAACATTGCTGCCGGTCACGCGCAGCTCCAGTTCGGGAGCCTGTTCTGTCAGCGCCGCCGTGGTGTCCTTTTTCTCTTCCGGTTCATCCGCGGAAACCCAACATGGGCAAATGATCAGTGTGGTGAGGACAAGCAAATGTCGCATCGCAGATAATCCTGTCAGGTTCGGGACCTCGAATGCCAACAAAACACAATGACACGAGGGATGACGCATTTTGACCATTGCGACATGGGAACGCCACCGTAACCCTTCAACTTTTGACTCGAAGGAACAGGCAGTTTCGACAACAGGCAGGTTGGACCCTGCAAACTTGTTGCTCTTTGGACATGATTGCGTGACAATCGAGGACTTCAATCGCAATGCACTGATTTGTCGTGACTCAGGATCTTGATGATGGGCGATCTATCCCGAAGACATGCAACATCTGTGATACTGAATAGACGAGCCATTCTGCATGGAAGTCTCATCTTCGCTGCATTATTTGGTATGAACGCCCGCGCGCAGCCGAATCCTCCAGTGCCGGGACAAGCAATACCCGGTTGCCTATTGGATGATCGGTTTTTCGAAGACGAAGTCTGGGCAAAAGTCGGCGAAAGAACTTGCCTCCGGTGTCACAACGAGGACGGAGACGCGGCTGACAGTGAATTTGTCCTGTCAAAACCCGGTGACAGCGACGAAGTTACCACTCTGGTTCAAAATCGAGAGGCATTTCTGGCAATGGTAACTGCCACAGAAGGCGATCAGTCACGGTTGCTGCAAAAAGTCCTCGGCGAACTTGAACATGGCGGCGGTCAAGTGCTCAAACCGGACTCGACCGGGTACAGGATTCTGAATCGCTTCGTGCAGCGCACGATGCCGCGCACCGGCGAGCCAATTCCGGATGTCGCCGCAAGTGACTACAATGCGCCGTCGTTTTTTGACGGTATCACAATGATCACGCCGCAGCGATTGTTGCGGCGAGTCACACTTTCACTCGCCGGGCGACTTCCTTCGGCGGATGAACTCGCAGCGGTGGAGCAGGGCGAGCTTGCGGCAATTGATCCGATCCTTGACCGCCTCATGCAGGAGGATGCGTTTTACACACGCCTGAAAGAAGGCTTCAATGACATCTTTCTGACCATCGGCATCGAAGACAACGCCGAAACGCTGCTGTCGTACGACCACT
>Ga0335394_10010333_pt1 | contig 10517 bp, 8 predicted proteins | sample MAT03_FD_205741 | JGI IMG/M metagenome (GOLD analysis project Ga0335394, IMG submission 205741) | Freshwater microbial communities from Lake Fryxell liftoff mats and glacier meltwater in Antarctica - MAT-03 (spades assembly) (version 2) ...
TCTGTGGATTCAGCTGAGGCTGCTTCTGTGGATTCAGCTGAGGCTGCTTCATCCTCTAAATTTCCAATCATCTTCTTGACCTGACCAGCAATCTTGCGGGCCGGACCAACCAATTGACCGGATAGGGTTGCACCCGGTGACAAGATCTGACCGACTAGCAATGAAATCTGCTCTTGACGACTTGGCCATTTGCTAACCTTCTTTACCAGTTCGGCGGTAATCGCCTCACCGTCCATCACCCCACCCTTGATTTCCAATTTTGGAAACTTGCCAGAGTCCGCCATCTTGGTCACTAAGCGAACCAGGGAAACGAAATCCTCGCAGCCCCAAATCACGGCCATGCTGCCTGGCTGTTCTTGGAACGCCGGTCGCAAAAGAGTTCCTTCGGTAGCTCTCGCCGCCAAAGAACGCTTTACCACCATGACCTGAACGCCCGTGTCTCGGAAGGCTTTTCGGATGTTGTAGTTTTGCTCGCCCGTCATGCCGACAAGGTTGGCCACAATGGCGTCGTTCACCCCATCCAAACGGTTAGCAATGTCTCGTGAAACGAGCTTCTTAACTAGCTTGCTCATGGAAACCTTTCCTACGCTATAACGCGGATGCTAGGGGACATCGTCGCACAAATTGCGATCGATCTGATGTACAGGCCTTTGACCGTATTCGGCTTCAGCGACTGCACATACGAAATAAACGAGGTCGTGTTCTCTACCAACTTGGTAGCGTCGAAGCTCATCTTGCCTACAACGGCATGAATGTTCGCACCTTTATCATTTCGGAACTCGACCTTACCGGCTTTGTACTCTTTGACCACACGGGCAATATCGGTTGTGACAGTACCCGCTCGCGGCGAAGGCATCAAACCTCGAGGGCCAAGCACCTTACCTAGCGGCCCGACCATACCCATCATGTCGGGGGTGGCAATACAGACATCGAAATCGAGAAAACCATCTTTGATCTTTTTCGACAAATCATCTGTACCTACCAGATCCGCACCCGCTTCTTCGGCTGCCTTAGCGAACTCGCCTTTGGCGAACACGATCACGCGCTGGATTTTTCCGATACCGTGCGGTAAAACGACCGAACCTCGAACAAGCTGATCGGCTTGCGAAGGATCGATCCCCAATTTCATATGAATCTCAACGGTTTGGTCGAATTTGCGACCCGAAAACTGCTTTAGCAATTCCATAGCTTGCTGCAATGGCACTGGGGTCGAACCCGGTGCCTTGGCGAGCATCGCTTTCATTGCTTTCGTTGGCTTAACCATCGTAACGCCTGCTCCCCTCGATTAACCTATGACCTCGATACCCATACTGCGAGCGGTGCCCTCTATCATGCGACGAGCATGTTCGAGATCGCGAGCGTTCAAGTCAGCCATCTTTTTCTTGCAGATGTCTTCAACTTGTGCGGCCGTCACCTTGCCAACTTTGGTCTTGTGTGGCTCACCAGAACCACTCGCGACGCCGGCTGCAATTTTCAGCAAAGCGGATGCAGGTGGACTCTTGGTAACGAATTCGAAACTTCGATCGTTATAGATCGTGACCACGACTGGAATCGGGGTCCCGTTGAATTCTCTGGTACGATCGTTGAACTGGGAAACAAATTGCCCCAAGTTAATTCCGAACTTACCCAGCGAAGTACCCACTGGAGGCGCTGGCGTTGCCTTGCCTCCTGGTACTTGAAATTTTGCTTGTCCTACGACTTGCTTGGCCATTGATAGTGAACCTTGTGTCCGCTTCTGTCACCGATACTAAAAGTTGAGTTTTAATACCCTATTAAAACCCGATTGCCCTATTAAAACCCGATTGTTTGCTTCTACCCACCACGATTCAGCCCCAACGAACGCAAACCCAACTCATTGAGTTTCCTGCTATTGGAACTGGCTGTCCTAGAGGGATTCGATTTGCCAGTGGTCCAACTCGACCGGGGTGCTTCGACCGAAGATACTAATGATCACGGTTACCCGGCCATTGGCCTCATCGATCCTGTCCACATCCCCTTCGAGACTCTGGAAGTTTCCTTCCTTCACTCGAACGCGATCGCCAGACCTGAAAGGAATCGTGGTCTTGGGTGCTTGCTCGTCATCAGCATCGGGATGAGCCATCTTGATGATTCGCTCCACATCGGAGTCGGTCATCGGAGTCGGCTTTCCTCCAGAACCGGTAAAATCGCCAACCCCATTGGTCTCACGGACCAAAAACCAAGTGTCGTCATTGATGACCATATGGATCACCAAGTAACCTGGATAGAGTTTGCGCTTTACGACACGGCGCTTACCGGCTCGTGTAAATTCCACCACATCTTCGGTCGGGACTAGAATCTCGCCAAAGGAAGAGCCTAACATGGACAAGCGGATTCGCTTTTCCAATGCAGCACGAATCGTGTCTTCACGATTGAACTGAACCTTCAAAATGTACCAGAGCATTGGTTCTGCGCTGGATGGTTCAATTTCTGGTAGTGGGGAAATGTTCACTCGAAAACCTAGCGCCAGTTTTGACGAACAACCAAACCAGACGTACTACGCTTAAAACACGTAGTGCTCGTCTGCAGGCCATTCTCCTGGCTTGTTGTGGATGCCCGCAAAAGCGAACAACCCAGCCTAAAAATTAACTAACTAAAACTAACTAACTAAAACTAACTAACTCCGATGCTGTCGAAAATTGCCTGCCACAATAAATCGTAAGCAAACAACAACAGCGCCATCAGAGCCATCGTGAATATAACGACCATCGAAGCCCTGTAAAGCTCTGATTTCGATGGCCAGGAAACCTTCGTCATTTCGGCCTCGACGCTGATCAAGAAATCAGCGAATTTGGGCCAATTTACCAATCTATAGGCGAACCACATTCCCGCTGCAGCCAGCCCGATCGGCAAGGCATATCGCCAATCGGTCAAGCCATAAAGCCCGGAACCCATGGTTTCATGCAATTGCCACGCACCGAGCCAAATAGTCAACCAAATCGCCAAGCAGGTCAATTGCCGAACAATCCGACCTTGCCGCGATTTGTAAATCGCCCCTGCAAAAAGCTCGCTTAGGAGAGACCGGCTCGAGCCGGAATCTTCGGATACTGTTGCCATGCTTTTTCTGTGAAGGAAGGAACTGGAAATGTCACAACAGGGGCGGAGGGAGTCGAACCCCCAACCCCCGGTTTTGGAAACCGGTGCTCTGCCAATTGAGCTACGCCCCTAAAAATCGATGCCGCCATGCAATCACGGCGGCACCTACTTGGCATCATCTACTCGAGGATTTTGGTCACAACGCCGGAGCCTACCGTCTTGCCACCTTCGCGGATAGCAAAGCGAGCACCGGTATCAATCGCAACGGTCTTCTGCAATTCAACGTTCAACTTGACGTTGTCGCCAGGCATGCACATTTCTGCATCGCAAAGATTTGCCGTGCCGGTTACGTCGGTCGTTCGGAAGAAGAACTGAGGGCGATATCCGGAGAAGAACGGCGTGTGACGTCCCCCTTCGTCCTTGCTCAAACAGTAAACTTCAGCTTCGAACTTCTTGTGCGGGGTGATGGAGTTGGGCTTGGCCAAAACCTGACCGCGCTCAATGTCTTCACGGCGAACACCACGGAGGAGGCAACCGACGTTGTCGCCAGCTTTGCCTTCCTTCATTTCCTTGCGGAACTGCTCCACTCCGGTCACGGTCGTTTTCTTCTTTTCTTCCATTAGACCGATGATTTCGACTTCCTCACCAACCTTGATCATACCGCGCTCGATACGACCAGTCGCAACCGTTCCACGACCTTCGATCGAGAAGACGTCTTCGATCGCCATCAGGAACGGCTTGTCTTCTTCTCGAATGGGTTGCGGAATAAACGCATCGATCGCAGCGATCAAATCGGTGATGCATTTGCTGGCTGCAGGGTCGCTAGGCTTGTCGTAGGCGAGGCGAGCGTTGCCTCGGACAATCGGAGTGTCCTCTCCTGGGAAGCCGTGCTTCGAGAGCAATTCACGGATTTCTAGCTCCACCAACTCGAGCAGCTCTTCGTCGTCGACGAGATCGCACTTGTTGAGGAAGACGAGAACCGCTGGCACGTCGACTTGACGCGCGAGCAAAACGTGCTCCTTGGTTTGCGGCATAGGGCCGTCAGCAGCACTGACGACCAAGATCGCGCCGTCCATCTGTGCGGCACCTGTAATCATGTTTTTGATAAAGTCGGCGTGACCCGGGCAGTCGATGTGAGCGTAGTGTCGGGTTTCCGACTCATACTCCACGTGCGAAGCAGCAATCGTTACAGTCTTTGTCGCGTCGCGTACAGTACCGCCCTTAGCGATGTCGGCATAGGACTTTGGCTTAGCCAATCCCTTTACAGCTTGAACTGCTAGCAGTGCACCCGTTGTGGTGGTCTTGCCGTGGTCAATGTGACCGATCGTGCCTACGTTGCAGTGGGGTTTCTTACGTTCAAATACCTCTTTGGCCATTTTTGCTCACAACACCTAAACAATAGAAAACTGGAAACTACGCCGTGAGGTCTTTGCCCACGAGCAACAAAGGATAATCCACGATCCCTCTAACGAACTTCACTGCCGAACATCACTGCCGAACATCACTGCCGACCATCCTTGTCGACCGCTTTGCTGTCGTCCGTATTTCTGCCTTTCGAAGGCCACGTCCGATTCCAAGCCAAAGACTTGAAACCAAGCGAAGCCCGCGACAGAGCTGCTGATGGGACTTGAACCCATGACCTCTTCCTTACCAAGGAAGTGCTCTACCACTGAGCTACAGCAGCATGCAAGGGAGAGCGGGTGAAGGGAATCGAACCCTCGTATTCAGCTTGGAAGGCTGCTGCTCTACCATTGAGCTACACCCGCAAAACCATCACACACCCATGCCTTGAAAATGGGAGGTGTAGGATTCGAACCTACGTAGGCGTAAGCCATCGGATTTACAGTCCGACCCCTTTAGCCACTCGGGCAACCTCCCCCAATTCCAAAACACGAATCATGTTCAAAAACAAAAGCCGGCGAAGGGACTTGAACCCCCGACCAGCTGATTACAAATCAGCTGCTCTACCACTGAGCTACACCGGCAATTTATCGGAACAACCCTCGAACCGCTTCTTCCACGAGTCAAGAGTCGCACTAGTGTACAGATCGACCATTTCACTGCAAGACGACTTTTGCATGCAGTCAAGTAGACTTGCTTCGAATTGTTTTGGTTCACTTCGGCCAAATAACGACCCACAACCGCCCAAACATCGATCTCAAGATCCTACTCTCCATCCATCTGCTGCTTTTCAAAGATCCGAACATCAGGTTTAGCCAAAGGAATCGAATCAGCCCTTAAGTGCATCATTACGACGCTTCGATGCCTTCTCTGCGTAGCGATAGGGCTGATATTTAGGCTTCCCAGCGGTATATCAGTCCAGCCAATGGCAAGGAACTGCCCCTTCGCCAGCGGGAAATTGTTGACCAAGTCGTTTAGCATCGCACCCAAGTAAAGATCCCCCCCCAAATCCTGGTCGGTCCATTGCGAACCATCTTCCGCCCTTAGGATGCTAGGTTTGGACAAAGTCGCCTTCCCGTCCCACTCCTCGCGCCATCGAGCATCCTTGCCGCGAGTCTCCAGTGTACACCGGCTCTCCGAGGCTGCCTCCAGCTTGCCGAGCCAACCCGAAACCAACTCGCCAGCATCGTTGACTCCGATGACTCCGACGTCATAAATGGGAAAACTGGCATCGCTGGCAACCGTAACGCCTGCGAATTCGTCATCAAATTTGGTTGTGAACTTGCCACCCAAATCAATCATCTCCTCGGCCTGAAAAAGACCGGTCGTATTGGAGAGCACAGGAATGCTCTGGAGGCCAGCCCCGGACTCGCCGGCATACGAATAGTCGATCTTGCTCTGATTGCCTCTCGGCTTCCTCGAATTGACAGTCGATGCAAAGGGCAAGACCACCCCAGTCTCCTTTTCAAAGACAGCTCGGTAATTAGTGGTCAGCGATGTATACAACGCTGTATAGCTGGAATGCAGCCCCCGCGGATAACCGCTATGGACCTCCAAGAATCCATAGCTGGTTTCACTTCTCGAAAATCCGACGTCTAGTTGCACGCTGCTCGCTACCACAAAGGCACCGATCAATGCGATCAGGGGTGCAGCGGCCCAAGCCAATTCCACCCTACCCAACAAACGGAATACGAGCCAATTGACCGGTACCAAAACAACCAGATAGCCGATCAGAAGCTTGATAATTGTATTGATCTTGGGAACCGAGATTCCCGACGATTCTTGCAGGCTCTGTCTCGCATTGGCCAGCACTCGCGATTGAGGATTCCATGCGCCCAGACTGGATCGCTTGACCTTCGAAGTATCCGCCGAAATGTCTGGAATCCTTGTCGGATCTCGCCTCGCACCGCTGGCCATTTGAGGGTTTGGATTCAACTGAAGTTTGGGATTCCGAACCGTCGACTCATCTAGATCGCGAGCCCAAAGTCGCAACCGGGTCGAATGCATTGGGTTCTGTTCGTTTCCATCCCATTCATTCGCATACCGGGTATCCGCTTCTTCGCCCGCGGTTGGTTGCCGATTCGGCTTGCGCAAGATCGTGTTGTGAATCAATGAACTGTACGACGGCCATCTCAAAAATGCAGCGTCGGTCATCGGGAATGCAGTCATCACAATACGGCCTTGTCCCAACTGTCGCTCTGCAATAAGCCCTTCCAGACTCTCGGCTTCACCCTGGCCGTTCAAGTATCCCACCCAAGTTGCCCCCTCGGATAATTTGCCTGCAAGTTTTGGAATCGGCTTTTCTGGTGCCAGCAGTTCTCGTCCGCCTTTGATTTGCGCAATCGACCAAGTCTCGTTGAGCATAGAAATCTCTTCTGGCGAAACAAGAGCGTTGGTTGTCTGGATTATGGGAGCTAGATTCTTCATCCAACTCGACTCGATTCCACCAATCGCTTCAGGACCATTGAGGACAATTGTTCCCCCGAAATGCAGCCAGTCGAGCAATGCATCTTGCTGATCGGTCGACAGGATCGAAACGCTCGAGTCATTCAGCACCACGTGCGAAATGGTGGTCATCGCATACAGCCGGGTCGGAAACTGAGACGCGACTTCGTTTTCGTTCATGTCGATGATCCGGTGGGGCGCGATCCGTTCTTCCGACATACGCTGCCTCGATGGCCAAACAATGCAGTCCAATCCTCGCCAGAAGGTATAGCGAGATGGGTCCCGGCTAAGTGTCACTAAATTGTATTGGTACCCAGGCAGCAGCTTGCCTGGAAAATCTTCCTCCAAGATCGGCACCCCGATACCGCGCTGAGTATAAAGAACTCGCATGGCTGTCGGCATCGTCTTTCCGTCTTCCTCGATGGCAGTCGAGGCTATCTCCGGTTGAAAGAACTGGAATTGAATGTTCTTTTCCTGACCTACGGACAGAGATAGATTTCGATTAAAATTAATAGGCGTTTGCCCCGCAACAAAAGGAACTTTGTTCTTTTCTTTGTTGATCACCGAGACCGATGCGGCCAGCGATTCGTCTCCAAAGTTGGCCTTTAGTTTCGAGTTGGCCTGATACCAATGCCCGCCCTTGAGGAAGTTACCGGGCACGTCGGTCGCATAAGGAAGTGCGCGCAGCCCGTTTTCGCTAGCCAGTCGTACTTTTTTTCTTCTGGCAGCGGCCTCTTCTGGAGTCTCCTGAGGTTTCGCTTGCGGCGTGCATCCCCGGCATCCAACCAGCGGAATCAGAAGCAGACATAGACACAGCCATCGTAAACCATTTAGCATTTCAAATTCCTTTGCCGCTCGCCCAAAAGAACAAGGGACCCTTTCACGTACCAGCAGAAAAGTATAACGCAATCGAGCAACCAAATGGACACACTGGCAGTTCCGGTTTTCATCTGCTGTGTTGTTGGGGTCGAAGTCAGCCCAGCCGTATCGGTGTGGGGAATTCCAATACAAACTTGGTCCCTCGCCCTACTTCACTCTGAACCGTGATACGACCGCCGTGGGCTTCGATAATCTTGCGGGCAGTGGGCAGGCCCAAGCCAGAACCACCATGCTTGGTCGAGTAAAACGGTTCGAACATCCGCATCGCGGTGATCTCATCCATGCCACACCCTGTATCGATCATGTCCATCGCTACTCCGCCGGAAATGATATAAGTCCGAATCAACAACTCGCCCCCGTCAGGCATGGCTTCGAGCGCGTTTTTGACCAAATTGAGCAGCGCCGCTTGGAGCGAATCGCTGTGCAGCTTGATGTTGGGTAGATTTGGATCCAAGTACTTCTGCAAGCGAATCAGCGTTCGGTCAGCTTGGGCCTGATAAAGGAGCAAAACCGATTCGATCTGATCGTTGAGCGAACCGGGGGTCATCTCCAAATCTCGCATCCTTGCGAATCGCAAAAAGTCCCGCAACAAATTCTCGAGGCGATTGCACTGCTGACGGATCATGTCCACCTTGGCTATCGCTCGCCGCTGACCAGGCCATTGGCTTTCCTCAAGCTCCTCGCAAAGCAAGTCGGTGTTCATGTGGATGACGGACAATGGATTCTTGATTTCGTGCGCTAGCGAGCCAGCGAGTTCCGCCAATTCGTTGTACTGCCGGCGCAGTTCATCGATCGTTCGTTCGGCATCGTTATTGGGAAACTCGCCCATCTTGGCGTAAAACTCTCGTGGTGAATGGGTTTTCAAACGGTCTTCAAAAAACATCGAACGGTCAGAGCCCGATGGATGGATCGCAACGCCCCCCTGCTACCGAGGTTGGGTCGCGAAAGCTCCTTAGGATTCCGATTGGACCCTTTGTGCTGATTGTACACCCCTCGGTTTATTTCAAAACGCCAACTAGAGCGCCCCCACCCAGGGCTCCGGTCGACGATTTGTGAACTACAATTATCGGTGTCCTCTGAATCCAACATCGTGACCCTTTGAGTCCAAGAATCCCACCTAATGAAACATAAGCTACTGGGGACGTTCGCAGCTATTGCCCTGGCAATCTTCCTTCCCCACGCCTCTGCTCTAAGCCAGCAGAGCTCAAGCACCAAACCCGAAACCGGAATACTGGAGCATCGCAATCCAATCATCGCATTGGTGAATGCAACTGTCGTCCCCGATCCGGGCAAACGGCTTGAAAAAGCGACCATCGTGGTCCGCGATGGCAAAGTCTCAGAGGTTGGAATCGGAATCGAGCCACCCGCCGAAGCCATGAAAATCGACATGGCTGGCAAAACTATCTACGCGGGATTCGTCGACGCAGGCGTAGAACTCGAAGCCCCTCCCGCCGACGCCACTCGCGGTACTCCCCATTGGAATCCCGAAATTACACCCGAACGATCGATGGCCAAGGTGTTGACAGCCAACGAAGCCGTGATGGTCAAGTTGCGTAAAGCGGGGATCGCGACAGCGCTCATCGCCCCTCGTGACGGGATCATCAAAGGGACCGGCGCAGTCGTGCTAACCAGTAGCGACTCGCCCATCGACAACCTACTGAAAAGCGATGTGGCCATGCATGTTCGCTTGACCGTCAATCGGCGTGGCCGCGATGCCTACCCGGGTAGCCCAATGGGGGCCGTTGCGCTCGCGCGACAGACCTTCCTCGACGCCCAATGGCATACGCAAGCGTGGCAAATCTATCGCTCTCAGTCCGGCTTGGAAAAACCGGAATCCAATATAGCCTTGGAAGCTTTGAGCCAGTTCCTCGCTTCCGGCAAACCGGTCCTATTCGACGCGCTCAACGAGCAGTACGCATTGCGGGCCGATGCCTTCGGCCGCGAGTTCGGTCTGAACGTGGTCTTGAAAGGGTCCGGCCAAGAATATCAGCTGCTCGACAAGATCGCAAAAACACATCGGACGATCATCCTACCGGTCAATTTCCCAAAACCGCCCAACGTGGCTACTCCGGAAGGGGCGCTCGATACCGAGCTGGAAGAGCTAACGCACTGGGAACTAGCACCCGAGAATCCCGGGCGACTCGTCAAGGCTGGGGTCAAAATCGCGATCACATCCAGTGGACTCAGCGACCCTGCCGAGCTGCTCCCGCAGATTCGAAAAGCCATTGCCAGGGGTCTCGATAAGACCGCCGCCATCGAAGCGATCACGACCGCACCAGCCCTATTGCTCGGCCTGGAAAACGAATGCGGCGCGATCAAGCCTGGCGCTTGGGCGAACTTGGTCATCGCCAATGGCGATCTCTGGGATGACAAAACAAAGATCGAAGAAGTATGGGTCCGCGGCATTCGTCCAGCGTCCGCCTACAAGACCGAAACCGACGTCGACGGAAAATGGCAAATCACCGTCGCAGCTGGAAAACCAGGGTCTGAAAGCCGACCTCAACAGTTGATTCTCTCGCTCGCCGATTCCAAGAAGAAAGTTACCGGCTCAATTTCCCTGATCGCACCCCCCAAGTCCGAAGCGAGCAGCGTCTCGGACAAGCAATCTGATAAACCAACCATTAAACCAATCGATAAACCAACCGATAAACCAACCGATAACGCCACCCATGAACCCGATGCCACGCAAAAGGAGGACAAAGGCGTTGAAGTGAAGGACGAAGTGAAGGACGACGTAA
>Ga0335394_10010336_pt1 | contig 10517 bp, 7 predicted proteins | sample MAT03_FD_205741 | JGI IMG/M metagenome (GOLD analysis project Ga0335394, IMG submission 205741) | Freshwater microbial communities from Lake Fryxell liftoff mats and glacier meltwater in Antarctica - MAT-03 (spades assembly) (version 2) ...
TGGGCCGCGCTGGTTGCAGGTTGCCGTCGTCGATGCTGACGATCTCGACGACGTCGCCGCCGAGAACCAGTTCCTTCTCGAGCGCGGCCGCGAAGGTGGCGAGGCCACACAGGGCAGGCGGATAGGTGCTCAGCAGGCCGACACGGCGAGCACGAGGGGGGAGAGGGTGGATGGAGCCCCACGGCTCCGGTGTCTCACAAGGCATGACGCCTCCTCGACGTGGTGGCGAGGCGTCGAACCTGCACGGGGCGACAGCACGGCGGCGTCCTGCCCAAGCGAAGCGACTCGTCCGGTGAAAGACCACCTTACCCGTCGTCCGGCAGCGCATCGGTCGGCCGCGCTGTGACGCATGTGCAGGTTTACGAGGGATGGCGCCGGCGCGCCGCCGGGCTGTGACGGCAAGCGCCGACCAGGAGGCGGTCAGGAACGCCTGAATGCGGGAGCAGCCTCGTGGTCGAAATCCGCGAGCTCCACACGGCGCGTCATCTGCCAGTAGTCGACGAGGCGCCACGGCATGATCGCGACGATGCGGCCGGCACGGTTGCGGTACCAGTTCGTCATGCCCGGGTGGGTCCAGATCAGATGCTCGTGCTCGGCATCGACACGGGCCACGTACTCGTCGTGTACGTCTCGACGCACTTCCAAGGTGCGGATGTTGCCTGTGCGCATCTGCTGCACCACATCGACGATGTAGCGGGTCTGGCACTCGGCGATGAACATCCCGCTGCCCCCATGACCGAGGCCGGTGTTCGGGCCGCCCATGCAGAACAGGTTCGGGAAGCCGGGCACGGTGATACCGAGGTAGGCCGCCGCGTTCTCGTCGGCCCACGCGTCCGCGAGGTCCACCCCGTCGCGTCCGACGATGCCGAGCCGGGCCGCCATCTCCATCACGTGGAAGCCCGTCGCGAACACCACCACGTCGGCCGCGCGGCGAGTGCCCTCGACGGTCACCACGGCATCGGCGTCGAGATGGTCGATGGCATCCGTGACCAGTTCCACGTTCGATCGGGTGAGCGTGCGGAACCAGCCGTTGTCGAGGAGTATCCGCTTGCCGTACGGCGGATAGGTGGGCATGCACTGCTCGAGCAGGTCGGGGCGACCGTCGAGCTCGCGTTCGATGAACTCCGCCATCTCCGCGCGGTGGCGGTCGTTGCGGCGGTTCATCGACCGCTCCGGGTGCGGCCACTCGGGGTCCTTGCGCAGCGTGACCAGCAGGCCATCGCCATAGCGCCAGAACATCGCCAGGCGAAACCACTGGGCGTAGAACGGGAGGTGCTCGAACAGCCACTGGTCGGCACCGGGGATCTCATCGCGGTAGCCGCCGATGTCGCGGGCCCATTGGGGGGAGCGTTGGTACACGGTGAGCGAGGCGACGTCGTCGGCGATCGTCGGGACGAGCTGCATCGCGGTGGCGCCGGTGCCCACCACCGACACATGTTTGCCGCGGAGGTCGAGATCTTCGGGCCATCGTGCCGGGTGCACCACTCGGCCGGTGAAATCATCGAGGCCGTCCACCGTCGGCAGGCGCGGCACGTTGAGCAGACCGATCGCCGACACGAGCACATCAGCCACGATCGTGTGCTCTCCGCTGCCGTCGCGCACGCTCACGTGCCACCGCTGCTCGGCCTCGTCCCAACGGGCGGCACACACCTCTGTGCCGAAGCGCACGTGCGGTCGAACACCGAACTCGTCGGCGCAGCGCTGCAGGTACTGCTCGATCTCGTCGCGCTTGGAGAAGTATCTCGTCCACGCGAATCGCTCCCCGCCTGCGAACGGTGTCGAGTACGAGTACGCATGGTTCGGTGTGTCGACGCCGCAGCCCGGGTAGCGGTTGTCCCACCAGGTCCCACCCACCTCCTCGCGCTGCTCGACGATCGTGTAGGTGACTCCGGACCGACCGAGCGACGCGCCCAGTGCGATGCCGCTGATGCCGGCACCGACCACCAGGACGTGCAGGTCACGGCCCCCGGGTGTCGTCGGCCCAGGTGTGCTCGACCCAGGTGTCGTCGGCCCAGGTGTCGAAGCCTCCAGGTCGAGCTCGCCACGCATCATCGGTGCGTACTCGGCGGGCACCTCCTCGCCGAGGCACACCGACATCATCCGCTGCATCAACTCGTCGCCGGGATCGGTGATCACCGGGTCGGGCACACCGTCGACCAGCAGGTGTCGGATCGCCGACCGGATTCGGTACTGCACGTCGGTGGGCAGCCCCGCTCGAGGGTCGGGCACGAGGCGGATGTCGCGCGGCGGTTGGAACGGCGGTTCGAGCCACCCGAGGTCGCCGGTGAGGTGGACGAGGCACATCAGGGCCAGCCGGAGGTCGCAACCATCCAGGATCGTGTCGAGATCTGCATCACGCTCGGGGGCCGCGTCCACCGCACGAGCTTGGCACGTGTGCGGTCGACGGGTCGGGGTCGGCCATGATGACCCACCATGAGTGCATCTTCAGAGGCGAGTTGGTTCCTGGACTCGACCCCGGGCGAGCGGTTCCCGGCGTGGACTCGAGGCAATGCTGCTGATGTGTTCCCCGATCCGTTCAGTCCGCTCGGACAGAGCATGGTGATCCGTCAGGCGATGTGCCTCGGCCTTCGCGACGCCTACATCAGCCTCGGTGCGCTCGACTGGGACGAGTTCGAGCACCCCGAGGCGCCCGATCTGTTCCAGATGTACGGCGGCTACCTCTACAACCCGCTGTCGCTCACGCGGTTGCTGGGTGCCCGCATGCCGGGTGCCTCCCCGGAGGCGATCGACAAGGCGTTCTTCGATGACCGCGACGAGGTGCCCGTGTACGTCGAGGAGCCCTGGCACGTGTCGGCCACCCACGCGGCGGCACTCGGCGCGTCGATGGGGTGGGCGATGTCCACCGAGTCGCTCCCCGAACTGCTGGCCGACAAGGAGTTCGCCGAGCAACTCCGTGACCAGCGCCCTCACCTCGCCGGTCTCACCGACGCAGCGCTGATCTCGCGGGCGAAGGAGATGCTGCCCGTGGTGCAGCGCTTGTTCGAGAACGCGATGAGGGTCTCGTCGCTCGCCTCGATGGGCCCTGGCGCGCTCGCTGCCATCTGCGAGGGCATCGGCGAGCCACAGCTGGGCATCAAGCTGCTCGCAGGCATCGACGTCGACTCGGCTGCTCCGTCGCATGCGATGTGGGAGCTGTCGCGCATGGCGCGCGCCTCAGCCGAACTCGGAGCGGCGTTCGACACCGGTCTGGACGATCTCCTCGACCGTCTGGCTGCCGCCGGCACTCCTGCTGCGTCGTCGTTCCTGGCCGACGTGCACGAGTTCATCCGTACGTATGGCTCGCGTGGGCAGAACGAGTACGACATCCTCTCGGCCACGTGGGAGGTGAAGCCCCGGATCGCTCTCGCTGCCATCGATCTGATGCGACGCTCCGACGATGTGCAGGCACCGTCGGTCCGACACGACGTGTCAGTGGCCGAACGCGATCGGGCGCTGGCCGTCGTGCGTGAGCAGGTGGCAGGTGATGCCGAGACCGCCGGCATGTTCGAGGCGGCGTACCAGTCGGCCGGGCTGTTCCTCGCCGGTCGCGAGCGGGCCAAGACCAACGCGATCATGGTGATCGGCGAGATCCGGATGGCGCTGCGCGAGCTGGGCCGGCGCTGGGTGGAACGCGGCCACCTCGACCGGATCGAGCACCTGTTCATGCTCACCGGTGTCGAGCTCGAACGGATGCGTCACGAGCCCGAGCGTCTCCGTTCGGTGGTGATGCCGCGGTGGGAGCAGTTCCAGGGGCTGTTCGCGTACGAGCCGGTGTTCGTCGTCAACGGCCGAGTGCCGGCGCTGTCGGAGATGACGAGGCGCGACTCGAAGCACGTCGCCGTCGCTGCGAGCGGCTCCGTGCTGCAGGGGGCCGCCGGCTCGGGAGGCACGGCCACCGGTCGCGCCCGGGTGGTGCTCGATCCCGCCGATCCGGCGGGCCTCGAGCCCGGCGACGTGCTGATCGCCCCTCAGACAGATCCGTCGTGGGTGCCGCTGTTCATCCCGGCGGCAGCCGTGATCGTGAACGTCGGGGCAATGGGCAGCCACGCGATGATCGTGTCACGCGAGCTCGGCATCCCGTGCGTGGTGTCGGTCGCCGATGCCACACATGCGATCCCCGACGGGGCGATGGTCACCGTCGACGGCGCCGCCGGCACCGTCACCGTGCACTGACCCCTCGAGTGCGAGAGCCACGCGACACCGGTGGTGGTGCACACCACCCGTCGCTTCGTCGAGCGCATCACCGGGGCATTCGGTGTGCCGTCGATCGTCACCCAGGGCTCGGGGTATCTACCGTGCATTTCCGCGCGGTGACCGGACGTTCGTTCCTGGGATTGCTTTGAGCACTAAAATCGGTCCCATCGTCCATCAGGGGGGCATCGCCTCCTCCTACCTCCTGGAGTTGAGAATCGTGCCGACCCCCACGACCCCCCGCTCGACGGGGAGCGACGTCCACCGCTCGACGCACACCGACAATGCTCATGGCGCGATGTCCATCACCGAAGCTCAACTGCTCACTCCGCAACGGCTCATGCGCTTCGGCGGGGTGATCATGACACTCATCGTCGTACTGTCGGCTGTGGCGCTCGTCAGCGCACGTCGCCAGCAGTCGGCATTGGTGGACCAGTACACCATCACCGAGGTCCGCAGCAACCTCCAGACTGCCGACATGATGCACGACGCCGTTCGAGCGGTGGTGTTCGGTAGTGGCCTCGAAGCCCAGCTCGGTGCGGACCAGATCGCTGCGCTGCGGACAGAGCTCGACGAGAACATCGCAATGTTCCAAGAGGCGATCGATCTCGCCACCGAATTGCCATCGACACCCGAGATCTCCGCCCTGCTGCAGAGCGCCGGACCGAAGGTGGACGCATACGGTGAGTCGTCGATGGCGCTGTTCGGCACCCTCGACGACATGAGCTCGGCCGATCAGACGCTCGCCACCACCGCCGTCGACGGGTATGCAGCATGGGTCGACTCGTTCGAGGTGCTGAAGACCGACATGGAATCGCTCACCGAAACCATCGGTGCGGAGAGCGCACGGATCCTCGCCGCCGGACGGTCCACGGGGCAGCGTTCGAACCTGCTGATCGCGATCGCTGCAGCGTTCGCCGCCGGCGTGTTCGTGCTCGTGTGGCGAAAGGTGCTGGCTGCTTGCCGCCAGTCCGCTGCCTTGCAGGGTGAGATGGCTCGGGTGAATCAGATGGTGGAGGGGTCGCCGACAGCGATGGTGTTCGCCGATACCGATGGTGTGGTTCGGTACATGAACCCGGCGTCGGTCGCGACGCTGCGTCCGTTGGAAGCGCATCTGCCCTGCAAGGCCGACGATCTGATCGGACGCAGCGCGGGGTTCTTGCCTTCGACCGCGGTCGGCGGCGCCTCGTCGCACGTGCCGTTGGGTCGCGAGATGTTGGATCTGTCGGTCACCCCGATCGCGGCGACCGATGGTGCGGCACTTGGCCGGATGATGTCGTGGTCGGTGATCACCGACCAGGTTCGGTTGGCAGCCGTCGCGAATGCCGCGCAGGAACGTGAGCGTGCTCAGGCGGCGGAGTTGCAGGTCAAGGTCGATTCGTTGTTGTCGACGATGGCACGTGCTGCTGCGGGGGATCTGACGGTCGAGGTGACGGTGATCGGCGACGACGCGATCGGACAGATGGGTTCGGCGATGTCGAAGCTGTTGAAGGATCTGCGGGTCTCGATCGCTGCGATCGCCGGGAACTCCGAAGCGCTCGCCGCAGCAGCCGAAGAGCTGCAGGTCGTCTCGTCGCAGATGGGTTCGAACTCCGCCGAAACCTCACGCCAGGTCGGATTCGTCTCCGACGCCTCTGTCGAGGTGTCCCGCAATATCGAGACCGTCTCAGCCGCCAGCGAGGAGATGTCATCGTCGATCAAAGAGATCGCCCGTAACGCCAGCGAAGCCGCCAAGGTCGCCACCCAGGCCGTCGAAGCCGCCCAGGTCACCAACGCCACCGTCGCCAAACTCGGCGACTCCAGTACCGAGATCGGCCAGATCGTCAAGGTCATCACTGGCATCGCCCAACAGACCAACCTTCTCGCCCTCAACGCCACCATCGAGGCCGCACGCGCCGGCGAAGCCGGCAAGGGCTTCGCCGTCGTCGCCAACGAAGTGAAAGAACTCGCCAAAGAAACCGCGAAGGCCACCAAGGACATCTCCGCCAAGATCGAAGCGATCCAGACCGACACCCGATCATCGGTCGACTCGATCACCGGGATCCTCGTCATCATCGACCAGATCGCCGAGTTCCAGAACACCATCGCGTCAGCCGTCGAAGAACAAGCCGCGACCACCAACGAGATCGCACGCTCCGTCAGCGACGCCAGCCGAAGCAGCACCGAGATCACCAACAACATGCAAGCCGTCAGCAACGCAGCCGACTCGACCTCGGGTGGCGCCAGCGACAGCAGCCGAGCCGCCAGCGAACTCGCTCGAATGGCCACAGACCTCCAAACCCTCGTCGGCCAGTTCTCCTACTGAGACACCGACATGTCGATGCCGTCCAGCCACTGCGCATGGGCGAGATACCGAAGCTGACACGCTCCGTCTCGCGCGCCGTGTGCGGAACGGAGCTGCGGGATCGGTCTCGCCGGCGAGATCTGCGGCCTCCACCATCTCGAACCACAGCAACTCCGACCGCCACGACGCTCGCAGCACCTTGTGCTCGTTGTCGGCCAGCCCGGCGCAGAGTGCGGCGAGCGAGCCGGGTTGCGACGCGCCCACCCTCGAGGCTGATCGAGCTGGAGACGAGGTGGTTCCACCGACATGGGCAGGCATTGTTGCGCGCGGATGTGGGCCGAGACGCGTTGTTGGGGCAGGATCGTCTCGATGGCCTATCAGGAGCCCGCGTTCCTGCCGTGGGACGGCCGACGGGTGCCGCTCACCTTCGTCGGCGGATACCTCGGCGCGGGCAAGACCACGGCGATCAACGAGGTGCTCCGTCAGACGGATCGTCCGATCGCGGTGATCGTCAACGACGTCGGCGCGATCGGGGTCGACGCCCGGCTGGTGCGTCGACGACACGGCGACACGATCGAGCTCACCGACGGGTGTGTGTGCTGCAGCTCGATCGAGGAGCTCGGTGCGGCGTTCGACCGGATCCGAACGCGTGCAGTGCCGCCCGACCACGTGATCGTCGAGCTGAGCGGCGTTGCCGAACCGGAACGGATGCTGCCGTGGGGGCGCTCCGCGGGTTTCGTGCTCGATGGGCTGATCGTGGTGGTCGCGGCCGATCAACTCGTCGAGGAGTCCCTGCCCGCATGGGTGATGCAGCACCTGCTGGGCCAGATCCGGGCTGCCGATCTGTTGGTGCTCACCAAGACCGACCTCGTCGACGAGCGTGCAGCCGAAGCCGCGCTCGCCAGGCTCGCCGAGCTGGCGCCGGGCACACCGGTGCTCAGCGGCGGTGGCGGGGACGGCGACGGCGGATCCCGGTCGCAGCCGTCGCTCCCGGGCGCCATCGGCCGGTTCCTGGCTCTCGGCGGGCGCAGACCCGGAGGCGTGTCGGCGATGCCCGACGCCACACTGTTCGACGCGCACGAGGTGCGCACCGTCGCAGCGCCCGAGGGCGTCACGGCGAGCGAGTTGGAGGCCTGGCTGGCGGCGCTGCGGGATCGCCTCGACGGTCGGCTCGTGCGAGCGAAGGGGATCGTCGACACCACCGACGACGGACTCGTGTTGGTACAGGTGGTGGGTGCACGATGCGAGATCAGCGTGCTACCCGAGCCCGAACGCGAGGCCTCCACCGACCTCGTGGTGATCACCCTGCGAACGTGAGCCGGCCGTCACGGAGTGGGGCGGGTCACGATCTGCGAGTAGCACATCTCGTCCTCGGTGCCCTCGCCCCACATCACGTACCGAGGTTCGGCGCCGTCGTCGAGCAGCGAGCGGTCCCACGAGCACTCCACTCGGACGATGTCATCAGCTTCGAGGACGATCGTCTCGATCGGCCGGTAGTCGAGCTGCCAGTCGAAGTCCCATGCGGGGATGTCGAGCAGCACCCGTTCATCGGTCGTGCCGGGGTTGAGGGTCATCCGGAACGAGGCACCGATCTCGTGCATGTGCCCCCACACCGACACGATCTCGCCGGGGCGCGCCGGCAGGTCGCACGTCGACGACGCGATGCCGTTCGTCATCTGGGCGAAGTCGTCCGCGGTGTTGCCACACTGCAGCATCAGGAAGTCTGCGATGCGCCCGGCTGCCGGTCCCCAGGTCTCGATCAGCTGGGCAGACATCGCGCTGCGATCGCACAGGGGCCCGACCTCGCCGACGGTACACGGGATCTCCGCAGGACCGAGGTAGAGCGTGAGCGTGATCGGGTCGAGCCGACCGCCGGCCGCGGCGATCACGTCGTCGCTCGCCAGATCGAGCACGATCTTCGACTCGTCGGCGGGCAGGTCGTCCCACGCCTGCTCGTAGTGGTAGTGGATCTGGGTGACGAAGAAGTCGCCGGGTGCGAGCTCGATGCCGGTGTCGCTCGGCAGCGTGGTTGGCGCCTGGCCGGGGCCCCAGCTCATGATCTGATCGACATCACCGGAGTCGCCGGCGAACCCCGCCAACCCGCCGCACTGCCAGCCGATCGCCGGGTCGGCGGCGTCGGCCCGTTCTGCTGCGTCTTGGGTGGCGGCCTCCGCGTGGAACAGCAGCGCGTGGTGGACCACCTCGGTGCGGTCGGCCTCGAGACCGAAACCCTGCAGGTAGGCGGTCTCGGTGAGCAGCGGATCGTAGATCTGGCAGCGGTAGTCGTCGCGCAACGCGGTGGAGCCCTTGTAGGGGAGGCCGGTCATCACCACATCACGCTCGAGCGGCACCACCGTCTGCGAGGTGGGTTCGATGGGAGTCGACGGATCGAGGTCGATCGGCCCCCCGGCGGCCGCCCACGCGTTGATGATCTCGAGTTGCTCGGCACTGAGCCGTCGATCGTCGTGGAACGCGACGTCACCGTCGCCGGCGGGCCAGGGCGGCATGTAACCAACGGCGGCTGAGGCGCCGACCTCGAACGACGCTTCCTGCACCAGGCCAACAGTGTCCATCGGGAGGTGCGCGACGCCAGGGCCGCCGCCGGTGTGGCACGACGCGCAGTTCGCCTGCAGGATGGGCATCACATCGGCCGCGAATCCGGTGAACCTCGTGCCGGCGGCCGCGTTGGCCGCGGTGGTCGGCGATGCGGAGGTGGTCGGGCTCGTCGTCGACGTCGTCGACGTCGTCGTCGCCGCTGTTGACTCGGGAGTGGTGTCGGATGCAGTGGCGGCTGGAATCGTGACGGTGGGCGTCACGTCGTCGAGCGATTGCGACTCGGGCTGCGAACAGGCCGCGAGCACGACTGCCCCGGCGATCGCCGCGAGCGCTGCACATCGGAACGAGCGCAACGGTCGGAACAGGCGCGACAGGGGCATCTCGGAGGTCCGACGGGAGGTGCTGGACGACATGACCGGAAGTGTGGCGGATACGGGTGGCGATGGCTACCTGTGTCGGGATTCGTGGCCACACCGCGACCGTTCGACGTCACCGACCGCCTGGCCGCTCCGACGAACAGCCGCCCACTCGTTTGGGATGTGTCAGAGGTGGGGAAAGACGATGCATGAACGCAACCATCCTCTGGGTCATCGCCGCCATCCTCGTGATCGTCGGCATCGTGCAGCTGCTCCAGGGCCAGATCATCCTCGGCATCGTGCTGATCGTGGTCGGCCTGCTCGTCGGCCCCGGCGGCTACAGCATCTTCAACAGTCGCCGCCGCGCCTGACCCGTGAGCGGCATGTCGGTGCCCATCTGTCTGTGAGGGCCGTCTGTGAGAGGCGGGTGTCGGGGGCATGCTGTGAGCATGATCCGCGATGCCGTTTCCGCTGTTGACGCTCCTCCTGCGATCGGGCCCTACTCGCAGGCGGTGCGGATCGACGGGCTGGTGTTCCTGTCGGGCCAGACGCCCATCGATCCGACGACCGGCGCGCTCGTCGACGGCGACGCGGGTGTGCAGACCGAACGTTGTTTCGCCAACCTCTTCGCCGTGTTGGCCGCGACAGGGTCGACGCCCGCTGATGTCCAGAAGGTGAACGTCTATCTCACCGACATGGCCGACTTCGCGGCGATGAACGCGGCGTATGCCGATCAGTTCGAGGCGCCGTATCCAGCCCGTACCACCGTTGCCGTCGCAGGGTTGCCACTCGGGGCCCGGGTGGAGATCGAGCTCGTCGCCCGAGTGGTTCCTGGTGCGTAGCACCGAGCCCGAACGGGCAGCGATCAGGGACCGGTGTCGGACAGCGAGATCACCTCGGCGATGTCGACGTCGGCGGTGCTGGCGTCGACGACATGGCGGCCGACGGTGATCGCACGCATCCCAGCGAGGCGGAGCCGGCGCCGCCTCGGGGCCGGTAGGTCGGCTTCCGCAGCGTTCGCAACCAACGCATGCGTGAACCTCATCGTGCCGGGGCGCCCCGGACGCTCTGTGACGATGCCAGCGCGAGCAGCCGCATCGAGCACGTTCGCGACGACGTCCGCCGACATG
>Ga0335394_10010337_pt1 | contig 10516 bp, 8 predicted proteins | sample MAT03_FD_205741 | JGI IMG/M metagenome (GOLD analysis project Ga0335394, IMG submission 205741) | Freshwater microbial communities from Lake Fryxell liftoff mats and glacier meltwater in Antarctica - MAT-03 (spades assembly) (version 2) ...
TCAAATCGCTTTCGTATACCGAAACAATGGGTGCAACATCCGTTTTCGGCGCCCAACGCAAATCGAAATCTCCCGAGTTTACGAGGCTAATCGATGTTTTCGAGTCCGCCTCGTAGAACGAGGCCGAAACAGCGAAGCCACTTTTTTGATAGTGAACCTGTGCTGGCGTCATGCGGTCGATGGGCTGTTGCGACCACCCTTTGAGGCCTAAGCAATGGGTGCAAAAGAGTATCGCTTCATTAGAAGTCCCGGCTGCTTCATACGTGAGAGCGTCACTTTTTGCAACAGACACCACTGCGCCTGGTAGCTTTGGAAAGGTCCTTAGATCGATCGCTGCGAGCACTTGCATTGGATATGCCGGAATACGTGCTGTCGCTTCAGGCATCGTAACTTCGTCGTGAATCGGCTTGAGATCCAACCGGGTGCTCGTGTCTGTGTTGCCCCAAACTCGAATCTGGCCTATTTCGTTCGCAACCAAAAGAGCATTACTCTCTTTCATCCAAATCATGCCAACTATTGCCCAACCATACGAATCGATGACTTGAACGACTCGATTCCTTTCGATATCCCAAATTCGAATCATGAACCCGCTCGCCGACGCAAGGTGTTTTCCATCCGGAGAAAATTCAATCCATTCGTTGGTCGCAAAACTGCCGAGGATTGACGATTCAACCTTTAGCGAGGCAGTATTCAGAAACTGTATCCCTTGTTTATCTCCATAGGCGAAACGCTTGTTATCGTTAGATGTAGCGAATGAGAAATGGTACCGGGATGGTGAAAGTGAGCTCTCGAGCGTTCCCGAACTGACTTTCCATATCGAAGTCGTCTCGCCCGCGGTAGCGAGCAAGTCGGTTGCGACGTACATAATTTTCTTCAGTCCCGGAGCATCGACCTTGAATCCTTTCTTTGATTCCAGTTTGTCTTTGTTCCATATCGCGATGTCGCTGGTGTAGTTAATCGTGGCAATCTCTTGACCGTCCGGCGAGATCGCAATCTGTGTCACTCCGTTGGAATAAATCTTTTTGGATACCAGTTGCGTTCTGTTTTCAAGACTCCAGGTCGTCAGCTGGCCTTCGGAATCGCCTGTCGCAAACCACTTCCCATCCGATGAAATCGCCATTGACAGAATCGTCCGCGGTTTGTCAGCCGTCCCGAGATCCTTAAAACTATGTTCAGGCGAAGTGCCCTTCAATGCCCAAAGTGTTACCTTGGTTCCACCTAGCAAGTAAAATTTTCCGTCGGGTGTTTTCGTCATCGTTGAAACTAACCCGATCTTTTCCAAGTCTCGAAAGGCAAGTAGTTTGAGCGGATCGACTGATTGCAGGTTCCATTTGGCCAACTGAGCATCCGTTGGAGCGACCGATGGAGGCTTTGGATTTTCGTTCGGTAGAGTAACCAGGGTGGGAGTGGATGGGCCTGCAGCGTTCGGAGTTTCGGTTGGGTCGGACTGCGGTGAGGGCGATAGACCGGCCGTGGGTTCAGAATTGTCTTCAGCCTGCTTGGGGGAAGATGATTGTTCGGCAACGATGGTGTCCTTGGACTTTTCGGATGACCGTGTCGGACCTGGGCCACAGCCACTTAGCAATAGAACGATGCAAGCTGATTGAATCGTAGCGCTAGTCGAGTACTTCATTTCTCTACCGTGAATGATTTCTCTACCGTGAATGCTATTCGAACTTTGGTCGTAAGATGATAGGAAAGGTTCCCTGGCGAAATGTTACTGGTGATGTGCCAAGAAGTGTTGATCTTTCCGGTGGCGATCGCCGCGCAGCGACCGTAACGGGACGCTCCAGAATGATACTCGGGTTATTGTTGTCTGACAATGCGGAAGTGTTCCAATCGAAAATTTCAGGAGCAAGATCTGCAAACCAGTTGCGGGCAAGCTCGGTTGTATTTGACGAGCAACGCATCACGGCTCCGATATCACTGGCCTCTCGACTAACATCAACCTCAGATGGACGATCGATCGAAGACGCTGGTAAATTCGATGGAACGAACAAACAAATTCCTCGCTGACGCCCATGTGCCTGCTACCGTAAAATCACAACCTCTGAACGAACCACCCGATTTAATGGTAGTAGATGCTTAATATTCTTTTGGTAAACTCGGTGTACTAGCTACCAAGAGATGTTTAGATCACTTTGCTGCCTGTTTGAGAGTTTTAAATCGAGTTCGCATTTCGGCTAAACGCGTTTGATGTTCTGGCTGTTTTACCAAGTCACTCTCTTCGTTGGGATCAGCAGTAAGGTCAAACAACTGCTCCACCTTGAAATCTGGCCAGTAGATGTACTTCCAATCCAATTGCACGAGTGCCTCCGATGCCGGAATAAAGTCCTTGTTTTTGATAATCGCGTGCTCGTAAAAGAAATCCTTTCGCCAATCGGTATTCGCCTTTTCGGAATCCTTTCCGTAGAGAGCGGCAAGATCGCGTCCTTGCATTCCCGCCGGAATTTGTCCGCCAGCGGCACCAACGATTGTCGGTGCTAAATCAACGTTAAGCGTAATTCTGTCATTGACGGACCCGCGCGCTCGTGCAGGCATGCGAGGATCACGAATGATCAGTGGGACCCGTATACTTTCTTCGTACGGATACCACTTGTCCGCCAATCCGTGTTCAGCGTGAAAGTATCCGTTGTCCGTCGTAAAGACAATCAAGGTCTTATCATACTCGCCGCTAGTCTTCAGTTGCTCGATAATGCGACCACACGCTACATCCACCTCGGTAACGAGTCGATAGTAGTTCTTCATGTACTCTTGATACTTCTCCGAGGTGTCAAATCGCCAATGCCATCGATTGCGACCTTCGTTCTTTTCGTTAGCGATAAACGGCGGAAGTTTTTTGAACGATTCATCGTTCGCCGTTTTTGGAACGGGAATGGTGACGGTTGAATAGAGCGACATACTTTCCGGTTGAGGAAGAAACTGCCTGGGATTCGAGTCTTCCGCGTGCGTGGCAAAGAAGGAAACGGTGAGGCTGAAGGGCTTGCTACTCGGCTTGGACTTCAAGAACTCCAATGCGTCTTTTTCGTTCTTGACGGTTACGTGAATCTGCGACCCGTCCTCTTGCTTAATCCAATGTACGCCTGAATAGGAGCGGCCAAAATCGAATTTATCCTCCGGGAACTTGCCATTGTGCCACTTGCCAACCAAACCAACGTGATAGCCGTCCTTTCGAAGTATCCCAGGATAAGTTTGCTCCCAAGGAGTGTTGAACTTCTGAAACGCGGGGTTGCCGTGTCGAGACATCCATTGGCCCGTGAAAAGAGTAGCTCGACTCACTCCACATATCGAGGTGGTAACAAAGTTGTTCCTGAATCGCACACCTTCGCTCGCGAGTCTGTCAATGTTCGGAGTCTTCACGATAGGGTGACCGGCACAACCAAGAGTGTCATGCCGCCAATCGTCAGCGTAAAGTACAAGGATGTTTAGTGGCGTTTCCGCTTCCACAACCGAAGTGAAGCCGAGATACACTAGACAGACAAGCAATGTACGGTGAAGCATATTGGTAACGAGTCTTACATTGGAGGAATCAAATCAAACTTGAGCTCATTCGCTTTACCGGCAACAATTTCGGCTTGCAATGTCCCTACGGTGACTTCAGCACTTTCCTTGGCGAACAAATTGCATCGCACCATGGTCAATCGGGCTCTTTTTATAATGCGTGCTCTCCGACGTGGATGAAAAAGGCAAACGATGACGATAAATGTAGCGTGCTTTCGGGGCGAATCAATTCGTAAAAAAATGCTAAGGTTAGTTTGGCACCCAAAGTGCGGCTTCGGGCAATCAGCTAGGCTGCTCGTGAGACCGGTTGGGTTGTCCAGTATCCCGTCAGTTGAGTCCGAATGCTCGCAACGTGGTTATTTCACCTTGAGTATTGGCAAAAAAACTCGCTATTTAGGTCGCGATGCATCTACACAACTCGACTAGGTTTTTCAATGCGACTTCGACTCCGTTTTGCGTCGGCTGAGCCCGCACTCGACGAGGCAAAAGCCGGCTTACACCAGCATCCGAAGACTACAGCAAACGGCGACGCAAAGGAGGCCGATGGTATTTCGGATCCTGTGCCGAATGCCTTGCAGCCCGGAGGGCAGAACATCTCTGCCGAGGGCATCAGCCCTCGGAAATATGGCACTGAATTAACAGCCCAGCATTAGCCGAGCCACGCCGCCAGAAATCGGCTAGCGCCTCAGGCTCAAAGTGAAGTATTGCAGTGAGAGATGTCGTCGAGTTGGTAGGTAGAATTCAGCGGGCGAGTCGCATGCTCCAAACGACTCGCGTTCTACAAACGACTCGCATTCTAAAAACGACTCGCATTCTAAAAACGACTCTGTGCAAAAAAATAGCCAGGGAAGAATCCCTGGCTACGATGTCGGTTTGACGTAAGACTACTGAACCTTGGCTTCGGTTTTAGCAGGAGCCATAGCGATCAACGCGGCCTTGTACTTAGCGATTGCCAAGTTCAAACGTGCAGTGTGTTCGCATTCGGTTTCTTCGGAACCAACCACGAAAACGGTTTTGGCTTTCTTCGAGGCTGCCAATGTCTTGGCCTCTACTGGGCAGCTGCAACTCTTATCACCAACTTTGTAGGAGATCGCAACGGAATCCATTGCTTTCTTGACTTTCGATGCGACATCGCCCGCAGCTACTGAACAAGTCAATGACTCGCCAGCGATGGAGGTTTTGCCTGAAACGCTGCAGGTACTCGGGGTTGCAAACGCAGAGACAAACTTCTCCGTTTGTTCAACTAGGCTTACCATTGCCTTGTCTTTGCTGTCAAAAGATTCTTTGCCGACCACATACTCGAGCTTGGTCTTGCCCGAAGCAGCGGTTGCTTTGGCCGACTCTTCGCAACAAAGGGTGGTTTCGCCGACTTTGTAAGCCAGCTTAGGTAGCTTGGCCATACCTTCGGTCAAAGAACAGCATCCAGCTTCAGTCGCACATGCACTGTCGCATTTGCTCTTGGCATCGTCTGCTCGCAAGCTGTTGCTTGCGGAAACCAAAGCCAGTGCCATCAAACTCAATCTCAAAGTCTTCATGAAAACTCCCTGCTAAAACGGTTGGAATCGATCACGCGAGCAATCGGTAGTAAAACCTGACGAATCGTTACACCAGTTGCGACATACGCAATCATTACCATAATGGTTCGAATCACGTCAATCACGCAAATTACTTCCAGATTGTAGCGTTGGGTCAATCGATAATCAATCGTTTGGCTTCACGGATTTGCCCATTCCCCCATTTTGGTACAAAAGTGACAAAACTCCAACGCATTTTGGTCACCGGCGGCGCCGGTTTTCTGGGCTCGCACATGTGTGAGCGGTTGGTCAATGAGGGGCATGACGTGCTGTGTCTCGATAATTTCTTCACTGCGCAAAAATCCAACGTGGCCCATTTATTGCCGCGTCCGAACTTCGAATTGATTCGCCACGACGTCACGTTGCCCATTTTCCTCGAGGTCGACCAGATCTACCACATGGCCTGTCCAGCCGCGCCGGGGCACTATCAATTCAATCCGATCAAGACCATCAAAACCTCGGTGATGGGTTCGATCAACATGCTCGGCATCGCCAAACGGTGTGGAGCCAGGATCCTGTTGGCCAGCACCAGCGAGATCTATGGCGATCCACTCGTTCACCCTCAGACGGAATCGTATTGGGGGAATGTCAATACCATCGGGCTACGCTCCTGTTACGACGAGGGAAAGCGCGTAGCAGAGACCTTGTTCATGGACTACCACCGGTCGAACAAAGTCGACATTCGCATCGTTCGAATCTTCAATACGTATGGACCTCGGATGCATCCCTACGATGGTCGGGTTGTATCGAATTTCATCCGACAAGCGATTCAGGGCCAACCGATTACTATTTTCGGCGAGGGACAGCAGACTCGATCGTTCTGTTATCGAGACGATTTGGTCGAAGGCATTTTCCGCCTCATGAACAATCAAGAGAACTTCATCGGACCGGTCAACATAGGCAATCCCGGCGAATTCACAATCGGGGAACTGGCCGAATTGGTTATCGAAATCACAGGTTGCAAGGTGCCTTTAGAGATGCGCCCGCTTCCGCCCGACGATCCGGCACGTCGACGCCCAGACATCTCGTTGGCGAAGAAGCATCTCGACTGGGAGCCACGCATCCCATTGCGAGAGGGTTTGAAGAAGACCATCGATTGGTTTCGCTCGATCGACATGGATCATTATCGACCACCTACGCCGAACTACGTATAGCCAATGACGTTGCAACCGACTCGCAACCGCTTCTTTGCGCCTCCCGCCACCCGTTGGGTTTTGCGAACGAGAACACTCGATTGCACCCGAGGCCCGCTCCTGATGGGTATCCTAAATCTCACCCCGGATAGTTTTTCGGATGGAGGCAATTTCTTTACGATCCAATCGGCCGTGGATCAAGCCAAACGGTTGGAGGACGAAGGGGCAGACATCCTCGATATCGGTGGTGAGAGTACTCGACCCTATAGCCAATCCGTTGCGGTCGATGAAGAACTTTCGCGAATTGTACCCGTTTTAGAAAAACTGCAGGGCAAAGTCGACATTCCGATCTCGATCGATACGATGAAGGCGGTCGTGGCAGCCGCGGCCATCGATTTGAACGCTGAGATCATCAACGATGTTTCGGGCTTAGAGTCGGATCCGAAGATGATCGAGGTCGCCAGAACGAGTCTGGTCGGGATTTGTGCGATGCACATGCAGGGGACGCCGCAAACGATGCAGGACAACCCTATCTACGAACGAGTGGTGGACGATATCTTGGGCTATCTGCTGGCCCGGGATAAATGGCTTATCGAACAAGGCATTGCACCGGAGCGAATCTGTTTGGATCCCGGCATCGGGTTTGGCAAAACACACTTGCACAATCTCGAGCTGTTGCAACATGTGGGACGTTTTCATGAGACAGGCCGTCCACTCTTGGTTGGCCATTCTCGCAAAGGTTTCATCGCCAAGATTTTAGGGAGCAAGGACGCCGACCGAACGTTTGGTACCGTCGGTGTTTCCTTGGCCATGGCGACTCAGTCCGTTCAGATCCTAAGAGTTCACGATGTGGCAGCGAACAAGCAAGCGCTGCAGCTGTTCTTAGCATCGACTATTCGCGACTAGCTGTCATCGTGCGGACGCTACGCATTCAAGGGCACACGATGCTAATGTGTCGCGACGCGATGCTAATGTGTCGCGACGCGGTGACGATGCGCGAATCGAATCGACTTTGCTTTGACCGCGCGAAAGGCTCGAAGCAGATCATTCGCATCGCGATAGCGACGGCTGGGCCGCAACTCCAGAGCCCTTCGAATTAATGCGATCAATTCCGGATGGGCCTTGCGACGCAGAGTCGCATAACCTGCCGGAGGCCAGTCGAAGGGCCATTCAGGCAATCGTCCCGTGAGGATACGGTAGGCGATCAAGCCAATCGAAAAGACGTCGGAGCGAGCGCTTGGACGCCCCATGGCTTGTTCGGGAGCCATGTAACCGACGGTGCCTGAGCCAGATGCGATCATGGTCTTGACGATGGTGTGCTGGGCCACCTTGGCGATACCGAAATCCATCAACTGCAATCGGCCATCTGGCAAAAGGATCATGTTCTCCGGCTTGATATCGCAGTGAATGATTTTGTTCCGATGTGCGTAAGCCACGCCATCGATCATTTGTTCGATCAGTAAGATGGCTGTGTCGAAGGAGATGCGATTGCGAAGTCGACTAGCCAGCGTCTTCTTCCCAAGACGGCACGTGATGACAAAGCGTCCATCAATGAAGCTTGCATCTTTGAGTGGCAGAATGTTGGGGTGGTCCAACTTGGCAACCAACCGGGCTTCTCGATGAAAGCTATCGAGCATACTAGCCGTCACGTTGTACTGGTGAGGCATTTTCAGCGCTACGTGGACACCTTCGATGGTATCGAAGGCTTGATACACAAAGGCAAAACCGCCTTGTGCCAAGCGACGTTCGATGCGGTATTTTCCTAAGCGTTGACGAGCACGCAGCTGAGACGAGTCGCTTCGTGTTTTCGCCATTGCACTGTAACTCTGTGCGATCATGGAATAGGAATACCCATTGAGAGAAGCCACCGCCCGGTACGATAGCTCCAGGCCTATTCTATTCATAGGATGAGTGCGATGTGCATTTTTCCTGCGGGAAATCCCGATCGGGAACCAAAGGTGTTATCGGCACGGCAGCGACTTTCCTCGGCGCCCAAATCCGAACTCCAGGAACATTTCCTACAATCGTCGAGCGCCGTTGGTAAACCCTGACGTCCGATTGCACCCCCGATCTCGATTCCTGCCGAACGACTTCCACAGATATTTCCAAAACGGTTGCCGTGGGGAATCGAAGCATCTAGAAGGACGTGGTATCATAGATAGCTGACGTTAACCTCTCGGTTTCAAATCGATTGCGTGGCATTTCTGATTTTGATAGCAAATTGCGGCTAATTGCCCACAAATACTTTGTCCCAGCCACCTGCCTCTCCAAAAACCCCTTGGCAAGACTCATTTGCAGTCGCTTCGGCCACCCACGTCGGTATGCGGCGGCGTAATAACCAGGACAGTTTGGCCATCGTTTTGGCGGAGGATGAGGCAGCTTGGCAGAAATCGGGGCATCTTTTAATTGTGGCCGACGGCATGGGTGCCCATGCTGCCGGTGAATTGGCAAGCCAGCTTTCGGTGGAGCTAATCCCACATCACTATTCCAAATTGCTCAAGGGAATTCCGTCCGAAGCCCTTCAGCGTTCCCTAGTGGAAACCAATAGCGAGATTTTTCGACGCGGGCAGGCCAACCCGGAATTCCGCAGCATGGGTACAACCACATGCGCCTTGGCGATTTTGCCGGAGGGGGCGGTCGTGGCGCATGTCGGGGACAGCCGGGTGTATCGTCTGCGCGGCAATAATTTTGAACAATTGACCTTCGATCATTCCCTGGTCTGGGAGATGCGAGCGACGGGCGAAGTCAGCGAAGAAGCCCTGCGGAGCAACGCGATCCCTAAGAATGTTATCACGCGGTCCCTCGGCCCCAACGGTGTGGTCGCTGTGGACCTCGAAGGACCCTTCCCGTTGCGGATTGGAGACAAATTCCTGCTTTGTAGCGATGGACTTAGCGGGCAGTTGACGGACGAGGAGATGGGTGTGCTTTTGCAAGTGCTCGATATCGATACGGCCGTCGACGCCATGATTAATCTCGCGAATTTGAGAGGCGGCCCCGACAACATCACCGTTGTTGTAGGCGAAGTCAAAAATGACGGCTTGCGGCAAAGCGGGGCCGCCATGGATACCAACCCGTCCGCCGTAGATCCCCAGTACCCCATCGCTTTTGGCATCGCGACGGCCATTTGTTTGTTGTTTTTTGTGGCCTTGCTATACGTTGGGCAATTGCCGGTGGCCTGTTTGGCAGGTGCGGCGGCCGCGATCGCGTTCGCGTCAGGTTGGTTCAAATTTCAGAGCCAGCGGGTCAGCCATGAGGTAACCGGTCTATACGGTCGAGGCCCCTATCGAAAGGCCATCTGCAAAGCCGATAGCGGCTTCACCTCGCAATTGGTTAATGTCATCAACGAATTGCGGGATTGGGTAAGCGAAAACCATTGGAAGATCGAATCCGCTCGAATCGATGAGAATCTAGCGATCGGCAAATCCGCAGAGCATTCTAAAAACTATGCCGAAGCGATACGCCGTTACGTAACTGTCATTGCGACGATGATGGAAGAGGTTCGCAGATTCCAAGACGAAAATGGCAGCGACTCCTCCATCGAGCATTAGTCAGATATGGTATTTAGAGCAGAGATTATCTCCATCGGTGATGAGCTCACCACTGGACAACGTTTGGACACCAACAGTCGTTGGCTGAGTGAACAGCTAGGGAATTTGGGGGTCAAGACCGCTTTCCACACGACGGTTGGCGATTCGATGGCGGACAACATCGACGCTTTCCGAACGGCCGCTGGCCGTGCAGAGCTGGTCGTCGCAACTGGTGGGTTGGGACCTACCGCAGACGATTTGACGAGAGAAGCAATGGCTGTTGCATTCAGCCAACCGCTCGAGGTTCACCCCGAAGCTCTCGCGCACATCGAATCACTTTTTGCGATGCGCAAACGCCCGATGCCAGAGCGGAACCGCGTACAAGCCATGTTTCCGCGCGGGGCACGGATTATCGACAACCCCCATGGAACGGCTCCGGGGATCGACCTGTCGGCTCCAACGAGTCGGATTTTTTCACTGCCCGGCGTCCCAGCCGAAATGATGCAAATGTTCTCGGCGACCGTTGAGCCACGGCTGATCCACGAGATGGGGGTCGGGAAACGAAGATGGTTCTTTCATGCGTTGAAAGTTTTTGGGATCGGCGAAAGCGACGTCGAAAAACTGCTTCCGGATTTGATTCATCGCGACCGTGACCCACTCGTGGGCATCACGGTTTCGAAAGCCACCATCACGTTGCGAGTGGCCGCGCTTTGTTCCGATGAGCAAGAGTTTCAAACAAAGATCAAGCCGACATTGGACGAGATTCGAAAAGAGCTCGGTC
>Ga0335394_10010342_pt1 | contig 10513 bp, 8 predicted proteins | sample MAT03_FD_205741 | JGI IMG/M metagenome (GOLD analysis project Ga0335394, IMG submission 205741) | Freshwater microbial communities from Lake Fryxell liftoff mats and glacier meltwater in Antarctica - MAT-03 (spades assembly) (version 2) ...
TCATGGACAACTACGAGGGCGAATCGCACATCAACGTGGGAACCGGGCTGGACCTGTCGATCCTGGAGCTGGCGGAGATGGTCCGGGACCTCGTCCACCCGGGCGCCACGATCCAGCTCGATCGCACCAAGCCCGACGGCACACCACGCAAATTACTCGATGTCTCGGCGCTCTCGGCGCTCGGCTGGTCGGCCAGCATCCCACTCCGGAACGGCCTCGAGTCGACGTACCGCTGGTACCTCGACCACGCCGAGGAGGCGCGAGGCCTGCCCATGCAACGAACGAGTGCCGCGGCCGTGAACGTTGGTGGGGTCGCGTCCACCATTTGACCGGGTGGTCGCGTTTTGATCGGGGGATGGCTGAACGTGTACACGTGCGGGAGCTGATGCCGGCCGAGGGCAACAAGCTCCTCGGGATCATCCGGCGTGGTTCGGGGTCGGTGGTCCGATGGCGAAGAGCGCAGATCGCGTTGTGGTCCGCCCAACAGATGAGCGTCCCCGCGATCGCGGAGATTGCGTTCACTTCTGAGGACCGGGTCCGTGAGGTGATCCACAACTTCAACGCCGATGGGTTCGACTCCCTGGCACCGAAGTACGGCGTGGCCGTCCTGCGAAGTTCACGCTGCCGGAGCGCCGCGAGATCAAGAAGGTCGCTCTGTCCCGCCCGACCGATCACAACCTGCCGCTCTCGACCTGGTCGCTCAGCAAGTTGGCTGAGTTCCTGGTCGCTGAGGGGGTGGTCGACGACATCAGCCATGAGGGCCTCCGGGTTCTGCTCCGAGAGGAGGGCGTGTCGTTTCAAGTGATCAAGACATGGAAGCAGTCGAACGACCCGGAGTCGCCGAGGCGGCGGCGGATGCGCGCCACCTACAACCGGCCCCATGGGGTCCGGCACCTGATGGCGGGCTACGACCTGTCAACAGATCGCCTCTACGGCCACGTCGTGAAGAAGAAGGGCCGCACCGCGTTCCTCGCGTTCGTGAAGTATCTGCGGTCGCTGCACCCAACCGAGGTTCGGATCGCGATCGTGCTCGACAACTTCTCCCCACATCTGTCGACGAAGACCGACCAGCGCGTCGGCGAGTGGCCCGCTGCGAACAACGTCGAGCTCGCCTACACGCCGACGTACTCGTCGTGGCTGAACCGGATCGAAGCCGAGTTCGAGGCGCTGCGCTACTTCGCCCTCGACGGCACCGACCACGACACCCATGCCGAGCAGGCCTCGATGATCCGCCGCTACATCATCTGGCGGAACCGCACTGCACACGACCAAGCCCTGCAAGAGCTGGTCAAACGCGCGAACGCTGCCTGACACGGCACTAGGTCGGCCGGCTCAGCCTCCAACGACCAGGAATCTCCACGATCCCCACACCGGCCCGATGGCTCCCTCGACGCACCAGCAGCCGACCGGTTCGATCCAGACGGTCGAACTCGTGCTGAACGTGTTGATCGGTGATGGCCGAGCTGATCTCGTAGTTGCCGGCGATCAGGGGCAGCGCATCGATCAGAAACGCAGCCTCACCGTCACCGGCTGGCAGCCGGCCGGAAGCCACTCCGCTGATCTGCGTGTTCGTCCCGGACACCGCAACACCACCATCGGTGTGTAACCCGATCCCGAAAACCAGATTCGACATGGGCTCCTGGAGCCGATATCGAATCGCGATCTCCATGTCGGCTCCGTGTTCGACCGCTTCCACGACCTGACCGTGGCGGTCACGAAGCTCCATGGAGACGATCTCCACAGCCTTGCCCGATCGTGGTGATACAACGCTCTCGCCCTGATCGACTAGGTGAGCGCCGTCGTCGAACCGGCGCACCGCCTCGGCCGCGTTCACCCGTTCCAGGTAAGCCGCGGCGACTTCAGGCGCCGGACCGACCATCTGAAGCTCGCCATGATCCAGCCACGCCGCGGCATCACACATAGTCTCGACGGTGCCCATTCCGTGCGTCACCACCACGATGGTGACTCCCTGCTTGCGCAGGCCGTAGAGGTGGTCGAAGCATCGTCGCTGGAACTGCTCGTCGCCCACGGCGATCACTTCGTCGATGATGAGGATCTCGGGGTCGACGTGCACCGCCACGGAGAACCCGAGCCGGACGTACATGCCGGTTGAGTACACCTTGACGGGCGAGTCGATGAACTGCTCGACCCCGGCGAATGCGACGATCTCATCGAACCGACGATCGATCTCCTTGCGAGGCATCCCGAGGATCGTGGCATTGAGGTAGATGTTCTCGCGCCCGGACAGATCGGGATGGAAACCCGCACCGAGCTCGAGCAGTGTCGAGATCCGACCGTCGACCGTCACGCTTCCCGCATTGGGTTGATAGATCCCGGCGATACAGCGCAACAGGGTCGACTTGCCCGATCCGTTGTGCCCGATCAGGGCGAACATCGAGCCCTCCTCGATCTCCAGCGAGACATCCTTCAACGCCCAGAAGGTGTTCCGCGACGCATCACGGTTCCTCCGGGTGATCAGCTCCTTGATCGAGCGGGCACGGTCGAGTTGAAGGTCGAACTTCTTGGAGACGCCCTCGACTCGGATGGTGTGACTCATCAGATCTCCTCGATGTACATCGGGGCGCGTCGAGCGAAAAACGTCCAGCCCACCAGCACCGAAAAGACCGCCGAGAGCACCATCACCAGCCAGGCCACGCCCGTCGGTGGAACCAGGAGGTAGGTCACCCGACGCATCGACGTCACGAAGTGGGTCATCGGGTTGAGCTTCAGCACAGCGGCCACGTTCACCCCACCGACGCTCTGCGGGAGTTGATCGATCCTGTAGACGATCGGGGTTGCGTAGAAACCGATCTGCAGGAAGATGCCAACCAAGTAGTTGATGTCACGGAACCTGACGTTCATCAGGCTCACCATCATCCCGATCCCGAAGGCGAAAAAGGTGAGCAGCACCATCACCGGCACGATGAGCAGTGTGGTCCACGCCAGGTTCCCGATGACCACCATCAGCGCCACCAGAATCGACGACTCGATGAAGGACTGCAGTGCCACAGTGAGCGACCCCGCGATCACCGGGCATTCCGGCGGGAAGTAGGTCCGGGTCAACAGATGCCCAGACCCCAGAAAGGACTGCATGGCGCCGGTGATCCCCGACGAGAACGCGTTCCAGGCCACAAGCGCCGAGAACAGCCACAGGGCGAAGCTGGTCGACTCGCCGTTACCGGCCAGCGGCGCCGTCCCGTTCAGGAAAAAACCGAAGACCAAGGTGTAGATCCCGAGCGTGACCGCAGGGTTGATCAGCGACCATCCCCACCCGAGGAACGACCGCTTGTAGCGGGACCTCAGATCACGGATCACGAAGTTCTTGATGAGGTCCCGGTAGACCCAGACCTTGGCGGGTGATGTCATGAAGAACCGGTCTCGTGCACGACTGAGAGACGCTACCAGCCGAGCTTCGCGCTGCCGGTGTCGCGGCGGGGTGTCATCGGCGACAGCGAATGATCAGTTCGGCCGCAGCGAGATCGCCCCGAGCCGGCGAGCCATGTCCGAGCCCACCCGAGCGGCGGAGAACTCCTCGAGCCGACCCGCCGCCGCGGCAGCCAACCGCTTCCCGAGCGCTGGATCGTCGGCCAACGCCCGCAATCCGGCCGCCGCTTCGTCGAGATCAGGGTCGAACCAATGACCCTCCGCCGGGTAGTACTGACCAGGGCCGACCCGGATCTCCCGGCCTCCGACAAGTACTGCGGAGGAATCATCGAGGAAGTCCAGCGGACCCGAGTACCGACTGGCCAGCACCGGGGTCCCAACCGACACCGCCTCGGCCAGAGTCAGCCCCAGCCCCTCGGAACGGTGCAGCGAGGCGTACACATCTGCCAGTGCCACCAGCGACATCCGATCCGCTGCACTGAAGTACCCATCCCACAGCTCGACGTCAGCGTGCTCCGCCGTTGCGTCCAGTATCCGCTCACGCTCGCGGGGAAACAGTTCGCCGTTGATCGACTTCAGGATGAGGCGATGACGACCGGGCTCGGGGAACGCACGTCGGAAAGCTTCGATCAGCCCGAGCGGATTCTTGCGTTCGACAACAGACAGGAAGTCGAAACTGAACAGCACGGTGAAGCGATCATCAAGACCGAGCCGCAGCCGGGCGGCCTCCGAGGTGTCCGCTGGGTCGAACTCGAGGGGGACGGGGACCAGGTGCACCGGTGCCTTACCCGCTGATGCGAACGCGTCTCGCAGATACCTCGTCGATGCCCACACCTCGTCCACCCAATGAAAGGCATCTCGCTGCGTCGCGGTGAGCACGTCGGACTCCCAGAACCACAGGCCGATGACATGATGCCCGTTCAGCCAACGTCCACCGCCGTCCCGGACGAAGAACCCGAGTTGGTCCGGAGTGATCAGTACCAGCGTCACCGGATAGTCATGTTCGATCGGTCGGTCTCCCGTGCCCGTCTGGCGGCTGGCGATCCGGTCGTAGTTCACCGCCTGCCAGGGGATGTGGGCTGCGTCGAGGGCCCGGCCGACCCGCCGCACTGCCACCCCGAGACCGACCTCGGAGCTGTGGTATCCCACCAGATTGACACCAGCGCGCCATGCCGGAGGGGACGCACCCGGCCCCACGGTCGGGGCGGCGAGACGAGTCGGCGTTCGAGGCGGATCGGGGAGTTCGACCAGCGACAACAACCCCTCGTTCAAGCCGTAGGTCCAGAGCCATCGCCGGAAATCGCGCTGATGACGACCGCGGATCTCCGGGAACGACGAGTGCAGGTCCCCGCGCGCCGTCCAGGCGGCATCAACAGCGGTGCTGACTCCGGTCTCGCCGCGGGTCGACTGCTCGGCCCACCACGTGAGGAAGGCGGGCGCCTCTCCGTGCAGGTACGGGTTCGGTGGCACAGGCCCGCCCATCGTCGAGCGAAACAGCGCCTGACCGTAGGCCCGGTTCATCCCCGGCGTCACCTGAACACCAGGCAAGGGATCGGCGACGAGGTGATCGACCAGCGTCGCCTCGCTGCGGGACACCGACTCTCCCAGCTCGTCGGCGTAGGCCCGACAGAGCGTTCGAAGCCCAGGAACGTCCGCAGTCGAGCGCAGCGGAACGTCGCCTGGCTCGGCGTACCACCATGGCTCGGAGGCCTCGAAGCCCGGGAACGATGCTACGCGAATCGGGTCCCCTCCGAACGACCAACCAGCATCGTCGCCCAGCAGCGGCGCGTGCCCCAGGCTGGCGGGCGACAGGGCCAATGATCGGTCGGCCATGGCGCTCACGTCGCCTCCGACCGCCACTAGGTCACCCCAGACCATCACCGGCGCCGTGGCATCGGGAGCGAGATCGGCCAACCTGGCCAACCAGCGGTTGGCGACCACGGACGATCCCCGTCCTACGCTCGTCACCTCTGGAATCAGCAGACCGCCCGAGGTCCGGCCGCCCGGCGAGTCGCGGGAATCCACCCATTCCGGTACGACGTGAACCTGTCCGGGTTCGACCTCGACGTCGGACAGCGGTCCGGTGCACCAGGCCCATTCGGGCAGCACGAGCACTTCCGCCTCGTCGAGGACCCCGGAGGCAATCGTCGCGGCCAACGCGGCGAACCGTTGGACCTCCGCCCCGTGGCAGAGGAGGAGGTCCCCTCGCCGGTACGGACCAAGGTCCGCCTGCGGCGGTACCAGCCAGTCCGCCCCGACCGGAGGGATCGGTCGTGGGCCGGCCAGGAGCAGTCGAACCCGATGATCGGGCGCATGCCGGGCAAGAGACTTCTGCAGCGCGGTCAGGGGCGCACCCCGTCCGGTCGTTGTGACGATCACGATCTGCACGCCGTCAGTCTGACAGCAGCACCGCCCGTACACTTCGCCTCTGAGGTCAGGCAGCGGAGGATTCGATGAGCCGATTGAAGAACACACTGCGCGGCCTGGCCATGCTCGGCAGCATGAGGGCCCGGCTCGAAGCACTCGCCGATGCCACCGCTGAAGCCACCAGAGTGGCCAACGAGGCTCGCGACATGGCCCGCTCAGCACTGGAGATGGCCGAGGCCGCTCATCACGCCATCGAGGACGCCGACCCCCGCGAAGCGATGGCGATCGTGACAGCTGTTCGCGACGAGGTGAGAACCATGACCCTCGAGGTCACCACCAGCCTGAATTCATTGTCGGCGGAGCTGACATCTCAGGGCCCGTCGGCGGAGCTGACATCTCAGGGCCCGTCTGCGGAGCTGCCAGCTCAGGGGTAGTAGGTCGGCGTCGAGTAGTCGTCGAGTCCACCGGGATGCGACGGGTTGTAATAGGGATCGCGGAGCTCTGGACCCCAGCGGTCGACCAGACGTTGACGCTCGACATCGGACACGGTGGGATTCCGCGACACTGACTCGAAGTGGTAGAGCCGGGCCTGCGGGGTGACCACCGTTCTCAGGCCGAGGCCACGAATCTTGAGCGCCAAGTCGACGTCGTTGTAGTTGTTGGGGAACTCGCTGCTGAAACCGCCGACGTCATCGAAGACGTTGCGCCTGATGAGCAGGCACGCTGCGGTGACCCCGGTGACCTCGCGATCGAGGTGCAGCGCCATCCGATTCCTCGTGCCCTCCGGGTTTCCCCCGAAGCACAGGTGGCCTGGCGCTCCATCGACGATGACGTGCCCGCCGTGCTGGAGTCGCCCGTCCTCGAACAACAGGTGTGCGCCCACCGACCCGACGTCCGGTTCCACCGCGATGGCCACCATGGACCCGAGCCACGCCGGAGTGATGACCTCGACGTCGTCATTGAGGAACAACAGCAGCTCACCCGTGGAGTGGGCAGCGCCGAGGTTGCACTTGGCCGAGAAGTCGAACGGAGCGTCCCACCGGACCCACTTCAGGCGATCCGGGATCAGTAACTCCAGTTGCTCCTTGACCTCCTCAGGTGTCTCGGCGTCCGCCACGACAACGAACTCGTGCGGCCGATACGTCGAGCGCTCCACCACGCTCCGCACTGCTTCGAGCACCATGCTGCGATCGACACCCCAGACTCGGCCGCGCGTTCCACGAGTCGGAATCACCACGCTCACCGTGGGCGGCGGATCCGGCAGCTTCCGGAGCAATCGGAAGTGACCCCGTTGTTCCAACTCCTGGACCTCGGCCTCGATCCCCACCCGCTCGCAGTGCGCTTCGATTGCCCGAATCGCCGACTCGTACGCGTACGGCTTCACGTGCGGTCCCGCCAGAACCGATGTCTCGACCGCTCGCCAGTGGTACAGCACCTCGGGGATGTGGACGATCTTTCGCGCCACCTCGGTCACGCGGAAGATCAGGTCCCAGTCCTGGCTGCCTTCGAAGCCCTCACGAAATCCACCGACCCGATCGATGACCTCGCGCCGGAGCGAGCTGAGGTGACAGGTGTACATCTGCGCTCTGAATCGTTCGGGGGACCAGTCCGGCTTGTAGAACGGATCACGTCGTCGACCGTCGACCTCGACGACGTCCTCATCGGTGTAGACGTAGTCGACCTCCGGATCGGCGAACGCCGACACCACTCGCCACAACGCCCGGCGGTGGAGCAGGTCATCGTGGTCCAGTAATGAGACGATGGAGCCCGACGCCATGGCGAACGCGTCGTTCGAGGCCGCCACGATGCCGCCGTTCTGCTGACGGCGACGAATCCTGATCCGGGGATCACGATCGGACAGCCGTTGCAGGAGTGGCCAGACGTGGGCCGATGGCGAACCGTCGTCCACCAGGCACAGCTCCCAACGCTGGTGGGTCTGCGCCAGGACGGACTCGACGCACGAGGTGAGCACCTCGGTGTCGGTGTCGTAGACCGGCGTCAGGATCGAGACCAGCGGAGGTGGCATCAGGTCCGCATCGGCCACCGGGGTCGCAACCCCGGGTCCAACCCGTGGCGACCGGGATTCGAGCGGTCCCGGTCGGACAGGATCGGCTCTGCCAGGCCCCAATCACCGGCGATGGCCGGATCATCCCAGGCCACACCCAACTCGTCGGCCGGGTTGTAGTAGCTGTCCACCAGGTAGGTGATGGCCATGTCGGTCAACGAGGCGAAACCGTGGGCCACTCCCGGCGGAATGAAGACACCCAAGTGGTTGAGCTCACCGCCGTCGACCTCGCCGAGGTCCAGACACTGGGTCACACCGTCGGTCGGCCCGCCCGAACGCAGGTCGTGCAACACGACACGCGCCCAGCCGAACGGGACGTACCAGTAGTCGGCCTGGTGCAGGTGATAGTGCAGCCCGACGACGCAGCCTGCGACGCGGTTGCCCCGGTTGCCCTGCACCATCTCGCGTCCGTGCGGAAACCACTCGCGGCGATAGTTCTCGATGAAGTAGCCCCGGTCGTCGCCGAACTTCGTCGGCTCGACGATCTGGACTCCGGCGATCAGGTCGGATTCGGTCACTGTGGCCACAGAAATGCTCCTACTCCAGGTCGATCAGACAGTCGTCGCCAACCATCAAGCGTGTGGCGACAGGTCGATTCCGACTGCGAAGGACCTGTGCATCGCGGCCGATGAGCGAGTCCACCAGCCGGGGGACGTCGTGGATCGACGCTCGCTCGAGCACCACGGAGTTCTCGATCTCACTGTTCTGGATCGTGCAACCCGGGGCAATCGAGGTGTACGGACCGACATAGCTGTCGACCAGCTGCGTTCCGGAACCGATGATGGCCGGGCCGCGCACCCGCGAGTTGACCAGCGTGGCACCCGCTTCGATCACCACCCGGCCGTCGACCGCGCTCGTCTCGTCCAGTTCCCCGTCCATTCGAGCCACCAGGTCGTCGAGTACCCGACGATTGGACTCGAGCAGAGGATCCTTCTTTCCGGTGTCCAACCACCATCCCTCGAGGAGGTCGTGGCGGACGCGATGCCCGTGATCGATCAACCACTGGATGGCATCGGTGATCTCCAGCTCCCCACGTGGGCTGGGTTCGATGGCATCGACCGCGACGTGGATGGCCTTGGTGAACAGATAGACGCCGACCAACGCCAGGTTGGACGGTGGATCCACCGGCTTCTCGACGAGGTACAGGACGTGGCCGGCCGCGTCGACGGCGGCCACCCCGAATCGATGCGGGTCCGGCACCGGGCAGAGCAGGATCTGGGCGGCGGGCGGTTCCTTGGCCCCAGCCAGCGTCGGCTGACCCGAAGCCATCTGGTCGTCGCTGAACACCTTGACGAACTCCTGGAGCCCCTGCTGCAGCATGTTGTCGCCCAGATACATGACGAAGTCGTCATCGCCCAGGAAGTCATGGGCGATCCGCACGCAATGAGCAAGACCGAGGGGTGCTTCCTGAGGGATGTAGGTGACGTGAGCACCGAAGGCCGACCCGTCGCCCACCGCCTTGCGGACCTCGGGTCCCGTCTCGCCGATGACGATGCCGATCTCGGTGATCCCCGCCTCGACCATGTCCTCGATCCCGTAGAACAGGATCGGCTTGTTGGCCACCGGCACCAGTTGCTTGGCGCTGGTATGGGTGATCGGACGGAGTCGGGTCCCCGCACCACCGGACAGGATGAGGCCCTTCACGAGGGGTGTTTCTAGCAGCTCACCCCGGAACGGCTACCAATGTCGGACCGCTGCTCAACGATGTCGGCCGGTGAGCCGAGCGAGACTGCCCCGCAGCCGGCCGCGGTCGATCAGGTAGATGAGTCGTATGAGCCGTCCCGGTCGCCGCCGGACCCAGAATCCGATTCCCAGGTCGTATCGCCGATCGTCCGCCACCGTTCCGTTCACCAGATCGGGCGCCCGCCGTGGCGCATCACAGAAGCCGACGAGTGGTTGGAGGACCACCGACCAGGCGAACTCGGGTGCCACCTCCGCCACCCGTTCCCGCGCGGCACTCAACCTGTGCGGATCACGGGCGAACGAACTGATCGCGTCCGCCAGAGCGGCCGCGTCACCGGGTGGGACCACTGCGCCCAATCCCCTGGCGGCCACCAGGTCGGAGAGCGCGCCGCCCTCGGTGACGATGGTCGGCAACCCAGCCCACAACGAGTCCAGGACCCTGGTCCGGAAGGCAAAGTCGGTCTCCAGGCCAGGTTGATGGGTGGACACCGTCAGGTCGGCGTCGGCCAGATGTTCGTGGCGCTCCGCGTACGGCACCCACTCGAAGTTGAAGAAGACGCTGCGGTCCCGGAGCCCCAACTCCTCGGCCAGCGCCACCGTCTCGGCGGCTACCCGCATCGTGGGCACGCCGGGGTTGGGATGCTTCATCCCCATGAAGACCAGCCGCACGTTCGGATCCGTGTCAGCCAAGAGGGCCATGGCCCGGATCAGGGTCAGGGGATCGAACCAGTTGTAGACGCCGCCGTTCCACAACAGGACCAGATCGTCGTCATCGATGCCCGCCACCACGCCGCGGATGGCGTGTCGGGTCACCACCGGGAACTCCGGATCGCATCCGAACGGCACGACATCGAGGAACGACCGGTACGTCGGATCAGCGCTGTACAACTCGGGATTCACCCTGCCCAGGGCCGCCAGGTGCCCCAGCCAGAGCATCCGCTGGTCCTCGCTGGCGCAGATGACGAAGTCGGCCCGGGCCAGCTGACGGCTCAGGGCTGCAGTGGCCCCGAGGAC
>Ga0335394_10010347_pt1 | contig 10510 bp, 10 predicted proteins | sample MAT03_FD_205741 | JGI IMG/M metagenome (GOLD analysis project Ga0335394, IMG submission 205741) | Freshwater microbial communities from Lake Fryxell liftoff mats and glacier meltwater in Antarctica - MAT-03 (spades assembly) (version 2) ...
TCTCCATCGCACCCGAAGCACAAACGGCGACGCGGGACTACATTGCCCGTGAGCATGGGGCGGACTACCTGCCACCTGAGCCACCCACCTACACCGTCAAAACTGCCAACGCGCAGGAAGCGCATGAAGCCATCCGTCCAACGGATGTAAATCGTCTGCCACAGGACGCGCCTGCGGAGGGTGGCGGTGCGGCGCTGTACGCCCTGATCTGGAAGCGGTTCGTCGCCTCACAGATGTCGCCTGCCCTCTACACCGTCACCGGCGCGGTCATCTATGCCGGCAAAGCACCGGGACAACCGTTCCCAATGGAATTCCGGGCACAGGGACGTTCCCCGTTATTCGACGGCTTCCTGAAGGTCTACGAAGAGCCTGCCGACGAGGGTGAGGAAGGCAATGAGGAAACTGGAATGCTGCCACCGCTGAAGGACAACCAGCCCATTCAACTGGTCGTACCGCAGGTGGAAGACCATCAGACTCGCGCTCCCGCTCGCTACACCGAAGCCGCACTGGTGCAGGCGTTGGAACAGCGTGGGATTGGTCGCCCTTCGACTTACGCCAGCATGGTCAAAACGGTCAAGGATAAGGGCTATGTGAAGGTCAGTCAAAAGCGGCTCATCCCCACCGAGAACGGCATCGCCCTGTGCGACTTCCTGACGGCGCACTTCGCCGATGTGTTGGCATATGACTACACCGCCCGGCTGGAGGAATCACTGGATCAGATCGCGGCAGGAAACACAAGCCGATTAGAGGTGCTGCGGGCATTCTGGGACGGCTTCAATCCGCAGTTAGGCAAAGCGACGGAATACGCCCTCGCGCAGGTCAAGGCGCGGCACACGCCCAAACCGTTGATGCTGCGTCCAGCGGAGGAGTAACCGCATGAGCGACATCGACACCATGCCTGAACTACCGCCAATGGATTATGACGACTGGCTGCCGCCGCCACCGGATGAGGCTTATTTCATGCCGGATGATCCGTTCCCGGACGACCTGTTCAGCGGCGCTCCGTCCGACTACGACTATGCACCTGTCGATGACCCCTGGCTGCTGGACGATGACCGTTTTGTGCCGGAGAATGTCCAGCATTTACCGGACGTTCCGCCGCTGGCGCAGGATGGTTTGCAGGGCTTTGAACAGCCCGAACCGCTGGATGAGGGCTGGAGCTGGCACGATGCCCGTTTGATTGGGGTGGAACGTGAGACCGACGATGGCACACGCTATGAGATCGGCGCAATCGACGTGTACGCCAACGTCAACACCGGTGATCTGGGCGGGAGCTATCTGCCTGTCGCTTCGTTTGAAGATGTGGACGTGGCAGCCGCCTTCTACCATAACTTGCAAGAACAGATGCACGATCAGGGGCTACCTGCCTATCAGGTGCCGGAGTTCGCCGAGCAGCAGGCATTTGCCATGAACCCCGAACCGGAGAACTGGCGTGGGGCAAGTCCTGAAGAATATGCCGCCTATGAACACCTGCGTGATCTGGAAGAGGGCGGCATCGCCGGACGAGATGAGCCGCCGGATCATGCCGTCGACCCGCTGCTTCAGACGGCGATTGAACTGGGTGGAGTCGTTGTCGAGCCAGAAGTAGCAGCGCCGCAGATCGAAGACGGCTCGGCATTTCAGGCGTTGAGTGCCATCGGCATTGAAGCCGAGAACTTCGACCCGACCAAAGAGCCGCCGCCGTTCTACGATGCCGAAACCGGGACAGCTTACTGGATTGGGGTCTTTCAGCCTGACAAAGAAGATCGTGAGAACTGTGTCACCAGCATCCTGTCGCTGGGGCGCAATCCTGAAACGGGCGAGATGGAGGCGCAGCTTGCGCCCTGTGTCCCCGGTGAATGGGACAAGGCATATGCCTCAGCGGAGTACCTGATTCAGGTGGCACAGAAAGGCGGCATTGACCGCTGTTTTGATGCCGCCGAAGGCATGGCGCTGGCAACCGATCAGCGTGAGCTGTGGGAGAACGAACGCGGCGTGGCGCTGGAACCGGATGCTGCCAGAGAGATTGCCGACTACACCCGCGATGCCTGGGAGGTGGAACTGTGAGTGACGTAAACGAGAACGAAGTCAAAACGCGCAGTTTCACCATCCGATTAACGCCGGAAGATCAGGTGGCGCTGGCGGAACTGTGCGACCTGTACGGGCTGGATCGCCCCGGCAGCATCCGCCGTGCGGTGCGCCAGGTGCTGGCGTGGAGGAAGAAGCTGGGCAAATCCGGCTACTTCGTCCCGGCGGGCGAGGCTGAACCACCAGAATTCCTGATCCGGTTGGAGCGAAAGGACGCGCATGAGTGAGACCGACACCGTGCGTCACACCGCCGAAGATGGCTCCATTTACGCTGTCGAAGTCGTGCCGCCAGAGCGTGACGACTACGGGGCGCAGTATGGTGTTGAGCTTGTCCGCGCCTCGACAGATCGCTATGGGCTGGAACACGAGCAGCGCCTGCGCCTGGGCGCGTATTCATCGTGGGGGTCTGCCGAAGAACATCAGCAGGAATTGGAATCTACGCTCGAAAAAGATGGGCTGGACGGTTTAGGGGAGGATGCCCGTCGGGTGGCGCAGATGCCGTATCTGGATGGGCAGTATCTGGCGCTGGTTTTTCCGACGGATGGCTCGACGGGGGACAGCGCGAAAGTCCACTTGCTCTATCTCACTGGTGAACAGGTAACGGCGGCGCTGGTCGCCGATGGTCGCACCGAAGACATGGACAACCTGTGCGGACAGTTGGATCGCGCCTGGGCCGAAGGCGGGAATGAACGCCTGCTGGATATCGCGCAGCACGAAGCGGAAGTACGGGGACAGGTCGCTCCCGGTACACCGCTGTTTGATGCCGTATCTAACCCTGACCTACCTGACGACTTACCCTTCACCTTTGGCGAGGGAATGCAGCCCTTTGACGCGCAGGGCATTGGGCACGCCCATCACGTCGATGGCGGCGGGACAGCCCACTGGTTTGCTGTCGTCGAGAACCCTGAACCGGAAGCGGAACCCTACCAGCTGCGCTATTTCCGGGCAATGGAAATGCGTGACGGAACGCTCAATCATGATTCCTATCCCGTCATGCCGCTGCCCGACGATGATCCCGGTTCGGCGTGGCCGCTGCCGGGGCTGGAGATGTATCTGAGTAAAGGAGATGTCTACATGGCACAGCAGTTCGCTCATGATGTTGCCGATAACTATGAACAGGCATTTCCTGACCCGCTCGACTTGCCTGCACTCAACGTGGAACCGGAATACTACTTCGGCTACGGAGTCAGTGACCAAAACAATCCAGCACTGGAAGCGGTGAAAACGTGGATGGATGGCAGCGAACGCCGTTTCGACAGCTTCACGGTTGCCGAATATGGCATGTGGGATGAGGCGCAGACCGATGAACGTGAACTGGAAGCTACCCTGAAAACTCAGGGGTTGGAAGCCGCTATGAATCAGGCGGAACGTATGGCGGTAGCGGGCGGGTATCTCGACCCACACCGCGCCGATGGGCGCGTGTTCTTTGAGGACGATGCCCCGCCTGATCCCTTCACCACTGAACGCGAACGAGCGATGGAGCGTGAGATGCAGCACGACGAAACACAACAAGACCCTGAATACAGCATCGACGCGATTGCCGCCAACGGCGATGCGCGGCTGGATGTCTTGAAATCCTGGGGCGATGCAGCGCATGAACATGAACGCCTGCTCATCCCCCAGCCCGACTGGGAAACCGCACGGGCAAACGCGGAAACAGCCCACGACATGCTGGACAAAGATGAGTTACAGGCAGTGATGACGCTGGTGGAATTGGCAGGCATCGAAGCGGGGGTGATTGACCCGCAGCGCGATGACCCGCGTCTGTTCACCGAAGGACCACCCGATCCATTTACCACCATCCGCGAACGCGAACTGGTGCAGACGATGGATGTCACGGAAATGGAGACCGAACCTTACACGCCCGTCACGCTCGAATCGGAAGCACCCGACTATCCGACGATGTACCGCGAGTTCGCCGCCGAAGCTGCCCGTGAGCGCGAAGCGAATGCAGTGCTGGAGGGTACAGCATGGTTTGAAGCAACTTTTGAGAAAGCGGAGATGGAACTCCTGCAACCCGTGAACGATTCCGTCAACTACGCTGTAGGAGTACAGGCGGTTGATCCCTGGACACTTGATCTTGTCGTTGAGAAATACTGGAAGGAGCCGAATGGTTATCTGGGGGTGGATTCATTAACAATCAACAGTTATGACGCGGAAGAGGGTCATGAACAGGGAGAGCAGGAACGCACCCAATTGATGGAGGTTTTTGACGCGCGTGGTCTTGAAGCCATGATGCATAAAGCCGAACTCGCCGCCGTTCAAAATGATTGGTTGGATGGAGATCGGGCTGATCCGCGCCTGTTCCGAGAGGGACCACCGGATCGCTTTGAGACGCTGGCGCAGCAGTTGGAAGGCGAGATCAACCCCTACTGGAATACCGATGGGGAGAAGATCGAAGACCCTGCACCGCAGCGGGGGGTGGAAAACCCCTACTGGCGGCTTGACCCAATCCCGGTGAATGACCCCGAAGGGGAACCGTTAGGACAGGCACTGCATATGGTTGTCTATCCCGGCGTGGAACGCGACCCGGATACGGTGGGCAGTCCAGTAATGGCAGCGGACGAGCCGTTCCGAATGCTGGAGATAGCGCACTTCGAGACACCGGAGGCGGTAAACAGGTTTGGCAAAGACTTCAACGGCTATCTCATCCCCGGACTGCTGGACGGACCGGAACTGGCGGTGGAAGTGGCGCGGCTGGAAGGACTCCCTGCTGAGTGGAAGACACTCGAAGGCGACGACCTGAAGGCGTACCAGAACGCCGAATTGACGCTTACCCGCGACCCGTCCGACTGGCATCCCTACAACCCGAACGCGGAGCGTGATGCCCGCATTGCAGCCGAAGGGTTGTACAGTGACCCGATTCAGCAGACATTCGAGCGTGATGAACCAGAAATCGCCTCCGGTACACCGGAATTGGATTTTTAAGCGATGGCGGCACTCAAACCACAGACCGCGCTGGGCGGCTTTGCCCTCATCACGCTGCTGCTGACTGGCGCTGCCGTCGGGCGGGTGATGGGTGTGAGCCTGGGCGAGGCTCTCTACCTGACCGTGCTGCTGCTGGTCATACTCGGCTGGCTGGGCAATCGGATGATGCCGCGACACTGTGCTACCTCATCTGAAGATCGAGAGGTATAGCTCATGTTCTACTGGTTATTCACCGAGGGGCGGGCGCTGTTGGGTGGCTTGCTCGCCCCCCTGCTCTGTTTGACACTGACCGCGCCGATCATGGTCAGCGCCATGCTGGGTGCGGGCATCCAGCGTACCAGCGAAGCGCAGGGGACATCCGGTTGGAAGCGCAGCGCAAAACTCTTAGCGCACCTGATCGCTGGGCTGGGGGTGTCGGCGGTTTACCTGACGCTGCTGGGAGATATGGCGGTGCAGCCGCTGCGCGGGCGGCAGTCCACCAACGGTTTTGTCCAACTGCTCGTCGGTGCGCCGCCTAATATCAACGCCATGCGGCTGTTTATGTTTGGCATGATGCTGGTCATGCTGTGGTTCTTCCTGACCATCGGGCTGCACAGTGGCATCAAAAACGGCGGCTGGCTGCGGGAGCGGGTGGATCGCCTGCGAAATCCACAGGTGAAGCGCGGTGCGCTCGGTTCATCGCATTTCTGTACCATGCGCGAGTACAAACGCTTTCGCCGCGAAGATATCGAAGGGTTGTCATTGCTCGGCGCGTTCTGGGGCGAACAAAAACGTCGCTTGGATCTGGGCATGGGACGGTTCTCTCTCAGCGGCGAAGATGTGGCGCGTGGTATTCTGACGCTCGGCGGTCCGGGTTCGGGCAAGACGCAGGGCATTATCCTGCCCGCCATTGCGGATCGGATGCTGGCAGGACATTCGCTGGTAGTGGCTGACCCGCAGGGCGAAATTACCGGACATGTGCTGAAGTACGCCGCTGTCACCCGCCATCTGGTCGTCGTCCATGACCCGACCAGCACTATTGGGCCGCGTTACAACCTGGCGGAAGGCATCGACAATGTATCCGATGCCCGCGCCATCGCCGATGTGCTGGTGCCATCGGCGGCAGGCGACAACCGTTTCTGGACGGATAGCGCGGCGGCATTGCTGGCGGCTTGCCTGATTCGCTTTCCCAATCTCGGTGAAATTTACAACGCCATGAATGATCTGAAAGGGTTGGCGGGAAAACTTGCCTCCAAGAAGGATGATGCGGCGCTGCTGGCGAACAGTTTCATTGCATCGGTGGGTTCAGATGGCAAAGTCGCCTCGAATGTGGTAGCGACACTGGCAACCGCGCTCACTGGTTGGGCTTCCACTGATGTGCGTGCCAACACGAGTGCCTCCGATTTCGATGCTGATTTAGTGGTGGAGCAGCCAACCGTCGTTGTCTTAACCTGTCCGGGGCGGATGCGTGCTGTCTATGCGTCCTATCTGGGAGCGACGCTGCGTAAACTGATGCTCGATCTGGATACTATCGGTGAACGCAACAAAGGACCACTGCCTGTTCCCGTCGGTGTAATTCTCGATGAATTCCCGACACTCGGTAAGCTGGACAGTCTGGTGGCCGATGTGAACCTCGTCCGCAAGCGCCGTATCTCGATCATGATTGGCGCGCAGACCAAAGGGCAGTTCCACATGATTTACGGCAATGAAGGCACACAGGCATTGTTCACGGGTCTGGCGACCCAGGTGATTTATGGAGGCTGTGATGCCGACACCGCCGAGTTCTACAGCAAAGCCAGCGGTACGGCGACCACCGATGCCAACGCCGATGACCCCAACAGTCACCTGCGCCAGCGCCCGCTGCTGACCGTCGATGAAGTGGTCACGCCCCAGGTCGGCAACTGCACCATCTTCGCACGGTATGTCGAAGCCGGATTTGCTACTCAGGTGGTGCTGAATGCCCGTCTGACACGCTTCTATGAGCGCGACGACTGGAAACAGCGGCTCAATGCGGCAAAGGATGTCCAGCCGCTGCTGCTGGAACGGGGTATTGCGCTCAATTTTCAGCCTGTCGAAACACCCATACCGCCCGTTCCCAACGCGAATACACCTGAGTCTGTCGCAACGACACCATCCACCCTGGAAATAGCCGCATTGATGGCACGAGTCGCCGCTGAAACCCAGAAGCAAACCAATGGCAAAGTTCAAGCAATAAGCACGAGTGAAATGCGTAACAGGTATGAAAAGCGCAGGCGTACTGTGAAAGAGGTGACTTCATGACCCTGACGAAGAACAAGATGGTGCGCGAAATCGGACGGCGCACTCGCCTGAAGAACCGCGATGTGCAGGTGATGCTGGAAGCGCTGATTGAGGTCTGGACTGAAGAACTCGTTAGCGGCGGACGCATTGAGTTAGAGAACTTCCTCGTGCTGGAAGTCCAGACGATTGATCGAGGTAAAAAGGCTGGGACGCTAAAGGGCGGGGATGCTCCGCGCATTATCCGGCGGGTAACGTTGCGGGTAAGTAAGAAGCTGAAAGCAATGCTCAATCAGAACATCAATTGCGACTAACGAGATTGCTTGAGGCGTATCCAGTACAAACCCTGTTTCTTAGGATCGAGACGCAATTCGAAATCACGCGGGTAGTCTTCAATCAATTTCGGGAAGCTCTTGTAACGTTTTTTAGGTGTTCCCAGGATTTTAACTTTGAGATTGGGAAACACTTCGTGAATATGTTGCGATACACATGTCAAATTCACCCACTTCTCATTGCGACTGCGAATATAATCGCGAATCTCTGCGAGAATATCAACAACTTCGAAGTCGTGTACGATTTCTGTTTTCTTTGCTTTTGTGGGGCAATAGTTGGAGTTATTCTCTAACAAACGTTTCAAAGACGGATTCAGATCAATAACATAAATCCAACCTCCATGATCAGCAGTTATCATTTGCGAATAACCGTCTACAAGTAGGGTAGCTTGGTCATATGCAGCGTCAACATGATAGCGATACCATTTGGCACTTTTTAGGCTGTAAATAAACACACCAAAAGATGTAGAGAAAGCTCTCTGGTTAATTCTGACGTTACTTTTATCAATCAGGTATGGTTCATCTAAATAGTCACCAGATTTCCAATCCCAGACCTCCACACTGTCGTAACCACCAAATACAGCAAACTCTTTGTTCAAGAAAACACCTGTTCGCTGTTGGCTATAATCAACATCCATCTTGTGGATAATCTCACCTGTCTTCCAGTTACATACAAGTAATAATCGACGAGACATAGAATAAACTAAATTGTCATGAATAGATATTGCGATTACCTCGGTCGAATGAAGTCCAGTAAGTTTCTGCAAAACTTCTCTTGTTTGCCAATTGAGGATCCAAACTTCGTTGGATAATGACGCTACGACAAGATCATCATGAATATCCAATCCTGTCACACTATCGGGGAATTTATCTGTTGTGTGAAGACGCTCGCCCGTCTTCCAGTTCCAAACACGTATCGTTTTATCAGATGAAGCTGAAATAGCAATATCACCTTGCATAACAACTGCGTTCACACTGGCTTTGTGTCCCCTAAGCTTATGAAGATGTTCACCTGTCTTCCAGTTCGACACTCCCAGAGTTCTATCATCTGATGCCGAGACGATAAAATCACCACTAACTGCAATATGGTTCACACTTCTACTGTGTTGTTTGAAGGTGTGAACAGTAGTTTGATTTGATGATTCTAATGGTTCGATTCGAGGTCTATATTGATAACTGTCATCATCATCGTCGTCTTCTATCCAGATAAGACCTTGAGATAATGCACCTGCAAAAAGAGCATCATCATCTTCAACGTCTAAATTATGTTGATTTACTATACGAGCCATGTTTTATTCCTTGGATAGAATCAAGCAGATCTGAGATAGTTTGCATAAACAACAATTAAATTATAGCAGTTCATGCCCCATCGAATCATAAGGTTAATCACCGACAATAAAGGAAATCCATGAGAGGATTCCCTTTATCTCTTGCTCTACAGATCGAAATCGGGTGCAGGAGGTTCGACCTTTGGATCGTCTTCATCCTCGTCGAACGTGGTGAACTGGTGGATCGGATCGGTATACAACCCCTCGGCTTCGATGCGGGCATCGCGCTCGGCGTTGGGGTTGTAGGGATGCCAATTTCCCCGTTTAGCGTTGGCGAATCCAGTAAACGCCCGCCTCATCGCACTTTACTTCAAACCTTGTCGGATAGTCCGCCAAAAACTTGAGCAAACTCTTGTACTTCTTGCTTGGCACTCCCAGTCGCTTTGGGTTGAGATGATAGAAGGTCTCATAGAGATACTGTGCGACCCGGCTGAAATTTACCCATTCTTCGTTCTGTGCCCGCATGAATTCCTCTGCCATCTGCAAAACATCATCCGTATTGTAGCCCCGAATTGCCTGTACTGCGATTTCACGCTTGTGCTGGCTTGCCCGTGATTTTGAGCGTTTATTCTTGGGCTTTTTGGGGGACTCCATCAGTTCGTAGGCAGCGCCATAGTCGCGGATGACACGCTCGCGCAGCGCCTCCAGTTGATCCAGTGCGACACCGAAGGCGGTGACAGAATAGTCCCAATCCCGTGAGCGGATGAGATCACGTTCCAACTTCGCAAAACAGTTGTCACACAAGCCCAGGTCATTGACGGGAAACGGTAGGTCACATGCCACACAAAACGTGTCAATCAATTCACTGATGCTGTCATCCTCTGGATATTCCATCGTCTTCTCCTGAAATCCGGTCAGGGATGGCCTCTATCATAGCAAGTTTCTACCATCTGGCTGAAGGTGCGTCACGGTCAGCTTCGCGGAAACCATGCGTCCAGATCATTCGGTTCTGGCTGTTCCGGTTCAATCTCTGGTTCTTCTTCACGCAGTCGTCGCCAATCGGGATCAATGAGCCGGTCTAGTGCTTCGGTGAAATGCTTGCTGGCAATCTCTCGAAACAAGGCATCGTGTCTCTTCTCTTTGTTGTTGTAGACTGCCTGCCTGTCAGTTCCTGCCAATGGCGCGGTTCCCGGTAGAACAACATGGGTGTGTAGCTGCTGCAAGGGTTCGCTATCATCTTCCGGTTTAGTTAGACGGTCATGCAGCACATAACTGTATTCCGGCACTTCAAAACCGCGGGAGGTGTAATACTCTTCTACGATGCGCTCTGTCAGGTCGAGAACAAGTTCAGGACGCTGATACTCTGGTACAAGCGCCATCAGGTCAGGGGCAGGTGAAATCACCCATGTCCAAGCGAGAACGTGTTTGCTTTGCAGCTTATCGCAGTTTTGGAAGATGGTGCGGTAGTGCTGCCCTAAGCCGTGGTCGACCCATCGTTCGTCATCTTCACTCTGCTGAATGTGTTGGTTACGGTTATCGCGGTATTGCAGATATTTGAGTGTGGCGCGCAATCCTTGATGCCCTGTCCCGCGCCCTTTACGTTTGGGGCCTTTGTAAGCAAAATCCGTTACGATGGTGGCTTTCATTTCATCTCGCGCACGGCTTTAATCTGCGCCAACA
>Ga0335394_10010352_pt1 | contig 10506 bp, 6 predicted proteins | sample MAT03_FD_205741 | JGI IMG/M metagenome (GOLD analysis project Ga0335394, IMG submission 205741) | Freshwater microbial communities from Lake Fryxell liftoff mats and glacier meltwater in Antarctica - MAT-03 (spades assembly) (version 2) ...
CGGGGTGCAAGCGGTGCTGAAAAAGAAAGTCCGGAAAAATCAGATGCTTTCCGGCGGTCAACGGTTCTGGTTCGCGGATGATGTGCCATTCGGTCGCGTGTTGTTGGAGGTCATCCGCCAGGCGCTGTTCCAGTTTGCTGTCGAAAGGTTTGGGTTCTTTCGCCGGCGCGATCGGACTGTCCTGGTCCAGGAAAACGTCACGCAGTCTGCCTTGAAGTCGGCATTGAGCGCGCAGCTCGTAGCGATTGCACCAGGCGAGTCGGGGAAGAAGTTCTGCCAGCGCCTTGCCGTAGAGGATCGTATGACGAAAGAGCGCGTAGGGTCCAGACAGCGAGAGCGTTGGAGGCGCGTGGTTGGGCTGCGCCATGACCGAACACAACAACCCACGCAGGCGCGCGAGTCGAACGATTGCTCGTGCGTTGCCAACAAGGTCAATGGACACGGTGGCGGCTCGCATCAACGCGGCCTGAGCGATTGCCAGGTTGGTTTCTTGGCGAAGCACTTGTGGCGAGGGTGATGCGGTCGGGCGCTTCATGAGCCGCTCGCTCGGCAGATCGCAAAACAACCAGCGGGAAAGTTGTTCGGGAGGAATTTGCAGCACAAAGGCCGTCTCTTCACGCACCCGTGCCCGCTCGGCCTTGCTTTGTGCAGCACAACGAAACAGCACCTCGCGCAGCAAGGCGGGTTGGATGGCCTGAGGTCGTTCGCGATCCCACAGGCGAAACAGGATCCGTGCGGCGGCTCGGCGTTTCCATTGCGGCGCAGGTCGGGGCATTGGGCCCGCGAGTGCTTCGGATAATTGCCGCCGAGGAAACCCCTCGAATCGATCGAACTCGGCGATCAACAGTCGCAGCCACGGATCATCCTGCGCGCCAAGGAAGTCGAGATGTGCTTCGTTGTCGACCAGCCGTATCGGGATGTCGGATTCAGGCAACAAGGCGGCTCCATCGTTTGTCTGCGTTTTGTACTTCGGTCGATTGTTGAACAACCAGTTCGACCACAAGGGCGCGTTTACCGTCCGAAGGCCGCAACAACCGTCCCACGCGTTGGGTGTGCTCCCGTTCGCCCCCTCGACCAGCGACCACGATTCCAACATCCGCATCGGGAACGTCGAGACCCTCGTTTAATACCTGAGCGGACACCAGTGCGCGTATCTTTCCACTGCGAAAATGTTCGAGCATCACGCTGCGTTCCCTGCGTCCGATTTCACAGGTCAGCGGCATCAGGAGATGTTCGCGTGCGACGCGATAGGCGGTGTCGTTGTCGGCAACGAAGATCAAGGTCTTGCGGTCGGACAGTCGCTGCAACCATGTGGCAAGCGCCTGTTGTTTGCAGCGTGGAAAGGCCAGCAGGCGTTGACAGGAGCGCCAGGCAGCGATGGCCCTTCGGCCGCTGTCGGTGTTGGCAGCGATCCGTATAAAGTCATCCCACTTTGCGACCGGGTGGGTGATGCGAAAGGCTGCAAAGGCGCCGCGGTACAGGGTGCGCAGATCGTCGTAGGTGCGTTGTTCTTCAGGCTCCAACCACAAGGGCTGTGTGATGCGATCGAACGGTGCCAATGAATCTTCAGGCAATTCGCTGATCTTCAACTCGAAACGAACGGGCCCAATGAGCGTGCTCAGACGTTGCAACGTTGGCCCGGGCGCGGGCGGGGTTGCGGTTAACCCCAGACGAAGCGGCGCTATCGCCATGTCGAGGGCTTCGTCGTGTCGCGCGTTTCCAAAGTGATGCGCTTCGTCGACAATAAGCAATCCAAACCGATCGCCGAGGAGTGCCATGTTGCGATAGGCGCTGGCAAAGGTCGCTACCGTGATGGGTGCAAGCGATCGCTGGCCATCGCCGAGGCAGCCAATGGGACCACCGTAGTATTTGCCAAGTTCGTTCGCCCATTGTTGCAGCAGGGCACGGGTCGGGACCAGGCACAGTGCCGGGGTTCGCGTGGCCGCGAGTGCAGCAAACGCAATACGGGTCTTTCCGCTGCCTGTTGGGAGGACCACGATCCCCCGCCGCCCTGCTTCGTGCCAGGCGTCGAATGCGGCCTGTTGGTAAGGGCGCAGCGCAACCGGTTGAAATCCGGTCGGGGGCGACAGTTGTGGGTGGGGCCTGTCCGACAACCGGACATCGCGGCGACGCAGTTCGGACGCAAGCGGATAGGCGAGCCGTCCGGGGGCGCGCCAGGCTGCGATCCGGGGATCCCATAAAACCCCAGGAATGATGCTTGGATCAAGTGACGATGGCAAATCGTGCAAGACGATCGTGCCGCGATCAAACAATAGGCGCATGGCCGACTGCCATGCGAATGTCGTGCCACGGTTGCGTGTTCAGTTTCGTTTGATTGGGCTGCCGAAACCCTGGACGGCTTCCCAGGCTTTTTCCTGCATGAACCGCTTGGTCGCTGCCCGAACCGCCGACTGCGCCTTCCGAACTGGACCTTCCCCCACCGCAAGCGGCCAGATACGAGAGCGAGGACAGCAGCATCGACACCAACCCACCTGGGCTCGAGTTCGCACGGCAAGTTCCGGTGGAAAATCCCAGTGTTTTAAACCGTTTACGAGCGGATTCTCGGCATCGAGCTTGCGGCAAGTAGGATGACTGTGTGGCGTTCATGATGACGCCAGGCGTTGCCTGCTTGCTGATTTTGAAAACAATTGTGGTTGAGCGACACCCAACTCCCCATAAGCTTGAGGTGACGATGCGTCTCGGAACCACTGTACAAATCGCGGCAACCGTCTTTGCCCTGGACCTAGTTGCTCTCGGCTGGAGCGGCAGAGCGCTGGCGCGTTCGACAGGGGAGGCACAGGGCTGCGGAAACTGCCATTACCAAAAGCGCGGACCAAAGATCGAGGTGTTGTTCAGTGACCCAACGCCCGCTCCGGGTGGGAAGATCAACTTCGGGATTCGATTGCAGTCCACCGTTCAGGATGCCGTGAACGCGGGATGCATGATCGTGGCGGACACCGATGGAAAGTTTGAGCTGGTGGATCAAACGACGACCAAGTTCGCCGTGGACGCTGCGAAGCTCCGCCTCAGCAATCAAGTGATGCACTCGGCGCCGCGGGCATACGTTGATGGAAAGGCCTCGTTTGACTACCGCTGGATCGCACCGAATCAAACCGGCGTGACGAAATTCTCGGTTTTCGCGATCAGCAGCACTTCGAGTAAAGAGCCGGAAGACTTCAACTCGACCACACAATCGTTTGGCATTGCACACGGTTGCGATGGCGTAACGTATTACCCAGACAACGACGGCGACGGATTCGGCGATGAGAACAACGCGTCGTTGTCGTGCACTGTGTTGCCCGATCTTATTCTCAAAGGTGGAGATTGCGACGACGGCGACGCAAAGAAGAATCCCGAGGCCTCCGAGGCGTGCAACTTTGCCGATGACGATTGCAACGGCGAGACCGACGAGGGTCTCGAGCCTGGCCTGTACTACATTGATGCGGATGGTGACGGCGTTGGGGCTCGAACCGCAATTTTTACCTGCAACAACACGCCGGGACATGTCTCGAAACACGGTGATTGTAAACCGAGTGATCCCGAGATCTTTCCAGGTGCCGAAGAGCTACAAAATGGTATCGATGACGACTGCGATGGCAAGATAGACGAACTTGCTTCGGACGACGTGGGTGAAGTGGATGGTGGTTCGGGACGTGCTTCCGGCGGCTGCCGGATGAGCGGGTCAGGGTCCCCGTTTGGATTGTTCGGCGTTGTGCTGGCGACGGTTTTCACCGCGCTGCACCTGCGACGGCGGCGTAAACCGCTTCCCGATTCGCTTTGAAACGACTGGCGTCGAATCACCCAAAATACCCATCGACATAACATTCGTCATCGGTGTTCACTCATAGGTGAGGTGACGATGCAGTATCAAGGTCGACTTCAGAGGTTCGTTGGCGCAGTCGTTCTGTTCTTCTCCGGTTGTTCAGGCGACATTGACGCCGTTCGCGATGGTGCCGGAGGCAGCGTTCCCGACTCCAACCCCGACCCCGACCCCGAAGGGGGTGGACCTCCCGGTGAAGCTCCTATCGCGGCGGAATGCTCCGGTCGCGATGGTCGTCCTGGATGGCAACTGTCCACGAATACGGCCTTTCAAACACGGGCTATCGTAGCACAGGTATTCGGGCCTGCCGCGATGAACGACGCCCAGGTCAAGTCGATGCTTGAGAATCTGCCACCCAATATCAGGGCCAAGGGCTTCGACACCGAAACCAAGGCAATCGCGGGACAGTTTGTGGACGGCTACCTCGCGCTGGTTGGGAAACTTGCGGGCCTGGCAGGGGAACAATCGGCGATTCGTAATTCGATTGAGTCTTACGTGGGTCAGGATTGCGGCGGCACGACCGATCTGTCGAGCGGGTGTGGCGCCGAGTTTGCGCGAAAGTTCGCGGATGCTTTTGTTCGTGAGCCGATGGTGGATGCCGACTACGGCTACATCATGGACAGTTACAATGTGACCAAGGGAAAGTACCAGGCACCCAAGGCGTACGGGGGCTTCATCGCGTCGGTCCTCCTGAGCGCGAAGAGCGCCATGCGCTTTGACAGCGCTGAACTGGACATGCAAGGCACGGTCGACGCAAAAACGATTGGTTCGCGCCTTGCTATGACGCTCACGAGTGCTCTGCCAGATGCGGCATTGCGAGCCAAGATCGAAGACGGTTCCATTCTCGACTTCGACATACGCAAGGACGAAGGCAAGCGACTCTTGCGTACGCCGGCCGGTCGGGCGACGTTGCGCCATTTCGCCGATCAGTGGTTGAATCTGGCCGGACTCAAATCGCCGCCGGGTGCAGCGGGATACGTTGCGACCCAGACGGAAAGCGCCTTGGTTGGTCTCGCGGCGCGCGAGGAGATCGGCAAGTTGTTCGAGAATACGGTGATCGACAAGGCCGGACAGCTGAGCGACTTTTTCGGTACCAGGGACGTGGTTCCTTCGCATGACTGGCTGGCCAAGATCTACGGCACCAACAAGTCCAACGATCTCACCCCCGCGGTTGCAAGCGATCGAGGCGGAATCCTTAGCCGTGCTGCGTTTAACCTGTATGGCGCTGTCGGCGACTACATACCGCTCGCCCACCGCGGCTACGGCATCAAGGTGACGATGCTTTGTGGAATCATTCCCCCGCTTCCAGACAACGTGGATACGACGTTGCCGACCAATGCACCGGATATCATGTCGTCCCGTCAGTACTTCGAGACGCTGACGCAAACCGGTACATGCAACGGGTGTCACGAAATCATGAATCCTTACGGCTTCGCGCTTGCCGACTACTCGGTGACAGGCGCGCATCTTGTAACGGAGAAGGTGAAGAACCGCAAGACAAGTCAGCTTGTCGATGTCGAGGTTCGGGCGGATGTGAGTGTCTTGATCGATGGCGGAATGAGGGACGTGCCCAACGCCGCCGCACTCAGCGAAGTGCTGGGACAAAGCGATCAAGCCCGCGCTTGCTTCTCTCACCGTTTCGATCAGTACACCGTGGGTCGGCAGGAAGCATTCCTGTGTGATGGCGACGCCTCGATCGCGCTGCCCAAGAACGATCTCAATCTTGAGGACACCATCCTCGCCTACGTCACGAGTTCGGCGTTCAGCGCCCGCTAATCAACGCAATTCGGTTCAACGGAGTTATCATGAGCTGGAACAAATCGATCGACCGTCGAAAATTCTTGGGCGCAATGGGGGTTAGCGCGGCCGTGCCGTTTCTCGAAACCTACGCCGGGAAACATGCTCGGGCGCAGGACAGCTCGAAGCAACTCAAGCGTCTCATCATCGTTTCACAAAGTCACATGTCTCTCGGGTATCACCGCATCCCGGAGTTTGCGACGGGTGCCTACGGCGGTGGCGATCCAAGTCTCTTGAAGGTGGATTCCGCCAATGGCGTCCGCATCGGTTCGTTCGGGACCACACCCGGAAAACTGGGTGGGTTTTACGAACAGGCTTCGTTCAAGACCAACGCCAGACTGCAAAAAGAGATGATGGTGGTCAACGGCCTCGCGATGACCTATCAGGATGCTCAAGGTCACCAGTCTGATGGCAACGGCTCGTGGAGTGGTGGGGGACAAAGCGGGAAGCTGAACACCCGCGCGCGGTATCCACTGTCGGGATCGCTACACCAGCCGATGGTAACGATCGATCACGTCATAGCGAAGAAGATTCACAAGGCAGGCCAGCGCGAGGTTTTCTTCGGCAATGCCGGCTGGGGTGGCGGCGGTGCCGCAACCGACGATTCCGTCGATTACAACGGTGCAATTCAGGCGCTCTCTGACAATACGACCAATGTCTATAACGGGCCCATTTTCGATGGCGGGAAAAAGGTGGCCGCGGCGATGGCGGCTGGCGGCTCGGCGCCACCTCCCGCGCCAGCCGATCCGCTGGCCGCAATGTCGAACTCGGATTTCGCGAGCCTCATGGGTCTCCGATTCAGTCAACAAGAACGCAAACGTCTGCTGGCCAATTCGAGACTGTCGACGAATGACAAAAAGGCACTTGAACAGTACTACGATTTGCTCAACGAGAATCTTGCGGGCGCCGAGAAGGCTGCCATGGGGACGGTCGGTGGTGGCGGCGTCACGGTGTCAACCGGTTGCAAACCCATGACTTCCCATGGCGGTGACATGGCCGCGTTCAATCGACTGATGTCCGTGGCATTCCTGTGCGATCTGTCTCGCATTGGGTTCGTTTCACTTGGGAGTTATGAAGATCACAACACGGTTTGGCACGCGGGCGCCGGTGGCGATTCTTCAAAACTGTCGAGCTACAACAAACTGGCCACACAGGTTTCTCAGGTAGCTGAATCGCTTGCAACCCTCATCGATCCGGCGACTGGCCGAGACATGTTGGAAAGCTCGATCGTACTTGGAATCGCCAACTGCGCGATGGCGTTGAAGACCGATGGCCGTGACGAATCCCACTCGTACCACGACTATTCGTACTTCAGTGTCGGTGGCAGCGTCGCCCTCAATACGGGAACGATGTACGACTTCATGGGCTACGCGGGCGGGAAACGACCTGCGGTGAATGGGCCCGTGCCCGCTGTGAATCAGTACCTGCAGACGATCGCGGCAGGCTTTGGTCTCACGTCCGCCGACTGGTCGCCAGCGAGCGGCAAGGGTTTCGGGCCCTGGCTTAGCAGCGTCTGTGTGGGACGACAGGTGCGCACCACCGACGCCGCAAAGACCAGTCCGATTCCGGGTTTGTTGAAGGTCTGAGTTTCGGCTTCAGCGGGGTTTACATTCGCCCTTGGTGTTGACGCCGGTTCCGGCAGAGGCTGCCGCGCAATCGTTGCCGTACGTTTTGCCGTCGCAACCGCAAACGGGCGCGTACAGAAGATTGCAAACCATGGGTCGTGGTTTGCAAACGGCTTCCGCGTCGGCGGCACCGCAGTATGCGCCCTCGGAATAGGCGCAATACTCCGTGTCCTTGCAGGTGTCACCGCTTCGGGCGCCGCAGGAGATCGCGATACAGGCCTTCTTCGTACAGATCCAGACCCCATTGTCGAGGCAGCTGCAGTCGTTGCAGCCATCGTCAGACTTTTTGCTCGCGCCCGGTACGCATTGATTGGGGGATGCATCCACGCAGGCGATCTCGGTGCATTGCCACTGTCCATTGGAGCACGAACAGGTGTTGCAGCCATCGGAGGGTGCGGCGAAGCCGTCGCAGGTTGTCGCCATGGCATCGCTCTTGTCACCGGCGTCGCGGGATGTATCGAGTGCGGAGTCTTCTCCACAGGCGGCGAGCGAGAGTCCTAGAAGAAACGCAATAGAATAAGTTTTTGTGCTCACAGGCCAAGTTTAACACGGGAGACGAAATCCTCAGTGTGCGGTCTTCGCTCCGGCCTCGACGCGGTTCTGTGCAGGCGATTTCGCGAGAGTTCGTTAGACGGTCTTGAGGGATAAAAGCGGCCCGGTGCTGTCTCCGAAGCTCTTGTCCGTGGCGCCCATGCCATGCATGAGAGACAGCCAAAGATTGCTCATGGGTGTGTCCTTCGGGGCAACAAGATGTCGTCCGGATGCGATGGTGCCGTTGCCTCTTCCAGCCACGAGGGTTGGCAGATCGTGATGTCGGTGGCGGTTTCCATCGGAAAGTCCACTGCCGAAGGTGATCATGCTGGAATCGAGCAGGTTTCCATCACCCTCACTGGCATTCCGGAGTTTCTCCAACATTCGTGCGAGGCACTGCACATGGAATTCATCAATGCGCGCAAGGATGGCGATCTTCTCGGGGTCGTTTTGATGGTGTGAAAGTCCGTGGTGCCCTTCATATCCTCCCTGTTCGGGAAAGGTTCGTCCACCGGCTTCGCGTCCCCATTGCCAACTGACGATTCGAGTTGCATCAACACGAAAAGCCAGCACGATGAGCTCGGCCATCAACTCGATATGCTCGCTGTAGTCATGCGGGTGCGCGCTCGGTACTTGTAATCCTGTGGGACGGTTGGGAGCGGGGTTGTTCTCGCTTCGTACAATCTGCTGTTCGATAGCGCGGACCGAAGAAAGGTATTCGTCCATCTTGCTTTGATCGGCGCGCGACAAGGTCGGCCAAAGTCGTTTTGTATCCTCCATCGCGAAATCCAGAATGCTTCGCCGTGCGCGCCAGCGCTTGCGTTCCGCGGCCAGGCTGCGACGACCGTCGGAGAAGATGCGATCGAAGACCATTCTGGGACTCACCTCCGCGGGTTGCGGAACGCGAGCGGATCTCCACGACAGGGCGGCCTGATAGGCGCAGTTGTAGCCAGAATCGCATTCCCCTGCGACCTGACCGCTGTCGCAAGTCAGTTCCAGCGAAGCCAGCCGGGTCTGCGCGCCGAGCGATTCAACCAGTCGTTGATCAACGGATATGCCCACTTCGGCGCGGCTGGCTGATCGCAGCGGACGTGCGCAGGTCAGGTAATTGCCGGCTGCGCGCGCGTGATCGCCCGGCCCATCGGCCATCTCTTCGCCAAGCCGCTGTCGCAACCCCCCGACAACGGTGATGTCGTTTTTGAAACCGACAAGCGGCGACAGGGTAGGCGACAACTCAAACGCAGGGCCTTCACCGATGGGCGTCCATTTTGGCATGATCATGCCGTTCGGAACGTAGACAAACGCCACCCTCGTGGGTGCCTTTTTGACCGATACACCGGCGCGCGCGGGCGTCATGCCGTCGAGCAACGGCAATCCGATGGCGCAAGTCAGCCCTCGCAATGCGAATCGGCGATTGATTCGCTTTCCCAGGATGATGTTCATGGCGAGACCTCGTCATCGGCTGCAAGTTGTGGTTCGGTTTGGCGTGAGCTGTTCAAGAATGGCGCGCTTTTAACGATGCCTTTGACGAAGCTCGAAAATCGCAAGTTGTCTTCCTGCGCCCGAGCCACGATGGCATCGATGATGCACTTGTCGGCGGAGCGGGGTTCACGTCCCATCGCATAGGTGAATAGCTTGGTCGCAAAGGTTCGGATGAACAGGCTTTTTTTCGTCGATGCGAGTACCTGAATCAACTCGAAAGGTCCGTTGAAAGATTCGCCCGTGTTCAATTCGCCCTTTGCATCAATGGGCAAGGAGGCATCGGTCTCCCGATAGGCTCCGACGCCGTCAAAGGGTTCAAGCGCGAAGCCAATCGGGTCAAAGCGCGCGTGGCAGGAAGCGCATACGGGATTGTCACGATGCTTCTCCAGCCGGCTGCGCAATGTGGTACGAATCTTCCGAAGCTCCATGTGGTCGTCCCCTTCGAGGTCGGGAACAGCCGGCGGCGGCGGTGGCGGCGGCGTTCCCAGCAAGGTGTCGAGCACCCACTTGCCGCGCATTGCCGGGGAGGTTCGTGTGCTGCGCGAGGTAATGGTCAAGGTGCTGGCGTGAGTCAACACGCCCCGACGAGGCAGTCCCACGAGCGATACCTTTCGGAACTCTGGGCCAGCAATCCCCTGTATGCCGTAGTGTTTCGCCAAACGTTCGTTGACAAAGGTGTAGTCACCGACGAGAAAGTCCATCACCGATTGATCGGTGCGCATGATGTGGTCAAAAAACAGCTCGGTTTCGTGCCGAAAATCTCCCCGCATCTCGGGCTGAAACGATTTGAACACGAAGGTGGTCGGGGCAACTTCTTCCATGTTCTTGAATTGCAACCATTGCCCGCCAAAGTTTTGCGTCAGCGCACGCGTGCGCGGATCGGCCAGCATTCTATCGATCTGCGTGTCGAGATTCTCGGTCAGGGTTCCGTCATCTGCTTGCTGGATGAGCTCGTCGTCTGGCATCGTGCTCCACAAGAAGTACGACAGACGTGATGCGAGCGCGTGGGGCGTCAACGAGGCGAAGGTTGCATCCGGTGATTCTTCGCGGACGAGATCCGTTCGAAATAAAAACCGAGGCGACACCAGCACGGCTTGCAATCCCAGCTGAACACCCTGGACAAAATTTGCGCCATCGTCCCACGCCCGCGTCACAACGGAAAGGAGTGCTGCTCCTGTGGCGTCGTCTACCGGCTGGCGAAAGGCCCGGCGCGCGAAGGCCTTCAGGATGGTTTCGGCCGCGACGACATCC
>Ga0335394_10010365_pt1 | contig 10495 bp, 7 predicted proteins | sample MAT03_FD_205741 | JGI IMG/M metagenome (GOLD analysis project Ga0335394, IMG submission 205741) | Freshwater microbial communities from Lake Fryxell liftoff mats and glacier meltwater in Antarctica - MAT-03 (spades assembly) (version 2) ...
TCGCGGCTCGCCAGAATGCGTGGGATGTCGTCCGGCCGCAGCTTGCCCTCGCCGACCTGCACCAGCGTGCCGACGAGGCCGCGGCACATCTTGTAGAGGAAGCCGTCGCCCTCGATGACGAAGGTCAGCAGCGGCCCGCTGCGGCGCACGTCGCAGCGGCGGACGCTGCGCACGGTGGAATCGGTGTCGTAGTCGGGGTTGGCGCGGAAGGAGCGGAAGTCGAGGCGCCCGACGAAGTGGCGCGCGGCGGCCTGGAGGGCGGCGAAGTCGAGTTTGCGTTTGACGTGCCAGGCACGCTGGCGGAGCAGCGGGTTCATGGCCGGATGGTTCCACACAAAGTAGCGGTACTGCTTCCCGCGGGCACTGAACCGCGCATGGAAATCCGCCCGCGCGCGCCGGGCAGCCAGCACCCGGATGTCCTCGGGCAGCCAGGCATTGATCGCCAGCAGCAGCTTGCCAGTGGGCAGCTTGAACTCGGCCCGCGGCACTTCAAAGTGCGCCACCAGGCCCAGCGCGTGGACGCCCGTATCGGTGCGACTGGAGCCGTGAACGCGCGGCCGGCTGGGGAAAAGTTTCGCCAGGGCTTCCTCAACCTTCTGCTGCACGCCTGTGCCGATTACCTGGAGCTGCCAGCCTTGATAGGCGGTGCCGTCGTAGGCAATCGTCAGGCGGAACTTGAGCGGGGGCGGGGGCATGGGCGAAGCGTCGTGCGTGTTGCGTGGTCCGTAGTTCGTGCTGCGTCGGCCAGGAGGATGCGACTCGCACTCCGGTCTGCGCAACCCGGAACACGCACGACGCAATACGAAACATGAAACACAACCCGCCTCACCCCACGCTCTCCAGATAACCCTGCAACAACACCGCTGCCGCCGCCTGATCCACGCGGCTCTTCTGGTCCTTCGCCCTCCGGCCGGCTTGCGACATCATTCGGCTGGCCAGCCGGGTGGTGAGCCGCTCGTCCCAGGTGCGGATCGGCGTGGCGATCTCCGCCTGCAACGCCGCCACGAATTCACGCGCCTTCTCCGCCGCCGGGCCGTAGCTGCCGTCCATGTTCCGCGGCATGCCGACGATGATCTGGCCGACGTCCTTCTCGGCGAGGATTTGCTTGAGGCGGGTGAGTAAATCCGCCCACGGCGCCGCCGGAATGAACTCCAGCGGCGTCGCGATCATCTGCAATTCGTCGCTGACCGCCACGCCGACGCGGACGGTGCCAGGATCCAGGGCAAGAATGCGCATGGAGGTTTCTGCTCGGTTGGGGCCGGATTGTCGAGCCGCAAGCGCGAGTTGGGTCTGGGGAGTTGGCGGCGCAGTGGGGCGGCGGCAAATCCGAAGTCCGAAGTCCGAACCGGGCGCGCCTTGCCTTTCGGACTTCGGACTTCGAACTCCCCAGGCCTCGCCCCGTCACCGACAAAATTCTCGCAAGCCGGGCGCGAAAACCGTCACATTGCGCCGCGGTGCAGAACCTCCAATACCTTGTCAAAGTCCTGAAGCTGACCTGGCCCTACCGAACCCGGGTGGTGCTGGGCATCCTATGCGGCTTCTTCGCCGGCATCGCCAATCCGCTGCTCATGGGCAGTGTGAAGCTGGTGGTGGACACCGTATTCCCCTCGCCCGGCCAACCCACGCTCGCCGACCAGTTTCAGCAGTACGGACAGCCCACGCTGGACTCCACGGAAATCAAAAATCCCGCTGCCCTGGTCGAAAGGCTCCGGCAGGGCGGCGAGCCGGTCGCGCGTTTCCTCTGGGCGGGTCTGCCTGAAGCGAGCCGGGCTGCGTTGGCTGATCCGAAAACTGCCAAGAACCGCCAGGCGCAACTGCTCTCGGCCGGGTTGAACGGGATCATCCTAGGCCCTTCGATCTACGATCCGGCGCGTTTCGAGCAGACGACCCTGTCGCCGGAGACACGCGGGCTGGCCACCGGGGCGGAGACCCGGACCAATGATTTTCCCCGCCTGAACCGCCGACTGATCGAGGAGGCGAATCCCGGATTGCTGGCGCACAGTGCGAAGGCTTCCGGCCCGGTGAGTTCCCTGGTGACGAGCATCGTCACCTTCCTCAAGCGGTTGGATCCCAATTCAAGCCGGTTGGCCACGGTGCTCATCATCCTCACCATTCCCGCCGTGATGCTGCTGCGCGGCTTGAGCACCTACCTCAACACCTACCTCATGAGCTGGGTGTCCATCCGCACGATCTTTGACCTTCGCACGCGGCTCTTCAGTCATCTGCTCACCCTCTCCGCGAGCTTCTTTAATCGGATGAGCACCGGGGAACTGATCTCGCGCTTCACTGAGGTGCAGGTGTTGCAAGGCATCCTCAGCAACTCCCTCGTCATCATCATCCGCGAACCCATCGCCATCGTCAGCCTGATCGCCTTCCTGTTCTATGAACAGCCCAAGCTGACCCTCGTGGCCATGGTCGTGTTCCCGCTGACGGTGGCACCGTTCATAGTTTTTTCGCACCGCATGCGCAAGTCCAGCCACCAGATGTACGCCCAGTATGCCGACCTGGCGAAATTGCTCCATGAAACCTTCACCGGCTACCGGGTCGTAAAAGCCTACAATCTCGAACAGAAGCTGACGGAGGAATACCGCCGCAGTTCCCAGGGCGCCGTCGGGATCTTCATGCGCATGTTGCGCTCCATGGAACTGCCGGGGCCGATGATCGAATTCTTCGGGGCCGTCGGTATGGCGATGTTCTTCATCTATCTCGCCTTTTCGACCGAGGAAAAATCGGCCGGCGGGCTGCTGTCCTTCGCGGGCGCCATTTTCCTCATGTACGCACCCATCAAGAATCTCGTCCGCCTCCACGCCCAGCTTCAGCAGGCCAACGCCGCCAGCCAGTTCATCTTCACCCTCCTGGAGACGCCCACCACCGTCGTCGAACCCGCCCAACCCAAGCAACTCCAGGCCGCCGGGCAGCCGATTCGCTTCGAGCACGTGGACTTCGGCTATGACGAAAAGCCCGTGCTGCACGACTTCAACCTGACCGTCCAACCCGGCCAACTGGTCGCCCTCGTCGGCGGCAGTGGTGCTGGCAAGACCACCGTCACCAGCCTGCTCCTGCGCTTTTACGACCCCACCAAAGGCGTCATCCGCATCGGCGACATCAATATCCGCGACGTCACCACTGCCGACCTCCGAAAGCACCTCGGCGTGGTCACGCAGGAGACCGTGCTGTTCAACGACTCCATCAAGAACAACATCGCTCTCGGACGCCCCGGCGCGTCGGATGAGGAAATCATGGCCGCCGCCAGGCACGCGCACGCCCATGAATTCATTCTGGCCAAACCGCAAGGCTACGACACCCAGATCGGCGAACGCGGCGTGCAGCTTTCCGGCGGCCAGCGCCAGCGCATCGCCATCGCCCGCGCCATCCTCAAAGGCGCTCCCATCTTGCTCCTCGATGAAGCCACCAGCGCGCTCGACACCGAATCCGAACGCGCCGTCCAAGCTGCCCTCGACGACCTCATGGAGAACCGCACCACGCTCTGCATCGCCCACCGGCTCTCCACGATTCACCACGCGGACCTCATCGTGGTGATGGACCAGGGGCGCATCGTGGAAACCGGCCGCCACGCCGAATTGATCCAGACCGGCGGCGTGTACCAGCGGCTCTACGAATTGCAGTTCCGCTCCGCTCCCACCGACTGAGTCGCCCCATGCCGACGCCCCCTGAGCAGCCAATGGAGCGCGGACATTCCGGTCCGCTTCCCGGAAGCTCACTCTGCCAAGGCGGACAGGAATGTCCGCGCTCCTGGCCCAACGGGTTCATGGTCTCAACGCGCGGTGTGCGAACCGTTGAGGCTTTCCATGAACCGGCGCGCGGACGCCCTCGTCCGCAGCCGCGTTACCCTGCCTGCGACGTTGCTGCTGGCCCGGGTGCCCGTGCGCCGGGCCGCTGGGCTGGCCGTGCCGCGCGCCGCTGCGCCTTCCGCCAACTTTGCAATTCCTCATTCCTCATTCGTCATTCGTCATTCGCCATTCCCATGCCCACGCCCGTCCCCTACCTCGACCTCAAGGCTCAGATGCTTCCGCTCCGAGCGGAGATTGATGCCGCCATCGCCCGCGCCCTGGACAACTGCACCTTCATCCTCGGCCCCGACGTCGCGCAATTTGAAACGGACTTCGCCACCTTCGTTGAAGCCAGGCACTGCGTCGCCATGAACAGCGGCACTTCCGCGCTGCACCTTGCCATGATCCTCGCCGGCGTCGGCCCCGGCGACGAAGTCATCACCACGCCCTTCACCTTCGCCGCGACGAGTTGGGCCATCTCCTATGCTGGCGCGCGGCCCGTCTATGTGGACCTCGAGGAGCGCAGTTACAACCTCGATCCCGCCCGCGTCGCCGCCGCCATCACGCCGCGCACCAAGGCCATCCTGCCCGTCCACCTCTACGGCCATCCCTGCCACCTGGAACCGCTTCTGGCCGTCGCGCGCGCACACGGCCTGCCCGTCGTCGAAGACGCCGCCCAGGCGCACGGCGCGAAGTATCGCGGGCAAAGCGTCGGCACTTTCGGCCAAACCTCCATCTTCAGTTTCTATCCCGGCAAGAACCTCGGTGCCTACGGCGAAGGCGGCGCGCTCGTTACCAACGACGATGCCCTCGCCACCCGCGCCCGCTCCCTCCGCGACCACGGCTGCACCCAGCGCTACCACCACGACGAAGTCGGCTACAACTACCGCATGGAAGGCCTCACCGGCGCCATCCTCGGCGTGAAGCTAAAGCATCTCGCCAACTGGACCGCCGCCCGCCGTCGTCTCGCCCGCCGCTACACCGAACTCCTCGCCGGCCTGCCGCTGACCCTGCCCCGCGAAGCCGACTACGCCACGAGCGCCTGGCACCTCTACGTCGTCCGCACCCCACAACGCGAGGCCCTGAAAGCGCACCTCGAGCAGCACCAAGTCGGCTGCGCCACGCACTATCCCCTGCCCTTGCACCTCCAGAAATGTTACGCCCCACTCGGCTACCGCGAAGGCGACTTCCCGGTGGCCGAGCGCGCCGCCCAAGAAGTGCTCGCCCTGCCGCTCTTCCCCGAGTTGACCGAGGCGCAGCAGGACCGGGTGGCGGAAGTGGTGCGGGAGTTCTTCCAGCGGGCATCTGCCCCGGCATGAACGGCTCAGCCTCGGCCCGTGGAACTCCGGTCTGTCGTGGATACCGAGTTGACTGCGGGATAGCTGTTGCCGGAGCGAGGAAGTGGACGCGGCGTTCGCGGATACGCTGACTCGCGGGACAGGCGCGGGAGCAGGACTGTGCGTCTCGAGAGAAAAGCACCCCAGACGTCCTACCAGCGGCTGTTGGACCATCCCACGGTGCCCGAGGCGAGGAAGGCCAGAATGCGGGCCGAACCTGGGTTCCCCTTCGAGTTGGCGAAAGGCATGGCGAGCGAGCTCAAGGGTTTCTTTACAGTGCGTGGCCGCCTGGAACGGGAGTCAACCCAGCCCGGACGACGCGCGCCCCGGGGTTCCTGTATCCGTGAGCCAACTCGAAGCTCAGAAATACTTCCGCACAAAGTCCCCGCCCTCCGGTCCGGCGAGGACATAGACCTTGTCGCCCTGGCTCCAACTGACCGTCACCAGCTTGTTGACCTGCTCGACTCGCGGTGTGGACGGAGGCGCGTCCTTGGCGGCACCCCGGCCCAGCACGAAGAGGTAGAGCATCTCCTGATCGCCGCGATCGAAACAGACCATCGAAACCGGGTGGCCCCGCCAGCGCAACAGACCGCCACCACTGAGCTGAAGTTTCGCCAGCCCGGGCTTCAGTTCGTAGTCAGCCGGGCCGCCCCGCGACGCCAGGAACGCGCGCACCTGCGCCATGTCGTTCGTGACGATGTCCATGCGGTATTCGCGCAAGGCGACGCGCACCATGCGCGAGCGAAAGTCCGCAAAGCGATCCGGCACAGGCGCGCGGAAGAGCATTGCTCCCAGTCCGAGCAGCAGCACCAAGGCCGCCGCGGCCGCCAGCCAGACTGAGGGACGCTGCCAGAACCCGGGCCGGATCACCTTGCGCCCGGCGAGCAACCGCGCGCGCAATTCCGCCGGCACAGGCGCGGAACGCAGCTTTGCGCGCATCGCCTGCTGGAAGGCACAATGCTGCACAAACCAGGCCGCCAATTCCGGCTGCTGTTGCGCCAGCGCCAGCGCCTCCGCCATCGGCGGGTCCACCTCATCGGGCACCCCGGGCCGATACCCCACCAGGATCTCCTTGGCCGCGCGCGTCGTCATGGCCGCGCCTCCTCGCTGGCTGCTCCGCGACGCCGTCCGTCGAGGACGAATTGTTTAAGCTGGGCCACACCGCGCGCTATGCGGGATTTCACCGTGCCCAACGGCACGCCGAGGATTTCGGCAATGTCGGGATGCGAATAATCCTCCAGATAGAAGAGCGCGACCGCCGCGCGAAACGGCTCTTGAACCTGCCCCAGCAACGCCACTGCCGTCGCGCCGTCGAGCCGCTCCACCAGCGCCGGTTCGACGACCGGCAGTTCCGCCTCCGCGTCGGTGATTTCGATCTCCGGGAAGCGGGTGATCCGGCGCTGCCGTTGGAGGTGTTCGCGGTGCAGGGTGGTGAAGAGCCACGCCTTGGCCTTCGATCGGTCCTGCAATTGGCTGCCCTTGGCGGCCCAGGCAAGGAAAGTCTCCTGCACGAGGTCGCCGGCGTCGCTCGCTGTGCGGGTGAGGCTCAAGGCAAATTGGTAGAGCGCGCCGTAGTGGCGGTCCACCAAGTCTTCAAACTCAGAGTCACCGGCCATACGGATTTCTCACGGATAAGAGGCACGAGCACGTCATTTGGTTCCCGGCAGGATAGCGATTTCTGCCACCACTGAAAGCCTGAGACGACCCCGCAATTCTCCGTTTGACCCCGACCGTCTAAAGGCGGGACTCCCAACCCCGCTCTCCGCTGCCGCAAACCGTTTGGAGTCCCGGCTTTAGCCGGTTCTGGGCGCGACCCAGGGCCAAAATGAGAACTGCGGGAGGCGACCCGAGACGAACGACAGAGCGCGTCCCAGATTGCCGGGATCCTGGGCGGCGGAGCGCGGCGCGCCCCCCTCCCGCAGAGTCGCGGCAAGAAATCCGGGAACCAATCTTCCCCTTCATGCATCCCATTAGCATGAACCCTTCGCCTGAGCGCGGCACGGTCCGGAAGATCATCCCGGTCGTGAGCTGGCGCACCACCACTTGTTCGATCCCCATCGGCAAGTCCTGCGCGCGCCAGCGCCGCCTTCGTCCGGGGTTCTTTAACCTGCAACCGCATCCCCGAAAACACTCGAAAATCATGCACCTGAACCCCGCCCTGCCTCACCCCATCCCAACTCCGCAACGCCGCCACCGCAGCACCTTGGCCGCGCTACACCTGCTCGCCCTGACCCTCAGCCTGCCCCTCGCGGCGGAGGCCGCCACCATCTGGAACGGTCCACGCCTCACCCGGGGCGATGCGGACGGCCCGGACCAGATCACCGCCACGGTCGCGCTCACACGCGGCGGCACCCAGGGGCTCTACAACAGCGCGCAGGAAGCCGGCTTCACCCACTTCCTGAGTCCCAAAGACACGGAGTGGGCCGATGGCACGACCGCCAACTACAACACGCTCACCTACACGGATTGGAACACTTGGGCCAAGACGATTCACGGTGGTCCCCCCAGCACCGTGGGAGTGAACGCGGTCGTGCATCTCAAAACCGACGATATTTACATCGATATCAAATTCCTCTCCTGGGGGACCGCTGGACCCTACTCCTACGAGCGCGCCACGCCCGCGGTGGCGAACGTCCCCCCCAGCGTCACCCTCACCAACCCCATCGCCGGCGCCTCCTTCACGGCGCCGGCCAACGTGACCATCCAGGCTTCGGCCAGCGACCCGGATGGCAGCGTGACGAACGTCCAGTTCTTCGACGGGGCAGCTTCCCTGGGCAACGCCACCACCAGCCCCTACGGCGTCACGGTGATCCTCGCCACCGGCGGCCACGCGCTCACCGCGGTGGCCACGGACAACTTCGGACTCTCGGCCACGTCCGCCGTCGTCAACGTGACGGTGAATGTTGGAAACCTCCCGCCGAGCGTGTCCCTTACCAACCCGGTTGAGAACGCCACTTTGAGCAGCAGCGCCAACGTGAACCTCCAGGTCTCCGCCACCGATTCGGATGGCAGCGTGACGAATGTCCAATTCTTCAACGGAGTCGTGTCGTTGGGCAACGACGCCACCAGCCCCTACAGCCTCTCGGTCCGCCTCCCGCTAGGTTCGCACACGCTGACTGCGGTGGCCTCGGACAACCTCGGCGCCACGGCCACCTCGGCACCGGTACACGTGACCGTGGCCCGGTACCTGCCGGCGATTGCCAACGGAAACATTGCCATCCTCCTGCAGCCCATTGCCACCGGCATGGCCGCGCCCGACTACGCCATCAGCCCGCCCGGCGACACCAACCGGCTGTTCGTGGTGGAGCAGAACGGGTTGTTGCGCATCATTCAGAACGGAGCCTTGTTGCCCGGGTCGGCGTTGGATATTTCAGGTTTGATTTCGACTTCGTTCAATCCCACCAACGCGAACGACGAGCGCGGCTTCCTCGGTCTGGCCTTTCATCCCGGCTTCAACAACCCAGCCAGTCCTGGCTATCGAACTCTCTACACTTTCAATAGCCAGTTGCTGGGAACTGGCCCGACCTATGTAGCTCCGAACGCGGCCTCACAGGGCTTCAAGACCGCCGTCAACGAATGGATGATTTCGACCACGAACGCCAATGTGGTGGACCCCAACTCCCGCCGCGAAATCATCTCCTTCGGCAAGAACGCCAACAATCATAACGGCGGCACGATCACCTTCGGACCGGACGGTTACCTGTATCTCGGTTTGGGCGACGGCGGCAACGCCAACGACGTCGGCGCCAGCCACATCGAACCCGGCGGCAACGCCCAAAACCTGAGCACCCCGCTGGGGAAGATGTTGCGGTTTGACCCGCTCAATCCCGCTCTAACGCCCGGCAGCCCCGATCCGATCAGCGCCAACGGCCAGTATCGCATCCCCACCGCCAACCCGTTCCAGGGGCCGGGCCAAGTGCCAGAAACCTACGCCTACGGGCTCCGCAACCCCTATCGCTTTGCGTTCGATCGCGCCAATGGCGACCTGATTCTCGCCGACGTCGGCCAGAACAACGTCGAGGAGATTGACCGCATCGTGCTGGGCGGCAACTACGGTTGGGCGATCAAGGAAGGGGATTTCCTTTTCAACCGAACGAACGGTCCTTCCGGCAACGCCGGCACCATCGGAGCGCCCCCGGGAAATCGCAGCCCAGGCCTTCCCGCAGGGCTGATTGATCCGATTTCCGGCCCGATGGGCACACTGGAATACGACCACAACGATGGCATCTCCATCACCGGCGGCTTCGTTTACCGCGGCACCGCGATACCGGAGCTGTATGGGAAGTATATCTTCGGCGACCTGGCTCTGAGAACGGCACCGGTGCGGGCGGATGGCCGTCTCTTCTACGCCGACCTTCAGGCGGGAACGATCAACGCGTTCCCACTGCCCCAGTTTGGCGGCTCGGCCATCTTGCCCAACGGCCTGACCGTGCATGGTTTCGGCCAGGACGCCGACGGCGAACTTTACGCGCTGGTAACCAACACTTCAGCCAATGGGACCGGCGGGATCCTCTACAAGTTCGCCCCGGTGCGCCTGACCTACCAGGTGTCGGGTGGCTTGCTGGACATCTCCTGGCCGGTCGCCGGTGGGAGCCTGCAAACGCAGACCAATAACCCGGGGGTTGGCCTCAGCGCGAACTGGGCCGTCGTGCCCGGCTCGACGACGACCAACCGAGTCGTCGTGCCGATTGACCCGGCCAATGGCAGCGTGTTCTACCGGCTGGCTTTTCCGTGATTGAGGCGAATCGCGAGGGCGCGGTCCGCGGACAAACTGTGCGCTGACCCTTCAACCCCTGGCACGAGCGCGCGACGGCGTGCGGGCAGCTTCTGCTCGCACGCCGTTTGGCTTTCCAGGTTACACGCCGAAAGAACAGTGTTTCGTTTCCTCGCCGTCATTTCGCGCTACAATGCCGCCCCATGCCAGCCCCGGAAGCCCCTCCGCTCCTGCTCAGACTCACCGCTGTCGCCAAGCGCTACGCCGCCGCCAGCGGCACCGGCGAAGTGTGCGTGCTCGACCGCGTGTCCTTCGACGTCGCGCGCGGCGAATCGCTCGCCATCGTCGGTCCCTCCGGCTCCGGCAAGAGCACGTTGCTGCAAATCATCGGCACGCTCGACCGCCCCACCAGCGGCCGCGTCGAACTCGCCGGCCGCGACCTCGCCACCCTCGACGACCTCGGCTTGGCGGAAGTGCGCAACCAGCAAATCGGCTTCGTCTTTCAATCCCACTTCCTCCTGCCGCATTGCACCGTGCTGGAAAACGTCCTCGTGCCGACGCTGGCGGACGTGGGACAGGCGTCGCGCCTGTCTCCATCTGAAACAAAAGGTAGGAAGTCAGAGACAGGCGCGACGCCTGTCCCACGCGCCCGC
>Ga0335394_10010367_pt1 | contig 10495 bp, 8 predicted proteins | sample MAT03_FD_205741 | JGI IMG/M metagenome (GOLD analysis project Ga0335394, IMG submission 205741) | Freshwater microbial communities from Lake Fryxell liftoff mats and glacier meltwater in Antarctica - MAT-03 (spades assembly) (version 2) ...
TGGTTTTGGCTTTCATGAGCCACAGGTAGTAATCCAGTGTCTTGGTGCGCGGGTCGTTGAAGGCGCGAATGGTGCCGCGGGTGAGCCGCTGCTTCAGATCGGCCACGGCATCGGGAATGTGAAAGCGGGCCGTCCAGCCCAGCTCCTTTTCGATGCGGTCGAAATTGACGTTGTAGTTGCGCTTGTCGGGGTCATCCGGCACGATCTCGACCCGCACGCTCGGCATCACATCGCGAACAATGTGCGCGAGATCGACCACGCGATGGGTTTGATCATTGGAGCCGACATTGAACACGCGATTGTGGACTTTCTCGACCGGCTGGCACATCACGTGGGCAAACGCCTTGGCCACATCACGCACGTGCACGTTCGGCCGCCACTGCTGGCCGCCGCCCAACACATAGATCACGCCATCCTGAAAGGCCTTGGCCGTCATCAGGTTCACCACCAGGTCGTAGCGCATCCGGCGCGAGCTTCCGTAGACAGTGGCATTGCGCAGGATCGTGACGCAAAAATCGTCCGAGGCCAGCCGGGCCAATTCCTTTTCGCTCTGCACCTTGTAACGCGCATACAACGACACCGGCGACGGCTCCGCTGTTTCGGTCAGGCCCGTGCCTTCGCCGTGGCCGTAGACCGAGCAGCTGGATGAGAAGATGAGGCGCTTGACGCCCATTTCCTTGGCCAGCCGGGCAATACGGATCTGGCCATTTGAGTTGATATCCTCGGTCACCCCTGGGTCGAGGTCGCAAGCCGGATCGTTGGAGATGGCCGCGAGATCCATGACCACGTCGATATCCTTGAGGATGGTGGGATCAAATGTGCGGGTATCGTCGCGCACCAGGGTGTAGTTGGGGTGAGCCAGAAAGTCGGCCAGGATGTCGGTGCCGAAGAAGGCACGATCCAGCACGGTAACTTTGTGGCCGAGGTCGAGCAGCAGTTCGGTGAGTTCGGTGCCAATGTAGCCGGCGCCGCCGGTGACGAATATTGATTGCATTGGAGATTCCTTTAGTGAGATGAAAGTGTGAAGATGTGAAAGTGCGAAGATATTGAAATCGAGTTGAATGTTTTAGCGAAGATGCTTGTGCCAGACCAGTTGTACGGAGCGCAGCAGAAAGCCATTCTTCTGATAGAAGCGGCTGGCCGGCACATTTTCGCCCTCGGTCACCACTTCGACACAGGTAAGGCCGTGTTGGGTAAATGTGCGCAAGCCGGCCTGCAACAGTGCGCGGCCCAGGCCGTGTTGCTGATAGCGCGGCTGCACGCCAATCAGGTCCACTACGCCGGTGCCGTTCTTCCACTTGAGGGTGTGAATGCCGGCCATCTCAGGGGCTGATGCGCTGTCCTTCATGGCCAGAACCACATCGTTGGCGTAGCCGTTGTAGAGGCTGTTGTGCAGCCAGGCCTGGTAGACCTTCAAGCTGGTTTCGCGAGGGATATTTGTATCCTTGAAGTAGCGGCTCGTCTCGCCCAACGTCTCGGCCAGGCCCAGCAAGTCTTGCGGCGGCAACTCTGGCACGCCATCAGATGCCATCACCAAATCAACATCGGCAGGTGTGGTCGATGTGCTAGAAGTCAGCTTGGCGACCTGGGCCGCATCCAACTTCAGCTCATAGGTGTTGCGAATGCTGATGAAGCTAAAGCCCTCGGCCTGCAACGCGGCACTATTTCGCGGCGAATACTCGCTAAAGCAAAACAGCACCTCGGCGGGTTCGCCGGCATACAGGCTGCGCAATTCGGCCGCATCGGCCACCTCATCGCGCAGTTGCAATTTGTAGACGTTGCGGCCCAGCATCTGCGAGTCGAACTTATCGTGGTAGCACTCGTTCATCCCCGCATGGCTCCGTTCATCCCACTGGTTCCATTGATGCCATTGCCATTCGCGGGCGTCGGCGCGGGTTGGGCCTCTGGACGTGCGGAGATGGGATGCACAGGAATGTCGGCGTGCAGCCGCGTGGCCTGATGCATTTCGTCTTGCATGACGGATTCCAGGATATACAGCGGCCGGCCCTTTTGCTGCTCGAAGATGCGGCCGATGTATTGGCCGATGATACCGAGCACCATCAAGATCAAGCCGCCAATGAAGGTGATGGCGGTCATGAGCGAACCATAGCCAGCCATGCTGTAGCCGACCACGAAGTAACGCACCACGATATAGGCGGCGAACAGGACGGACAGCGCCGCAATGGCCGTGCCCAGATACACCACGTAATACAACGGCTTGGCCGAGAACGAGGTGATTGAGTCCAGCGCCAGAGTCAGCATCTTGCCAAACGTATATTTGGTGGTGCCGGCATATCGCTCGCCGTGGGTGACATCCACCGAGGTCTGGCGGAAGCCCAGCCAGGCGGTCAGGCCCGTGAACAGCCGGTGACGTTCGCGCAGCTTGTTCAGCTCATCCACGAAACGCCGGTTCATCATGCGGAATACCGCGCCAGTAATCGGATACGGAACATCCGACATGGAGTTGAGCAGCCAGAAAAAGAGCCTGGACATGAGCTGCTTTTGGGGCTGATGATGCCGGTCGACCCGCGTGGCGTACACCACATCGAAGCCTTCGTCCATCTTGGCCGCCAGTTTGGGCAGCTCCTCCGGCTGATCTTGCAGGTCGGAATCCATGGTGACCACACGCTGGCCGCGAGCCATGTCGAGGCCGGCCGTGAGGGCGAGATGGTGGCCGAAGTTGCGCGAAAAGCGCAGGCCCACCACCCGTGGGTCGCGTTCGTGCAAGCTCTGAATCACAGCCCACGAATCATCTCGCGAGCCATCGTCGGTCAACACAATTTCCCAGCTATCGCCGGCTAATTGTTCCAAAACCGGCTTGAGGCGCGCATATAGCGCCTCCAGGTTGCCCTGTTCGTTATAAACTGGCGCAACAACTGAGTAAGCGATCTCACTTTTTGGCATTCTCACCCTCCTCTTTGCGATGCAAGCGACTGCGAGCGTCTATGTAATCTTTGCTATGTGTTATGTGGGCAAAGCAGCCAGATGGCGCACGGCTCTACCCCAACCGTTTGTCTTTTGAGCATTTTCAACATGCACGGGGAATGCTTGTCGAGAATGCTGATTAGTCGGCGGCCATAACTATCTCTGCACACATCTTGCAGAAGCGTTGCATTGATTAGACATTATTGGGAATAAAGATTTGCCAAGGTAGGGGCGAAGCATTCGCCTACAAAACTACAGTGAACATAGACTTTGGCAGCGAATGCTTCGCCCTTACGACAACGCATTTTGTTATTCCCAATAACGTCTATTTTATGAATGCTTATGCAAACGTATAGGGTAAAGTTTACAGATGCGCTTTCTCTCGTTGGCGGCACTGGCCGCTCTGCTCGGTTCCACATTGAGTCCACTGACTCAACCGGCCACGGCCCAAACGGCTGGCCCCCGCATCGTGCTGGCCGACTACATGATGTGGTACGACGCCACCCTGTTCGACGGCATCAAAACATTCGATGTGCCCGCCGCCGGCCCCTATAACTCGGACGATATGGCCACCATTCAACGCCAGGTGGCGCAGGCCCAACAGGCTTGTCTGGATGGGTTTTCGCCGCATTGGTACGGGCCGCAGGAGCCGCGCACCACGGCCAATTTCAACAAACTGTTGCAGGCCAGCGCCGGCACCAACTTGCGACACGCCGCCGTGCTGCAAAGCAACATCCTGCCCAGAGCCACTGAGCAAATGCAGGTGGATGCCATCAACTACATCCTGCAAAACTGGGCCAACCATCCTAACTATTTGAAAATCGACGGCCGGCCGGTGGTGATTTTTACCGACATGCCACGGCCGTGGGGCAGCACCGCGCGCGCGTTGCAGGGCTGGGCCCGTGTGCGGCAGCAAACCGACCCCGATCACCATATGTTGTGGATGGCCGAAGGCTATGCGACGGCATTTTTACCGACATTTGACGGCCAATATGTCTATCGCATCGACCATCGCGCCTGTCCACAGTGCTGGCTCAAGCAGCCGATGTATGCCCAGAATGTGCGCGATCGGGCGGCCGAGGTGGGCGGCCGGCTCTACTTTGCCGATACGATTGCGCCTGGTTTTAACGACAGCCGCAGCCGGCGCATTCCGATTGACCAGCGCGTGCCGGCCCCCGCATTTGCCCGCGATCGGCGGCAAGGTGCCTACTACCGCGACACCTTCACCATCACGGCTCAAACCCAGGCCGACTTTTTGCTGGTGAAATCGTTCAACGAATGGGTGGAAGGCACGGCCATTGAGCCGGGCCAGAAAGAGGGCGATCTGTACCTGAATCTGACATGCGATTTGGTGCGACAATATAAGTCGCAATGAGCTGGGAGCTGGGAGCTAATCCCACAAAGTGAGTAATCTAGAACCATGTTGTTGACTCGTCATCAAACCTCCACCGGCCCACATTGGGCCCGCCCACGCTGGGCCCTCGACGGCTATTTGTTGCCCGCCTCTTTTGACCTGAGCCTGCTGATGGAGCTGCCGAACAGCACCATCGCCAGGTTCCTGCAAAGCATTGCGATGGGCGAAAAGGTGGACGCGCCCGTGATCGCGCCCATCGAGCCGGTGCAGGAAGTGTGGGCCTGCGGCGTCACCTATTTGCGCAGCCGCGACGCCCGCAAGGAAGAGAGCACGGTCAAGGACGTGTATCAAAAAGTCTACGAGGCCGAGCGGCCCGAGATTTTCTACAAGTCGGCCGGCTGGCGGGTGCAGGGCCACGGTCAACCCGTGCGCATTCGGGCCGACAGCCAGTGGAATGTGCCTGAGCCAGAGATGACGCTGGTGGTTAATTCGCACGCCGAAATCATCGGCTACTGCGCCGGCAACGACATGAGCAGCCGCGACATCGAGGGCGAAAACCCGCTGTATCTGCCGCAAGCCAAGGTCTACGACGGTGCGTGTGCGCTCGGCCCTGGCATCATGCTATGCGATACGGCCGACCTGGGCGACTTGCCGGTGCGCATGGAGATTCACCGCGCGATTGGTGAGGTGAAAGGCGTGGCTGCACAAGCCGCCGTCGGCAAAGCAACCACTTCAGCCCTCTTCAGCGGCGAAACCAGCACCAGCCAGATGAAGCGCAAGCCGTCCGAGCTGGTCACCTATTTGTATCGCGAGATGAAATTCCCGCACGGCGCGTTCGTGCTGACCGGCACCGGCATCGTCCCGCCCAATGATTTCACGCTTCAGCACGGCGATGTGGTGCGCATCATGATTGGTCAGGCCGGGGCCGAGTTGACGCTGGAAAACACGGTTGAGTAAACGAGGTGATTGCAGATGTCCGTTACCAGTATTGATTTATTTTCGAGCGATGTGCCGAGCGCGGTTGAATTCGGCACGGTCGCGGTTTTGTTAAATCCGGAAGACAACATTGCCGTGGCCAAGACCACGTTGCAGGCCGGCGCAACCCTCACCCGCGCAAGTCTGCCAACGCTCACGGTTGCGCAGTTGGTGCCGTCGGGCCACAAGTTTGCCGTGCGCGAGATCAAGCTGGGCGAGATCGTCCGGCGCTACGGCTGGTTCATCGGCTACGCCACCCGCGACATTCAGGCCGGCGAGCACGTGCATGTGCACAACCTGGGCATGGGCGTGGAGCTGCGCGATGAGGCGGCACTGGAGTCCGTGGGCCAGGAGTATGACTACTCGGTCGATTACAAGCCGGTGGAGTATGTGCCTGAGGCAGAGCGGCGCACCTTCATGGGCTACAAGCGCGGGGCAGGTCTACGGGCCGGCACGCGCAACTACATCGCCATCATCTCCAGCGTGAACTGCTCGGCCCACACCGTGCGCAAAATTGCCGCACACTTTACGCCGGACACACTGGCCGACTATCCCAATGTGGATGGCGTGATCGCGATTGCGCACGGCCTGGGTTGCGCCACGCGGGTGGGCGGCGACGACTACAGGTTGCTGCAGCGGGTGCTGGCCGGCATGGCCACCCACCCCAACATCGCCGCGTATTTGCTGGTGGGTCTGGGCTGCGAGATTAATCAGGTCGGCGAGTTGGTCGAGAACCATGCCCTCTCGCAAAAGGCCGCGCCCGGCATCAAACGCGTCGGCAACTCCACGGTGGCCGCGACCTCCAACATGCCGATCACGATGACGATGCAGGAGTTGGGCGGCATTCGCAAAACCGTGCAGGCCGGCATCGAGCTGGTCGAAAAGATGCTGCCCGAAGTCAACGCCATTCAACGCGAGCCGATTCCGGTGAGTGAGCTGCTAGTCGCCCTGCAATGCGGCGGCAGCGATGGCTGGAGCGGCGTGACGGCCAACCCCGTGCTGGGCCTGGCCTGCGACGAGCTGGTGAAACAGGGCGGCGGGGTGAACCTGGCCGAAACCACCGAGATTTATGGAGCCGAGCATCTGCTCACCCGCCGCGCGGCCACCCGTGAGATCGGCGAAAAGCTCATCTCGAAAATTCATTGGTGGGAACGGCACGCGGCCAAGCACGGCGTCGAGATCAACAACAACCCCAGCACTGGCAACAAGGCCGGCGGCCTGACCACGATCTACGAGAAGAGCCTGGGCGCGGCAGCCAAAGCCGGCAACACGCCGCTGATGGGCGTGTTTGATTACGCCGAGCCGATCACGACCAGCGGGTTCACCTTCATGGATACGCCCGGCTACGACCCGGTTGCGGCCACGGGCCAGGTGGCCGGTGGCTGCAATCTGCTGGTGTTTACGACGGGCCGTGGCTCATGTTTTGGCTTCAAGCCCACCCCCAGCATCAAGGTGGCCAGCAACACGCCGATGTACACGCGCATGGTCGAGGACATGGACATGAACGCGGGCAAGGTGGTGGACGATGCGCCGAATGGGGTGCCGATGCAGGCGGCGGCCGATGAGCTGTTCGAGCTGATGATCGCCGTTGCCTCCGGCCAGCACACCAAGAGCGAGGCGCAAAATGTGGGCGAGGACGAGTTTCAGCCGTGGAGCCTGGGCGGCATTTTGTAAACCAGCAGTTAGCCGCTAACCACCAACGCTTAATCCCATGCCAAGAAAAATTGTCACCCACGACGGCCAGACGTTTGAATTTCGCGACTATGAGCTGCCCATGTTGGGGCCGAGCGACGTGCGCGTGCAAGTCGAATTCGCCGCACCCAAACACGGCACCGAAAAGAAGCTCCTGACCAACAGCAGCTTTGCCCGCAAGCAATGGGACGCCGAGTTGCGCATGTTTTTGCCCAAGCCTGAGGCAGCCCAGGATGCACAATCGGCCACCACCGAACGGCAACTCGGCAACATGGTGGTCGGCACGGTTATTGATGTGGGCAACGCCGTCTCAGGCTTCAAGCTGGGCGAGCGCGTGTTTGGCTACGGCCCCATCTGTGAGGTGCATCAGGCCCACGAGGGTCGTTGGTGGCCGCTCGGCCAACTGACGCCGCAGGATGCGGTGGCGATTGACCCTGCGCACGTGGCGTTTGTGGCCGTGCGCGATGGCAACATTCGCATCGGCGATGATGTCGCGATCTATGGACTGGGCGCGATTGGGCTGATGGCGGTGCAGATTGCGCGCGCGGCGGGAGCAAACCACGTGTTCGCCGTTGATCCTCTGCCCATCCGGCGCGAATTTGCCCTGGCTCACGGAGCCGATGCCGCGTTTGATCCCATCAGTGTCGATGCCGCGCTGCAAATTAAACTGGTGACCGGCAAGCACGGCGTGGATGTGTCGATGGAGACCTCGGGCAACGGCCGCGCACTGCACGACGCGATTCGATGCATTCGACAATGCGGCACGGTGGTGCATGTGCCGTGGGGGCCGGCCAACGCCACTGATTTGCATTTGGACGAAGAATTTCACCACAATCGCCCCACCCTCATTGGCAGCCAGGCGTGGGAGGGCTGGGCCAACCCCGACCGATCCTACCCATTGTGGACCCATCAACGCGCTTACGACGCTGCGATTAAGTTGTTTAGAGACAATAAAATCACCGGAGCAGGTCTCATCACCCCAATTGTGCCATTTGTGCAAGCCGCCGAAATACTCGGACAGGTATTCAACAAGCCCGAATCCACAATTAAAATAGGAGTGCAGTTCTGATGTTGATCTATGTGGCAGGGCCGTATGCCGGCGACACCGATCGAAATATTGAGCAGGCGGCCCAGATTGCCGCACAGTTATGGGAGCTGGGTCATGCTGTCATTTGCCCACATACGAACACAGCCCATTTTGAGAAGCGCTGCAAAGTGGCCTACGAGCAATGGATTGCCGGCGATCTCAACATGATTGCGCGCTGCGATGCCCTGGTGCTGACGCCCGATGGCCATACCAGCCACGGCGTGCAAATGGAGCGAGCCTACGCCGAGAGCCTGGGCATACCCGTCTATGTCGCCCCTGATTTGCCGACACTGCATGCAGCGGAGCTATGTTGTCGTGAAAGCGTGCAAGCGGCGCGTGAAACCGCTGGTAGAGCGTATCGCCAGCGCCTGGCTGAATTGGCGATGAATTCAACGTAATGCTGAGCGTTAAACGGCAGAATACTGATATTTAAGATGTTAGCGGTCTTGTAGCAGTTTCAAGTGCGTTAGGCAGGCATTGTGGCGAAGGATTTTTAAACTAAGTCAGCAATGACCTACGGCACTTCTTCCAATCCCTGCACGATCGATGCCTATATCTGCGGCCACCGCTTCTCTTTTGCGGCTCTGTCGCTTTCCCGGCCCGAACAGCCCCTGATGACTTTGCCAATTGTGCGGCCGATTGGACGCTATGAGGTGAACGCGCGTGGACCCGTCACAGCCATTCGCCTGATGGATGCGATGTATTTAGGCGGTGAACTGCGCATTGTTCTGGCCGATGATCCCACCCATACCCTGATCTACAGCGGCCCTCAGGAGGCCCTGGTTGAAGTGGTGCCGGTGGGCTACGAAGGACAGATCATCGCCAGCTTTGTGTTTGGCGAAGCGGCAGAGATGTAATCGCACCCACCCACCATGGGTGTTCAGTTGTGACGCCGTCAAATTTCTCCCACCAAAAAGCGAAGTGCTACGGAAGACAGCAAAAGACCGCCTAAACAGGCGGTCTTTTGCTTTGGTATTCAGGAGTGCTTAATTCACATGGGTCGTTCTGAGATCCCACAAAATGGGATGGATGTGAACTGCATCGATAAGATTAATGACAGGTCAATAGGCCTCCACCTCGTTCACAACGGCGTGCCATGAATACGAGCTGTTGGTGCGCACCTGACCGGTGATGCGCACGCCGCGCACATTGGCCAGGGTGGGACCGCTCAAGGTGTAAGTGGCATTACACGCGCTCAGGCTGATGTAGGGATAGGCCGGCGTCACGGTCCATCCGGCAGTGTTCAGCCATGTCACGCCATCCAGAGTGTATTGCGCTTGAAGGTTGGCCATAAAGTAGCCGTTGGCCACTTGCAGGTTGTTACTATCGCACGCGCCGTTGCGGAACTTTAGGCTGTTGATCGTGCGTGTGCTGGCCCACACCACTCCAGCGGCTTCCCAGGCATTGGCAATGTCGTCGCCACTGCCGCGCAGGTTCACATTCACCACCAGGTTGCCATCGTTCAGCCGCACATCGGCCGTGCGGTTGGCGTTGCTGGTGGCGGCCAGGTTGCCGTTCCAGCGATAAGCGATGCCGCTGCCGGCCTGATTGCCGCCCGAGGTCGGCGTGACTGTGGGTGTGGCGGTTTTAGTTGGGGTATTGCTCGGCGTGGCTGTCTTGGTGGGCGTGCTGCTGATGACCGGCGTTGCTGTCTTGGTTGGCGTGTTCGACGGCACTTGTGTCGGCGTCTTGGTGGGCGTGCTGGTGGCCGTCTGAGTCGGCGTCGCAGTCGGTGCCGGCGGCGTCACAGGTCCACAATTGGTCAGCGCCTGCACTTCATTGACATTGGCATGCCACGAGAACAGGCTCGACGTGCGCACTTGTCCCACCACCCGCACGCCCAGCACGTTGCTGAGGCTGCCGGTGAACGTGTACCACTTGCTGGTCGAGGAGATGTTGTTGCCGACATAGGCCGGCGCAATCGGCAGGCCACTGTCGATCCAGGTCACGCCGTCGGTGGTGGTTTGCAGCTTCACGTTGGCGCTGAATTCGCCGTTGGCTATCTGGTTGTTGGCGCTGTCGGCCGCGCCGTTGTAGAACGACATCGAACTTAGGCTGCGGGGTGTGCTCCAGATCACGCCGGCGGCTTGCCACGCGTTCACCACATCATCGCCACTGCCGCGCAGGTTCACATCCACGGCGATGTTGCCGTCCTTGAGTCGCGCTTCGACGGTTTGGTTGGTGTTAGCCGCGCTGCTCGACATGCCCCACCAGCGGTAGGTGATGCCCGACGACACGACATTGGCCGGCACGCACGTGGTCGCCGTGGGTGTAAGCGTGGGCGGAACAGGCGTATTGGTCGGTGTGTTGGTGGCCGTCGCGGTTGGCGGCACGGGGGTGTTGGTTGGGGTGTTGGTGGCCGTCGCGGTCGGCGGCACGGGGGTGTTGGTTGGGGTGTCAGTGGGTGTCGCGGTCGGCGGCACCGGTGTGTTGGTTGGGGTGTCGGTGGCTGTCGCAGTGGG
>Ga0335394_10010376_pt1 | contig 10490 bp, 8 predicted proteins | sample MAT03_FD_205741 | JGI IMG/M metagenome (GOLD analysis project Ga0335394, IMG submission 205741) | Freshwater microbial communities from Lake Fryxell liftoff mats and glacier meltwater in Antarctica - MAT-03 (spades assembly) (version 2) ...
CGACGCCGCGGCGCCCGCCGTAAAGAAGCAGCTCGATGTGCACTGGGACGCGTTGGTCGCGGCACGTACGCGTCAGCGGGACGCCGAACGCGCCATCTGGGCGGCGGAACTCGCCCGCGAGTTCGCCGAAGTCGCCGCTGATGAGGCGCGTATCGCTGTCGACCTTGCGCGTCAGGACGCCGACCTCGCCCGTGAACAACTCGACCAGCAGCGCGAGCAGCTCATCGATGCGATCGAGAATCCCCAGCCGAAGCCGGAGGGTGACGCGAAGTTCTGAAGTTGGTCTGACCGCGCACCGATCGTGCGTGGTTCAGCCGGCGAGGTGCGTGGCGATCCGTTCGCGGTCCGCTGCGGTCAGGTACCGTTTACCCTCGACATCATTCGCGATCAGGAAATCCGCCGCCTCGGTGATGCTGATGATCGGCGCGACGGTGACGCCCAGTTCGTGCTGGAGCTCTTCAATGGCAGTACGGCTGCCCCGGCCTTTTTCCTGACGGTCGACGGCCACCACCGCGCCGAGGATCTTCACGCCGGATGGTTTCAATTTGGTCAACGATTCACGCAGCGCGGTGCCGGCGGTGAGCACGTCATCGACGATCACCACTGGAATGCCGGCGGTCAGCGGTGCACCGACGAATAGTCCGCCGTCGCCGTGATCCTTCGCTTCCTTGCGGTCATACGTCCAGCCGACGCCACGTCCGACCAGGCGTTCGTATGCCGCCGCCGCCGCGAGTGCCAGCGGGATGCCCTTGTACGCCGGGCCGAACACCACCTGCACGTCCTTGCCGAAGCGCGCAAGGATGGTCGCGGCATAGGCCGCACCGAGCTTCGCCAGATCACCGCCTTGATGGAAGCAGCCGGTGTTGATGAAGTACGGGCTCTTGCGCCCGCTCTTCAGCGTGAAGTCACCGAACTTCAGCGCCTGACGCGCGACCAGCAATTCGATGAAGCTCTTCTGGGCGGAACTCAGCATCAGCGATTCCAGTTTGGTAGTGTGGGTTTAGGGGTGAGAGCCCAATGGCGTAAAGCCAACGCGTCTTCCCTGCGTGGGCGGAGCGGATTGGCCGCCAAGACGCCAAAACGCCAAGTGAATCAAGCGGCGTGAGGCGATCAGGCAGGGACGACAGCGGTTTTCTCCTTTGGTTTCACCTTGGCGTCTTGGCGCCTTGGCGGCCAATCAGGCTTAGGTTTACGCCATTGGGCGAGAGCCCCTGGCAGGGCGTAGCGGGACAGCGTCCCGCGAACAGCAATCCCCCGCTCGCGCGCTTGCGCGCGCGAGCGGGGACGAAGTTTGGTTCCGCGTAGCGGAACACCCCGGCAAAGCCGGGGTCGCCCGACAGGGCGCAAACGTCGCTAGTCAATGATTTCGACGCTGAAGCGGTCGCCTTGTTTGACGGCATTCACGATCTTCTGGTCGTCCGCCGACAGCACGCGGCCGAAGACGGTGTGCACGCCGTCGAGGTGGCTGGTCGCGGTGTGCGTGATGAAGAACTGGCTGCCGCCGGTGTTGGGGCCGGCATGCGCCATGCTCAGCGTGCCTGGCAGGTGCTTCTCAGGATTCGCCGGGCCGAGTTCGCATTTGATCTTGTAGCCAGGGCCGCCGGTGCCGGGCATGCCCTTGGCGCCTTCCTTGCTGTTCGGGCAACCACCCTGGATCATGAAGTTGGCGAGCACGCGGTGGAAGGAGAGCTGGTCGTAGAAACCTTTCTTCGCCAGGTCGATGAAGTTTTTGACCGTGCTTGGCGCGGTCTTGTCGAACAGCGCGACTTTGATGTCGCCGCGGGCGGTATGGAAGATGGCTTTGGGCATGGTGGATCCAACGTGGGTGGAGTGACCATGCTGTGGGGATGGTGCGCGCAGGCAAGCCGGCGGGACGCCCGCGCCGCCCTTACTCGATCTGGTCGATCTCGTCGATCTGGTCGATCAGTACCCGACCTTGGTGGTGCTGCGCGCCTGGCGGTTCTGCTTCGCCGCTGGGGCGTAACGATCCGGGAAGCTGCGCACGGCCGCCGCGGCGGCTTCGTTGGCGACGCCGATGGCAAGGATATCTGGTGGGCTGACCACCAGGATTTCGACCGTCACCGGCGTGATCGCCGGATCGACCGGTTCACCGGTGACCGGGCAAACGCTATTGATCGATGACAGCTTGCCTTCGGTGGCGGCGGCGCGGATCTCAGCGCGGTGTTTCTCTTCTTCCGCGCGCTGGGCGACGATGGCCGCCTGGACTTTTTCAGCAGCGGTTTTTTCCGCCACGGGGTCACGTTTGGCCTGCTGATTGCCGCAGCCACTAAATCCGACGGACAGCCCGACGGTCAGGATGAGGGTGGTCAGCAGGGTGGGGACAGCACGCATCGCGGACTCCTAGCGGGCGCAAATGATTGGCGGCTGAGCGGGGGTGCCAACCAGAGAACCAGCCGCAGCGGGTCGGGTGTCGCAGGGGGTCAGGGAAGCGCCGCCCAAACCCCAGTCGAACAAATCCACCAAGCAGAGGGTAACCTTCCCAGGTTGCCTGCTATCCCAATCAGAAGCCTGAGCCCAGAAAGCCGACGGATGAACGAGCCTGCCGCCATCGACGCCCTGATCCGCCGCGCCCAGGCTGGCGATGGCGAGGCCTTTGGCGCCCTGGTGCGGACCTTCGAATGGGCCGTGCGCGCTTGGATCACCGCCCGTTGTCCGGCCGGTGCCGACGCCGACGAGGTCGCGCAGGTCACCTTCGTCGAGGCCTTCAAGAACCTTGGCCGTTTCCAACCCGGCAGCGACTTTCGTGCCTGGCTGTTCACCATCGCGCGTTACCAGGTGATGTCGGAGCTGACCCGTCTGCGGCGCTTGGCCGATTACCATGAACGCTACTTTCCGCACGCCCTGTGGCAGGAACTGGAACGTCGCGCGCTGACGCTTGACGACGCCCACGATGACGACCGCTTGGTCGCGCTGCGTGGTTGTCTGAGCAAACTCGACGAGCGTGGCCGCGCCTTGTTGGCGCAACGTTACGCTGAGGAGATCCCGGTGCAGCAGATGGCCGATCAAAGCGGTCGCTCGGTCGGCGCGATCAAGAAACATCTCTTCTTGCTGCGTGAACAATTGCACGAATGCCTGACTCGCCGCTTGGCGAACGAGGCCCAGTCATGAGTGCCGACCTGAATGCCGACCTGAGTGCCGACCTGAGCGGTGCCATGGATCCGGAGTTCGCCGAGCTGTGGCAGGCGTTCCTCGACGGCGGTCTGGACGATACCCAGGTGGCGGAGTTGGAACGTCGCCTGCGCGCTGATCCTGCACTCGCTGCGTTGGCCGGTGAACGCTACGTCGAACACCGACTGCTGTCGTTGGCGCTGCGTCACGAACCCGCGCAGCGCTTCGCCCAGGCGACGCTCGCGCGGGTCGCAGACGAAGGCCAGGATTTCTCGCGCAAGGTGCAGAGCCGCATTACCTCGGTCGCTACGTTGTCGTCGCCACCCCAACGCCAACGCCTGACGTGGGCGCACTACGCCTTTGCGTCGTCGTTGGCGGCGATGTTGGCATTGCTGCTCGCCTGGTGGAGCACGCCGGCTTCCGCGGCACCCACGCGTCCGGTGGCCACCCTGGTGCTGGCCGATCGTTGTCTCTGGGACGGTGCGGTGCTGGTGCCTGGACAACGTCTGGTGAACGGTGCGCTGCGGCTGCGCAGCGGCACGGCGCTGGTGCGTTTCGATGGCGGCGCAGAAGTACTGCTTTCCGGCGAGGTCGACTTCACGTTGGAATCGGCTGGTTCAGCGGCCTTGCAGATGGGCACCGTAACGGTACGCGCCAATGAGGGGGCCGCCGGATTCATCCTGCGCACGCCGGTATCCGAAGTCACCGACCTCGGTACCGAGTTCGCCTTGTCGGTCGATCGCGCTGGCGCGACCGATCTGCAAGTGATCGAAGGTGAGGTCGCTTGGCGCGGACTACGCACCAGCAGCGCAAATAGCGGCACCGTGCTGCGTCAGGGCCAGGGCGTGCGCTTGCGCTCCGCCAGTGACGCAATTGGCGAGGTGCTGACATTGACGGCGACGTCGCTGGCGAAGCAGGTGCAGTCCTTGTCGGCGTCCGATCAGGGGCGCCTGCTGAGCTATGATGGTTTCGACTATGCCTTCACGCAGACCACCAGTCGGCGTCAAGACGCCGCCGGTGGCAGCGGCTGGCGTGCGCCGTGGTTCCGGAGTCAGGTCGTCTTCGACCTGCCAATGGATTTCACTCCTGGGCAAAGCTTGGCGATGCCAGCCGATCTGCTGCCTTCCACCGGTGGTCGCATGGACTTTCCGACCGAGCGCGAAAAACCTGATACCTACCGTGATGCGTGCATGCGTTATTATGTCGAGCCGATCGACCTGGCACGCGACGGGGTGCGCTACCTCAGCTTGCTGGTCCAGCGCAGCACCCGGACGGATGGACCGACTCACCACTGGTTCCGCTGCATGTTGACGTCAGAGACCGTGTCGAACGACCGCCTGGGGTTCGGTATCATGAGCAATGGCTGTCCGCACCTGCTCAACCGTTTCGGCAACAGCAACGGCACGGTGAGCATCCGCGATGCGGTACCGTACCTCTGCGTGTTCAAGATCGTCAGCAGTCGGAGCGCGCCGGACCAAGCGTTCCTCAAACTGTATGCGCCGGAGGACACCGTTGATCGTCACGAACCGGCGGCGTGGACGTTGGTTGGACAGCCCGGCAACTACGACGGCGTGCTCGGCTCTCTCCACATCAACAACGGCACTGAGCGCGCGTGGAGCGTCGATGAAGTGCGTATCGGAACGTCCTGGGAATCGGTCACTCCGCGAGCGAATGCAGGAATCCAGAAATGAACAAGAGGAACCGAACAACGGAGGACAACATGCTCCTTCTCCTCCATTCCCCAGTTTCTCTTGTTCAAGCGGTTGTTGGTGCGCGATCAATTTTCAGTGAACCACGGAAATCACTCATGTCCCTCGTACCTCGTCTCTCTTTCGTCGCTCTACTCGGCAGTGCCGCGGTCACGTTGCCAGCAGCCGATCTGCCCGAAGCCTCGTTCTTCAAGAACAACTGCTACGAATGCCACGATGCGGACGTGCACAAGGCGGGGCTCGACCTGACCGCGCTGAAGTGGGACATGCAGAATCCCGACAACCAAGCGCTGTGGGTGAAAATCCACGATCGCGTGCATGACGGCGAGATGCCGCCGGCCAAAAAGAAGGAGCGCCCCGAACCGTCCGCCGTCACGACAATGACGGGCGGGCTGGCAAAGCGCCTGATCGCCGCCGACGTGGCGGAGCAGAAGGCCCATGGTCGTACACCGATGCGGCGTCTTAGTCGCGTGGAGTTCGAGTGGAGCGTGCGCGACCTGTTGGCGATGCCGGCGTTGCGGCTGAAAGAGAATTTGCCGGATGACGGCAAGTCGCACGGCTTTGATCGCCTCGCCCATGCGCTCGACTTCTCCTCGATCCACCTCGAAGCCTACCTCGCGGCGGTCGACAAGGCGCTCGACGCGGCGCTCTGTCCGTTGCCTGAAAAGCCACCGGTGCAGACCTATCGCTATCAACTGTGGGACATGACCCGTCACCAGGGGAAGGAATGCGAATCGTGGTTGTCGATGTCGGTCGGCCACCGCACCGCGTTCGGCATGATCGGCATGGAACTGGATCCGACCTTCGTGAATCCCACGCCGTTTTCGATCCGCGATGATGATCCCAAGGCCACCGCGGTTGGCATGTTCCGCAACGAAGACGCCGATTTCCGCTGTTCGCTCGACACCATCAAGCCGATACTGACCGGCTTCCATCGCCTGCGTGTGTCCGGCTACAGCTTCGGCTGGGACGGCAAGAAGATCGTGCCCACCGAACGCGGCGGCGCGCTGTCGTGGGGCGTCTACAGCAGGAACGAGCACTACGGCACCGTCGGTCTGCCGCCCAACAAAGCCGGCATGGGTGAGATCACTGCATGGCTCGAACGTGGGGGCGGCATGACCCACGGTACCGACGATCACCTGCGCATCATCCTGTCGTCGTGCGAGAACATCCGCGACTTCGGCGGCGCCGACAAACTGAAGGGGCCGCCGACGCCCGCGCCCGGCATCGCGGTGGAATGGGTCGAGATCGAAGGGCCGATCATCGACCAATGGCCGCCCGCCAGCCATGTGGCGTTGTTCGCCGAGCTGCCGGTCAAGGCCTGGACCAAGGAGGCCGGCGTACCCAAGCCGAAGCAACAGACCTGGCCGAACGGTAATCAAAGATCCTTCCCCAAGGATCCGTATGGCGAACGCGGTGACAAACGTCCGGTGGTGTTCGTCGAATCGACCAATCCCGCGGCCGACGCTTCACGTCTGCTGCAACGCTTCGCCCGCCGCGCTTTCCGCCGGCCGGTAAGCGCCGGCGATGTCGCGTCCTTCGTGCAGATCGTCAAACAACGCATGGAATCCGGTGGCGCTTTTCAGGATGCGATGCTGGCGGCGTATCGTGGCGTTCTGACAGCGCCTGAGTTCATGCTCGTGCGCGAGGCTCCGGGGAAACTCAGCCCACACGCCTTGGCCACGCGGCTGTCCCTGCTGCTGTGGTGTTCGCTGCCCGATGACGATCTGCTGGCGTTGGCCGACAAAGGCGAGTTGGCCAAGTCCGACGTGCTGCGGGCCCAGAGCGAACGCCTGCTGAAAGACCCTAGGTCGAAACGGTTCGTCGAAAATTTCCTCGGCCAGTGGCTGTCGCTGCGCGAGATCAACGCCACCCAGCCAGACAAGAAGCTCTACCCCGAGTTCATGCCGTGGCTGCAAGAGGCGATGGTGATGGAGTCGCATGCCTTCTTCGCCGAGCTGGTTGGCGCTGACCTGCCGATCACCAACCTGGTGAAGTCCGATTTTGCCATGCTCAACGAACCGCTCGCTCGTCACTATTTCGGGGAGAAGGGAATCGCCGGCGTTAAAGGCTGGGACATGCGCAAGGTGCCGCTGCCTGCTGATAGCAAACGTGGCGGTGTGCTGACGCAGGCCGCCGTGCTCAAAGTCACGGCGGCTGGCACCACCACCTCGCCGGTGAAACGTGGAGCGTTCGTGATGGAACGTATCCTTGGTGTGGTGCCCTCACCGGCGCCCGCCGATGCCGGTGCTATCGAGCCGGATGTGCGCGGCGCCACCACCGTGCGAGCACAGTTGGAGAAACACCGCCGCAACGACACCTGTAATTCCTGCCATGCGAAGATGGACGGGTACGGCTTCGCCCTGGAAAGTTACGACGTTACCGGCGGATGGCGCGACCAGTACCGTGCGGTTGGCGGCAAGGGGCCAGACGAGCAGCGCAAGATCGTCAATGGTCACCGCATCGAGTATCATTTCGAACTGCCGGTCGATTGCGCCGGCGTCATGCCGGATGGCCGACCGTTCGCCGATGTGGATGCGCTGCGCGCGTTGCTGGTGTCTGAGCCCGACAAACTGGCGCGCGCCTTTGTCGGCCATCTGGTGACCTACGCCACCGGCGCTGAGGTATCGTTCGCCGACCGCGCCGCGGTCGACGCGATCCTCGCCAAGACCAAAGCCAAAGGTTATGGCGTGCGCACGCTGATCCACGAAACCATCCAGAGCGACCTGTTCCGCTCAAAATGAACTGAAAGCAGTGATATGAACAGGAGACGCAGAGGCGCAGAGTGGAGAGGAGAAGCATCAGCAGGGGCTGATCTGCCTGTCCGTTCCGGTTGTTCTCATCCGGCCTCCGCGTCTCTGCGTCTCCGGTGGATGTTGCTTGTCCGTTTGTCGACTCCCTGAAAGGCCATCATGTCGAATATCCTTTATCGCCGCGCGCTCCCACGTCGCACCTTGCTCAAGGCCGCCGGCATTGCCCTCGCGCTGCCGCTGCTAAACGCCATGTGCCCGGCGCTGGCCCGCGGTGCCGAGGGCGCGACTGGCGCTCCGCCCCGGCGTTTTGTCGGCGTCTTGACCAACCAGGGCATCATGCCCGACTTCTTCTTCCCCAAGCAAGCCGGCAAGGACTACGATTCCACGCCGTACCTCGACCTGCTGAAGGATCATCGCGCGCAGACGACGGTTTTCTCCGGCGTTTCGCTGCCGGGTGTCGACGGCGGCCACGCGTCGGAACGCTGCTTCCTCACTGCCGCCCCAGGCGCCAGCCGCGCATCGTTCCGCAACAGCGTGTCGCTCGACCAGGTGATGGCCGAGCGTATCGGCGGCGACACACGTTTCCCCTCGTTGGTGCTGATGGCTGGCTCGGATAACGTCAGCGTTTCGTACACCCGCAGCGGTGCGATGATCCCACCGGTGCGTAGCCCGGTGCAACTCTACCAACGGTTGTTCATCGAGGACACCCCGGATGCGAAGGTGGCCGCGCATGAACGTCTGATGCAGGATCGCAGCCTGCTCGATTCGCTGCGTGAACGCACCAAGGCATTGGAGAAGGGACTCGGTGCCGACGACAAGCACATGCTCGACCAGTACTTCGCCGCCATCCGCGACCTGGAGCAGCGGCTGGCCGCGGCGGAGAATTGGGTCGACCGGCCGAAACCCAAGACCGAGGTGAAGAAGCCCGAGGAAATGAACGACAACAACAAGCTCATCACCCACAGCAAGGTGATGTATGCGCTCATCCGTCTGGCACTGGAAACGGACTCCACCCGGGTGGTCAGTCTGATGATCAATCCCACGTCGAGCACGCCGCGCGAGATCCCCGGTGTCACCTCGAACGTCCATGAGATGAGCCACCACGGCAACCGCGAGAACGTCGTCGCCGAACTGCGCAAAGTGGAAGAGGCGCAATTCAAGGAACTGAACACCTTCCTGACCGATCTGCGTTCGGTGAAGCAGGGCGGCGCAACGCTGCTCGACCGCACCGCCGTGCTCTACGGCACCAACATGGGCAGCGCCAATTCGCACGCGAACGATAACCTGCCGGTGCTGCTCGCCGGTGGTGGCTTCAAACACGTCGGCCATTTGGCCTTCGACCGCAAGAACAACTACCCGCTGACCAACCTGCACGTGTCATTGCTGCAACGTCTGGGGGTTCCGCTCGATCGCTTTGCCAGTTCGACGGGGACGATGAACGGTCTCGACTTGGCTTGATCGCTTGATCACGGATGCCGCTGGTGCCGCTGATGCCGCTGATGCCGCTGATGCCAGAAACGACACGGGCTGATGGAGATCATCCATCAGCCCGTGTCGTTTTTATCTGGTAGCCAGCCGGGGACTCGAACCCCGAATTCCGTGAGGAAAGTGGATTTTGAATCCACCGCGTCTGCCAATTCCGCCAGCCGGCCCTAACCAAGAGGCGCGAACGATGTCGTGCAGTTGGAATTGTTCAAGCGTGGGAGTGGTCAGGCCATTGGCTGGAGGCTGTCTCCTGGGACCGCAGGCTTCAGCCTGCCTCGGCGAAGGTCATCAACTCGGTTGAAGTCTGTCGACGCCCCTAGAGCCCTCACGCCGCATCAATCCCATTCCCCGACCGGCTCTGCTGCCAGACATAATCATAAACCTGATCCGCCAACGCGTCGGCCTCAGCGTCCGTGAACGGAGGGCGTGGCACCGGCATGACTTCATGCGACCGCACGTGTTTTACCGACCTTCTCCTTCCTTTCGAAGCGCCAGCGGCCGTACTGCGATTTGCACACGCGCGGGTAGGATCGGGGCCGACGTACTCGGGCGCGGCACCGGGTTATCGCCGCCATGCCTCGCGTGAACGTGTGTCTCGGCGTTCCCGCGATACGCGGGAGCGCAGTGCGATGCCAATCAACGTCGGCAGCGGTCGCCCAGCGCGGCCCGGTTGTGGCGCTTCGGCCGGAAGTCGTCACCGCACGGTCGTTCGGACCGTGGCAATGCCATGATCGCCGTCTCTTCGACCATAGGTTGCCTGTCTGCTTTCTTGTCTCCATCTTCCGGATGATCGTCAATGCCAGCGGAGCCCGAACGGTAGAACACACCGCCTGATCTCTTCACTGTTGCCGCTCTGCTACAGAAAACCCCCAACCGAAGCGGCTGGGGGTTGGGGGCGGTTTTCGCTGATGATGAGATGAGACTTGCCCGAGAGGGCAAGGGACGGCGGGGAACTATTTGCTCAAAGGTTGTGTGTCTACAATTCGCGACGTCAACCGCAAGAATTCACTCTTCGTCGGCTCAGACCGCGGCGGAGATTGGGCAGCAACGATGTTCACTATCTGCCAATGCCGTCGGCTTGTTGACCTGGATCCCTACAAGTACCTGGTCGAGATATTTGCGCAGCTGCACACCGGGCGAACGGACTTCTACAATTCGTCCGTCTGCCAGCATGTCATCGAGTCACTTGAGTCGATCGGGTCGACGCCACCTGATGGAATTAAGGGGCGATTCAGGCCACTGCCACGTGGGCTGATTTCCCAGCGAACAACGGACAGCGGTTGCGAATCCAGCGCAGTCCACGCTTGGTCGCTTCTTGTGCGCAGGTCGCGGCATGACCGAGCGCACTGGTGAAGGCAAACATCCGCCAGCCCAACATCGTCGCCAGCCACGCCTCCACGCTCAGGTCCAGGCG
>Ga0335394_10010379_pt1 | contig 10489 bp, 7 predicted proteins | sample MAT03_FD_205741 | JGI IMG/M metagenome (GOLD analysis project Ga0335394, IMG submission 205741) | Freshwater microbial communities from Lake Fryxell liftoff mats and glacier meltwater in Antarctica - MAT-03 (spades assembly) (version 2) ...
CAGCTGTGTTTGGATAGGTTGTATAGATCCTAGTTTGTTTGGAAAGCGGTATTCAACAACATGATTTATTTGGATCATCATTCGACAACGCCAATGGACCCAAACGTGGTTTCGGCGATGTTGCCATGGATGACCCATCAGTTTGGCAACCCGCATAGCCGTACGCATGAGCTTGGCAGGCAAGCCGCCGCAGCCTGCGACGACGCGACGATGAGCATCGCGTCGCTGATTGGCAGTGAACCTCATTCGATTGTCGTCACTAGCGGTGCAACCGAAAGCAATAATCTTGCAATCGATGGCTTCGCCCGTCACCCACGACAGAAACGTCGCCACTTGATCACTGCGGCGACCGAACATCCTGCGGTGCTCGATCCGATCATGCGACTGGCGCACGACGGGTTTCGAGTGACCATTCTTCCGGTCAGGCCGCAAGGACATCCACAGTGCGGACAGATTGACTTAGACGAACTAAAAGCCAAGCTTGATGACGATACTGCGATGGTGTCGATCATGTGGGCCAACAATGAGATCGGCACCCTCCAGCCCATGGCTGAAATCGCCTCACTGGCCCACGCGGTAGGCGCCGTCGTCCATTCCGATGCCACGCAAGCCGTCGGGCGATTGTCCATCGACATGTCGGCCACTGACGTTGATTTGCTGAGTGCGTCGGCCCATAAATTCTATGGGCCTCGAGGTGTCGGATTCCTGGCGTTGAGATCAAAGCGACGTGTTCGATTGCGTCCGCTTGTCGAGGGTGGCGGTCAGCAAAATGGAGTTCGCAGCGGCACCGTGAACGTACCTGGTTTGATCGGGATGAAGGAAGCGTTGACGATCTGCACCCGAAACATGCCGATTGAAGCTGGTCGGCAAAGTGTCCTTCGAAATCATCTATGGCAACGCATTCAAGCAGCGTTTCCCGGTGTGTGTCTCAATGGCCCACCAATCCTTGACGGTATCGAAGACAATGAACTTCGGTTGTTCAACAATTTGAATTTTTCGCTCGCCGATGTCGAGGGCGAAACGATGATGATGGCGGCACCCAATCTCGCGATCAGTAGTGGTTCGGCGTGCAGCAGCGTCGATCCCCGGCCCAGTCATGTCTTGACCGCGATTGGGTTGTCCGAGAGCCGAGCTCGTCGAAGCTTACGAATAGGGATTGGACGCTTCACGACCGCTGGAGAGATCGACAGTGCCGTCGATATGCTGGTAAGTGCGTATCGAAAAGTGGTGTTAAACTAAGCCGAGCGGCAGAACGAAATCTACCCGCCCAGGATTTCAATCGGGAGAGCGAGGCTCCTGCTGAGCTTGGCTTTAGTTCGGCAGGAGCCTCTCCCTGCTGGTATGAACCAAACCGACGCTTGCTTACTGATCATCGCCAAGCCAATGGGTGACTTCGGTAAGAGCTTGGTCAAACTCTCCGGTGATCCGGCGCGTATACGTAGCCAGTTCACTGTCGCCGATGTAACCGATTCGCAACTCTTCATCGATCAGCTCACAGAGCGCATCAAGCCGCATTTCGCTCTGGCCGATTGCCCGTGCGGGCGACGAACAGGATGGGGCCGAAGTTACAGAGGTAGTGACTTGGTTCATGATAATTGCGTCGCTTAGTGACCAGTGAATTTGGCTTCCGCGTTTGGGAAAAGCCGGAGGTGCTCGCATTAGAGATTTAGGTCAATCCTCGACTCGACGCCAGGAAATAGGGATGCGCACGCGACGAGTTCCCGCGATTCTCGGTCGCATTGAATGGATTAGTTCGCATGCGATAGGTGCTTGCTCGATCGCCAAACCGGAAATCGCTGGGGATGGGTCGTTGAGCTTTGCAACCGTGGCGAAGGAATTCCCGGCTTTTTTCGAAAGATTGTTGATCTTGAGTCAAAATGGGAATTTTGTCTAAAGTTTCAGCGTAAATGGATTTTTGCCTAGATACCGATTAAGGATGACTCAAGTCATGGAACGGTCAATAACTTTGTCGCTCGCCGCCTTTGGCGTGGCTGCCGCGACCTGTCTTTCGCCCTCGTCAATCACATTGGCCGAGCAAGCGACCGCCCCCGCAGCCCCAGCGGTGCCTTCCGTTGTCGCAGTCGTCAACGCCGATCCGATCACCAGCGACCAACTGGCCAAGGAATCTGTCCGACGCTACGGCACCGACATCCTCGACAACATGATCAATCGCTATTTGATCCTTCAAGCATGCAATGCGCAGAATATTGAAGTGACCAATGCAGACGTAAGTGCTGAGATCTATCGAACAGCCGCCAAGTTTGGTTTGACGACGGAAAGCTATCTGCAGTTGCTTGAGGAAGAACGAGAGATTGCTCCGGATCAGTACAGTCGAGAAGTCATATGGCCGATGCTTGCACTTCGTCGCCTCGTAAGCGATCGGGTTCAAGTATCCGACGAAGAATTCAATCGCGCGTTCATGGCTAGATACGGCGAAGCGATGAAGTGCAGGATGATCATGGTCAGCGACCAGAAGCTGGCTCAGTCTCTGTGCGATCGCGTAAAGGCGGCCCCCGATGATTTTGGAGCGTTGGCGAAACAATATAGCCAAGACGAAGGAAGCGCTAGTGTACGAGGGTTGATACCGCCGATTCGCCGATTCAATGGCGACTCGCGGCTCGAAGAGGCTGCGTTTGCACTTGCAGAGAACGACGTTTCTGACGTCGTACAACTCGGTGACCAGTGGATCGTACTGCAGGCAGTGCGCCGCTTACCCGCATCCAGCCCTAACGCTCAAGCGATGCCAGCGATCCGTGACCAAATCACCGACAGCATTCGCGACGAAAAAATGAAGGAAGCGGCAAGCGAACTGTTTGCTGAACTTCAAAAGCAAGCTCGCGTCGTCAAGGTTCTCGGCGACGAAGAGGCGACTGCCAAGTATCCCGGCGTTGCCGCGATCGTGAACGACCAAAAAGTCACGGTTGCACAAGTCGCTTCGGAGTGCTTGAAGCGACACGGTAAGACAGTGATTGAAGGCGAAATCAATCGAAAACTTCTGACTCAAGCACTCAGCAAGATCGACAAATCGGTCACTCAAGTGGATCTTGACGCGGAAGTTGCTCGTGCCGCCAAGAGTTACGGATACGTCCGTGCGGACGGCACGGAAGACGTCGCGGCTTGGCTCGAGGCCGTCGTTGCCGATGGGGCTGCGACTGCCGACCTTTATGTTCGAGATTCCGTTTGGCCGAGCGTCGCACTTTCCAAGTTAGTCGAAGGCACTGTCTCCATTACAGAAGATGACCTGAAAGAAGGCTTCGATTCGAACTATGGACCACGCGTGGAGGTTTTGGCGATCGTCCTATCCGACCAACGCTCCGCTCAAAAAATTTGGGACATGGCCCGCAGCAATGCAACCGAAGAATTTTTCGGCAATCTTGCGGAGCAGTACAGTGTTGAGCCAGTTTCTCAAAGCAACTTCGGGAAGGTTCCGCCAATTCGAAAGTTTGGCGGCCAGCCTGCGATTGAAAAAGAAGCCTTCGCGCTCAAGCCAGGAGAACTTAGCGGAATTGTTGCCACGGGTGACAAGTATGTGATCCTCCGATGCCAAGGGATGACTGAACCCGTTGTCAAGGACTACACCGCCGTTCGTCAGGAATTGATGACTACGATCCAGGAACGCAAGTCGCGTCTGGCGATGGCAAAGAAGTTCGACGAGTTGAAGGCTGACGCCCAGATCGACAACTTCTTGGAGGTTGCGAAGAAATCAAGCAGGGTCGCTTCTGCCAAGACGGGCCCTGTCGTGCGTTAAGAGAGATTGGGTTTGCCAGAACGTGGCGGCTTCGCTGCCGTCACGTTGCAAAACGGCCGAATTTCAGTCGCCAGCTTTAGGCCACTGAACTTCGGCCGTTTTTTTTGTGTCTTTCCGCGATGGATTGCCGGTTTATAGATACGCGATCGCAAGCGACGTATTTTCGTCGGCGAAATGGTCGTTCCCGTAATCCTCACCTAACCGTAGAATTTGATGATTCATTCCGCCAAACCTAGGCCAGCTTCGGAAAACGCCATGAGCGAACAATTCAATCTCGACGGACCTGCGATCGATGCTCCTATCGAAGACCCAACCCCGCAACCGTTCGAAGTTCGTTTTGCCAGCCGCGTTGATCGGCTTCCACCGTATATGTTTGGCCGTATCAACAACGCGCTTTACCAGAAGCGACGCGCCGGCAGCGACGTGATCGACCTGGGTATGGGCAACCCTTCTGATCCGCCGCAAGACGTTGTGGTGAAGAAGCTAATCGATGCCGCTTCGGATGAGGATAACCACGGTTACAGCAAGTCCAATGGCATTGTCAATTTGCGTCGTGAAGTCGCAAACAAGTACAGCCGAAAGTATGGAGTCAAACTCGATCACGAAACCGAGATCATCGCGTGCTTAGGAAGCAAAGAGGGTTTTTCTCACATGTGTCTGGCCATGATGGGGCCTGGTGATACTGCGATCATCCCGTCACCTTACTTCCCGATTCACATGTACAGCGTCATTCTTGCCTCCGGTAATGTTGTCGCGCTAGATGTTTCGGACCCGGAAAAATTTCTGTCAAACGTTGCTTATACGTGCGAGAACCTTACTCCGCGGCCCAAGATGCTGATCATCAATTATCCCCACAACCCGTCGTCAGCAACGATCGAACCAGATTTCTTTGTCGAAGTTGTCCGGCTGGCGAAGAAGTATGGCTTCCTGGTGATTCATGATTTCGCATACGCCGATGTTGCGTTCGACGGCTATCTGCCGCCCAGCTTTCTTTCAGCGCGCGGAGCAAAAGACGTTGGAGTCGAATTCACAACGATGAGCAAGGGTTACAACATGGCCGGGTGGCGTGTCGGCTTCTGTGCCGGGAACGCGGAAATGATTCGCGGCCTTGGGACGATCAAGGGTTACTACGATTACGGAATGTTCCAAGCGATTCAAATCGCAGCAATCGTCGCGCTTCGCGAGACGGAAGCAGCGGTCCAGGCCCAGTCCTTGATCTATGCGGGCAGGCGAGATGCTTTGGTCAGTGGATTACGAAGACTTGGCTGGAACGTGACGCCGCCCCGCGCGGGAATGTTCGTCTGGGCGCAAGTTCCGGAACCATGGCGCAGCTCGATGAGCACAATGGATTTCGCGATGAAGCTGCTCGAAGAAGGTGATGTCGCGGTCAGCCCCGGAAGTGGATTTGGTCCAGCCGGCGAAGGTTACTTGCGGCTTGCGCTTGTCGAGAATGAGCAACGGCTACGTCAAGCCGTTCGGCATATCGGCAAATGCCTTAACCGGGATTCCGCGAGCATCGCCGCAAGTTGATCGAAGAGAGCGGGTACTTCAGTGAGGCTCGCTGGCAACGAATTGAGTTCCTGCAACGCCTAACTTCGTCGCTGCATTCGTTCGATATCCGCTGTCACATTCCCTCGCTGTCGGTGCAACTCCTGCAGCGATTGACGCTCCTGTGCAACGACTTGTTCGGGGGCTCGGCTGACGAAACTTTCGTTCGATAACTTCTGCTCTTTGCCCGTGATTTGCTTCACGATCTGTCCCAGCAACCGCTCCAATCGGACCAATTCAGCTTCGACATCGATGAATTTTTCCAAGTCGACATGCACATCGATGCCAAGCGCTGCAATCGCCAATGGTGCATCGGTTTCAAATGCCTTCGCCTCGGGTCCCAACGAAATTAGTTCTGCATTTGCCATCGATTCAAGCAGCGGTCGCATCGGAGTCAGTAGATCCTTCGTCAATCTGTCACAATGAATGGACACAGGCACCGAGTCTCGCGATGGCACATTTTGGCTACTGCGAATTTGCCGAACTGCGCCAAGCACTTCTTTGAAAACGGAGAACTGTTTCTCAATGTTCGTATCTTGCGTATCGCGAACATCGACTTTCGGCCATTCGGATAGCATTACAAATCGACTCGCTTGGGTCGCGTCCTCAAGCCCGCGTTTCGGAGCCGCTTTTCCAAGGTGTGCCCAGATTTCTTCGGTAACGAACGGCATGATCGGATGCAGCAATCGCAGCAGCGTGTCGAGAGCATGAGCGACCATGGTCTGTGTTGCAGCTCGCTGTGATGGCTCAGACAATCGCGACTTCGCCATTTCAACATACAGGCTGCAGAATTCATCCCACGCAAAGTCATAAAGCACCCGAGCCGCTTCTGCGTATCGATAGTGATCGACTGCATCAGTAACCTGAGCCGTAACTGTCGCCAAACGACTCAGCAGCCAGCGATCTTCTAGGGGCAGTGTCTTTCGATCCAACTTGACGGGTGCGTAGTCATCTAGATTAAGCAGCGTGAATCTCGCCGCGTTCCAAAGTTTGTTTACGAAGTTTCTCGCGGTCTCGAACCGTTCACTCACGACGGCCCCTCGGGGCAATGCCTGATCCTCTTTGGTCTCCGCCCATTGAGTGGAAAAATCTTCTGAACAGCCAGGACAATGAATCCGCGGCAAGCTACGATTCTTCTTCGTTTGGTCAATCAATTTTTCGCAACGAGGGCATTCGTATTGCACCGGCATCCGGACGTCTTGCGTTTCGGTCGCAAGCCATGTCAGTCCAAACCGCAGTGCATCGGGCCCAAACTTGTCGATGATGTCGATGGGATCAACACCGTTTCCTTTGGATTTGCTCATCGTCTCACCAAGCCCGTCGAGGATCTTGGGATGAATGAACACCTCGCTAAACGGAACTTTGCCCGTATTGTTGAGGCCCATCAACACCATTCTCGCGACCCACAACGTGATGATGTCGCGCGACGTGATTAGCGTGCTGGTAGGGTAAAAGTAGGCAAGCTCCTCTGTCTTGTCAGGCCATCCGAGCGTGCTGTGAGGCCACAATGCGGAAGAAAACCAGGTATCGAGCACATCCGGATCGCGTGTGAACCCCAACGCGTCAATGGCGGCTTCTAACTTCGCATCCTCACGGCGCAAGCATACGAATACTTGACTTTCACCATTGGCGTCTTGGTCGATCTGATGCGTCAAAGAATCCTTTTCTGCTGAGATCAAGTCTACCTTCTTGGCAAATGCCGTCGCTTCCGCTGCGGTCATCTTCTTGCTGGACCAAATCGGAATCTGGTGGCCCCACCACAACTGCCGGCTCACTGGCCAATCGCGTTTTTCTCCAAGCCAATCAAGATATCCTTTGCGATAACGCACCGGGTAAATCTTCACGGATTCATCGCTGACCGCATTCATTGCAGACTGGGCTAACGAATCCATCCTTACGAACCACTGATCGGCCAAGAACGGTTCGATCGGTGTCTTGCTACGATCGCTATGAGGCAACTCGATCTCACGGTCTTCGATGTCGCCGAGGAGCCCCATGACTCCCAGGTCCGCAACCACGCGTTCACGGGCTGCGGGAATTGTTAGCCCTTGATAGGCACCCGCTTCACTGTTGAGCGTGCCATCGGTGCGTAGGATATTGATCATCGGAAGACCGCAACGAATCGCAACTTCATAATCGTTCGGGTCGTGAGCGGGCGTGATCTTGACGCAGCCGCTGCCCATTTCCGGCTTTGCCCACTGGTCAGCAACCAAGGGAATCGGACGATTCATCAACGGCAACATAACTTGGCGGCCGTCGACCGCCATGTCGCGAAGTTTAATCAGCCCCGGCAGGACGGTTTTTCGACGTACCTGCAAGTCGTCAAGTTGAGCCTGCACCAAGTCGCGATCTTTGTCGTTGGATTCGGCAAGCTTCGTCTTTAACTCTTGTTCAACCGCATCAAGAGCTGCTTTCGGATCGGGGTGAACCGCGACTGCGGTATCGCCTAGCATCGTTTCGGGGCGAGTCGTTGCGATCTCAACTTCGGTCGGTTCATTTGGCTTCGGATTCACAACCTTGTATCGGATGTGCCAGAAATGTCCCTGAGTGGTTTCGTTAAAGACCTCGTCATCGCTAACCGCGGTTTGCAAAAAAGTGTCCCAATTTACGAGCCGTTTACCGCGATAGATCAATCGCTGTGCAAACAAGTCATAGAACGTGGCGCGCACGGCAGCGGCGCAGCGATCGTCGAGCGTAAATCGTGTTCGCTCCCAATCACAACTGCATCCCATCCGCTTCAGTTGGCCGAGAATGCGAGCTTCGTATTGGTCCTTCCATTTCCAGATTCGTTCAACGAGCGCATCACGCCCAAGGTCATGACGCGTTTTGTTCTCTTGCTCTTTGAGTCGTCGTTCGACGACGGCTTGAGTCGCAATGCCGGCATGGTCGGTGCCCGGCATCCAAAGGGCTTCATAGCCTTGCATCCGCCGAGTTCGGATCAAGATGTCCTGAAGCGTATTGTTCAGCCCATGCCCAAGATGCAACGCACCCGTCACGTTCGGCGGAGGAATCACAATCGTGAATGGTTTCTTATTTGGATTCACGGTTGCGCGATTGCAGCCTGCCTCATCCCAAGCTTGAACGATGCGTGCGGCAGCCGTCGGATGATCAAATCGGTTCGGAATTTCGCTTTCGGCGGTCGGTTGATTATTCATATTTGTTGAGTTGATTCGTCCGTGGTTTGCTCTGGTCGTTCGTCGAGTTCAAATGGGAGTCAGGCGGAACTTGTCAAGCATGCGTCAAGGCTTGCCGACACCGCTTTCGCCTTTGTGAAGCTTGTATTCAACCGCATCGACCAGAGCCTGCCAGCTCGCTTCGATCACGTTCTCACTGACGCCGATGGTGCCCCAAGTTTCGTGCTTATCGCTGCTTTGGATATTCACTCGTGTCGTCGCAGCGGTTCCCGCGCCGGAGTCGACAACGCGAACTTTGTAGTCAACCAATCGCATATCAGCCAACGTTGGGTACGTACTTTCCAATGCTTTGCGGAGAGCCGCATCGAGCGCATTGACCGGACCGTGCCCTTCCGCCGCATCAAACCACAGCTTGTCACCGATGCACAATTTTATGATCGCTTCCGCAAAGACATTGTTCGCGTTGGCATCGCGATCGCCCGCGACGACGCGGTACTTGATCGGTTTGAAATGCGGAGTGAATGAACCGGCCATTTTTCGTACAAGTAAGTCAAACGATGCGCCGGCGGATTCAAACTGGTACCCGCAATTCTCAAGGCGGACGACTTCGGCCAGGATCTTGTCCATCAACTCACGGTTGTTGACCAAATCATGCTTGGACGTCATTGCGGCAATGTTGCTCCGTCCGCTCAGTTCACTGACCAAGATGCGTCGCTCATTGCCGACCGTCGCCGGATCGATATGCTCGTAAGAACGCGAGGCCTTGTTGATCGCATGGACGTGCATGCCGCCTTTATGGGCGAACGCACTTTGTCCAACAAAGGGTTGATTATTGCGCCACTGCAAGTTTGCGGTCTCGTAAACAAATCGACTTAGCTCGGTCAACGATTCCAGCGAACGTCCGCCCAGAACAGAGTAACCTTTTTTCTTGACGGCCAAGTTCGCGATCATCGAGATCAAATCGACGTTGCCGCATCGTTCACCGATTCCATTGATCGTCCCTTGAACTTGGTTGGCACCGGCATCGATTGCGGCAAGCGAGTTGGCGACAGCAAGGTCGCTGTCGTTGTGGCAATGAATCCCGATCGTCAATGAGTAATCGGCGACCGCCTGTTTCGCGGCAAGCACCATCGCCGTGATTTCTTCGGGCAAGGTCCCACCGTTGGTGTCGCACAAAACAAGATGCGATGCTCCCGCGGAGGCAGCAGCACGAAGCGTTTTCGCCGCATACTCGGGATTGGCTTTCCAGCCGTCAAAGAAATGTTCGGCATCGTAGAGCAAGCGACCATGCCCGGCCAGAAACTCGACACTCTCTCCAATCATCGCCAAGTTTTCTTCCAGAGACACATTGAGGACTTCGGTGACCTGAAAATCCCAAGTCTTTCCGACCAATGTGCAAGCCGGTGTTTTTGCGGCGACGAGGGCCCTCATTCCAGGATCATCTTGTGCCTTCATCGATCGGCGTCGGGTCATCCCGAAAGCCGAAACAAGGCTTGAGCCAAGGTCGAGTGAACGAACTTTTTCGAAGAACGCAACATCTTTCTCGTTCGACAGCGGATAGCCGCCCTCGATGTAATCGACGCCGATCTCGGCGATTCGCTGTGCGATGTTCAGTTTATCTTGCAGCGAGAAGCTGACGCCTTCGCCCTGAGTCCCATCGCGAAGCGTCGTGTCATAAATTTCAACGTTTCTAACGGCTGAAACGGAGGCGGAATGGCGAGATGTGTTTGTGGACGTGTTCATGAAATCGTGATGCCGGCTAGTAAAACAACAAAAAACCCCGAGGCGGGGATGGCCTCGGGGGATCTTTACTTTGACTGGAACCGATAACGCACGATCATCGCGGGTGAGGTATCTTGAATGGGACTCCGCCTTTCCTCACCACAAACCGTGTCCCCCGAGGGCTAGGTCTGCTGCCGAAAAGCGGAGCCGGTAATTTCAACGATAATCTTACGTGTCAATCGATTCATGGAGGTGCTGGCGTCAGGCGAACGGCGGACAACTTGCTTTAAGTGTAAAAGTCCACGATTCCTTGTCAATTCCGGTCATGCCGCCGGCA
>Ga0335394_10010380_pt1 | contig 10488 bp, 8 predicted proteins | sample MAT03_FD_205741 | JGI IMG/M metagenome (GOLD analysis project Ga0335394, IMG submission 205741) | Freshwater microbial communities from Lake Fryxell liftoff mats and glacier meltwater in Antarctica - MAT-03 (spades assembly) (version 2) ...
AGCGTTGACCAGCCCGTCAGAATCGCGCATTAAGCGCATGGCGAGGTTGTATGGCGGTTGGATAGCAACACTGGTGAGGGCAGCTTCCAATTCTTTAAAGGGTTGCGTGCCGGGGAGCATTTCCACGTAAAACCACCGCTGAGAATTGGGGAGTACGCCACTGCGGAGCGCCGGAATTAGCCCCGCTTTAACGACGCTTGATTTGCCACTACCGCTCGGACCGACAACAGCTAAGAAGCGAGTGTAAGTGTCTTGCTCACTCATCCGGTTGGCGAGACGTTCGATCAATGCTTGACGCCCGAAAAAGTTGCCCGCATCGGCTTCCTGAAAGGTGCGTAAGCCTTTGTAGGGATTGGGCAGGTCCAAGACCACCGCCATCAATTGTTGGGTTCGCAAGATGGGCATGGTAGCCGTGGCGATTGTGCCCGTGTTGGTAGCCCTCAATAGGGGGGAAATGGCATCATGGAAGGCGCGCAGCATTGCCCCAATATCGGCGTAACGATCATTTGGGTTAAGCGCAGTTGACCGTTGAATGAGTTGTCCCACTGAAACAGGCAGATCCGGGCGCACCATTGATAAGGGTGGGAGGGGTTCACTGATGCGTTTGGCAGTCATTTCAGTGAGCGTGAGTTCCGCCAAATCTGGGAAAGGATGTTGCCCGGTAAGCAATTCATAGAGAATGATGCCGAGACTATATTGGTCGGTCTGTTGGGTTGTTTGCGTGCCCGACATTTGTTCGGGAGCGGCATACGCGGGTGACCCCATAGACGCCATTTCATCATCTTCACTGCGCGATGAACTCAAAATCTGAGCAATGCCAAAATCAGCAAGATATGCATTGCCGGCTTCGTCCAGCAAGATATTTTCTGGTTTAAGGTCACGATGAACAACGCCGTAACGATGCGCGAAAATGAGTGCCGCTGCGATTTGTTCAAAGAGGCGGGCGACATCTTCGATTTGCATTGCGCCCTGTGCGATTAACTTGCGCAAATGCCCCCCGCGCAACCAGCGCATGACGATATATGCGCCTTCGGGGTCACGCCAATAATCGTATAGCGGGACGATATAAGGGTGTTCTAGACCTGCGACAAGCTGTGCTTCGGCTTCAAAGCGGCGGATGAAATTAGGGCGACTGGCGAATTGAGGCCAAATGATTTTGATGGCAACTTCGCGATCGACCACTGCTTGATTGGCGCGGTAGACCGCTCCAAAGCCACCCGCATCGATCAGTTCCTTCAGTTCATAGCTTTTGAGAATTTGTCCCGCGTAGTTTAACATGAAGGCTGTTTCTCCACAGATAACAGAGACAGTCCACAAACGCGCTTAGCGGTGTGGACTGTGATGTGAGGCGAGGATAGTCGAGTCGTTATAAAGAGTAGAGGTGTGCATCGCACCGTCTTTAACAAGACCTAAGCATTTGCCGAACTTGATTGGTCGGCACTTTGGATATGAGATGCTAACCAGCGCAGCGATTTATCTTGGCTATAGAAACTTTTGTACTGAATTGCCGGATGTTTGTCAGTGTAATAATTCAGTAGCGTTTTGCCGATATGTCCGGACAAGGTAATGTTAAAAGCAATTGCCACCCGTGCAACGAAACCGGGGTGTTCATTCAAAATTTGCTCAATGGCTGTTTTTCCATCTGCCGTGATGCCAATGTTCATCATGTCATAGCTGGTGAGCGACGCATAGATGGTGGAGACACCAGACGCACTGAGGTCGTGCATTGCCAGATAGGGGCGTTGTTTATCCCATGATGTGAGGGTGTCCAGCACAATCTTTGACCACACTTCAATCAAGGATTGCGTGACTAAGGTTAAACGATAAACAACCATACTATGCCCAGCATACCAGTCTTGGAATAAGCCCGGATACACTTCGATGCTTTCATCTGGTTTGAATGCGCTTGCTGCTTGTCCGTCCATGTGTCCCCTAATTATCCTAAGGTGTGAGTGTCGATAGATATTTGACTAGCGCGCAGCAGCCGATATTGCCGCCAGCCATTCAAGTCGGTCAAGATTCAAAACATCGCGATTTACGGGGAAATAACCGATTTGATCGGCTTCAGTGCCCAATTCATAACGCACATTGTTGATGTAATACTTGATAAATTCTGCGACTTGGGGTTTGGCATTCATGACTGAAGCGCTGCTGTAGATAAACAACGGACGGCTAAGGGCGTATTCGCCGCTTTCCGCTGTGCTTTCATTGGGCGTAATGCCTTCGATGTTCACCACACGCAACCGCGATTCGTTGGCGTTGAAGTACGCAAAGCCGAAATATCCTATTGCATAGGCGCTACCCTCGACCCCTTGCACCAAGACATTATCATCTTCACTAAAACGCACATTGGTGGCATTTAGGAGACGTGCCTCCGCTTCGTCCGATTCAATGCCTAAGCCGGCTGCGATCACCGCACTGACAAAGTAGACAAAGGTGCCACTATCAGCACCGGGACTGAACGTTTCAATGGGTTGGATGGGCCAGTTAGGATTGATTTCATCCCATGTTGTGACATCGCCCACGAAGATTTGCGCTAATTGTTCCAGCGTAAGGTTATCGACAAAATCGTTCTCACGGCTGATGGTGATCGCAAGGGCATCCAACGCGACAAAGAAGCTAATCGGGGTGCGGTCATTGGCGATACAGGCTTCTATTTCGGTATCGCGAATGGGGCGACTGGCATTGGCGATGTCGGTTTCGGAGTTGACGCAAAAGCGCTCGATACCTACGTTGGTGCCGTTTTCCTCGACGCTGATGTCACCGGAAAAGCCTTCGCGTTCAAATAATTCAGCCATGCGATCCGTCACGGGACGCACAGTAGAACTGCCTGCCGTCAAAATGGGGTCAAAGTTGACGAATGGATCCACAGGGGGGAGGCTAATTTCAGGAAACATGATGCTGTCGATAGTATGAATAACACCATTGAATGCTAGTACATCGGTATCGACGATATCAGCGCCGTTCACACGGAGCAGATCACCACTGACTTCAACCAAGCCACCTTCGAGCGATGGCAATGTTGTTTCTGCCAATACTTGGTCAACTGTGAATCTGCCGACCACAATGTGATAGAGGAGGATACGTTCCAGTAAATCGAGATTATCGTTTAAGTAAGCGAGCAGATAATCAGGTAATTGCGCAAAGGCTTCATTGCTCGGCACAAACACGGTAAAAGGGGTATTGCTTTCACCGAGTAAGGTTTCAAGTCCAACTGTTTCTAAAAGTGCTACGAACGTTTCGTAATTGCTGTTGCTTTGCAGTACGTCAGCAAGGGTCACGCGGGTATTTTGAGCGGCAATACTCCCAATGCCGATAAATAGCATCAGAAAAGTACCGATAGCACACAGTTTCCAATACACTTTGGTTTGCATGTACTTCTCCATGACTCCCTTTTACGTTTGTAACACAATTAGTGTTAAATTGGCTTTAAGAGTGACTGGTTGATCGAAGGCAAAATACACCACCCTTTCCTTCATAGTAGCGCATGAAGTTTAAGCAATACTGGAAAATGGGTTAAATAACGTCGGTATAATCGCGATGTTGAGGAAAGGGGTAAAAACTGTTTTAACAGCTATAGAGATTAAGAAAGGCTGCAAGGGCGTGAATTATGGTGCCCTTGTAGCCTTCTTTTAGCAGAATCAAACAATGGAGAATGAATGAAGCGGGGATAGGTTGGCTACAGGGCGGATTCTAGTATTTGCACCAATTCTAGATCAGTAAGTTGGATCGGATTGCCTTTCATGCTGCTGGCGCGTGCGCTTTTATCAGCAATGATCGCAATATCTTCCGACGTGATACCGTAATGTCTCAAATAGGGGATATCCAATTCATGGGTCAAGGTGTTTGCCCAGACCACCAGTTCATCGGCTGAATCATGACCGAGAATTATCTTGGCAATTTCATGGTAGCGCCTAAGTGCGGCATCGCTAGGATTGCGGTCACGCAGGGCTTGGAGGTTGGCGGCGATAACGGGCGCAAGTAACCGCGCACAGATAGCACCATGGGGCGCGTCAAACATGCCCCCGATCACGCCCGCAAAGCCGTGTACTGCTCCTAGTTTGGCATTTGCCAACGCCAAGCCCCCCATTAAACTGGCGAACGCCATATCGCTGCGGGCTGCTAAATCGCTCCCGTTAGCGGCTGCTCGCAACAATGCCACTGCCCCCACGGATAATCCTTGCCGACAGAGCGCATCGGTCATGGGGGTGGCAGCGTTCGACACAAACGGCTCAATGAGTTGGACGAGCGCATCCATGCCGGTATACGCTGTGATGGCGCGTGGCGTCGAAATCGTCAGTTCGGGATCGACGAGGGCGACGGCGGGGAGCATGGTGCGGCTGCGTAGGCTGACTTTTAAGCGATGTTCGGGGGATGAAATAACGGCGTTCCGCGTGACTTCGGAACCTGTGCCAGCGGTTGTAGGTATGGCGATCACCGGGAGGCGTACTGGATTGGCAAGGGGTTTGCCTGCGCCAATGATCTCAAGATAATCGAGCAGATCGCCGCTATTGGCTTCTAAGCCGGCAAAGGCTTTGGCAGCGTCAAGGACACTCCCACCACCGACCCCAATGATGGCATCAGCGGCGAAGAGATTTAAATCACTGACACCTTTGCGAATCGCGTCGAGATCCGGCTCACCGGTAATGCTGTAGGTTGTCCATTCGATCTCAGCCGAGTCTAGCAAGTCAAGGATCGGACGGGCACGCTCAAGGCTTGATCCGATGACGACGAAGACACGATCGGCGTGGGTTTCATTCAGAATCGCCGGAAGTTCTTTTCTTTTGCCAGCACCGAAGATAATCCGAGAAGCGGTCGCAAATTCAAAGTTCATCGTCACAAAGTCCTTGTTTAGCTTGGCGCGGGATAGTCGAGCAATTGAATTTCTGGAACCAACCGTTCAATATCTTCTTTACGACACTCTGCCGTGCCGGGCATGAGGCAGACGGCGGACGCTGCTGCGAATCCCAACCGAATGCCGGTTTCAATGGCGTGACCCGCCGATATTGATGCTGCGAGTCCGGCGAGGATAGCGTCACCTGCCCCCGCTGCGCTTACGACTTCAATCTGGAGCGGCGGGATATGATAGGCACGATCCTTCAAAACTGCCAAACCTCCGTGTTCGCCCATGCTGATGATCGGTTGTGTGCCGAATCGTTCGACGATTTGACGACCAACGGCATAGGCATCCTCAATAGTTTCTACTCGCTGCCCCGCAAATTGAGAGAGTTCATCTTGATTGGGCTTGGCATAGGTGGGGCGAGACGCCAGCCCTGCACTGAGGTTTGGCTCCACCCCATCAAAAATGACGGGGACGCCGCGCTCTACAGCCAGCGCGATGAAATCCGTGTAGTAATCGGGGCGCATGGTTTTGGGCAGGGTTCCGCCCAGCACAACGCAAGTTGCGGTTGGGAGTGCGCTGATGTATTTTTCGCGCAGTTGGGCGAGATGTGCTTCGGTCGTCACAAGGCTATCAGCAGTGATCGCGGTTTGTCCGCTGCCATCTTCGCATACGATGATCAGATTGCGGCGGGACTCGCCCTCGACGGGCACGAAATCGACTTCGACATGTTTTGACCTCAAGAAACCTTTAATGGTCTCGCCCGCCATACCGGCGGAGAAACCAATAGCGAGGCTAGGAATGCCCATTTCTCCCAAAATATAAGACGCATCGGTCGGTTTTCCACCGATGCTTTGGGTGATGTGGCTGGCGCGTAGGGTGCGGTTCAGCTCCCACGTCGGGATGAAATACACCATGTCCATCGAGGTGTTGGCGGTGACAGTGACAATCATTGAAGGTTATTTCTTTCCGTATTTGGCGGCGGCGGCGCGCAATTGTTCGGTCTGTTCCGCGAGTAAATTGCGACCACCGAGTGCGCTTTGTGCCTGAAGGATGCAGTAAGCGTTGGTGTCGATGCGTTCTACCGCGTCGAAAGCAGCATCAATATCTTTTCCCATCAAAAACAGTCCGTGCCAAGGCGCAAGAACAGCAGCGGCGTGTTTGGCGATGCGATCTTCTTGACCTGTGATCACATTGACGATGCGTTCGGCGAGGTCGGGGCTATGGGCAGGTGCATATTCGATACATTGGATGGTGCCAAATTTCAGCGTCGCTTCCAAGACGGGGGGCATTTCTTGTGCCATCGCTGCAAAGACCATTACATGAAGCGGGTGTCCATGAATGACAGCCGTGCCATATTGTCCGAATTTGCGATGAAGGCTGAGGTGCACACTGGCTTCGCGGGTGATTTTGCCCGTACCTTCGAGGAGATCGCCGTCTAAACTGACGACGATAAAATCTTCGGGACGAAGTTGCCAGCGGTGCGCTTGACCCGAGTAGCTGGGCGACATCACAAGGACATCCCCGACGCGCGCACTGATATTGCCGCCTCCAGCATCCGTCAAGTGACGATCAAATAAAAATGCCCCTACACTTGCAAGTTTTATGCGCATTTCATCAACGCGCACACGGTCAATTGTGATATTCATCGAAATCGGCGCGAGATACCCCTGCCTTTAGGCATGGGGAGGGATAGCGCCTTGTCCTTTCTTATAATTGTAGCCGTCGGCGTGATGGGTAACCTTGGTATATCGATGCGATACGGTCACTTTTCCGGTTGCTGTTGTGATGTCGAAACTGCCTGTCGCACGGCAAGCCACGCGACCACTATGCGTTCCCACAACCTTGCCAGCAGGGACGATAGCTTTAACCATGTCGCCCGTTTGAAAACCGAAATGGCGCTTCTGACGCAGACGGTAACGCGATGGGAAACCATACTTGTCGGTACGACACATCTGGCGTGAACCGTGACCCGTTGCTTTAACCAACAACGGTGTATCGCTAGCCGTGATATAGACTTTTTCGCCACTCTCGCCCACACACGTCGCGTCCAGCCAGTGAGTTTTTGCGTAACCTTGCGTTGTGCGATTGAACTTGGTGCGCCCACCCGTGCCGACCTCCAATGGCAGTCCGATTGTTTCCAAACGATGGTAGAGCGCCCATCGTGTGGCATTCACCGCCGCAGCGTCTTTCAGAGGGGCTTTTGCCAGCTTTTGAATTTCGGGGAAACCAAATTCCGCCACCGTCTGTGTTCTCTTCTCCTGGTTGCAGTCGTGACAAGCGAGGGTTAAGTTGCTGACACGGTTGCTGCCGCCGCGCAATTTGGGGTTGATATGCTCAACTTGCAGCGGTAAGTCCTTCGCATTACAGTAGGCACATTTGCGCCCCCACTTTTCCAGTAGGTACTCGCGCACCTCATACCCCGCCAGTTCGCCCTGCTGGTATTCCACGCCCCTGATTTCGGCGTTCTGCATCAACTGCATATCAAACTTCACCAATTCCTGACTGATACTGGCGATGGGACAAGCACGGTTCAGGCGACATGCCCATGTCCAAATGTTCTCCACGCGGCTTTTTAATGACGGCGGCAGCCACCCCTCTGGACGACGGCGATTATCAAAGCGCGCCTGTCGATAGCGCGTGTGTCGTGCGCGGCGAGAACGTCGCAGTTGCCGCCTTGACAGGAGCGCATCGCGTATCTGCTGCCCGCGATGGGTGAGTTCGCCTGCCCAAATCACCCGCTTGCCACGCTTGAAGTCTGCGACTAAAGCCATGCCAGTCGCCTTGCTGCCGGGATCGATCTTGAACGCGATGGGCTGTGTATCACCGCCCTCACGTTCTTTCAGGATGATGGTGAAAGGAAAAGTACGGTAGACCGCCGCTTTCCCCTTATTAAGCAGTTCTCTCGCTCGTGCCGGATGACAGGGCATGAGCGGTTGCTTGTTTTTGTCGATCACCAATACACGTTGCATTTGAGTTACCTCAACTTTTCTTCCCTTACGGGTGTAATGTTGCCTAGACAAAGTTATACGACGGTTTGGTGCGAACGACACTGTTTGCTCCCAAGCATTCTTTTTAATCGTTCACCGCAGAGTTCGGAACTGGCGTAGCATTCCGAAGTGCCTATATTTTCGCCGCTAACGTAGCCTCTTGCGAGGCTGAGTCGGGTAAGCATTGGGGCTAAAAGCCCCCGCCTTTAGGCGTGGGGATGCTTACTATGACTCTGAAATCGGAGGATGATCATAAAAATCCACTCAAAAACATCGCTACTTACAGACTCTAACGCAAAACAGGGGGCAAGTGCGAATCCTGAATGGTATTTTTTACGTGATTTAGGCATGACGAGACTGCTCAATGATGTTTACCTTAATCCAGAAAGTGATAGGCGGTCATCACATCCCCGGCGAAGGGCTTAAAGGTGCTGATAAAGCCCAACCTATCATTGATCACTACACCGTCCAGATCGACCCAAGCGTGTGCTTCTAGCCCTGTGCCGCCTTTACGAACCCCGATTCGCAATTGACTATCGAGATGATAACGGCGCAAAATCCACCACAGCAGTAGCGACCGTTTTAGGCAGTTGGCTTTGTAAAGGCTGCGGCGAGCGGCGAGGTTGACCATGCCAGCGATTGCCGTTGCTTGTGTGGGCGTCACTGCGGGCGCTACGGCAGGGAGAAGAGGGGTCCATTTTTCGAGTTGGGCGCGCACCCGCTTGAAACCAAACAACCGCAGTGCCAACGCCAGTAAGGGCAGGGCGATAAGAGACCCGAACAATGCCGAACGCTCTGCCCTAGGGCGTGCCCATAAGCGTTTTAGTTTTTGAAAGATCATCGCGATCATAGTGAAATCAGCTTCGTGTTTAGGTTCTCAATGATTTGGGTGATCGTACAACGCGCCTGCCAACACTTCAAGGCAATTGACGATTTTCGGGCGGTGTGGACAATGGTGATACAACTCCGCATCCGATGACAAGAGATACTTTGCGGATATGCTGTTGCTGTACCGATATCGTTCCCGATCATTTTAGCCGGAGAAACCGACAATGCCCGATCTTCGTTTTGACCAATATTATCGTTATGAACAATTGACCACACTCCTTCATGAATTTGCTGAGACTTATCCCCATTTAGTCCGGATTGACTCTATCGGGAAAAGTTTTGAAGGGCGGGATATTTGGTTGGCAGTGGTTACCCAATTTGAGTCCGGCGATGACCGCGAAAAACCAGCGTTGTGGGTCGATGGCAATATTCATGCTTCGGAAGTTTCACCGTCTAGCGCGTGCCTGTATTTGCTCAATTCCTTAGTGACACGCTATGGACAAGATGAAGGCGTCACCCAATGTCTAAAGACGCGCGTCTTTTACATTTGCCCGCGCGTGAATCCCGATGGGGCTGAATTAGCATTGGCGGATAAACCCCGCGTTATTCGCTCTAGCACCCGTCCTTATCCTTTTGATGAGGAACCGCTGGGCGGACTGGTGACTCAAGATATTGATGGCGATGGACGGATGTTGATGATGCGCGTCCCCGATGCGCAAGGGGAATGGAAAGCGCACCCAACAGAATCGCGCTTGCTCGTGCGCCGTGATCCAGTTGAGCAGGGGGGTACTTATTATCGCGTCTACTTTGAGGGCATGATTGATAACTATGATGGCATGTTGATCGAACCCAAACCGAATAAAGAGGGTCTCGATCTCAATCGTAATTTCCCGTCGCAGTGGCGTCAAGAACACGAACAAACGGGTGCAGGTCCCTATCCAACCTCGGAACCAGAAGTGCGCACGATGGTGCAATTCATCAGTGCCCATCCCAATATCACTGGAGCGACGACGTTTCACACATGGAGCGGGGTGATTTTGCGTCCCTATGGCACCCAGAGTGATGATAACTTCCCAGCCGAAGACTTATGGACGTATCAAAAGATCGGGGTTAAGGCGACCGAACTGACGGGCTATCCCATTGTTTCGGTGTTCCATGATTTCAAATACCATCCCAAAGAGGTGATTACGGGTGTGTTCGATGATTGGATGTATGATCATCTCGGCGTTTTTGCGTGGACGGTCGAGTTGTGGTCGCCACAACGACAAGCGGGGATTACAGACTACAAGTATATCGACTGGTATCGTGAGCATTCCTTAGAGGATGATCTTAAGATGTTGCGTTGGAGTGATGAGCAGCTTGACGGTCAAGGCTATATAGATTGGTACCCGTTTCAGCACCCCCAACTGGGGGCAATCGAATTGGGGGGATGGAATTATCTCTATGCGTGGCGGAATCCTCCCGTGAAGTTTTTAGAGGCTGAAATTGCGCCCTTTGCCGATTGGCTCATCTGGCATTTACAGATTTCGCCACGTTTGGAGATCGCCGATGTCATGGTTGAATCTTTGGGGGAGGCGCACTATAAAGTGATAGCACTTTTGCATAATGTGGGCTGGTTGCCAACTTATGTCTCTAAAAAAGCACTGGAGAAGAAGGTTGTGCGTGGCGTGATTGCGGAGCTTAATCTGGCGGAAGGCATGTCGTTGCGGTCAGGCAAAATGCGCGAGGAATTGAAACAATTGGAAGGGCGCGCTTATACCGCCAGCGCTGCCACGCCCTGGAGCGTGTTTGGCGCAAGCACCAGCGACCGCGCAAAAGCGGAATGGGTCA
>Ga0335394_10010381_pt1 | contig 10488 bp, 10 predicted proteins | sample MAT03_FD_205741 | JGI IMG/M metagenome (GOLD analysis project Ga0335394, IMG submission 205741) | Freshwater microbial communities from Lake Fryxell liftoff mats and glacier meltwater in Antarctica - MAT-03 (spades assembly) (version 2) ...
CGAGTGGTAAAACACACCGACCGCTCGCTGCGTCCGGGTTGCTATCGAGTGGTCCTGACCCCATCGGTGTACTGGGGTAGGCGGCCATTCGTAAGGCTGCGGCGACCTAAACCGAGTGGTAAATGAGAATCGAGTCGTCCTGACCCCACTGGGTCTTTGAGGTGCGCAGGCTCGTCTCGCATCGTATAGAGTCGCCACCATGCGACGCACGCTTGCACCCCTCATCTTCGCTGCGCTTACGCTCGCCGCCTGCGCCTCAGCACCGCCTCTAGGACCAACCGAGGTGGCCCCGACCTTCATCGAAGACGACGCTGAGCGCGCCTTCGCCGAAGCCCGCACGAGCGGCAAGCCCGTCTTCGTCGACACCTGGGCGACCTGGTGCCACTCGTGCCTCGCGCTGAAGGCCGAGGTCCTGACCGACCCCGCGCTCGGCCGCTTCAGCGACGCCTTCGTCTGGCTCTCGCTCGATGTCGAGCGCGAGAGCGCCGCCCCCTTCCTCGAGCGCTTCCCGCAGCCGGCCTATCCGACGTTGTGGGTGATCCGTCCCAACGGCACGCCGCTCCTCCGCTGGGTCGGCACGCTCACGGCACCTCAGCTGGCAGACCTCCTGACCGACGCCTTGGTCGCGCACTCCGGCGCACCGGCCGCCACCGCGACGGCGCTTCTACTCCGAGCCGAGGCCGCCGCCGCCGAGGGCAGAGGCGACGAGGCGATCAGCGGCTACCGCGCCGCCCTCGCTGACGCACCAACCGATTGGCCACGTCGCGCGCGGACCGCGAACGCCCTCTTGTTCGTGCTGATGAAGGACGAGCGCTACGCCGAGGGCCTCGCGCTCGCCTTGACCGAGGTCCCGCGTACCGCCGTCGGCGCGGCCGGGCGGGCCGACCTGGTCATCGGCGGGATCGGCTGCGCGACCGAGCTGCCTGAGACCGACCCAGCCCGCAAGCCCGGCCTCGAGACCCTGTTGCCCACCGCACGTGAGCTTGCAAACGATCGGTCGCTGCTCGGGGACGACCGCAGTGGCGCCTGGATGGCGATTGTCGACGCCTACGGCGCGCTCGGCGACGACGCCGCAAAGAAGGCCACAAGCCTCGCGTGGGTCGAGTTCCTCGAATCCGCCGCCGCCAACGCCAAGACCCCGGAGGCTCGCGCCGTCTTCGACACCCACCGCATGGTGGCCTACCTCGCGGTCGGGCGCGGCGTCGACGCCGTCGCAGCACTCGAGCGCTCCGAGCGTGACTTCCCGAGCGACTACAACCCGCCCGCGCGCAAGGCCAACGTGCTGATGGAGCTCGGCCGCTATGACGAGGCACTCGTCTCGCTGAACCGCGCGCTGGGCCTCGTTTATGGCCCCCGTCGCCTGCGCCTGCGCATGACCGAGGCCAGCATCCACGAGAAGCGCAATGACCGCCCGGCCGCGCGAGCCGCACTCGAGAGCGCGCTACGCGAAGCCAAGGAGTTGCCCGAGGCGCAACGCCCGAACAAGGTCGTAGCCACCCTCGAAAAGCGATTGGCGGGACTGACCGCGGCGCCTTGATGTGAGGGCGCGGGGCCCGAATATCGCCTTCGGCTGCTGTGGCCAGAGACCTTCGGCAGGATGGCGAAGCCTGGACTGAAGGCCCTATTCGCCGCTGTGTCCGACGACGAGGATGGCATCCGACGCATCACTCGTGATGAACAACTGGCCGTCGTGACCGACCCGGATCGCGACCGGCCGATGCGGCCAGCCGTTGTCGGCCTGGCCCGCATTCTCAAAGAATGGCTCGGGGTTGCTGAGGTTGCCGGCGGCGTCGATGGAGACGTGCACGACCTTGTAGCCGGTCGGCTGATCACGGTTCCAGCTGCCGTGCAAGGTGATGAACAGATCGCCCCGGTAGGCTTCGGGGAAGGAGTTGCCGTCGTAGAACTCGAGGTCGAGCGGCGCCGAGTGCGCCTGCATCGCGAGCTCGGGCGGGTCGACATTGGCGGGGTTCTGGCACCACGCGTCGGAGTGCGTCCCATCGTTCATGGTCGCCTCGTGCGCCCATTGCGTGCCGGGCCCCTTGCCGACGTTCGCGGGGAGGATGAACTCGGCCCAGCAGTAGGGATAGCCGTGGAAGGCGCCCGGCGTGTCGAAGCGCGACAGGATCTCGGCCGGGTTGTCCTCATGGATGTCGCCCCCCATGTCGTCGCGGTTGAGGTTGTCGATGCCGTTCTGAACGCCCCAGAGGCGACCCTGCGCGTCGAACGCAAGGCCGACTTCGTTGCGCAGGCCGTCGGCGAATACCTCGCCATCCCTGAACGCGATGCCGCCAGCGGGCACGTCGGCGAGATCGAAGCGGCGGATGAGCGAGCGACGCGAATCCGCGTCGACATTGCTGGCCGAGCCGCAGCTCACGTAGAGCTGGCCCGCGGCGTCGAACACCAGGGTTCGCGTCGAGTGGTTGCCGCCGCTTGGGACGTCGCGCACGACGACGGTGCCCGCGCCGAGATCGGTGCGCGTGCCGGCTGCGTAAGGCCAGCGACTGACCGTGCTCGAGCTCGACGCGTAGAGAAAGCCAGCATGGACCGAAACGCCGTGGTTCAAGCCGCCCGCGCTGGCCAGCTTCGCGCGTTCGCCCTCGCCCGAGAGACCGTCGCCATCGGCGTCCCAAAGGGCCGTGACCTGGCCCTTGCCGCGCTCGAGCACGAGCACGTCACCACTGTCGGTGACGAACAAGCCGCGCGGGGTGTCGAGGCCCGAGGCCCAGGTCGAGGCGCAGAACCCGGCCGCTAGGCTGGCGTTGTTGACCGCGGCGGAGGCCGGTGCGGTGCAGGTGTTCTGGCGGGCGACGACCACGTCGGCCGTATCGATCGCCGTGTCGGGAGGCTGCGTCGCGTCGGGCGCAGCATCGGGCTCGGTCGCGTCCGCGACGTCGGGTGTGCCGTCGACCTCGGTGGTGGTCACATCGCTCGCAGTGTCGGGGGCGACATCGCCAGGCGTAACGTCATCGCTGCCGCAGGCCGCGAGCACGAGAGCAAGTAGGGTCGATAGCTGGGTCTGACGCATGGATCCTCCCTTCGGGCGAAGGGAGTCTCGTCACGGGGCGGGCTCGGTGCAAGCACCCTGGGGCTTGTTTCGCCTCGAGCGTCCAGCTCAGCGGGCCCGCACGCGGCGCCGCAGCGCGACGAGTGCGAGGCCGAGTGCCGCGAGGCAGCCCAACAACGTGTCGTCACCGCCACCCGAGCAACCGGCACCGCCTTCGGCGATGAACAGCGGCATGAGATCAATGGTGACGTTGCTCGACACGCTCGGGGCGAACGGGTCGTCGCCTTCGAAGCGGGCGGTGATCTTGTGGCCAGTGGTGCCGGCCGCGACGTCGAGGCCCGCCTGCGCGGCGGCGTCGACACGTATGGCACCGCGCTCGCTGTCGCCATCGAAGAAGCGCACGAGGCCCTGCGCCGACGCGTCGGTGTTGGCCGCGACGGTCGCGACGAGCGTGACCGTCGTGCCTTCGGTGGCGGTGATCGCGAGTGCGGTGGTGGTCGGGATCAGGTCGACCACGAGCGTGACGGGGATCGCCGAGGCGGCACCCACGGCGCTCGCGACGAGCGTGCCCGGGCCGCTCTGGAAGCCCGCGGTGAGCGCGAAAGCCGCCTGGCCGTTGGCGTCGTTCGTGAAAGTCAAGACATCGCTCGTGAAGCCGCTCGTGCCGAGATCCAAGGTGACGCGCCCGCAGACGTCCTCATGCCTCAGCTTCAAATCTCCGTGTTCTCAGTGTCTCCGTGGTTCATCATCCCGGGTGTGATTCGAGGTGAGGGGGGACTTGACTCAACCCCGCATGCGGTCGGCAGCAGAAGAGAGCCGAAGAACTTGAGGAAGTGGGGCCCGCCGTGATCCACTGCCTCCGCAAACCCTACCTCGCCCCATCGGCTGCCAGGGCCGACCCGCTCCCAGGGCCATCCCCCTCAATTTCGATCACACCCCCCTCACCAACCAGCTTGACGCGCCCGAACCCGCCGCCTAGGTACGTGCCAACGACCCCGGCGAGCCGGTCCTTGACCGCCAGACCACCTTTTATTTTTCCTGTCTCGACTAGAGTAAGCCAACGAAAAGGCCCGACACATGTTGAAGATTCAAGTCCTCGTATGGAGCATCACCTTCGCGCTTGCCGGCTGTGGCAAGGGGAAGGAAGGCGGCGCCGAGAGTGGTGGCGCCAAGAGTGGCGGCGTCGATGTCGGCGGAAGCAGCAAGCTCGTCGCGAGCTGCGATCAGCGGGACCTCGCCTCCGCGCCGATCAAGAACTGCATCGAGTACCTGGGCAGTGCGTGGACCGCCAAGGAGGTCCTGGCACGGTGCGGAATGGAGGGACACAAGTTCCTCGACGGTGCGTGCCCCACCGACGGCGTCGTCTTTTCGTGCCTCCAGGAGGGCGGCAAGCCCATGGAGGCCGTGGTCCGCTACTACGACAAGCCCGAGCGCGCGCAGAAGTCGTGTCAGGACGTGGGCGGCACTCCGAAGTAAGTAGCGCCGCGGACAATGCCTGGGACATGACGATGCAGGGTGAGGTTTACGCCACCGTGGCGTTGAGCGCGGACGGCATGTGTCAGCGCTGGCCCCCTCCGAACGTGCGCTGCACCCCGAGCCAGCCCGACCAGGTCTCGCTCCCGACGAAGCCTCCGGTAATCGCCCAGCAATCGTTCACGTCGACGCTGAAATCGAAACGAACTCCCGGCCAGAGCGAAGAATCGTCGATGCCGAACATGAGCCCTTTATCCCTCAGCAAGAGCGGGCGCGCGTAGCCTCCAAAGCCGAGCCGCAAGGAGAAGTCGTCGCTGCGACCGGCCAGGTGCAACCCGAGCATCTCGCCATCGAGGTAGCCATCGCGGGGTCCGATCGCGAGCTCGCCCCAGATGTGATCGATGCGGCCGAACTTCAACGTGCCGATCGGCGCGGCGATGACTTCGCCGCCCGCGAGCATCAGGCTCGCGCCGAGGTCGACGCCGATGAGCTTCGCGTCGTACGAGAGGTAGCCGCTCGCTGAGCCGAACATGTAGCCTGGGCCGGTGACGTCGTTGCCGTCGATCGTTGCCGCGACGACCTCCGCGCGACCGATGTTGATGCCGCCGCCGCCGCCGACACCCGACTTTCCGTCATGGTCGACCGCGAGCGAGCCACCGACGAGGGCGTGCGACTCGGCCGCCAGCAGCTCGCCTTCGCAGCCGCGCATGATGTCCTCGGACCTGCCGGCGTGCGCGGCGCCGGTGATGACGGTGCGGTCGCCGCTGCGCGGAACGTGCGCACAACGTGGGCCGACGAAGAGGACGAGGACGAGCAGCATCGGAAGGTTCTGGCGTTTCATGCATCGCCTTTTGTGCACGGCGGATGCCACGAATTACGGCCGGGCGCCCGCCTTTCGAACCCCCTCGCAGCGGCCACGCAGGCGCTGCAACGCCCGCGATACACCTGCGCACGAGCGGTGACGTGGAGTCTCGTTCATCCCACCCGGCATATGCCTACTCCTTGGCGCCAATGCCGCCCAGCAGCACCCGCAAGAGCAGCTCGACCAGCGCATCCCCAGCCGGTGCTACTGCCCCAAACGGGCTATTGGCGCCGAGCACGCGCAGGAGCACTTGCGGCGCGGCGCCGAGCACACCGGTCGCTATCACCATCAGCGGCAGCGGCACGTCGCTCGCGAGCACACCCTCGGCGCGCCCCTCGGCGACGACCCGCAGGAGCAACGCTATGTGCCCCTGCTTGAAGCGCACGACGAGGCGCGCGAGCCGCTCGGACGAGACGAGCGCCTCACGCACAATCAACCGGAAGACGTCGCTCTCGACAGCCGTCAGGCGCGCGATACGATCATAGAGCGCATGCACGCGCGCGCGGAAGTTCCTGTCCTGCACGAGCGCCTGCTCGAGGTCGGCCATGACCGCGCCGTAGACCTCTTCCACGACGCCCAGGAACAGGTCGTCCTTGCTCGGGAAGTAGTAATAGATCATGCCGATGCTGGTCCCGGCGTCGCGCGCGATGGCCCGCAAGGAGGCGCCATCGACGCCGTCTAAGAGGAAACGGGCGCGCGCGGCGTGCAGAATCCGCGGCTGGATATCGGTACGCGGTCGGACCATCAGATGAGCTTCTTGCGGAATCGGAGCGAGGCGAGCAGGACGAGCACGCCGAGGATCACCGCCATCTGGAGCGCCTCGCCGGCCACATCGGAGAAGCCCGCGCCGCGTAACGTGATGCCGCGCACGACCCGCAGGAAATGGGTCAGCGGCAGGGCTTGCGAGATCCATTGCGCCGGCTCGGGCATCGCCTCGAACGGGAACATGAACCCGGATAGCAGGATGTTTGGCAGGACGAAGAAGAACGACATCTGCATCGCCTGTTGCTGCGTCTTGGCGAGCGTCGAGAAGAACAGGCCGAGCGCCAGATTGGCCGCGATGAAGACCAGCGCCAGCGCGTAGAGGAGGCCCAACGAGCCGACGATCGGCACGTCGAAGACGTAGTGCCCGAGGAGGAAGATGAGGCTCATCTGGACGTAGCCGATGACGATGAACGGCAGGATCTTGCCTATCATCAGCTCGACGCTCTTCACGGGCGATACGATGAGCTGCTCGAGCGTGCCGCGCTCGCGTTCACGCGCTATCGCCATCGAGGTCAACATCACCATCGTCATGGTCAGGATGACGCCCACCAGGCCCGGCACGACGTAGATCGAGGTGCGCAGGTCGGGGTTGTACCAGATGCTCGTCTCGAGCGTGATCGGCGGCATCGCGGGCAGCCCGGACCTGGCGAGTCGCTGGATCGTGAGCTCGCCCGAGCGGGCGGCGATGAGTGATGCCGCGGTGTTGGTGGCGCTCGCGACGGTCTGCGGATCGGAGCCGTCGAGCACGAGCCGCACCTGGGCGGGGCGGCTTCCAACGAGGTCGCGCTCGTAGCCCGCGGGCACAATCAAGGCGACCTTCGCGAGCGAGCTGCGCAACGCGAGATCGACCTCGTTGAAGTCGCGCGCGGCGCCGATGATGTCATAGAAGCCAGTGGCGCTGAGGCTCAGCGCGAGGTCGCGCGAAGTGGCACTCTGGTCCTGGTCGAATACGATGGTCGGGATGTGACGCACGTCGTTGTTGATCGCGTAGCCGAACAACAACAGTTGCATCACGGGCAGCATCACCATCATGGCGATGGTCGGACGATCGCGGCGGAGCTGGAGCAGCTCCTTTTTGGCGATGACCAGCGGGCGCGTGAAGTTCATGCCGTGCCCCTTGGGTTCGGGGCGCTCTGGGCGTCGTCGCGGACCATGCTGACAAACGCGTCTTCGACGGTCGCGCGCGCAGCCCGGTGGGTGTCGATGGTGATGCCGATGGCGCCGAGCACGGTCACGGCGAGCGCCTCGGGATCGACCCCGCCCTTGGTCGCGACGCGCAACAGATGACCGTAGTGCGCGACCTCGTCGACCTCGGGGCAGTTGCGCAAGGCGGCCGCGGCGCGCACGGCCTCGGGGCCGGTCGGAACCGCGAGCTCGGCGACGCGCAGGTTGCGCCGCTCCACGATCTCGTCGGGCGTGCCGACATCGAGCAGGGTGCCGCGGAAGATGAACGCGAGGCGATGGCAGCGCTCGGCTTCATCCATGTAATGAGTCGTCAGGAGGATGGTCGTGCCGTTCGCAGCGAGGCCGTGGATCTGTTCCCAGAACTCGCGCCGCGAGACGGGATCGACACCCGCGGTCGGCTCGTCGAGGAACAGCAACGGCGGCTCGTGGATGGTCGCTGAGGCGAGCGCCACACGCTGCTTCCAGCCGCCGGAAAGCGTTCCCGCGAGCTGCTTGCGGCGGGCGACAAGGCCTGTGATTTCGAGAACTTCTCCAACGCGTCGCTTGCGCAGCTTGCGCCGCACGCCATAGATGCCGGCGTAGAAGTCGAGGTTCTCCTGGACCGTGAGGTCCTCGTAGAGGCTGAAGCGCTGGGTCATGTAGCCGATGCGCTGCTTGATGCTCTCGGACTCCTTGCGGATGTCGAAGCCGACGACGGTGCCTTCGCCGCTGGTCGGGTCGAGGATGCCGCAGAGCATGCGGATGGTCGTCGATTTGCCGGCGCCGTTGGGGCCGAGCACGCCGAAGATCTCGCCGCGCGTGACCGACAGGCTCACGTCCTTGACGGCGACGAGCTGCCCGAAGGTGCGCGCGAGGTGGCGCGTCTCGATGACGACCTCGCCGCTGGCTGTCATGGCGTCGTCCCGGCGCCGGCCGTCGGCCCGACCGTGTGGTCGCTGGCGAACACGGCGAATGCGGGCAGCCCGGGATGCACGTGGTGATCGGGGTCGGACAGCCTGAGGCGCACGCGCACGACCAGATGCTGGCGCTCGTCGCGGCTGAAGACGAAGCGCGGCGTGAACTCGGTGGTCGCCGCGATGTGCTCGATGGTCGCGGTGGTGGGCGCGATGCCGTCGATGATCACCTGTGCCGGGGCCCCTACGACGAGTGGCGCCAAGGCCGCGGTCGCGACGAAGACATCGACGTAGGGATGGTCGTCATCACCGAGGAGGACGATCGGCCCGCCCGCGCCGACGACCTCACCAGGGTCGGCGATCACCGCGAGGATGGTCCCGTCCACGGGGGCGGTCAGCGTCAACAACGCGGCACGGCGGTCTTCGGCGTCGAGTGCGGCGGTCGCGCCGGCGATGCGGGCCTGAGCCGCGTCGAGCTCGGGCGTGCGCGCGCCGGACTTCACGCTGGCGAGCTGGTGCTGGAGCGCCTCGCGTTGTGCCTTGGCGGCGCTCAGTCGGCCACTGAGCTCATCGAGCGTCGCGGCCGGCGCGGCGTGGTCGGCCACGAGCTGGCGTTCCCGCGCGAGACTCGTAGCGATCGTGCGCTCACTCGCCTGGAGGGAACGCACATGAGCTTGCAGCGCCGCGATGTCTTCGGGCCGGGCGCCGCCTTCGAGGAGTGCCAGCTGCGCCTTCGCGAGATCGAGGTCGGCCGCCCGCGCCGCCCGCGCCGAGGGTAGGAGTGGCGCATCGATCGTCGCGATGCGCTGCCCGCGCTTGACCCGCTCACCGCGGATGACGTCGACCGTGAGCACGCGCCCCGCGAGCTCGAACGCGAGCGTGCGCTGGTCGAGCTCGACGATGCCCTGATGCGGGGAAGGCACCGAAGCGGTCGGCCCGTCGCACGCGACCCCCGCGAGCATTGCGAGTAGCAGAGCGGCGTTGGTGTTTTTTATCATACGACTGACAATGCACGAATCCGCAACGAGATCCAAGCAATCTGTCGCTCCGTCACTGCTCAGGATCCCGAAGGGTGAGTGAGAGGCTGTTGCTTAATCTCTGTACTGTGGTCGTGCCCATGAGACCTCCTCCGCGGCTCCACGCGGTCTGGGGCACGACCTGCCGTTGCTTGGACTCAGTATTTCCAGAGCTCGACGCCGCGCTGGCCGTCGTTGGCCGTGAAGTACATGCTGCCCCCGAGCATGACGCTGGCGCCACCCCAGCCGGGGCCGAGCACGTTTACGTCCTGGATGAGATTCGTGGTTCCCGCGGAGAGGCCGCTGCGCCAGATCTCGGTGCCGTTCACGCCGTCGTTGGCCAAGAGAGTCCGGTGCATGCCCTCGGCCAAGGCAGCCGAAGGCGATCCTATGCTCTTCGTAACTGCCCTCCGTAGGACCGAGCTCTTTCTGCCAACCGCCCGCGCCCGGCTCACGCGCCCGACTCAAACGTCGAGCCGCTCGATCCCAAACCCAGGCGCATCTCGGGCGACCAATACCCCACGCGTCAACCTCAGGCAGCGACCCGCGGTCACGTCGCCGATCACATCGAGGTGCCCATCGAGGTCGACCGCGGTCACGTTCCGGCGTGACAACGCGAACGCGAGCGAACCGGCGATCGCGAGCTCGCACTCGTCCATGCAGCCGACCATCGACTCGATGCCGGCCGCGCGCGCGACCGCGTTGACCTGGAACCCATCCTCGAAGCCGCCGACCTTCATGAGCTTGATGTTGACCATGTCGACGAGGGTCTGCTCGTGATGCAGGTTGGCCTTCTGCCCGAGGCGAAAGCAGTCGCGCGCGCTCATCACGCTCTCGTCGGCCATCACCGACATGCCGGTCGCCAACGCGACATCCCCCAACGTTTGCAGCGCCTCACGCCGCACCGGCTGTTCGTAGATCGTGATGCCGATGTCCGCGGTCATCGCCGCGAAGTGCAGCGCCTCGTCGCGCGTGTAGCCGCAGTTCGCGTCGAAGCGCAGCTCGAGCCCGTCGCCGAAGCGCTGGCGAATCGCATGCATCCGCGCGATGTCGCCGCCGACATCAGCGCCGCCCTTGACCTTGATGATCGCAAAGCCCTCGGCGACGCGCCGATCGATCGCCGCCAGCGTCTCGACCAACGGCAGGATCCCGACCGTCACGCTGGTCGCGAAACTCGACCGATAGCCACCAAGAAGCCGCCATGCCGGCACGCCCGCCGCCTTCGCGACGAGGTCGACCAGGGCCATGTCGATCGCCGCGCGCACCGACGGCGCATGCGGCAACGCG
>Ga0335394_10010382_pt1 | contig 10488 bp, 11 predicted proteins | sample MAT03_FD_205741 | JGI IMG/M metagenome (GOLD analysis project Ga0335394, IMG submission 205741) | Freshwater microbial communities from Lake Fryxell liftoff mats and glacier meltwater in Antarctica - MAT-03 (spades assembly) (version 2) ...
ACACGGCGTGTGAAGCGCTGGCACCACGCATCGAACAACTGACCGGCGGCCGGGTCAACCTGCGCATCCTCAGCAACTTAAGTGATCGGCGCACGGCGTGGGCGCGGTGTGTCATTCCCGCAATTCACCTAGAGACGACAGACGGCGGACGACCGACGACCGATCCTGCCGTCGTCGGTCGTCCGCCGTCTGTCATTTCTTCTATCATCGAAGCCTCCCTCTTCGCCGAGTGGGACCCTTATCGTGCGGCCACCCACAACAAGGGGGTGATGAATGGCGTGGATGCGGTGGTGCTGGCCACTGGCAACGACTGGCGCGCAGTGGAGGCCGGCGCACACGCCTTTGCTGCGCGCGATGGGCACTACACCTCGCTGACCCGTTGGCGGGCCAATGCGGCCGGTGATCTGGCGGGCGAGATCGAATTGCCCATGGCCATCGGCATCGTCGGCGGGGCCACGCGGGTGCATCCGGCTGCGCAGGTGGCGCTGAAGCTGTTGGGCGTGCAGACCGCGCGCGAGCTGGCCGAGATCATCGCGTGTGTGGGGCTGGCCCAGAACTTTGCCGCCATTCGTGCCCTGGCCACGGAAGGCATTCAGCAGGGGCACATGGGCTTGCATGCGCGGCAGATTGCGGTCGCGGCCGGTGCGGTGGGTGATGCGGTGGAGCGCGTGGCTGCTCAACTGGTGCAAGAGAAAAACGTGCGGCTGGAACGCGCCCGCGAATTGATCCAATCAAATTTGAGTGCAAAATAATACGGTCACGGTCATAAGGCGAGTTCAAATTAATTCATGGAAAATGCTATCGTGATTCTCCCGGCGCTGGGTTGGCGCAACACTATTCCATCTCATACCCATGGCAATTAGTCTCGTGGTCTGGGTGATCGGCACCTGGCTGATCGGCATTCTCATCCTCAACGCGGCGCATCGCTCTGGCGCAGGCCGACTGGCCCAACAGGTGCGCACCACCGACGAGGGCCACTTAATCGGCGAAGTAGCCATTTTCTTCTTCCATATTGGCATCCCCTTTGTCGCCATCATCGTGGGCGTGCTTGGCACCGATTTAATGGCGTTGGGCAATGCCCTGCCCAACACGGTGCTGGGCTTTGCCGCGCTGGAATGGGTGCGCGGCGTGGGCATTGCCGTCGGCACCTTATTATTTGTGATGCTGGTGCTGTGGCTGATGTCCCGGGGCCAGTCCGCCGTGCACACCTCAAAGTCCACCTGGGCCACGGCACTGCGCGAGGCCGCCTACAACGAGGTGCACTGGGCGTTTTATCGCAGTGCTGGCGCGTTGTGGTTTGGCGACTTATACGCCGGGGCCGTGTTGGGAAGTGTGCTGATTGGGCTGGAGTGGGTTTTGCATCCCCACTTTCGGGCACAGGTCCAATCGGCCGAGATGCGCCCGAAACTGGTGCTCCAACTGATTTGCCTGATTGTGAGCAGCGGCCTGTATCTGGGTGTGCAAAATCTGTGGCTGATGATGGCCGCCCACATGCTGATCTTGGTCATCGGCTCCCGTTTTTTGAGCGCACGCACGACAGACACAGCGGCAGCCACCCCACTCAACTCCTCTCAACCTTTGACATAGGCACACTTCTCAGCCACCTTGCCATCGCGCACGCGAAACACATCGACGCCGCGCACGTGGCCGGCCATGCCACTGCCATCGACCCAGCGATACACCCAACGCACCGTGCAACGGTCACCGGCCGCGAAGATGTCCTCGGTCTCAAAAACGGCATTGGGCGAGGAGTCGAAAAACCCCTGCCAGAAGGCGCGCACAGCCACATATTTTTCTCCGCTAGTGTCACAAGGCCGCCCACAAACGCCCGGCCGCTTCACGGGTTTTGGCAATCAACATTTCGGGGTCGGCGTTGAGCACTTCGTAGTTGCGCTTGAGCCATTTGCCGGCCACCATGACGCTGTGCACGTCCACGGCATCGCGCCACAAAATCAGTTGATCGAGCAGGTTGTGGGCTGTGATCGGTGTGGGCACATCCAGATCGATGGCGATGAGGTCGGCGCTCTTGCCCACTTCGAGCGTGCCAGTCACGGCTTCCAACCCCATGGCTCGCGCGCCGTGCTGGGTCGCCATCTGCCACACATCGTGGGCGGGCATGGTGCCGGGGTTGAGCAGGCGCGCCTTGTGGACCAGGAATGCGCCGCGCAGGCTGGCGAAGAAATTGGCAACATAGCCATCGGTGCCCAGGCCGACTGTAGCGCCCGCAGCGCGCATCTCCGGCACCGGCGCAAACCCGCCGCCCACTTCGCAGTTGCTCAGCGGCATCGTCGTCACCCGGATGCCGCGCTGGCCCACAATGTCTACCTCATGCGGCGACAACTGCACACACTGCGATGCCATCGTCGTCTCGTCGAGGATGCCCAAGTGCTCGTAGTGTTCGATCGTGCGATGGCCGTATTTTTTGAGGCATTGCTCCGGCTCATACAGGCCTTCGGAGCAATGAAAATGCAACAGCGTATTGTGTTCTTTCGCCAGCGCATGAGCCTTGAGAATAAAAGCGTCATCGCAGGTGAAGGTAGTGTGGTGGCACATGGCACCGTAGAGCAAGGGGGAATGGGGAAGGGGGAAGAGGGAAGGATCAAGCATCCCCTTCCCCATTCCCCCTTCCCCACGAGTTGCCTTAATGAAGTCTATGTTTTCTTGCAACCCCAGCTCACCGTTTGCCTGACTGACGCGTTGCGTGGCCTCGAAGCACAACATGCCGCGCAGCCCCCAGCGCGCCACCACTTCGCCCTGCGCATGCAGGCCGCCGGGCAGGGCGTTGGGCGCTTCCAGACAGTCGAAGAAGGTGGTGACGCCGCTGCGAATCATGTCGTAGCAGGCCACATCCATGGCGGCGCGCAACATAGCGTGGTCCAGCCGGTCCTCGATCTTGCCCCACCAAAATTCGTTGAGGAAGGCCCAGAAGTCGGCCGGCGCGTTGGCAGTGGGAATGCCGTGAGCGAGCACGCCGTAGCAGTGCCGATGAGCGTCGACAAAGCCGGGGGAAATGGCGCAGTTCGTTAGATCTACAAAATTGGCGTCGGGGTGGAATTCCTTGAGCGTGTTATTGGGCGCAATCTGGCTGATGCGCCCGTCTTCGATGAGCACGCCGTGATTCTTTTGCGCGGGTTGGTCGGGGGTGGTGATAAGCCAGGCACCTAGCACGATCTGTTGCATGGAGGAATTGTACGAGCCTAGGGGCAGATTCGTCGACGTCGACCTCGACGTCGACGTCGACGAATCTGTCAACGCGTTCGCATACCCTCACCCACCTACAATCCCCTCATGGATGAATCTTCACACAAACAAGCCCTGCCGCCGGCCACACGCGAAGACCTCATCGCCCGCATGCAAGCCGGCTGCCAGCAGATTCGGCAGGTGGTGTGGCCGCTAAGCGATATGGCACAGGCTGGCCGGAGCACTTCACGCGACTGGGCGGTCAAAGATCATCTGGTGCATCTGGCGCGCTGGGCCGAGGGCATGGTGGCGTTGCTGGGCAAGCGCCGGCGCTTTCCCGCCATGGGGTTGGACGAGGCGTGGGTGTTTGCTGGGGCCGACGAAGATGACATTAATGACGTCATTTACGAGCAGGTGAAGGGTTTTACGCCGTTGGAGGCGCGCGCCGCGTTCGATGCAGCTTTTGCAAGCTTGACCGACACGATTGCAACACTTGACTTTGCAGAACTTCAACGCCCCTACGGCTATTTTCAGCCTCACGAGCCCGGCGAGGACGATGGCGAACCCATTTTGGACAAGGTGATCGGCAACAGTTACGAGCATTGCGCCCAGCACGAGCCGTGGATTCAACAGCGAATCCTGCTGGACAAACTCAGGCTCTACCTGTAGTCACCCAGATATTTAGATTTCACTATGAATTTTGAAAATACTGCCCAAATGGTGGATTCGATGCGCGGACTTTTACTGGAGGTGCGACTATTGAAGCGAGGGGGTTGTTCATCTAAACATCGTAAACACACTGTGAAGAGACATCATCACTCTACCAACGTTACACACTGAACACACTGTTGCACACTGACATCATCGCTGTTTCATCAAGCACATCGAGCCCATCGCATCCCATCGTCATACAACTGAACATTGCATCACAACTTCATCATCATCTTTCATCATTCTTCATCGCTGTTTCATCGAGCACGTCCAGTACATTGTGCACATTGATCTTCATCGCCGCATAACATCGTTCTAAAACTCATCGCAGAAATCCACAACCTCAGGGGCAATTGCCGGGTCATCCGACCCGGCATGCGCTTTTTCCGCAATGTTATATCGGTCGTAAAATAGATGGCATGATCTTTGATGATATTGCTGCAAAGTTGAATCGTCGCACTGCGCTTCCCCTCCTCAACCCCGTGGAGCTGTTCGATACGAATTTGAGCCGAACGATCCGAAACGCCAACCTGCCCGGCCTGGTCACCTGCGGCTTGTTGGTGTGGAACGACGATATTGCCGCAGCTCATCCCATTGCCCAGGAGATGGACAACATCCACGGCAATTATTGGCACGCCATGATTCACCGGCGCGAGGGCGACTATTGGAACGCCAAATACTGGTTCCGTCTGGTCGGCAATCATCCTGTGCAAGTGGAGCTGACCCGCATGGCCGAAGCCAGATCCTTCTTGAAGAAGGGCGTGTTTATGCCCGGCCTGATGGTAGATGCATGCGAGCGCGCCAACGAGCGCGCCAACGAGCGCGCCAACGCACATGCGCACGAGCTGACCCAAACCGTGACCAATGCCAGCCCCGCGCCTGTTGATGATGAGATCGAGGCATTGCAACGCTTGCAACTGGCCGAGATCAAAGCTCTGCTGAACTACTGCCGCCTGTTGCCGGCCAATTAATTCAGGCACCCTCGCCATGTCGTTGATCACCCTCAACCTTCCGGCCACCGCAATCATGGGGGCCGGCGCCCGCCATGAGTTGCCGGCCCAGATCAAACGACTGGGAGCCAGCCACGTCCTCATCGTCACCGACGCCTTCCTCAGGCAAACCGGGTTGCCAGATGCACTGGCTAGTACGATGCGCGAGGTCGGTTGCACCGTCACGATATTTGATCAGGTGCAGCCCGATCCCACCGACCAGAATGTGGCAGCCGGTTTGCAAATATTTCGCACCCACGCCGCTGAGAAGAGCGGGGCCAATGTGATCGTGGCCGTGGGCGGCGGCAGCGCCATCGATTGCGCCAAAGCCATCTCGATTCTGGCGACCAACCCCGAACCTCTGCGCCAGTATATGGGCTATCACAAAGTGCCGCTGGCGGGTGTGCCACTGATCGCGATTCCCACCACGGCTGGTACCGGCAGCGAAGCCACCCGCGTGGCCGTGATCACCGACACCGAGCGGCATGAAAAGATGATGATCCTGGATGCGCGGCTGACTCCGGCCGTGGCGCTGGTGGATTACGAGCTGAGCCTGAGCATGCCCAAGCCGCTAACGGCCCATGTCGGCGTCGACACGCTCACGCATGGCATCGAGGCGTATGTGTCGAAGCAGGCCAACGGCATGACCGACCCGATGGCGCTATCGTGCATCGCGCTGACGGCAGGGGCGCTACTCACCGCCTGGGCCGAGCCGGACAACCACACGGCGCGCGAGGCCATGGCACTGGCGGCCTATCAGGGCGGCGCGGCGTTTACCAATGCCAGCGTGTGCCTGGTGCATGGGATGAGCCGGCCGCTGGGCGCGGTCTACCACGTGCCGCATGGCTTATCCAATGCCGTGCTGCTGCCCGAAGTGACCCGGTTCTCGCTCAGCGGCGCGCCCGCACGCTACGCCACCATCGCCCGGATCATGGGGTTGGCGGGAGGCGAGGGGAGTGACGAGGCCGCGGGTCACAGACTCGTCGATGGATTGGAAGCGCTCAACGAGACACTGCAAATTCCGCCCCTGCGCGAGTGCGTGAAGGTGGGCCGAGCCAAATTCGACAAGAGTCTGGAGAAGATGGCCCACGACGCACTGGCATCGGGTAGCCCGCAGAACAACCCGGTGGTGCCGACGGCGGAGCAAATTATCGAGTTGTATCGCGCGGCCTGGTAGGTGTGTTTCCAACTCACCTTGAGAAACGTATCGTAGGGGCGAAGCATTTGCGTCGAAACCCTTCGCCAACCCTCACATCCCGAACTACAACATCAGGCCTTCCTGCGCGGCCACACCGCGCACATGCGCCGCTGCGAGGTCATACGCCTCGGCGCTTGGCAGATGCTCCAGCATGAGCGGCGTATCGGGATCGAGGCGGGCCAGCTCGGACAGGAACACCGCATAGTCCAGTTTGCCCAGGCCAATGCGCACTTCATCCAGATGGACCAGCGCCTTGTCGGACATGGCCACATCTTTGGCGTGGCACGACCGAATGTAGGGGCCGAGTTTGGCAAAGCAGTCGCGGATGAGCGCGCCGTTGTGGAAGAAGCGCTCGGGGCTGTTTACCATATTCACCGGATCGAGGTGCACGGCACACCCCTTGCGGTCGATGGCCTTGATCAGGCGCAAATAATTGTCGGGCGAATCGGGATAGAGCCACTGCATGGCTTCGAGGGTGTAGGCCGTGCGCGTCGGCTGCACCGCATCGATGATGTCCTGCACGCTGGCCACGATCATGTCGAAGGTCTCGTCGGTGAGATCGAGCGGGTGCGGGCCGTGCCAGATAGTGCCGCGTGAGCCGGCCAGGTTGACACAACAACGCGCGCCGATTTTCTCGGCCAGCAACAGGCTTTTTTTGCAGATCTCGACCGCGGCCTCACGTTGAGCCGGATCGCTGCTCAGCGGGTTATTCCACACACCCACCTCGGCAATCACAATGTCGGCCTCTTGCGCAGCCTGGGCATACGCGCGAATGACCTCGTCGTCGGCATCGGGTTTCACCGGGCAATAGGCCGCTCGATACCCGTAGGATTGAAGGACAGCAACCCACTCGCTGGGGGTGGCATAGGGTTTGAAAAGGGGTGCTCCAAGTCTCATAGAAGTGGTTGGTTTTTAGTGGTTAGTTGGAATACCTTGCGGCGACGATTTCGGCCATGATGGCCAGGGCGATTTCTTCAGGTGTTTGCGCATGGATGGGCAGGCCGATGGGGGCGTGGATGCGGGCGAGTTGAGCATCGGCAAAGCCCGCCGCTTTGAGTCGCGCCAGACGCTGCACATGCGTTTTTTTGCTGCCGAGCGCGCCGATGTAAAAGGCATCGCTGTGCAGGGCGGGTATGAGCGCCTTGTCGTCAATTTTTGGATCGTGGGTCAGCACGGCCACAGCCGTATTGCGCGACAACAGTTCCTCGGTCAGCACATCCTGCGGCCACTGCACCAAAAGCTGGTCGATGTGAGCAAAGCGTGTCTCGTTGGCAAAAGCACTACGGGGATCGATGACGATGGTGTGATAGCCGATGACGTTGGCGATGCGAGTGAGCGCAATGGCGATGTGACCCCCACCAATGCAAATCAGCTGGGGCAACGGCAAAAGGGCTTCAATGAAGATTTCAAGCTCGGCCTGGCCGTTGACTGGCTGGAAGATATGACGCGCGCTGTGGCCGGCGCGCAGCACCTGTTTCATGTGTGGCAATAAAAAGGTGACTAGGCCGCCCAGTTGGCCATCAAGATCATCTCCAAAGGCAGCACCGGACTCGGCCAGCATCAGCTTTTTGCCAAGCAGTGGCGCATCTCCACGGATGAGGGTGGCGACCACAGCCGCGCGCCCCTGAGCCGACACATGCTGCCAAAAGTGAAGCAGCGCCGGCGAGAGTGCTTCCACGAAGATATCGATGGTGCCGCCGCAGGCCAGTCCTACTTTCCAGGCCGTTTCGTCGGCCACACCAAAGTGCAACAACTGCGGGATGCCGCTGGCGAGCACCTCCAGGCCGGCTTCCACGATGTCACTCTCAACACAGCCGCCGCTCACGCTGCCGCTGATCAATGGCCTCTCATCGTCCACGAACGACACGGCCATTTTGCTACCAATGCCGCGCGGCGCACTGCCCCACGTTTGCACCACCGTCGCCACAGCAACTGGCTGGCCGGCATCCACCCACTTTTCCACATCGCCCAGAATTTCGCGCATGAGTTCACTGTATCGAAGTTTTATAAGATGTTCCGGAGGATGATCTTGCTGTTAGCGCACCTGAGCGTAATGAGCCGTATCACGCGGCACGTTTTGGTTGTCTACCGCATCGTTGTGAAAAATGCCCTCCAGGGTAAATTCACATCGCTCCGCCAAAGCACGGCTTCGCGCATTGCGGGTGTCGGCGCGAATGACAATCCGGCGCGCCTTCAGCACATCGAACCCAAAAGCAGTGATGGCGCGAGTTGATTCGGTGACATAGCCATGACCGACATAGCCCGTGCGGCACCAATACCCAATTTCGAAACTGGGCACGTCCCAATCCCGCGGGTGCAGGCCGGTGGCAATCACCAGCGTGTGAGTGCCTTTGAGGAATGCCAGCAACATCAGATCGATACGCTGCAGATATTCAGCATGCTTTGTGCGCACAAACATCTCGTTCGTGTCGACCGTCGGCAACGCGCCTTTGGCAAACGGCATCCATTCTTGCAGCTCAGGCCACGACTCGCGAATGGCGGTATTGAGTTCGAGGCCATCGCCGGGCCGTGGGCAGCGAATCGTGAGGCGTTCGGTGTCGAATTGCTCTGGCAAGTCTAATAAGATCGGGTTCATAGGGATTCAAGGCAGATTCGGATTTTAGACAGAATGAACAAAATCAAACAGAATAAAGATGCATCCCCATTTTGTTAAATTCTGTTCATTTTGTCTAAAATCTGAATGCCGCATTCAGGCAGTTTTACGCGTAGCCAATAGCACACCGGCCAATACAACCATGCCGCCAACAATCTGTTGCACCGTCGGCACCACACCAAACAACGCAAACGACCAGGCCGTGGCGATGACCGGGCTCAGGGTCAGGATGAGCGTGTGCGCGCTGAGATGCAGCCGACGCAGGGCCATATAAAACAGCACGCGGCTCAGCACAATATCGACGCCGGCCACCAGAATCAGCAGAGGCCATGCCGCGGCACTCGGCCACACCACGGCATTTTGCACGGCTGAGAAGCTGAATAATGCGAGTGTCGTAAAGAGCAGACGGAAGAAAAAGAAATTGACGAAATCCACATCGCCGTTGCGTTTGACCAGGGCCGTGTGGAACGTGTATAGCGTCGTTGCAATCACGATCATCAGCGAGCCGATGCGAAAGAAATCGCTGGGTTGCAGGGCGATGATGACGGCACCGACCATGGCCAGCACCGCTCCCACGACCTTGATTCGCGTAAATTGTTCTTTGAGCCAGATCACGCTGAGCATGATGCTGATGGGAATGGACAACTGGCTGATGAGCGCGGCGGTGCCAGGGTCCACGTAATCGACCGCGACATAGGTCAGGTTGGTGCTACCGCCGATCAAGAGCCCAATCAGCACGAAGAAGCCGAGGTGCTTGCGCAGCACCCCGAAGTTGAGCTGGTGGGTGGCAATGGCATAGCCGCCGATGACAAGCGTGGCCATGCCCATGACATAGAACCCCGAGATGCGCGGGCTGATGAGTGGCGAGAGCAGGCGCGCGAAAACAAAATGAAAGCTATCGAGAAACAGCAAAATCAGCACGATCGGCGTGTTGCGGTCGACCATGCGGCGATCCTGTGGAGCATCGAGTGTGGCTTGAGGTTGCATGAAGATTTCTAGACAGAATGACATAATAGACACTTACAGAAATAGATTGATCCGTCCATTCTGTCATTCTGTCCAAATCTTTTCTTTAAGTGGAGATGTCGAACTGATCGAGCACAAACGCGTAATCGAACGCGACCTCTTCGAGAAAATCGAAGCGGCCGGATGAGCCAAAGTGGCCGGCATTCATGTGGGTTTGCAGCAGCAACGGATGAGTGTCGGTCTTCATCTCGCGCAGTTTGGCGGCAAATTTGGCCGGCTCCCAATATTGCACGCGCGGGTCGTTCAGGCCGGCCTTGAGCAACAGCGCAGGATATTGGGTCGCCTTAATGTTGTCATAGGGCGAATACGACTTCATATAGTCGAAATAGGTTTTATCGTCGGGGTTGCCCCACTGCTCCCATTCCTGAGCCGTCAGCGGAATGCTGGCATCGCTCATGGTGCTGATCACATCGACAAACGGCACATCGGCAATCACCGCACAAAACAGGTCGGGCCGCATGGTCATCACCGCTCCCATGAGCAAACCGCCGGCACTCTTGCCCTGAATCACAAGCTGATCCTTGCTGGTATAGCCCTGCGCAATGAAGTATTCGGCACAGGCGATGAAATCAGCAAACGTGTTTTTCTTGTTCATCAGCTTGCCATTGTCATACCAGGCGCGGCCCATCTCGCTGCCACCGCGAATGTGGGCGATGGCGAACGTCACGCCACGGTCGAGCAGGCTGAGCCGGCTGGTGTTGAACGAGGGATCGATGCTGGAGCCGTATGAGCCGTAGCCATAGAGCAGCAGCGGCCCCGGCTGCACGACA
>Ga0335394_10010384_pt1 | contig 10488 bp, 6 predicted proteins | sample MAT03_FD_205741 | JGI IMG/M metagenome (GOLD analysis project Ga0335394, IMG submission 205741) | Freshwater microbial communities from Lake Fryxell liftoff mats and glacier meltwater in Antarctica - MAT-03 (spades assembly) (version 2) ...
ATCCATGTGCCCGCAATCGCATTCGCGGCGGGGCTACCGCGCCCAAGCATCGAGTTGTGGACGGAAGTCAATCAACTTGTGACTCGGTTTGTCGATGTCTTACCCAATGGACCCATGTACCACCCCACCGTTCGTCTTTTCTTGGCCGGCGGTGTACCAGAGATCATGTGGCATCTGCGTGAACTCGGTATTGCACGCTGCGACGCTAAGACAGTTTCAGGACTGACCTGGCATGAGATCCTAGACGGCTGGGAGAAATCCGAACGCCGCAGCGCGCTCCGCGAATTGCTCCGTGAACGTGATGGCGTCGATCCTGATGATGTGATTATCCCGCCAAGCAAAGCCAAACAAATGGGACTTACCAGCACGGTCTGTTTCCCCCAAGGCAACATCTGCCCGGATGGTTCGGTCATCAAATCGACCGCTATCGACCCAACCGTCATTGATGCCGACGGTATCTATCGCAAGACCGGCCCAGCTCGAGTTTTCACTACCGAGAAGGAAGCTGTCGCGGCCGCCAAGGGACAGCACCCTCGTCCACTCAAGGCTGGAGACGTCGTAGTCTTAATCGGACGAGGGCCAATGGGTACTGGAATGGAAGAAACCTATCAACTAACCAGCGCTCTAAAATTTCTCGAATATGGCAAGCATGTTGCCGTTGTCACCGATGCGCGATTCTCTGGAGTGAGTACAGGCGCTTGTATAGGGCACGTCGGCCCCGAAGCGTTGGCTGGAGGCCCAATTGGAAAAGTTCGCGATGACGACTTGATCCAAATCGAAATCAATCGGACGACATTGCAGGCCTCTGTCAATTTCGTCGGCTGCGACGGAAAGGAGTTTTCACCCGAAATCGGAGCGGCACTTTTGGCTGCACGGGCATCGCATCCAGATTTGCGCGAAGACGAACGCATGCCGACGGATTCCAGGTTATGGGCTGCTCTTCAAAAAGTAAGCGGTGGAACCTGGGGAGGTTGCGTTTATGACGTGGAACGCATTATCCAAGTGCTGGACGCGGGTGAGAAGGCCCTTTCGCAACCATGATTCTGCTTATCGATAACTACGATAGCTTTGTTTATAATCTGGATCGCTACCTGCAACGACTGGGGCAGAAGACGTTGGTTATCCGAAGCGACGCAGTTACGGTCGAGGCGATCAACCGGTTGTCGCTAGATGCCATCGTGATCTCGCCCGGCCCGAAGTCACCGGACGAAGCCGGTTGTTCCATGGAAGTCGTACGCCGCTTGTCGGACCAAACGCCAATCCTGGGTGTATGCCTTGGGCATCAAGCGATTGGGCAAGCGTTCGGAGGACGCATTGTGCGTGCTCAAGCACCCATGCATGGCAAAAGCAGCGTCATCCGTCATGACGACACACCGCTGTTTCAAGGGATCTCGAACCGATTTCAAGTGGGTCGGTATCATTCGCTCGTGATTGAATCCTCAAGCCTGCCAAGCACCCTCATTGCAACCGCTTGGGCTGATGACGGAACCATCATGGCCGTCCAGCATGTCGAGTATCCGGTTTTCGGAGTGCAGTTTCATCCTGAGTCGATCTTGACGTCCGATGGTTACCGGGTTTTAGCAAATTTCTTGAGTTTGGCGGGCCTTGAGTGCAAAGAGATACCAGCCGACGACGTTCTACACTAACAGTGCTTTCTGCACTGTTCCATGAACATCCGTTAGCCGAAAGTCTCGACCCTGGAATCGATAGGTCAACCGCGTATGATCGAAGCCCAGCAAATGCAGCAACGTGGCGTTTAAGTCGTGAACGTGAACCGCATCCTTTACCACGTTGAATCCGAAGTCGTCCGTTAGGCCATGAACATGTCCTCGCTTGAAACCTCCACCTGCAAACCACATGCTGAAGCAACGATTGTGATGATCGCGACCATCGTTGCCCCCTTGAACCATCGGCGTCCGACCAAACTCGCCTCCCCATATCACCAAAGTATCGTCGAGCAACCCGCGCTCTTTCAAGTCTTGAACTAGCGCCGCGCTCGGACGGTCCGTATCCGCAGCGTTCGTCTTCACACCCGCGGTCAAGCCACCATGCTGATCCCAAACCTCATGAAACAATTGAACAAAGCGAACACCTCGCTCCGCCAGCCTTCGCGCTAGCAAACAGTTCCTGGCATAACTCGATTCATTCGGATCCTTGATGCCATAACGCTCCAAGGTCTCCTTAGATTCCTTGCTCAAGTCCATCAGTTCGGGAGCGCTCGTCTGCAATCGATAAGCCATTTCATAACTATGTATTCGCGCCGCAATGTCAGGATCGCCCACCGCTTCGCTCGCCAGTGAATTCAAACGATTGATGGCGTCGAGCGACGATCTCTGCGCGGACGAGTCAATTCCTTTCGGGTTGGAAAGGTACAACACCGCATCCCCGCCACTTCGTAAAGGCGTACCACCATACAGCGTCGGCAGGAAGCCCGATCCGTAATTGCTTGCGCCACCGCTGGTCCCCTTTGCACTCGTCAACACCACGAAGCCCGGTAGATCTTGGCATTCGCTTCCAAGTCCATACAACGACCATGACCCAAAACTCGGTCTACCAAACAATTGCGATCCTGTGTTCATCATGATCTGGGCTGGAGCATGATTGACCGCATCGGTCTGCATCGAACGAACAAGGCAAATGTCGTCCGCAATCTTAGCCGTGTAGGGCAACACCTCGCTCAACTCCATCCCACATTGACCATGCTTCTCGAATTTGAACTTAGGACCGAGCAATGCCGAATTTGGGTCGATAAACGCCGCGCGATAGCCCGCCAACAACTCCTTCGGTGGCAACTTGCCATCGCTTTTCGTAAGCTCTGGCTTGTTATCAAACAATTCTAAGTGGCTTGGTGCGCCCGCTTGAAACATGTAAATCACACGCTTGGCTCGCGCCGGAAAGTGCGGCTGCTTTGCGGCCAAAGGATTCGCATCCTCGCGAGGTCTGCCAGCGGCCTGCTGGGCCAACAACGATGTCGCAGCGATCCCAGCTAATCCAACACCACACTCACCAAAAAACCATCGGCGTTTGGTGAGCTCTATCTCTCTTGAAAATTCTGCGCTCGATACGTTTGGATTCATGGGAGTTAGTTCTTGGAAAGGGTCTCATCACAATTAAGCAAAACACGTGCAGCAATGGTCCACGCGGCTGCATCCTGCGGAGTGACTCCATCGGGTAGCGGCGGCAATTTCGCAGCGTCACCCGTTGCGACCTCGCGAGGATTGAGCCAGCCCTCCGCCAATCTCTTGCGATGTTCACGCAGTAGATCTGCAATCGCAAGTTGTTCTTTCGCCGTGGGCTTTCGACTCATGCACAAAACGAAGGCGTACTCCGTTCTGGAACTGTCGTCGCTACCACCCTCACGCAGCACACGCAGGGCCATCGCTTGTGCCGCCTCAACGAAGATCGTTTCGTTCAGCCCGGTCAGTGCAGCAAGTGGCGTATTGGATCGAACGCGTCGGGCGCACGCGAAGTCGCCATTGGGTGAATCGAAACTCGCCAACACGGGATCCGGCATCGAACGCTTGCGAAAAACATAAACCGCTCGCCGATAACGATCCTCACCGGTCGCAACTGTCCAGTATCCAGGCACGACGTAATTGTAGTTTAATACATTCTGCGGAACCGGAGGAATCACACTCGGACCACCTCGTTTGTTGGACAACAACCCCGACGCCGCCAGTGCGATATCGCGAACTACTTCGGCTTCTACGCGAAACCGTGGGCCACGACCGAGCAGCCGATTCTTGGGATCGGACTCCATGAGCTCTTTTCTGAATACAGAACTCTGCTGATAAGTCTCACTGAGCAATATCGTTTTGATCAGATGCTTTTGACTCCAGCCGTGCTCCATCAATTCTACGGCCAAATAGTCCAACAAATCGGCATGTTCAGGAATGGTCGTTCTCGTCCCAAAGTCCTCGGATGTTTCCACCAACCCATCTCCAAAGATCGCTTGCCAAATCCGATTGACCGCGACGCGAGCTGCGAGCGGAGAACGACTATCTACCAGCCAACGGGCAAATGCCAAACGTACCGGCTCATTCTGTATGGCCGGCATTGAATTGAGCACTTTGGGGACATGCGGAAGAACATCGTGTTTCGGTCGATCCCACTCGCCTCGATCAAGCAATCGAGTGGGTCTAGCTGCTTTGGGTTCTCGTTCCGCTAAATGCAAAACAGTCGTTTGATGATCTGGCCATTGCTCGTACTTTGCATCGATCTGGGCGTTGAGCGATTGGTATTCCGCTTTCGATTTCCTCCAGCCAGCGAAAATCGCATTTCGATCTGCATCGGTTCGATCTGCCTCGTTCATTGCCATCGCAAGCACTCCGCCGTGATCACAATTGGGAGCAACTGGCTGAGCCGATTTCGTCAAACTCATGCGGCAACAGCCAACGTTATCTGCCATGTGCAGCTCGACCCTAAATCGAGTCCCTTCAGGAAACTCAAGCGGCTGTTCAAAAACAGCCACGGCTACCGAGGGTTGATTTCGTCGGCCCTTGCCTCGGTCGGATTTCCAAAATGTACTGACCTGGTCGTCGAACAAATAGGCAACCGGTCCATAGCTGACTTTACCATCGCTGTTTTTAGAATCTTCAGACGAGAAGTCTGCACTGGTGTTCGCAATTTTGAGTTTCACCCATTCTTTGCTATCCGGCTTTTGGACTTTGAGGTCAATCGTATGGATTTGCCAAGAGCCATTGCCGCTTCGACCGGGACCGCGGAAAGGCAAATCGCCATGATTCAAAACTTCCAATCGGAAGCCAGTAACTCCCATGAGGTCCGGCGAGCCAATCATATACACTTCGGAACTCGAATGGCCTGTCATGAGGATGGAACCATCGGTCTGAGTTGCAGGATGATTCAAACCACTAACACTATTCAAATCATCGAAGACGATCGCTTTCCAATCCGATTGGCTGCTGAGAACAGAGTTTTGAAATGCGTTCAGCTCGGACTCCCAATTTGGATTCTCTTGCGTGATCTGGCTCTCCACGCTTGCAATCGATTCGCGAACGGATTGTAGATTCGTTTGTTGTTCCGACGTGTAGACGGGCGACTGAGCTTCGTAGCAATTGTTCAGGAACGCGAACATGCCATAGTACTCGTCGTGCGAAATAGGATCGAATTTATGAGAGTGGCATTGGGCGCATTGCGTGGTTAGGCCTAATACAGCTTTGCCAATGCAATCGATTCGATCAAACATCTCCGCCATTCGAAACTGCTCTGGTACGATCGCTCCTTCCTCGTTGATCATGCTGTTGCGCAAGAATCCAGTGGCAACGATTTGGTCCTGTTTCGCATTGGGTATTAGATCGCCAGCGACCTGTTCAAGGACAAACTGATCGTACGGAATATCGCGATTCATCGCATCGATTACCCAGTCACGCCACGCCCATTGATCTCGTCGCATATCTTTTTCGTAACCGTTTGTGTCGGCGTAGCGGGCTACATCCATCCAATGCCTTGCCCATTTCTCTCCGAAGCGTTCACTTGCTAGCAACTCGTCGATTCGAGTTTCGATCGGTACAGATTCAAACGCGACGGTTTCCGCTGGCGAAGGTGGAATTCCGATTGCATCCAGATGCATTCGGCGAGCGAGTGCATGTGATGGAGCACGATCGGCAGGGGAGTAGCCAGCCTTCAGCAGGCGGTGCTTGATGAATGCGTCGATGGGGTTCTTTGTCTCGATCGGAAGCGGTTTTTTTACTGGAGGTGTAAATGCCCAATGCAATTCGTACCGAGCCCCCTCATCGATCCATTGCCGAAGCAGTTTGATTTGATGCTCGCTGATGGGTTTGTTTGCGGCAGGTGGCGGCATTACCGAGTCCGGTTCGACGGACAAGATGCGTTGGATCATTTGACTTTTAGCGGAATCGCCAGACAGAATTGCGGGCAGTCCCGATTCGCCTCCTTTGAATGCAGAGGCTTCCACATCGAGCCGCAATCCGCTTTGTCGTGCAGACTCATCGGCGCCGTGACAGAGATTGCAATGTTCGGAAAGGATGGGCTGAATCTGTCGGCGAAAATCGATCGGCGACTCGGCACTTAGGAGCATACTCCCGTGTAGGAACACGACGACCCAAACAGTGTATGTCATCATGGTTAATGGGAACTGCGTCTTGAGTGGCATTCGCGATAACTCGGATCTAAGGACCGTAGTCGGGTGGGGCGGGACTCGCTGGTAGCCCCGTTTTTACGGTAGAGGGTTGATGGTACAGCCTGTATAGTCTAGCTGGTGCGATGTAGTTTAGCAGGTCGAAAAACTCGATGTCGAATCACTTTCAGCGTACCGCTCGCACTTGAACCCTTTTTTCGTGATGACGGAGGATATGTAAGTTGGAATTGCTAAATAAGCCGCTTCGAATTGTGGTCGTTGGTGGAGTTGCCGGAGGGGCTTCTGCTGCGACTCGAGCTCGACGCGTCAACGCAACGGCGGAAATCACGATGCTCGAACGCAACTCCGTAGTGTCATTCGCCAACTGCGGATTGCCCTATCATGTCGGCGGAGAAATCGAAAAGCGTCAAAGTCTGATTGTAGCAAAGCGGGAGTTGTTTTGGAATCGTTTTCGTATTGCAGTCAAGACGGACTGCGAAGCGACGGCGATCGATCGCGAAACGAAAACCTTGACGATAGTTGACCGTGTTTCTGGTGAACAGCTCGCCATGCCATACGACCGATTGATTTTGGCGACTGGAGCGGAGCCAAACGTTCCGGACTACTGCGTTCCCATGCCGAGCAACGCGTTCCATCTCTGGACATTGGCAGACATGGACGGAATTATATCGAGGCTTCATTCGAGCACCATTCGCAACGCTGTCGTGGTCGGAGCTGGATTCGTTGGACTTGAAGTTGTCGAGCAACTGCATCGACTTGGTATTCACGTTACTCTTGTCGAACGAAACCCGCAGGTACTCACAAGACTGGATCATGTCTTTGCCAAAATGGTGGAGAATCATCTTGAGTCGAAGTCGGTAGCACTGCAACTTGGCAATCCCATCGAGTCGTTGCAGGTCGAGAACGGACGAGCAGTCTCGGCCACCCTCAAGGATGGAACCTATTTGACCGTCGACTTATTGATTATCGGTGCGGGCGTGCGGCCACGCACCTTTCTTGCCTCGCAGTGCGGCTTGACATTACTCAACGATGGCGGCCTCGTAGTCAACCAATTCATGCAAACATCCGACCCATCCATTTATGCTGTTGGGGATATCGTCGCGTACACGAATGGTATCGCAGGCAAGCCGGGTCTCAATCCTTTGGCCGGCCCTGCGAATCGATCAGGTCGTATCGCAGGTACGCACGCCGCAACCGGCGCAAGTCAACCGATGGGCACCGTGCTCGGAACGTCGATTGTCCGCGTCTTTGACTTGACCGCGGCATGCACTGGGCTGAATGAAACGAACTTAATTTCGAACGGATTCGAATTCAGAACTGCCATTATACAAGCAACACATCACGCATCCTATTTCCCGGGCGCTCAATCGATGCAGCTGAAGATTCTTTACTCACCGTTGGACGGTAAGCTGCTGGGAGCTCAAGCGGTCGGTGGCGAAGGCGTCGACAAAAGAATCGACGTGTTGGCGACGGCCATGAGTTTTGGTGCAACCGTGTTCCAATTGGCTCAGCTCGATCTAGCTTATGCTCCCCCGTTTGGTAGTGCAAAGGACCCTATTCATATGGCTGCGTTTACAGCGTGCAACGATTTGGAGGGCACTCCGAAACTCGCATTGCCTGACGTCGACTTGCAGAATGTTCAAGTCGTCGATGTACGAACGGCTGATGAACGAGAAAGTTTACCACTCGCCAATGCCATCGCGATCGAAGTGGACGATTTCCCAGACCATCTAAATACACTGGATCCTGCGAGAACAACCGTGGTTGTATGTCATTCAGGTAAAAGGGCTCATGTGGCTGCGTCATGGCTTCGAAGCATAGGATTCCAGAGCGTGTTTAACCTGACCGGCGGCATGGCGATCCGCAGTTTGGTAAAGCCGATGAATTGCAAATGACAGGTTGTCGTGGTTCGGCTAGACTTATTGCGGGCTTTTAGCCGGTCAATTCCCCGCGAACAAATTATTGCTCCCAGATCTACAGTAGGAACAAACTCCCGATATGGTCGAATTAGTAGACGGTCCCATTCCAATCGAAAAGCTATTGCTCGATTCCGCGGATGAGGAATGCGGAGCAACCGTATTGTTTATGGGCTCGACCCGGCGTTGGACAGGCAGCTCTGAAACCGGTCGAACTGAGACGGCTTACCTCGAATATGAGGGGTATCGGGAAATGGCAGTAGCCAAGATGCTGGAACTCGAAACGCTCGCTCGCGACCGATGGCCTATTCGAAAGGTTTCCCTTGTCCACAGACTTGGCAGAGTTGAAATCAAGGAGCCAAGTGTTGCGGTAATCGTCAGCACACCGCATCGCACCGAGGCATTTGAGGCTGGGAAGTGGCTGATCGACGAATTGAAGAAGCAAGTCCCGATTTGGAAAAAAGAGTGGTTTGCTGCCCAGTCTCCGAAGTGGATTCACCCAACTACCAAGTCATGACAACCTCCAAACATCACGAAACGACGACGGGACGTTCCGACAGCTTGCCGCCACTTTACGATGCCTTTGATCGCGTACACGAGTCTCTGCGAATCAGCGTCACTGACGCTTGCAACATTCGATGCCGCTACTGCATGCCGGAGACAGTGCTCGGTTTTTTGCCACAACATCGACTGCTCTCCTACGATTCGATCGTTCGCATCGTCTCGATCTTAGAGCGCGCGGGAATAAGTAAGGTGAGATTGACTGGTGGCGAACCCCTGATGCGTCCGAATCTGGAACAACTGGTCGAGATGCTCTCAGGCATAGCAGGTTTGCGTCAGATTGCCATGACCACCAATGCGATGCTATTGGCGGACAAAGTTGATTCGCTTCAAAACGCCGGCTTGACGCACGTCAATATTTCATTGGATACGCTTCGCGAAAAAGCATTCAAGGAGATATCTCGTCGCGATGGCTTAGACAAAGTACTGGAAGGAATTGACGCTGCGATCGAGAGCAAACTACACGTTCGTTTGAACGCATTGATACTTCGCGAAATTAATCTTCAAGACTGCATACCATTGGTCGAGTACGCGCGTAGTCGGGGCCTGTTTATTCGATTCATTGAATTCATGCCACTGGACGCAGATCGGCAATGGAGCAAGGACCAAGTGGTCAATGGCAGTGAGCTGAGAACGCATCTGGAATCACACTTTGGTCCGCTCGCACCGATCTCAAGAACGGATCCTTCACAGCCTGCTAGCGATTTTGGTTTCTCTGATGGAAAAGGTGGTGTTGGCTTTATCGATCCTGTTTCGAAGCCGTTTTGTCAATCCTGCAATCGCATTCGACTGACTGCGGACGGCAAGTTACGAAACTGCTTGTTCGGACGAGAAGAATGGGACTTGAAGTCCGCATGCGAGTCGAATTCCAGCGACGAAGCAATTTACGAAATCATTGCTGACTGCATACGAAATAAGTACGCGTCGCACGGGATTTCGTCGAGCGATTTCAAACAGCCTGAACGAGCTATGTACCAAATTGGTGGTTAGATAGGGGTAGGGAAGCCGGGTAGACAGACTCCCCTCCCCTGCAAACCGTACAGGCGGTTCTCCCGCATACGGCTTTCCAGTTAGTCTCCCCGACAGGCTTGGCCAAACGAGTCCGCATTGATTTTCGGCTGAAAATCTTCACTACGGACTGGAATTTCTCCTAAGGTTGCTCTTCACCTTTGCTCGCGCAACCGCAGTTACCACTGTCGGATACAGGGCGATAACGTTACCCTGACGAGGACTTTCACCCAGCAAATCAATCGCCTTCAAAGGCGCACTTGCACGACGCTCCGCGTCGTGATTTTATAGTACCAATCACACTCCGTGTGATTTCCGCAGTTTAAAAACCTTTGGTTTTTGAGGCAACATCACACGGAGTGTGATGGGTACTTTCTTCGGATTCAAAAAATCACGACCTATCCGCGTCGTGAATTCTGCGACGCGGAGCGTCGCTCAACTAAGAACTCAATCGCCAAAAAAGGCGTTTCGCGTTCGCAGTTGTTATCTCAACCAGTTCTTTCATGGAAATCCCAACAGACTCCGCTAAGCATTTTGCTGTGTGGACAACAAATGCAGGTTCATTGGGACGCCGTGAACGATTTGGCTCAGGGGTCAAGTAGGGGCAATCGGTCTCCACCAAAATCCGGCCCAGTGGAATCGTTTTGGCTGTCTTGCGAAGCTCCTCGGATTTTTTATAAGTCAACATGCCTGCGAAGCTGATGAACAATCCATACTCTAGACACTCTCTCGCCGTTTCCGTACTCCCGGCAAACGAGTGCATCACGCCGCGAAGATCGCCAATAGACGCTTGTTTACGCAACGCCGCGAGCATCTCGGTTTCACAGTCTCGCATGTGAATGATAAGCGGCAGTTGGGTCTCTCGACTTAACTGCCAATGCCGTT
>Ga0335394_10010387_pt1 | contig 10486 bp, 9 predicted proteins | sample MAT03_FD_205741 | JGI IMG/M metagenome (GOLD analysis project Ga0335394, IMG submission 205741) | Freshwater microbial communities from Lake Fryxell liftoff mats and glacier meltwater in Antarctica - MAT-03 (spades assembly) (version 2) ...
AAGTAGCAATAGGGTAGTCGGGCTGATAGTCGCCATAATCGCTGAATTCTTTCCAACGGATGCCCTGCTCTTTGAAATTCACCTTGCTCATGCGGCACCTCCGTTTTCCATTGGTTTTACCGTCAGGGTTGAGCGAACATCATTAAGCACCTTTATCTTCTTACAAGCTTCCTCAGTCTTTTCATGCAGCATGTTCAACTCATCTTCCGTCAATGCAATTTCGCAACTCTGTCGATTACCATCCTGACTGAGATAGACCAGTCGTAAATTCGCGACAAGCACAAATGCATCGACATTTTCCTTCTTACGATCGAACACAGGACGCAGATCACACACAAATTTTACGGATTGGATTTCGTTTCCAACATCTCGCAAAAGCTGATCCGCCTTTTGCATCAACCACACGGCATGATTGTCCACAACCAGAATGGCAAGATTGCGGGCCAGTTTTTCCAAAAGTGCTTTTGAAAAGACGGCAGATCGAGAAGCATTCCCTGCGGCCCATTCATTCACAGACGCAATCAACTTTTGCACTCCGTCAGGTCGAAGACCGATCAATGCTCGATAGACACTTTCAACCGTTGATGAATCTGCCTTGCCGATGGATTCACCTATCACAATCAAGACAGCATCACTGGTAATGAGTCCTTCCACTGCGCTGATCGCATTTGCAACATTGGTACACGCCGTCGGACTTAAATTCGCGATCCTGTGCAAGTCCTGCAAGAGTTCAGCTGGGATTGCCCGCTTCGACAAAACTTCTTCGATAGAACTTTGAAACAGAAGTTCTTTCATGGTCAGTTTGGCCTTTTTCGCAATTGTTTCATAAACAGAGACGCGCGAACAGCGGTCTTGGTTCGATTATCGCCCGCAATATCGCCTGGTCTTCCGCTTTCTTACGCCCGATCCACACTGATCTACGAGGAAAATACATCATCCGCGCGGAATTCGCGAGCGTGAACCCCTGGAATCCTTCCCAACCATCACGTCGCACATTCTCGCATGTCGAAACTTCCACCGCTTCTTTGTGGAAGATACAACGCCGTGAGTTGCCAGCAAGCGCAAATGCTTCCGTGCGACTCGCGGGCGAGTGTATCGGTGGCCTGGCGGCGACCACTCGGCTAAACTCGGGGTGATTGGTCAATGTCACTTGGGGAGCGTTTCAGTTGTCTGAACTGCGGACTTTCATTGCCATTGCCGACAGTCGATTTGAATTGAAGGCTGTTTCAGAATGCCAGTTGAAGCCAAACCGCTGTTTCGCCCGGATGTTCTGCGACCGCATTTACAGGCGTTCGTATGGCCTGAAAATCTGGCTGCGACAAAAGCCGCGTTGACGCGCTGCGCCACCGACGCGCGCCGAACAGGACAACGGAAAGATGCATTTGGTGGGTCGGACCGGCGCGGGTGGGGATTTGGAGTTAAAATGTATCGGGATCAATTTGCAAATGGACGGGAAACCGGTTCAGATATTGTGCATCTTGAAAATGGTCAAGGAAGATGAACGTTAGGCGTGGCGGGGACAAGGTATGAAATTGAAAACTCGGGTGCTTGGAAGTTTCTTGTTTGGCTTTGGCCTCTTTGCCATTTCTTTCGCAGGTTTGGCTGAAGCCACCGCTCAGGATGTCAATTCGAAGCGAGCTTCGGAGAAGTGGGCGGTCTTGATTGGTGTGGATGATTATGCGTACGCGAAGGATCTGAAGTACTGCGGAGCCGACATGCAGGCATTGCAGAAAGAGCTGACGCAAGTGGGTTTTGAGGCTCGTCAGGTATTGTTGCTGAACGATGACGCGACAGAGAAGCGGCTTCAGCCGTACAAGAGTAACATCGAAAAGCAGATTGAGTTGACGTGCAGCAATGCGGAACGGGGTGATCTGGTCCTGATTGCATTTAGTGGTCATGGGGTTCATGCGGGCAAAGGTGAGTTATCTTTGTCCGACGGATGCGAAGCTGGACGACCAGAGGACGTTGATCTCTCTGGAGTGGGTCTATCAACAGATGCAGAAGTGTCAGGCGGATTTGAAACTGGTGATGGTGGATGCGTGCCGGAATGTTCCACCGGAACTGAACGCCACCCGAGACTTTACAGCCGAAGAACGCAAGGACAGTTCGCGGGCGTTTGTGCAGGAGGCGGAGCGGTTACCTGAGGGGATCTTGCTGTTGAGCAGTTGTTCGGAAGGGGAATTCGCCCGGGAAGACGTTGAGCTTGGTCACGGTGTATTCATCCGTTATCTGCTGGAGGGTCTGCAAGGAAAAGCAGACATTGACCGGAACAAAGCAGTGACCCTGAATGAACTGTTTCGTTTTGCATCGAAGGAAACGAAGCTTCACGTGAGCACGAAGTTTTCGGACAGTCAGCGTCCCAAGCTTAATGGGAATCTGACGATCGAGGCATTGGACTTTGAGATCGTCTCACCTGGCAGTACCAAGAGTCTTCCGGAGGAGATGACAAACAGCATTGGTATGAAGTTGAAGCTGATCCCGGCAGGTAAGTTTATGATGGGAAGCAACGAGTCGCGCGGTGATCTGGAAAGTGCGGGCTTTGTGCTGGCTGACGGTTTTGACAACAGCGACGAACATCCGGAGCACAAAGTCGAGATCACGAAGCCGTTTTACTTTGGCATCCACGAAGTGACGCGCGGGCAATTTGGATCTTTCGTGGCAGACACGAAATACGAACCAGAAGCAGAAAAGGATGGGAGAGGCGGTTGGGGGATCGACGCGGCAGGAGGCTGCGCACAGAAGGCAGAATACAACTGGCAAACAAACGGACTTCCGCAGACGGACAGTCATCCTGTAGTGAATGTGAGTTGGAACGACGCGGCGGCTTTTTGCGAATGGCTGAGTGCGAAGGAAGGCAAGCAGTATCGCTTACCGACAGAGGCTGAATGGGAGTATTCCTGCAAAGCGGGGACGCGGACTTATTTTTCCACTGGTGATGGTTTGGCAAGCCTCAAAGGTTCAGAGAACCTTATGGGTACGAGCGACAAGAGCAAATATCCCGCCCATGATGACGCGAAGTATCAACTATTTAAATTTGATGACGGCTGGTTTTACACAATGCCTGTTGGTCGGTTCAAGTCGAAGGCATTTGGCATGTATGACATGCATGGCAATGTCTCGGAGTGGTGTTCAGACTGGTACGACAAGGAGTATTATGCATCCTCTCCGCAGATGGACCCGGTTGGCGCAACATCGGGCTCGTTCTGCGTGAACCGTGGCGGCCACTGGACCTCCTGCGCGCCGGATTGCCGGTCGGCGCACCGCAACTGGAACCATCCGTCGTCCTGCGGGTTCACCACCGGCTTCCGCCTGGCCCTGAGTCTGTCTGTCAAGTCGCCGGAGGCGCTGGAGCGGAGCATGGAGCGCAGGTGAGCGTAGCGGCGCTGGTCAACACTCAGGGCGCGAATGCGGTGGATGTTGAAATGAAACGGCGGGCGAAATTGACGGAAGTCAATCTTCACTACCATCGCGGGTCAGGTGGTCGCACGGATGCGGTGGCCGTCGATGGTGGCAGTGGTTACTTGAGGCCCGACATCGAAAGGTGATCGGGCTTTTCTGTTGTGCTCGAAGTTCCTTATTTGGTGAATCAGGGCAGTCTTTCAATCGTGGAAGACTTCCACGGAATAGACCGTTTTCCACCATTCAACGAGACAGATTGAGGCATTGTGATACTTGACGAGATACAGTTCATAGTGCATAAAGCACGCTGAATCGAGCATTTTACTGAATTGCTCACGATTCGCGGTTCTCTTTTGGGAGCAGGAAGTCGCACGTTCAAATCGTGTCGCCCCGATTCCAATGAAAAGCCCTGAAAACACTCGTTTTCAGGGCTTTTTCTTTTCGTGTTTTCCTCGGCATTTCGTATGTATGTCCCCAAAACGGTCCCCGAAATGGAGACAAAGGAGAGATGTCCATGCGGGAGCTATTTTTCAAGAAAACGCACAAACGTTGGTATGTTGACCATCAGGGTCGAATGATTCGCATTTCGGAGGACAAAGAGAAATCGCTTCAGCCCTATCACGAGTTGAAGGTATGCAGCGCACCGGCCTCCAGTTTGGATTCCGTTGCATCGCTGCTGAACAGCTACCTCGAATGGTGCCGAAAGAAACGTTCCGAACGCACCTATGTTTGGTAAAAGGACTTCCTGTCATCGATTGCGCGCTTCGTCAGCGTTAAGCTGAAAATCGGCAGCCTGAAATCCATGCATGTGACGCAATGGGTAGATGCCAATGATTGGAACTCAACAACTCGATACAACGCCATTCATGCTGAAACGAGAGCATTCAATCGGGCGATCAAGGAAGGGCGTCTGGCGGAAAGTCCAATTCGGAATGTCGAACGACCAACGCCGAAGAGACGGGAGTCATACCTTTCCAAAGAGCAGTTTGAAGCCGTGCTCAATGCGGCTGGTGATAGCTGCTTCAAAGACTTCCTGAGCGCACTCTTTGCGACACGATCTCGGCCACAGTAAATCAAAGTCATTGGCGCCTGCCTTGCCGCCGAGTTGATTGATACGAAGATGATTTCGCATTACGATCAGCGAAGTCCAGGATCGGCCTGCTGCGCGTTCCGCACTGCAGAGCGATGAAATGCAAAGGAGACAGAGATGACTGGTGCCCGACGCCATCGTCTGGTGATTGGCGTGCTGATCTGCACCCTGGTGGTCCAGATCTCAAACAATGGCCGATTGTTGTTTGCGCAGCAGGCAGACACTCTCGATCCGATGGCCACACGCGAATATGCTGTGGCCCTCGGCTTTCAGAAGAAGAAGCTGTTCGAGCAGGCCGCCGTACGCTGGACGCAGTTTATTGCAGGGTTTGGCAATGACACTCGGATCCCGAACGCCCACTATCATTTGGGAGTTTGTCAATTGCAGTCCGGCAATGCGGAAGCGGCCGCGACGTTTCTGAAGGTGCTGACGCAGTTTCCGAAATTCGAACAACGTGACGCGGTGCAGTTCAATCTCGGCCTGGCTCTCTACAACAAGGCCCTGACTTCGAAGACGCCGGACGACTTCAAAGCGGCGGCCGTGGAATTCGCCAACGTGCCTTCGCAATACCCGCAGAGTCTTCACATTCCTTCGGCGTTGTACTATCAGGCCGAGTGCATGTTTCAGGCCGGTGATCGGCCGGGAGCAATCACGTTCTATCAGAAATTGATCGCCGAGCACGCCGCCGATCCCCTGCTGCCAACGGCGCTGTTTGCGCTCGCCACGACTCAACAGGAAGTCGAACAAAACGCCGAGGCTGTGACGACATATCGCTCGTTCCTGGAAAAGTTCCCGACGGACAGGAAGACGACCGAATGCAGACTGCGACTTGGCCTCACGCTCTCGGAACTTAAAAACTACGCTGAGGCTGAGAAGGAATTCGCAATCGCCGCGGGAGTGCAGGACTTCGCGCTGGCGGACCTCGCTCTGTTCCATCAGGCACGATCGAAGCGTGAACAGAATCAAATGCCGGAAGCGGCCGCGCTGTTTGAATCTCTGCCGCAAAAGTTCAAGGAAAGCGAATACGTTGCCGTCGCGCAGCTCGAAGGCGGCAAGTGCCGGTTTCTGGCGAACCAATTTCCACAGGCGAAGGATGCGTTCACGGCGGTGTTGAACGTGAAGAAGAACGAGTCCCCCGAAGCGGCGTGGTGGCTCGGGAAGACTCTGATTCAGTTGAAGCAGGCCGCCGCCGCGATTCCAATTCTGGACCAGGCGATTGCCGGATGGCCGCAGAGTGAATTGCTTCCCGATCTGAATTTCACTCGCATCGAAGCCATTTACGAAGACGAAAAGCGACGTCCGGAAACGGTCACGCTGTACGCTCAGTTTAGCGACAAATTCGCGACCGACGAACTGGCCGCAGACGCTCGTTACCGCGCCTGTCTGACCGCGCTGCAGCTCAACGATCTGCGGGTGGCACAGCAGCAGAGCGATCTGTTTGTGAACAACGCGGCGTTCAAGTTGCATCCGCTTTTGCCCGATGCAATTTTTGTGGCGGCGGAGTGCCGACTCGTCGGCGCAACGCCGGACTTGCCGATGGCGGACGCCTTGTATCACCGCATGATCGCCGAATTTCCTGAACATCCACAGTCTCCGCGATCTCGCGTGCGGATTGGTTTCTGTCTGTTTTCACGCGAACAATTCGATCCGGCCATTGCGTCACTGACGGCAGTCGTGCCTGGTCTGAAAGTTCCTGAACTGGCGGCCGAAGCGCAGTTTCTGATTGGACTCAGTCAGACGGCCATGAAACGACGACCGGAAGCAGTCGCCGCGCTGCAAGCGGCCCGGCAGGCGAAGGCGGACTGGGAACGCGGCGATGAAGTCCTGTTGGCGCTCGCGGCGGCACTGGTTGACTCGGATCAGCCGGATGCCGCCATCGCGGAGCTCAATCAATTGATCCCGCAGTTTCCGAAAAGCGAATACGGAGATCGCGCGTGGTTCCGGCTTGGGGAGATTCAGGCCGATCAGAAGAAGTTCGACGCGGCTGTGGCGGCATTTCAGCAGGTCGTCGCGCGATATCCGGCGAGTGAGTTCGCTCCGCTGGCGCTTTACGGTGCCGGGTCAACGCTGTTCGACAAGGCCGACTTTTCCGGAGCGATCAATCAGCTGAATGTCCTGCTCTCACAGTTCCCAAAGTCAGCCATCGCTGCGGAAGGGCTCTACATGCGCGGACTGTGCCAGCATCGCCTGAAAAACTACCCGGTGGCAGTTATCGATTTGTCCGAGTTTCTGAAACGGAATCCAGCGAACGAAAACGTGAAGCTGGGTGCTCAATACTCGCTCGTCCTGTGTCATGCCGGACTGAAACAGCACGACCAGACAATTCTGGTTGCCAATGAACTCCTCAAGGCGAAACCCGACTACGCCGCCGCTGACAAGGTCATGTACGAATTGTCATTCGCGTATTCGGAGACCGCAAGGCCAAAGGAATCGGCGGACACGTTTCGTCAACTGGCGACAAAGTTTCCGGACAGCGAACTCGCCCCCGAATGCTGGCTGCGTGTGGCCGATTACCACGCCATTGAAAAGCAGTTTACGGAAGCCATCGCGGCGTGTGTGAAGGGACTGACAAAGGTTAAAGATCCCAAACTGAAAGAACAGCTTCAGTTTCGCCAGGGCTCGTCACTGTTCTCGGCCGATGCGTTCGCCGACGCCGCGACAACTCTGCAGGCGCAAATCACCGAACATCCTCAGGGCAGACTGCTGATGGATGCCACTTGGCTTGTTGCCGAAAGTCTGTTTCGTCAGAACAGATACCAGGAGGCGATTCCGTGGTATCAAAAGACAATCGATGCGAAGCCGGAGAAGTATCACGCCCGAGCACTGTATCGAGCCGGCACATGCGCGAACGAACTCAAGCAGTGGCCACTCGGCCAGCAGTTCTTCACGGCGCTTACGACGCAATTTCCGAAGTTCGAACAGATCGGCGAAGCGTTGTACGGCCTCGGGTTCGCTCTGCAGAATCAGAATCAGCTCGATCAGGCCAGCGTGGTATACGAACGTGTGACAAAGGAGACCAACACGGAATCCGCCGCAAAGGCGCGCTTCATGATGGGAGAATGCGCATTCGCCCAGAAGAAGTACGACATTGCGTGGCAGCACTTTCTGGAAGCGGCGCTCGGATATCCGTATCCCGAATGGCAGGCCCTTGGCCATTTCGAGGCCGCTCGGTGTTTCATTGAACTGAAAATGCCGGACAAAGCGAGAGATTCGCTGCGGGAGGTCGTTGAGAAATTTCCGAACCATGCGCGAGCTAAAGACGCCGTGAAACTGCTGGCGGATTTGAAGGCGGCGACGTGAATGGCAGAAATTAGAAACGAGCGATCAGTCAGACCGCGACTGCAATGTCCCTTCTCCCTTGGTAACAATGACGTGGACTTAAGGCGAGCGGGGGATGTAAATCCCCTGATTTGTTGCGATTGCTGGAGAAATCCGGGCACTTACGTACCCGGCTCGCCGTTGGAATTCCTTAAGTCCACGCCATTGTCCTTTGGCAAGGGGCATAGAGGGGACAATCGCAGAACCGTTGCACAGTGCAACGAAATCGGCGCTGCCAAAAACGCACAACCAAAACCATATAGCCACCGAGCAAACCCTGGGAGCAAGCTGAATGATATCCTGGAACAATCGCATTGTGATCGCATCGATCTGTCTGCTGCTGGCGGTGTTTGTGCCGCTCTCGCCGGGCGATGAAGTGGCGGATGGCAAAGACACGCCCCCCGCAGCCGTAGCCGATCCGGACGCGACGTTGGAATCTCCGCCAGCTGAGGACTCGATGCTGTCCCTGGTGATGGACAGCGGCGCAATCGGGCTGTTGTTTATGGCCGCGCTGGGACTGTTTTCGCTCGTCGCCGTGGCCGTCACAATCGAACGGTTTGTCAACACACGGCGTCACAAAATTGTACCGGAACAGTTCGTCAGCGAACTTAAGCAGGTCGTCAGCAGCAACACATCGACACCAGCCGACCTGAAGGCGGTCTGCGATCGCCACAAGGCACCGGCCTCAACAATTCTGCTGGCCGGTTTGCAACGAGTTGGCCGGCCACTCACGGAAATCGAAAAGGCAATGGAAGACGCCGCTGCCCGAGAAATGGCCGCCCTGCGAAGCCGAGTTCGACCGTTAACCGTCGCGGGCAGTGTCGCCCCGCTGCTCGGTCTGCTTGGAACCGTTGTCGGGATGATCATTGCGTTCCGAACCGCCAGCCAGTCCGGTCTCGGCAAGGGAGAAATGCTGGCACAGGGCATCTATCTGGCGCTGGTCACCACAGCCGCCGGTCTTTCGATCGCGATTCCATCAATTCTGTGCGCATCATTTTTCAACACGAAGATCGAGGGCTTCTTTCGCATCATTGATGAGGCGCTGACCGAGACGTTTTCCTGCTTTGCCCGCGTCGAGGAACGCGTCGTGATGGTACGACCGACCGAAACGCCAGTCGCGACCGAGCGTGAACGGAATGTTGATAAGCTCATGAAGATGACGTGAGAACGGAAATGTAAATCGAGATAAACCATGAAAATTGCTGTCCCAACGGAAGACTTTGCCGGTCCGGATCTGACGCCGGTCATTGATGTCGTGTTTCTGCTGCTCATCTTTTTTCTCGTCGCCACGCGCTACGATCAGGAAGAGCGAGAACTGGAAGTCGTGCTGCCGGAAGTCACACAGGCGCAGCCGCTGTCGATGACACCCGAGCTGATTATAAACATCATGCGGACAGGCAAGTACAAGATCGTGCAGGTGGAGATGGACGAACGTCAGCTCGGCAACGTCATTCGCGAAACCCACAGGAAAAATCCCCATCAGTCAGCCCTGATTCGAGGCGACGGTGAGGTCGCGCTGAAGCACGCCGTCCGCGTGATGGGGCTGTGTAACGCAGTCGGAATGGATTACCGAATTGCGGCATTGGAAGAACGATAACGCAGGACAGCCCGTTGAAAAAGTTCACTCACAATCCGAAGACTCTCGCAGCCGCGTCCGCCGGACTGGAGATTCTGCGCACCCGGAAGTTTGCAGTTGGCGTGGCGGTTGTTGTGCTGCTGGCCTTTGTCGTCTGGGTTGTGCCGAAACCGCGTGGCCGCGTTGTTCCTGTCGTCGGAACGGCGAGGTGGGCGGATGCGAATACGCCGCGGCAACGGCAGATTGCGTGGACGCCGTCGATTGAACTCGCATCCGTCGTGCCGCCGGGCATGGCGGATGCGTCGCTGATTGCTCCGCGATTTTCTGATGGCGGGACGGTCCTGTACTTTACGCTGCGATCGCCGGACGGCCAGGCCGATATCTACCGCAGTCGGCTGGATCATGGCGAATGGCAGACGGCGGAACCGGTGACCTCACTGAATTCATCTTCCGATGACATCGCTGCAATTCCCTCGGCGGACGGACGCCAGCTGTTTCTTTATTCGAATCGACCAGGCGGCACGGGCGGATTTGAGATCTACGTTTCGCAGTGGAAAGGCGGCGACTGGACGTCGCCCGTCAACGCCGGCCCGCCGATCAATTCGACGGCCGATGAATACGATCCGGCGATTTCACCCGACGGACGTTCGCTGTACTTCGCATCGAATCGCGATCGTAACGCGGTTGATTTGAACGGGTCTGACCCTCTTAGATCCACTGCCAATGACTGGAGCGGCACGCTGCGTCACCGTGAATCGAGCACTTTTGATCTGTACGTTGCCGTTCGAAACGACGTCGATTCCCCGTGGCAAGCTGCCGCAGCACTCGACGCCGTCAACCGGCCTGACACCAACGAAGGGGCTCCGTTTGTTTCGCCGAATGGTGCGTTCCTGTATTTTGCATCCGATCGAACGGTCCGCCCTGGCGAGGATCGGAATCTCGATCTGTACCGCACTCACATCGCCGGTGAAATGCCATCGCCGCCGGAAAATCTTGGCCCCGGCATCAACACAAGCTCCGATGAAACAGAACCTGCGCTTTCGCCGGAAGGCTTCACGCTCGTCTATTCAGCCAACCGGAACGGACAAGAGCGGCTGCTGCTG
>Ga0335394_10010390_pt1 | contig 10485 bp, 8 predicted proteins | sample MAT03_FD_205741 | JGI IMG/M metagenome (GOLD analysis project Ga0335394, IMG submission 205741) | Freshwater microbial communities from Lake Fryxell liftoff mats and glacier meltwater in Antarctica - MAT-03 (spades assembly) (version 2) ...
TCCAAGGAAGATCACTATCCAATTGGTCCAACGAGGCTTGATCGATACGTAGGTCCAACTGGCGCAAGCGGTGCGGTCCGGGGTCTTGGGAAAGCCCATCGACAGTGGTACTGAGGAAGGAAGCCGCGGAGATCTTCAATGCACGGTCCGGGCCCAATAGAAATACGAACACCACCATAGAAAACACTACGGCGATCAAGAGCACCCACCAACCCGCACCGATCCCTTTGTTCTCCCGGCTCATCGCGAACGGCCCGCGCCCAAGAGCAGGACCAACATGATCAGAACGGTGAGCACGAGGAAACTGAGGTTCAGGCCAAGGCCGAGCAATGTGGCCAACAACATGACAGGGACCCACAAGCCCTGATGGTGATCACCACGACTGAACAAGCCCGCCACCGTAACGCCAACAGCGATAATGATGGAGGGAAGAATGCCCTCATGGAAGAAGCGCAGCACCAATACCAGGGCATACGCCGTTACAAGCAACAACAGGGGAAGCGCACCACGCCGCTCTGAAGGTCGCTGACCCGCATTCCAACACCAACCGATAAGCACCAATGCCACGGCCAGCATCGCGAAAAGGGTGATCACTTCCACCCACCCGTGCAAAAGGGCGCCCGTCCATCGTTCGGCTTCGCTGCGCATTGCGTCCTGCTTTAAGCGTGCAAGGTGCAATGGCCAACGGTCGCTACGACCAATGGTCACAAAGAGTTTTCAAGATGGGGTTGGGAACAGCCACGAAGAGTGCATGGTCCAAAGGCGAATGACACCCATTACTAAGGCAGATCCGGTGATCAACTTCCAACCGATGCGTGGAAGCCGATGTGGACTATGCCTTCAAATAGCGTTCCATCCAACTTTCGTGCAAGGGAACCCGGAAGCGCTTACGCAGATCTCCGGCCGTGGTCACCAGATCATCGTAAACGATCGTGTCCGCGGTGATCGCACCCTGCTTCAATAATTCCGGCAGTTCCTCCAACCGGAAACTGGACAATTTGTCGGCTTGCTCGTAGATCGTGATCATGCGATCGGTGAGCGTGAGGTTGAGATCCAGTTCCAACTGCTTGATGAAACCAACGCTCTTGTCGATGCTACAACCCGATGCCAGCGCTTGGTCCTGATCCACGGCGATAACGACGAAGCGATCGAAGAGCACATCCACCGTTGCATCCAACTCTGCACCATGCGCAGCCCAGCTTCCGGTGAAATTCGCACCGAGGTCACGCACCATACGTTGTTCCGCTGCACTCAGGACACGTGCTGTTTTGTACACCCATGTGCGGGCGTGGTCCGGCATGTCGTGGATGCGCTTGGTACTGGGGGATGTTTCCGTGGTTGTCATGGCTCCTGCTTCGTTCGTTCCCGGTGCAAGTTGCAAACGATATACCAAAGTTCGCAACCCGATCGTGTGAACTTATGTACGAGATGGATGTGGAATGGGTTCGATCGGGGGTGGGGAAAGGGTGAAGAGTGAAGATGTGAAGAGGTTAGGAAGTGAGTCCCGGCCTCCGGCTAGTTGGCCGGGGGACGGCCCGGGATGAAAGCAAGTACGAAAGAGAGAAAGAGAGAAAGTGGATACAGCTCACGCTATGCGACAGGGTCCTCTTCGAGAGACCCTGTCGAGGTTTAGTGAAGAGGTTAGGATGTGAAGATGCGAGGAAGAAAGAGAGAAAGAGAATACCTATCATACTAGGCGACAGGGTCCTCTTCGAGAGACCCTGTCGAGGTTTGGAACCCAAAGTGAAGAGGTTAGGATGTGAAGATGCGAGGAAGAAAGAGAGAAAGAGAATACCGATCACGCTCGGCGACAGGGTCCTCTTCGAGAGACCCTATCGAGGTTTGGAACCCAAAGTGAAGAGGTTAGGATGTGAAGATGCGAGGAAGAAAGAGAGAAAGAGAATACCTATCACACTAGGCAACAGGGTCCTCTTCGAGAGACCTATCGAGGTTTGAAAGCTCCCATCGGTACGTGGGCAAGAGAGATCCTCAATCACAGATCCGCCGCTTCCGCGATCAACTCCGCGATGTCCTTCACTTGAACTTCGGCTTCTTTGTTGAAGTGCTTTACTCCGTCGGTAAGCATGGTGTTGCAAAAAGGGCAACCGGCGGCGATGATCTTGGGTTGCATGCCCAGCGCTTCTTCGCTGCGTTCAATGTTCACTTCCTTATTGCCGGGCTCGGCCTCTTTGAACATTTGCGCACCACCGGCACCGCAACACAATCCTTTTGCGCGGCTGCGTTTCATTTCAACCAATTCGATATCGAGCTTGGCCAACACTTCGCGCGGTGCTTCGTATTCACCGTTACCACGCCCTAGATAGCACGGATCATGGAAGGTGATGCGCTTGCCTTGGAAGCTACCACCCTTCACTTTCAACCTTCCTTCCTTGAACAATGTGTTCAGGAATTGTGTGTGGTGCATCACCTCGTACACACCACCCAACACCGGGTATTCGTTCTTCAGCGTATTGAAGCAATGTGGACAGGCCGTTACGATCCTCTTCACCGCGTACCCATTGAGAACGGCGATGTTCTGCATGGCCTGCATCTGGAACAGGAACTCGTTGCCGGCACGACGTGCGGGATCACCGGTGCAGCTTTCTTCCTGGCCCAGCACCGCGAATTTCACGCCTGCTCCGTTCAACAATTTTGCAAATGCTTTTGTGATCTTCTTGGCGCGGTCATCAAAAGATCCCGCGCAACCGACCCAGAAAAGGACTTCCGGTGCTTCACCTGCGGCGGCGTAATCGGCCATGGTGCGTATGTTCAAGGAGTCGCTCATTGCGTCCAGTCCATTCGTTTGTCCGGTCCGAAGGCCCATGGCGCGCCGTTGTTCTCCACGTTGGTGAACATGCTGGTCAACGCAGGTCGTGATCTACTTTCCTCCATTACCAAGGAGCGGCGCATATCGATGATGATGCCGACCGGGTCGATGTTGATCGGGCAGGCTTGGGTGCAGGCGTTACACGTGGTGCAGGCCCACAACTCCTCATCGGTGATGTAGCTGTGCAGGCTCTTGCCATCGTCTTCCCATTTGCCTTTGGCATCGATCACCTTTCCCACTTCTTCCGCGCGATCACGCGTGTCCATCATGATCTTGCGCGGGCTCAACAATTTGCCGGTGATGCTCGCCGGACACTCGCTGGTGCATCTGCCGCATTCGGTGCAGGAGTAGGCATCCATCAGGTTCTTCCACGTTAGGTCGAACACATCCTTCGCGCCAAAACGTTCCGGAACCTCGGTACCGGCCACGTTGTGTACCACAGGTTCCGGTGGTGGTATGGAAGGATCCATCATGGACTTCACCTCTCCTGCCACTCGCGGCATGTTCTTGATCTGCGTCTTGGGAAAGAGGTTGCTGTAGAACGTGTTCGGGAAGGCCAACAGGATGTGGAAATGCTTGCTGTACGGCAGGTAGTTCAGGAAGGCGAGGATACCCACGATGTGGAACCACCAAAAGCCACGTTCGAATGCCAGCACGGTGCCGGTGGACATGCTTTCGAAGAACGGGCGCAGCCAAGTGCTCACAGGGTAGCTGCCTGCTGTGGTGTAATGCTCCACACCACGTTCCGCCAACACTTGGTCCGTGGCGTTCATCTTCAGGAAGGCACCCATCAACAGGATCTCCATCACCAGGATCAAAGTGGCATCGGTCTTTGGCCATGTGGTCATTTCCTTGGCCCAGAACCGGGGGACCCGCAGCACCAGACGACGCACCAAAAGGATCACGCAAGCTACCAACACACCAAGTGCCAACCACTCGAAACCACCGATGAGCACATTGTACACAACACCTATGGAACTGAATACCCTGTGCGTACCGAACAGTCCGTCGATCACGATCTCAAGCACTTCCAAATTGATGATCACAAAACCCGCATAGACGATGATGTGCAGAACGCCGGCAATGGGGCGTGCAACCATTTTCCCTTGGCCCAGTGCCACACGCGTCATAACACCTAAGCGTTCACCCTTCCGATCACTGCGATCCTCATCACGGCCCAAAAGGATGTTCCGCCGTATCGTGCGGACATTCTTCGCGAAGAACAGCGCAGCTGCCAGGAAGACGATCGCGAAAATGACCTGCGGCACCATGATCAAGGCTTCTTCTGTTCCTCCAGCGAACGACCGATACGATCGATGTCGCTGTTGCTCAACTTGGGCAATCGGTCCTTTTTGCCGAAGAGCGAGAGATGTACGTAACGGTTCGGGTTCAGACGGAAGTCCTCCAACAGCAGGTCCAATTCCACGCTCGCGCTGTTCAAGTTATTGTAAAGACTATCCTCCTTCAACAATTTGCCCATGGAACCCTGCCCGCTGTTGATATCATCAGTGATCTTGTGCATGTCCGTCGCAACGGCAGCGAGTTCATCCATGATAGCGCGCAATTTACCGTGTGCAAGCTCAGCGCTCAAGGTATCCAGGTTGCTGAAGATGTGATCCATTTCGTCGCTGTTGTTGGCCAAGGTGCCGCTTACCTTTTCCAAGTTCGTCATGGTCGCGGCGAGGGAAGCACTTTCTTGTTCCACCAGGCGATCGATCTTTTCAGCCGCTTGGCTCAAACTTACCAAAGCTTTGCGGATGTTGGTGAAGCTGCTATCGATATCGCCCACTGTTTGTGGGTTGAGGATCTGTTGGAACGAGATCAGGACCGAATCGACCGAAGCGAACACCCCTTCCGCCTTCGCCTTCAATGGGTCTATGTTCTCTCCCAACGCATCGGTGAAGCTCAGCTCCACATCACCGATCAAGGTATCGCCCGGTTGCGCCATCTCGCTACTGGTGCCCAGGAAGACCTGGATAGCCCGCGAAAAGAGGTCCGAACTATAGATCTGCACTTTGCTGTCCCTCGGCAACTTGAGGTCATCCTCGTTGACCTGGAAATCCACCACGATCCGGCCACTGCCATCGGGCATCATTCCGGTACTAACGACCAACCCCACCTTGAGCCCATTGAAATACACCGGACTGGCCCCGGCGATACCGGACACGTTGTTGTAAACGGCGTGGTAGACATTCGGTTTCTGGAAAATGTCCAGCCCTTTCAGGAAATTTATCCCGAAGATGAGCAGGCCCACCCCGGCCAACACGAGTAATGCGATGGAGTACTCCCTTTTGAATTTCATACAGTGCCCAAAGGTGGGTGAATTTTCCGGTGCTGGTGATGCATACTAATGGGCATCCGCCAATTTAAGAGCTTCCTGAAGGCCGATCCGAACCCCGTCCTTGAATGCCACGATGAAGCAACCATCGTAGCCCTTGTTCCTGTATTCTTCTTGCAGCTTCCGCGCCTTGTCCAGATCGGTGGCTGCGCCAGCAGTGTACTTGAAGAGCCCTGCACCATGGTGTTCCTCCACCCCAACGATCCCATTGAAGTTCTTGGGCTTGGGTTCGATGCGCTTGGAACTGGTCGCGATCTGTACCTTGAATACCACTCCGCTGGCCACCGAAACCACTGCGGGGGTCGGGTCTGTACCCTTGGGTGTATCGATCTGGGTCGTGACGGATACACCACCATTGCCTTCCACGGTGGTCTTGTACTCCTTGAAAGCGCGATAAATGGCAGAGGCCATATAGTCCTGGCCCTGATCGCCTTGCAGGTAGTCCTCTTCCGTGGGGTTTGTCAAAAAGCCCAACTCCACCAACACGCTGGGCATGGTGTTGTAGCTGATCACCAGGAACCCGGCCTGCTTCACTCCACGGTCCGGCCGGCCTACGCGGTCCTTGAACTGCTTTTGGATGAGGGCGCTGAGCAGAAGACTGTGGTCCAAGTGAACGTTCTGGCGCAGGCTCAACGCGATCATGCTTTCGGGGTCCTTGGGATCGTAGCCGTCATACTTCAGCTCGTGCCCCTCTTCCATTAGGATCGCCGAGTTCTCCTTTTGGGCCACGCGCATGTTCGCCTCGGTCTTGTGCAGACCCATCACATAGGTCTCGCACCCGTTGGGCGAATTCTTTTCGTTCGCATTGCAGTGTACACTGATGAACACATCGGCCTTGGCGGTATTGGCGATGTTGCACCGCTCTTTCAATTCGATGAACGTGTCATTGTCCCGGGTGTAGATCACCTTCACATCCGGATAGGACTCATTGATGTACTTGCCGATCAACTTGACCACGTTCAACGAAACGTGCTTCTCCGTGGTCTTGTACCTGCCTGTCCCCAAGTTGCCCGGGTCCTTTCCCCCATGGCCCGCATCGAGCACCACGGTGTGGATGCGATTGGGATCGCGTGGTTGGGAGTGAAGGGTTGTTGTAAGGAGAAAGAAGGAAAGGAAGAGGGTTGAGAGGTTGTAGAGGTTGAGGGTTGAGGGGTTGAAGGTTGAGAGGTTGAGGGTTGAGGCGTTGAGAGTTGAGGGGTTGAGGGTTGGCCTTACCCCCAGCCCCTCTCCAACTGGAGAGGGGTGACTATCTCGGCGAGTTCGGAGCTTATTCGCGTGGAACAGCGTGGTGTTCGGCGGCTCAGGGCAAACGCATCTAATACCGTGAAGCGGCGACGAGAAGTGCCTTCTGCGACACGCGCCGTATGGCGGGGTCGAATGCCTTACTGGGCCAGGTTTTCTAAGTTCTGTGACCCCTACGGGGTCGTTCGCGTAAAGGTATTTCGACCCCAGCGGGCTCACAGAACTTAGAGATCGGAACGTGCGCGTGTCTTCGACCCCGTAGGGTGTCGCACTCTTTGGATCGCTGACATTCCATTTAGATGCGTTTGCCCTGTTCGGCGGCTGAAGAAATGCGGCCTCCGTACAGGTCTCCTCTGGGCTGCGGAATAAATGGGCGATCCGGACAAGTGCGGAGCTTTTATGGGATGGCGTAGCGCATTGCACATAGTTGCACTTCGAGACCCACAGGGCACGCCCGAAGAGCGGGTACGATCCGTCCCCAACACGCAACAAGGAAAAACCACGTTCTACCATTTCAGCAACCCACACGGGTGTTGTGTATTTTCGCGGCCATTGATGACGGAACCGCGTTGTTGCAACACCATACGGTGCGAAAGTAGCGGGTACGATATGCAGGCAGGTTCCATGTTCCGTGCAGTTTTCATCATTTTCCTGTTGATGCTCGTGCAATACCCGGCCACGGCGCAAACCCTTGAGCGTGAAGTGAAGTACGGCGCACGGGACAGCATGCGGTACGACATAGCAGAGCAAGCCGTGTACCTTTTCGGGGCCGCAACGGTGAAATACGGTGAAGTGGAGCTCTCTGCCGATCGTATCATCTTCAGCTTCAAGAACGAAGAAGCACAGGCTTTTGGTGCGCCGGACAGCACCGGGACCATTGTGGGCAAACCCGAATTCGTGCAGGACGGCCACACCATCACGGCGGACAGTATCCGTTACAATTTCCAAAGTAAAAAGGGACTTATCCGCGAGGTGCGCACCCAGGAACAGGAAAGTTGGGTAAGTGCGAAACTGAGCAAGCGATCGGCAGACGGCGAGGTACACAGCAAAGGTGGACGGATCACCACGTGTGACCGACCCAAACCGCACTACCATTTCAAGGTGACACGCATGATCGTGATCCCGGACGACAAGATCGTGACCCGCGCGGCGTACATGAAGGTGGGCAACGTCCCTACCCCACTCGCCTTGCCTTTCGGCCTGTTCCCCAATAGCAAAGGTGGATCCAGTGGGGTTCTCATTCCCACGTGGGGTGTGGACCAGAGCCGTGGCTACTACCTGCTCAATGGTGGCTGGTACCAACCGATCAACGACCATGTGGATGCACAGATCACCGGCGACATCTACAGCCGTGGCTCATGGGCCTTGCGTGCAGGCTCGCGCTACCGCACGCGATACCGTTTCAATGGCAACGTGGACCTTAGCTACAGCACCCTGCTCAACAGCGTGCGTGAATTCCCGGACTTCAGCCGGCAGCGCAATTTCTTTTTGCGGTGGAGCCACGCGGTGGATCCCAAGGCCAGCCTTACCAGTCGCTTCAACGCGAGCGTGAACCTGGGCACGAGCAACAACTTCACCAACAACTTCAACAGCAGCACGGTGGACTACCTGAGCAATACGTTCCAGAGCAACATCAGCTGGACGCGCTTGTGGCCCGGTAAACCGTACAACCTGAGCGCCAACCTGCGACACAGCCAGAACACGCTGAACAAAACCTTCGATCTTACGCTGCCATTGATCACCTTCAACGTGCAACGGATCTTTCCCTTCCAACAGATAAGGCCCGTGGCCGCACCACCACGCTTTTACGACCAGATCGGATTCACCTACACCGGCAATTTTGAGAACCGCTTGAACACCACGGAGAATAATTTGGCATTGGACAATTTCGGTTTCCTTGCCCGCAGCATGCGCAACGGGGTGCGCCATGCCGCCGCCGTTACCACCACCATCAAAAGCAAACTCTTCACCCTGAACCCGGAATTCCAATTCACCGATCGTTGGTATTTCGACTATTTGCGCAAGACATACGATGCGGAGACCAACACCACCACCACCGATACCGTGCCCGGTTTCAAGCGCGTGGGTGAATGGAGCACGGGTGCCACGCTCACGAGCAAACTATACGGCATGTACAGTTTCAGGGGCAATGGGCTGAAGGCGATCCGCCACGTGATCACGCCCAGTGTCGGTTTCAACTACCGACCGGACCTCTCTACACAGATCGAAGGACCGTTCGGTGCCGATGGTGCGATCACCAACTATTCGCCGTTCGATAATGGTATCTACGGTAAGCCTTCAGCAGGTGAGAGCGCCACATTGAATTTCGGGATCATCCAGAACCTGGAGGCGAAGGTGCGCGACGGGAAGGCCACTGCGGACAGTGCGAACACGAGCAATGTGATCACCTACAAGAAGATCAAACTGTTCGATTTCGTTGGACTTAACGCCAATTACGATCTGCTCCAGGACAGCGTGCGATGGTCGCCGTTGAACATTGCCGCCCGTACTTCCTTCTTCAACAAGGTGAACTTGAATTTTGTGAGCATCTGGGACCCGTACGCGGTGAACGATCTCGGCCAACGGATCGCCACCAGCGAACGCTCGCGCACCGGAAAGTTGGCGCGCATGACCTATACCAACGTGGCCTTGGGTTTCGAGCTCCAGAGCAAGCGGTATGGCCAAGCGGTAGGCAGCAAGAACACCAACGATCAACAAGTGGTGGAGGACAGCGACCCAAGCAAAGGCGCCCGCATCAACTTCAGCTTGCCGTGGCGTTTGGGTGTGAACTACAGCTACGACATCAGCCGATCATACGTGGGTGGCGAGGTCACCGATTCCCAACGCCAAAGCATTTTGGTGAACGCCGATGTAACGGTGTTGAAATACTGGAAACTGGGCTACTCCGGCGGTTACGATCTGCAAGCCGGGGAATGGACACCGACTTCACTCAACTTATACTGGGACCTGCATTGCTGGGAATTCAACTTCAACATCATCCCGCTTGGGGTGCGCAAGAGCTTCAGCTTCCGCATCAATGTAAAGGCAAGCATATTGCGTGATCTGAAATTCGAGCAACGCAGACCTTACGGGAACACGAGGAATTTGCTGTTTTGAGGGTGTAATGCAAGTGGTAAGGAGGTGAAGTTGTGAAGAGGTGCGTCCCGTGGTACAACATGACGAATGGTGGGCGAGAGAAATTTCTTTTCTGCGGATCCTTTTCCAATGGGTCAGAAATTCCGCATCCAATTTTGGATCAGGCTTTTGCCCCAAGGTGTAAGCACGCTCTCCGGATGGAATTGTACACCACACACGTTGTATCGTGAATGACGTAGGGCCATGATCACGCCTGCATCGCTCTTTGCCGTTACATGGAAGTCGCTCGGGAACGTGTCCGGGTCCGCTGCCCAACTGTGGTAGAGGCCCACATCAAATCGCTTCGGCAGATCGTTGAAGAGCGTGTCCACCGGTTCTTCCACCACGCAGTTGACCGCCCTACCATGCATCACTTCGGCTTGGTTGTACAAGGTGCCGCCGCATGCTTCCACTATGCCTTGCATGCCGAGACAAACACCCAGGATCGGATGCGTGGGCATGAGCTTTTGCAGCAACTCCATCATGATCCCTGCTTCACTCGGCAAACCCGGACCCGGTGAAAGCACGAGGCGATCATAACGCGATGCCTCTTCAACCGTGATCGCATCGTTACGCACAACATCGACTTGCGCGAAAGGCTCCAACAAATGGTGCAAGTTCCACGTGAAGCTGTCGTAGTTGTCGAGGAGCAGGAGGCGCATTGGAAAAGGTTGAAGAGGTTGTGGGTTGTGGTAACGGGTATTGGGTACAGAGTACCGGGTACGCTGCGAGCGGTACTCGGTACTCAATACCCGGTACTCTGTACTTCGCTATTGCGTTTACCTCATGCTATTGCTCCTGCTTGTTGAACCCTTTTCCGATCCAGCCTAAGTGTGTGTGTTGAAAATTATCACCGAATTTGAGGCCGTAGCCGAAGATGCGGTCCATGCTGGCGTGGCCGTAAAGGATGATAGCAGCGAGTAATAAGGCGTTCTCTCTGGGT
>Ga0335394_10010393_pt1 | contig 10484 bp, 12 predicted proteins | sample MAT03_FD_205741 | JGI IMG/M metagenome (GOLD analysis project Ga0335394, IMG submission 205741) | Freshwater microbial communities from Lake Fryxell liftoff mats and glacier meltwater in Antarctica - MAT-03 (spades assembly) (version 2) ...
TCGTATTGTTGATTTACAAAACCTGGCACTGGGTGAAATAGAAATCGTAGGTAGTTTCCTCGACAACCTGCAAGCGCCAAGCGACAGTATCAAACGCGCCATTCCCCACAACGTGTACATCAAAGGAGATCACCTCTACGACTCCCAATACGAAGACGGACTGTTGGTGTACGACATCAGCGATCGCTTGGAGCCTGTGCTGATCGCCCACTACGATACCCACCCGGAAAACACCCAATACAATGGTTATTTTGGGAATTGGGGCAACTATCCCTGGCTCGCATCGGGCACTATTATTAGTAGTGACATGCAAAATGGCCTGTTCTTGTTCCGCCTCCAAAACAGCAGCAGCGTTTCATCCCCGAACGAATTGCCTGTTTCAATTTTTCCAAATCCGGCGCGCTACTTGCTGACGTTGCGTGTTGAAAGCATTGAAAAAGGCCGTTGGGAAATGCTGGACGTTTCAGGAAAACAAATTCAAAGTGGCGAATTCCAGTCCAACGTAGATACCCCAATTTCCCTTTTGAGTGTCGAAAATGGCTTTTATTTCCTGAAAATCACCAGCATCACCGGCCAATCGACCATAAAAAAAGTGATTGTCCACTAACCACGATTGAAAGCGCGACTTCCTGGAAGTTAAAAACTTCCAGGAAGTTCAACGGCAAACGAAATGGTTAATATTGCACTGAATGGGTTTGAAAAATAGTTAAAGCGGAACCTTTTAAAAATATAAGCTTGTTAACATCCGTATAGTTCCGCATATCAAAAACTTCCTCGATGGCACTGCGCCCCACTAGGGTACTCATCATTACCGGCCTTATTTGCTTGTTTTCTGTCGTCTCCGCACAGGATTTGCGAAACGACAGGGCTTTCTTTCATAAAAAGCGGTTGGAGTACAATCAGTGGTTGCAAGACAATAACCTAGGTCATATCCTGCGTGCCGATAGCATTTCCATTAGCGCCAATAGGGCAACCTTGTTTTTGCGGCCCACTTATTCCGGTCGGAATACCTGCGACTCCCTGCAATGTGCCTGGCAACGCCTCGAAAAATCGAACCGTTTGGCACATGGCCAAAATTTTCATGAAAGGCTGCTGCACAAATGGGCTTTTTTGGCAGAAGTGCACCAAGAACAAGCCGAGGTAGTGGTTCGCTGCCATGATCCAGCGCATTTCATGGCCAAAATGTACAGCAAAAATGGCCGTGTCCCGGTGGAAGAGCGCAACATCCGCTCGGGTTCCATGATTGAGTTAAACCTTCCCGCAACGTTGCAAGGCATCAATACCGGAGAAAACACATACCTTTTCAAAGGAAAAAACGTTGGGGTCTTATGTACCAACGCACGGCTTTGGCTCGTTAACTATTATAAAAACAAGGGAACACCCTTATTGTGGAAAGCAAAATTGGACACTTCTTACACAACTTATGACGAATTTGTGTTGGAAGTTTCCCACTTAAACTACGAAATTTGCCCCGATGGATATTTTGAATACCACAGAATTTATGTGAAGGGCATACAAAAAGACGACGATGTAGAGCTTTCTTGGGAGTTTCAGGGAAAATATGGCTCCGGCATTATTTTTCCGCCTCGAAAAAATGACTACAAAGACCTCGACTTGAATTATAAAAGCGAACTTCAAGAATACCAGAAGCGGCTATTCAAACAACTATTGGACTATCTCCGCCGATGATAACTGCCAACACAACGACCATGGCATCTACGATGGCTTCCGAAGCGACAACCAACTCAACATCAGACAGGCCTGCCGGTACCGCCAGCGCCCCGCTATCACCGCGCACGCGCATTGCCCGGCTGATCCTGATCTACCATTTTGTCCTCATCGGGGCATCTTGTATATTTTATTTGCTGCGGGGCTTCCTTTTTGAGGAGTTTACGTCCCTTATGGGAGTGTTAGCACCTATAACCGCCCTTTATGGAGGCGCTGTATTCAGGTTTTTAGGCCGAAGTATTACCGAACCCAACCTTGCGGTTCAAAACGAAGCGCCCATCAATGGCTTGGTTAAATGGCTCGTCAATGGTCATTTTGTTATCGTATTAGCCTTGATCTCCTTAAAAGCCCTCGCGCCCAACCTCCTCAATTTCCAGGACATGACGATGTTCCTCACCATTGTAGAATCTGCGCTGGGGGTGTACATGGGTAATATTATCCTGGCACTTTTTGAGGGAAAATCTGAAAATGGAAAATCTTAATTTTTTTTCTGGCAACGAAAAGTTTAAGAGTCACCACTTTAACTTGCGAAACAACCGGTTAGGCCTGGTATTGGTACAAAAATAAAGCGGCCACGCGATTTCAAATCACGTGGCCGCTTTATTTTTGTACCAATACCCCGATTAAAAATGCGGGCAATTGCACTTAGGCTTAAAAAGGCTACAGCTTTCCAGCACAAACATGCCGAACATGAGCAATACGAAAGCGACGCGCCACCAGTTGATTTTTTTCATAGCGGAAATATTTTTTACTTTTACAAAGGCGAATGTAGGAAAAACCTTGTGAGACCAGGAAAATTTAACGCGATAAATAACAATCGCCTTGACCATTTAACCTTTCAAATATGCCAGCTGACACCGAGACCCGGGACGATATACCCTTAAGCCCCAAGCGAATTTTGGTTGCGCCCCTCAATTGGGGGCTCGGCCATGTTGCACGCTGTATCCCCATTATTCGCACGCTGGAAAGCCTGGGTGTAGAAGTGCTGCTGGCTTCTGATGGCATGGCATTACACCTCCTCAAAGCCGAATTCCCGCATTTAAAAGCACTTACCCTGCCTTCTTACAAAATCAAATATTTTTCCCAAAACATGGCGACCAACATCGCCCGCCAGTTCCCGCGGATGTTGTACGCCATTCGTGCCGAACAGTGGCAAACAGAGCGCATCGTTCAGCGCCACAAAATTGACGGAATAATTTCGGACAATCGGTACGGCTGTTTCAGTAAACGGGCAAAAAGTGTCATGCTCTCGCACCAACTCAACCTGCGCGTCCCACAAAAAGCCCTCGAATGGGCCGCCAATCAGGCACTACGCCTCGCGCTCACTAAATTTGAAGAAATATGGGTGCCAGACGCACCAACCGAACCGACACTTTCCGGCGAACTGTCGCACCCTGCCAAAGGCAGCACTAAAACCCGCTACATTGGCCTGTTGTCCAGTTCAACTCCGGCATCCGACACCGCCGAACAAGAATACGATGTGGCAGTGGTGCTTTCCGGGCCGGAGCCGCAGCGTACCTATTTGGAACAAATTCTGCTGGAACAAGCTATGCTGCTGCCGGAGAAATTCATTTTCATTCTAGGGAAAACCCATTCTAAAGAACACCATTTCGCCGCAGAAAACGTCGAAATGGTGTCCTATCTCACTTCCGACGAATTGAACGAAGTGCTGGAAGCCAGCGGAACAGTCATCTGCCGATCAGGTTACAGCAGCCTCATGGATCTGGCCGTCATGGGCAAACCAGCCATCCTGATACCCACCCCTGGCCAAACGGAGCAAGAATACCTCGCTGATCATCTCTCAAACCAAAAACTGTTTGTAGTGCAGCATCAGGATAAAATTGACCTGGAATTGGCGCTGGAACAGGTGCGGGAAACGCGTGGATTTGCGGGATTGAAGCTGCCGATTAATGAATTTGAAGAAGAATTAAAGGGGTGGTTGGGACGAATCGGCTAAAAGTTGTTCGTTGATAGTTGTTTGTTGTTCGTTTCCGAGCTTTTGGTCTAACATCGTTGCCATGCGCGAAAGGTTTTTTGAAATCGAGTGGCCAAACAGCCATTGAGCGAATGTGAGCCGGAAATGCTTCGCAAAAGCCTTCGTTTCAGCGTACTTTTAATAAAAAAAGTGAATGCCAGACAAGGCGACAATATGCCATTCGCATGAAAAACATCCTACCATTCCTCATCTTATTTCTTACACTCCACCCACTCTCCGCCCAACCCACCATCCAATGGCAAAAAAACCTAGGCGGCAGTGGCCTGGACGTTGGTTGTGAAATTCATGAAATCAGCGATGGCTATATTGCCTGCGGCTATATGGGCTCAAATAATGGGGACGTGACCGGGTATCACGGCTTTTCGCGCTCGATTCAAAAGCCTTGGAAATATTTCCTAACCCGGCACAGCAGGCAATATCCGTGCGTACTCCTGAAAGCACTGCCTTGCAAGTTTGCATTCTGGATATTCAGGGCCGGGAAGTGCTTCGCAAAGGTGGTGGCGAAAATGGGGAATTGGATATTTCAATGTTGTGCAAGGGGTTTTACCTTGCTTTGGCACGTAGTGAAAGCGGAGAAATGTTTTCAGGGAAGTTTGTGAAAGAATAAGGAACACCTACGAAGGGGGGCATGCTGGCAAGAAGACCATGAAAAGCCAAGCATAACTTCAGGTAGCAGCCAATGATTGGAAAGACTTTATGGAACGCGGATCGAACGGATCTGACGGATTAAAACGGATTTACAAGAGCGCACCCTTAATCCGTTTTAATCCGTCAAATCCGTTCGATCCGTGTTCCAAATACTACCAGCAGGGTTGCCCACAAACAAAGTGATATTTTGTGTTGTTTTTGAGGTTTGGCAGCCAGTGAGAGCAACCCTGCTGCGGCGCATCGTTCAGGCATCTAGTGCCGAGTCCACCAGTTGCTCAAAACTCATAACACTTTATCTTCTTCCTCTGCTGCCGACCCCGCTTGCCGCCACTTTCCCTGCTCAGGCGATTCCCCCGATTGAAATTCAACGAAAAGGCATTGATTTTCAGCCCAATGTAAATATCCGCTCCCGTCAACTTATGCTTCGTGAAAAAGCTGCCCAGGTTGTCGGAGCCAATATAGAGCCAGCCTAGCCGAGCGGCTGCTCCCACGCGAAGGGATTGCCAGTCGCTGAGCACAAAGGGCATGGAAAAGGAGGCCCAACGGGTTTCAAAACGCGGAACAACGGCTAGGGTATTCGGCCTTTTTACATTGTATTTCAACAGCGGCACCCGTTGCAGGAGCAGGCCGGCGACATAAAAATGTTGCGCTACTTGTGCATCGAATTGCAGGGAAAGTGCGGTGGGCAGGCCAATGGCAAAAGATTGCCCGACAATAGAAGCAGTGGGGTCCCCTAAAAAAGCCTGACTGGCATCGCGCAGCACCTCCACCGCATTGTTGCGGGTTGGGAAATCGGCATCGCTGACCGTCAACAAGGTGTCAAAAGTGATATGGTGGCGTTCGGAAGTTTTGTTGAAACGCACAAAACCCAGGTCGACGATGGACGCCCCGAAACGCCAGGCGTATTCATTTTCATTGGTCGTGTTCAAGCTTGCCCAGGTAAATCCAAGGTCTAAGCCCACCCCAGTGCCTTGTTTGCGCAGCTGCACATTGTCGGGATCGGCAGCATTGCCCAGGCTGAGCGCATAATCCCAGTTGGCACTGCCAAATGCGGCGGTATCGCCCAGGCGCTGGGTGTAGTCAAAGTTGCTGCGGGCGCGGGTGTAAAAGCCTTCCAGTCCGATCAACAATTTTGGCGAAATGCCCCAGCTTTTTTGCACATCCCCATCGGAACTGCTGCGGCTGTAATGCAGGCCAATTTCGCCCCAAACCATACCCGCAAACCCGGCGGGTGGCATGTTGATGGCTTGGTTGCGCGGCAAGTTAGAAATCGTGCGGTACGCAAATATTTCCGGGATTTTGTAGGCCGACATCTCCGTGCGCAGGGCTGTAGTCAGTCCGATCACATTTTTTTCCGCGAAACGAAAACTGAAACCAGGCCCGGTCACACGGGCTTGCGCGACGGCGTACAGCTTGCGTTTTCGATCGAAATAATCCAGGATTACGGCATCCGCTGGTGGAATATTCTCTAGGGAAGTATCCAGGATAGACACTATATTATCGGAATTGCGCAGGGCATGGGGCAGACTGGTATTGCGCAGGAAAGCGTATTTGTTTTCCAAAAAAGCCTCCGCCGTGAAGAGGCTGACTTCCCAATTATTGGGATTGTCGGCGGTATTTGCCGGGTTGATGCTTGCGCCATAAATTCCGGAATAGCGTTCCAGGCGCATGCCAAGCTGCTCTTGAGAGAAGGTGATTTGTGGGAGGCAAAAGGCGAAAACGAGCGTTGCAGCCCGAATGGGAAAGAAGGATCGGTTCATACGCAGTAATGCCGAAAGCCTGTTTCGGCAAGGTTGGTAAGATTATAGGATTATGCAGGAACGTAAACCAGCGTGGCGGAATTGTCCGGCTGGAAAAGTTCGTTGGCGCAGCGGTGCATGTCCTCCGGGCTAACATTCAGGTAAATACCCACTTCTTCGTTCATCAATTCCGCGCGATCAAGCAGTTCATAAAAAGCCAGGTTTTGGGCTTTGTTGATGGCGCTTGTTTCTGAAAACACGACGGTGCTTTCAAACTTGTGCTGGATTTTTTCCAACTCCCTGGTCTCGACGACGCTGGATTTGAGCAACTCCAGTTCTTCCCAAACTGCCGCAATGGCTGCTTCTACCGATACACCTTCTGCTGGGCGGCCCTCCACGACCAGCAAACCCGGATCGACGTTGGCAGTGATGTAGGCATCAATTTGGGAAAACAATTTCCGCTCTTTCAACAATCGGCGGTAAAGCCTGGAAGAATGACCTTGCGCCAGGATATCGCTCAACAAATCCACGGCATAAAAATCGGGATCCAGGCGCGCTGGGGTACGAAAAGCGATAAAAATGGCTGGAACGGGCACATTGGCGCGCACTTCGCGGTACACGGGTGCTTGCTGCGGCGGCTCCGGCGCAATATCGCGCGTCGGTTTTATACCCGGTGGAATATTGCCAAACCACTTTTCGGCGAGGGCTGCTGCGCGCTCGGCCGTGACGTTGCCCGCGATGGAAAGCACCGCATTGCTGGGATTGTACCAAGATTTGTAAAAACTGCGCACGTCTTCGATGGTGGCGTTTTCCACGTGTTCCGGCACCAAGCCGATTACTGGCCAGCGGTAGGGGTGTACCTGAAACATCATTTCCGAAAGGTGATGCCAGGAGTCGCCGTAGGGCTCGTTGAGGCAGGTTTCCTTGAATTCTTCTACCACGACCTTTCGTTGCACATCAAGCGCCCTTTTGGAAATGCGCAGCGCCAACATGCGGTCGCTTTCGAGCCACAGGGCTGTTTCCAGGTTGATGGCGGGCATTATTTCGTAAAAAGTGGTGTAGTCGTTGGTCGTGAACGCGTTGTTCTCGCCGCCGGCGTGTTGCAGCGGATCGTCAAAGTCGGGCACGTTTTTGCTGCCGGCAAACATCAGGTGCTCGAACAAGTGGGCAAACCCGGTCTTTTCAGCGCTTTCGTCGCGGGAGCCTACATAATAGGTAATATTAACTGCTACCAAGGGCGTGCTTGTATCTTCATGTACCAGCACGCGCAGGCCGTTGGGGAGTATTGTTCGAGTGAAATTGACCATGAATGGGCTGTTGGCTATTTGCTGTTTTACCCGCCGTAGCCTTCCTTCTCCTTTACCTGCCGTAGTTTTAACGAAGGCAGAAAGGCTATGGCAGGTGAAAGCGTAGGAGGGTGGCTGTTTTACCTATTGGAGTTTTTATTGGATAGGGTGGCTTTTGACAACGCAGCGCTTAGCATAAAGTTTATAGAAGTGCGCGATGGCCGCGAAGATATGTAACTGGAGGCTTACGCTGGACTCGAAAGCCTTGGAATGCGTTATTTCCCCACAACGAGACATATTATTTCACACCACGCCACAACGTAACAACGGGCGATATGTGCTTAGCATGTGTTACGGTTTCAAGTTGAAAGACTTTTCACTTTTGATATCTTTAAAATATTGATTTTGGTTAAAATTAAAAAATTTTAAATCTAAAAATAGGCAAATAGAAGCATAAAGGTTTACACAAACTTTATATTTAGTTAACTGATTTGAAGATAAGTGGACAGACATTGATACTAAAATTATTGAAAACTAAAAGCATGAAAAAACTACTTTTTTGCCAATATTTTTTTGGTATCGCATTATTATGTTGCCTTTCAGGCATCATCGCCGCTCAACAAACTCCCGGATCGCGGTTCTGCTTAGTTCAAGACAGCTTGATCCAATATGAACCGTTGCCATCAATAGTGGGTGAACGTGGAAAAGCACCCGAAAAAGCCGATTCTAAATTTAGCATTTCAGGTTTAGTTTTCCCCAATCCTGCCCATGATCGCATTACCATTCTGATGCCAAAAACAACCTTGGCTGTCTCTATATCAATATATAGTGGCACGGGCATAATAATGTACCAAGAGTCTGTTCAAGTAGGAGCGTCAACTCGTGTGATTGATACTTCCAACTTGAAACCTGGGCTTTATTTTGTTGAATTAAAACTGTCTCATGGCAGGCACTTGCGCGAAAAGGTTATCGTCCAGCATTAGTATTTAGCCATTTTTCTCCTTTGTGGCTTTTAAAGATTCTAAGTGTCCTTTTGGATCAAAATTTACAGCAATCCCACTGTCTATCCCTGCTTGAATGGCGGTTTTCAAGGCTTGAATCCTGCTCTCTTCTGCTTCCAACAGCCGCAGCCCTGCACGAATCACCTCACTCGCGTTTTTGTACCTCCCTTCATGGATGCTGTTTTCAACAAAACCTTCAAAATGGTTGCCTAATGATACCGAAGTGTTTTTTCCCATTATTTTTAAATTTTGAAAAAGTTACCAATTTTAGGTAACTTAAACAATAAAAAAAGCGCTCGGCGATCAACACCGGGCGCTTTTAATTGCATTGGGGACGGCTTTGGAGTTATTATATTTTCAATAACAGCCGCTTTTCTGGGCTAGATTTAAGCTTCTTTTAGGGCTTTTCCACCAAAAACAAGCAGCAGGAGCAGGAGACAAGTTAGGATAACCATAGGATTAGACTTTTTGAGTGAATTTAATTTGTGCAGCGTTAACCAATCGATTTATTACAAAAACGAGGCCAAAGATTGTTTTGGTTCTTTGATGCCCGAAATTAAATTGTCGTTAACAGACACTACTGCTTTTCTCCTCTAAAAAAACTATGCTGTATGAGCCAACCAAGCCCCATAACAATGCCACAGCCCAATGGATTGTACCAGAGGTAGGCATCTTTGCTCACGCCAAAAAACATGATTAATACCACAATTTCTGAGACAATAGCTCCAGCAAACACCGCTTTGGCACCTACGCTTTTCAGGAAAAATGCGGTGAAAAATACGCCAAGTATGGTGCCATAAAACAAAGATCCTATCATATTGACCGCCTGGATAAGGTTTTCCGACAAAGCCGCGAAAATGGCAAACAAGACAATGAAAATACCCCACAGCACCACCGCCCATTTAGAAGCGCGGAGATAGTGTGCATCGGAGCGGCCAGTCACCAGCGAACGCCGGTAAATGTCGGAGACCGAGGTAGCGGCCAAAGCACTGAGCTCGGAGGCTGTAGTACTCCAGGATGCGGAAAAAATCATGGCCAATATCAGTCCTACCAAGCCTTTGGGTATGTGGTCGAGCACAAAATTGATGAATATATAATCTTTGTCCTTGGTATCGGCACTCGGGTTGACTTCCGAAATAAGGGTCGCCGCCTGGGTGCGAAGTTCCGTGTGTCGCTGTTCAAGCGATTGCAAATCTGCCATACGGGCATTGATTTGCAGCTCGTTTTTGGACAACTGCGCCTGAGTCAACCCTTCCAACACTGCTGCTTTTTGAGAAAATAGTTGGCTGTCGTCGGCCTCCAATTTCTGGTATGTTGCTTCCTGGGGTGTGCCTTTGAGCATCAACAGGTTGGCCTGATTGAAGTGAAGGGGTGGCTGATTGAACTGAAAAAACACCCATACCATCACGCCAACGGCCAGTACCAGAAACTGCATCGGAATTTTTATCAAGCCGTTGAAAAGCAAGCCAATGCGGCTTTCCCGCAGGGTTTTCCCAGAAAGGTATCGGCCTACCTGACTTTGGTCGGTTCCGAAATAGGACAGAAAAAGGAAGGTTGCGCCCAGTACACCCGACCACACATTGTAGCGGTCGGTCCAGCTAAAGTCCCAGTCGATTATTTTGGTTTTGCCGCCTGCGCCCGCAATTTGCCAGGCTTCTGATACGCCCACGCCATCCGGGAGATTGTACATAATCAGTATAAAAGCCAGCACCAACCCGCTGAGTGCCACCGTCATTTGCAATTCCTGGGTACGGCTGACGGCGGCACTACCCCCGGAAACCGTATAAAAAACCACAAAAACAGCCATGAAAAAATTGGTCAGCGCCAAATTCCAGCCAAATACCGCACATAAGATAATGCTCGGTGCCAAAATGCTGATGGATGCTGCCATGCCCCGCTGAATGAGGAATAATATCGCAGTCAGGCTGCGGATGCGCAGGTCAAAACGCTGTTCCAGGAATTCGTAAGCGGTGGTGACCCGTAATTTGTAATAAATGGGCAACACGAAATACGCGAGGAATACCATCGCGATGGGCAGGCCGAAATAAAACTGTATAAACTGCATCCCGTCGGCATATGCCTGTCC
>Ga0335394_10010399_pt1 | contig 10479 bp, 10 predicted proteins | sample MAT03_FD_205741 | JGI IMG/M metagenome (GOLD analysis project Ga0335394, IMG submission 205741) | Freshwater microbial communities from Lake Fryxell liftoff mats and glacier meltwater in Antarctica - MAT-03 (spades assembly) (version 2) ...
GATCCTGGTATTTGTTCGGCTTTTGCTGCCGCCAGTGTGGACGGTTCCGTTGCCCACTTTTGCCGATCGAATCTCAGCAGAATCCAGTCAGTTGATCGGCGTTTCAGATCAGATCCATCCGACGGATACGTCCGACACGTCGGACCAAATTGTTCAGATTGTCCCCATACCGATTCCGGACGAGTTGCCTACCGCCGAAAATCGATTGACCGGTCCGTCCGAAGTTCCTTTCGCAGAGGCCGAGACACCCATCTCGGATGCATCGGCTCCATTGCCGTCTGTCCAAGAATCCACCTTCCCAAGTTTGGCATTCCTCATCGGACTTCTCGGTTGGTTTTGGTTGGCTGGCTCACTCTTTGTCTTCGCTCGTTCGGCTCAGCGAATTCTTGCCTTTCGTCACGCCCTTCGCGATGCGCTGCCCGCACCTGAGTCGATTCAGCAACAAGCCGACTCACTTGCACGCGTCATGGGCTTGAAGCGGTGTCCAGCCGTTTTGCTCGTGCCCGGTCGAGTTTGGCCATCGCTGTGGATGCCGGGGATCTTTGTTCGTCAGACGAAGTTGATTATTCCTTCCGGCCTGTTGCCATTGTTGGATGACGACCAACGAGCGGCCGTGCTGGCTCACGAGCTGGCACATCTCCGGCGTGGGGATCCGTGGGTGCGCTGGTTGGAACTGATTTGCTGCGGGCTGTATTGGTGGTTCCCGCTGCTGGGTTACTTTCGCCGGCAGCTTCATGAATCGGAAGAGCAGTGTTGCGATATGTGGGTAGTCGCGGCCCTGAGTGGTCGAAAGTCTTACGCGACGGCGTTGGTGGAAACAGCCTTTTTTCTCGATGGATCCGCTCCAATACCGCAGCCAATGTTGGCCAGCGGAGCGGGGCCGGTCCGCAACCTTCAACGGAGAGTGACCATGATTATGCGAGCAACCTGGCCGGCGCGACTATCGCGCCTCGGCCTGGCAACCGTGCTGGGGATCGGCAGCCTTGGCCTCGCCTTCGGGCCAGCCTTGGCGCAGCCGGACCGCAAAGAGAAGGATCGACCCGATCCACGCGTCGGCGACAAGGAGCGACCTGGCAAAGATCGGCCGCCCGAGGGCCCGCCGAAGGAACGTGACCGGTCGGATGGTCCACCCCGAGAACGAGATCGCCCGCGCGAAGTTGGCGGCAAGGAAGTCGAAGAGGCCCGTGCAGCTCTTGAAAAAGCACGCAATGCTGCCCGAGAAGCAATGAGCCGCGTCCAAGAGGCCGAGGCACGACTTGCGAAATTAGAAGGCCGGCCAGTCCCTCCCGCTGGACGAGCTCCATTCGAACGCGGCCCAGGCGATCGAGTTCCGGGTGATCCCGGTCGTGGACCGGGTGACCGGGGACCAGATCGTGGACCTGGCGAACGAGGCCCCGATCGTCCGCCGGCCGAGAACGTTCCGCGACGTCCTGGAGTCGAAGGACCGCGTGGTAATGGCGATTTCAACGAACTGCAGAATCAGATTCAGGAACTTCGCCGAGCACTCGAAGAGATGCGCCGCGAAATGAAGCGAGGCGGCGAAGGTCGAGGTCCGGATCAGAAAGACGACCGGCGTGGCCCAGGCGGAGTTGGTGGTCCCGGCGGAGTCGGAGGCCCTGGGACACCCGGCCTGCCTGGCGCACCTGGGCGTCCCGGCATCGGCGGCCCAGGCCGTCCGCCAGTCGACCGTCCGCTTCCGCCGAAGGAGAAGGAGCGCGAGAGATAAGCGAACAGTCAGGCGAGATTTGGTTTGAACGTGGAGGCGAGACACGGCGTAGCTGTGTCTCGCCTTTTTGTGTTTACTTGTGCGGTGGCTGAAGTGGTCGACTAGAGGCCATCGACCGTTCCAACCGTTCACAAGGGACAATACAATGATTTGATGGCCGAGTACCGTTGAGGAGCGCCCATGCCCGTCTTTCATGGCACGGACGAAGTTTCGGCTGCGAATATCTTGGTCAACGGGTTAGATCAACTGTCATGGGAATCAGCAGCGGCGGGCGCAGGGGCAGATCCCAAAGGATTTTCAGTCACTGACAGCCTTCAAGTTGCACGTGATTGGGCACATTGGCGGGCGCTGGAACGACTTGGAGATGCGGATCGAGGAGTCGTCCTTGAAGCTCATCCAAATAATCTGCCTCTAGCACAGGGGCAACCGGGACACTGGACCGATCCTGGCGAGCGATTCATTCGGCCGGAAGATTTCGCGAGGGTCGGGCCTCTGCTATTCCAAGCTGTGCCATGAGATTGCCGTTACTGATTCTGGAGTAACGTTATGGGTTTCATCAAGCTTAATCGATTCGGGGATCACAATGCTGCCGTTTTCGACGTGGTCGCCGTTGTCGAGAAAGTACGGCAGACGTTTCCTGACGTGAAAGTACTGTCGGGCGATCCCTTGTCGCTGAGTGCCGACCGCGCTGCCGCCCAAGGTGCGGCAGACCACATCGTTAGGACTCTCCGCCGGAACCAGCAAGATTACGGTCCGGCGTGTGCGTTTGAAATTGGAATTGAAGATGGCGGGACGATTCAGGGCCGGGCAAGACGCTACGACGTCACGTTTCTTTTTGAAGACTCCTTGGAGGAAGAATGGTATCGGCGCCTGTTTGCCTTTCTCCAGTGTCTTGGATCGGGACGAATCGAAGCGGCGGTGGACCACGATGGTGTGAAAGTAGGGCCCAACGGCTGAAGAATGCCTACTACGCCGCGTACCGGTCATTCCAAACGTGGGCGCTGCCAGCGTCCCATAATTCAGAAATGCGCACCATCCTTGCCTTTTCGTAGAACGCCATCATCTCGTTTGCATCGCGGACTGTGAGGTGCGCGGTGACGCGTTGCAAACCATCTGGAACTCGCTTGACGGCCAGGATTCTGATCTCCGCAGTTTGTAGTTGCGTAGGGAGGTCACAGGCTTTGCGCAGCCCACCGAACAAACCTTGGTGGGCTGCGCAAAGCCTGCGCCCACCCTACAAAAGCTACTTCATTGCCTCGTATGTCAGCTTTTTCATTTCGGTTGCCAGTGCGAAATCGGGCGGGAACGATTGGACCATGAAGACTCCGATCAATTCGTTCTTGGGATCGACCCAGAAGGACGTGCCAAACGCACCGCCCCACGAGTAGGCTCCCACCGCAGCCAGTTCCTTGCCGGCTTCTTTGCCTTTCTCGGAAAGAACGCCGACTCCGTAACCCATGAGATCGTGACCGGGAAATGCGATTCGCAAATCGCCGAGTTGGTTCTTCGTCATCTCCGCAACCGATTCTGCCTTGAGAATGCGGACGCCATTCAACTCGCCTTTGTTCAGCATCATCTGGCTGAAGCGGAAGTAGTCGCCGAGGGTCGAGACCAGGCCCGCGCCGCCTGAGTAGTACTTGCTCTCGTCGTTCGTGGGATAGTTGGCCGAGACGGCCATCGAACCCAAGACGAATGGCTTCTCGCCGAATCGGGCGAGCATTTTGTCCGGCCCGACCGTGTACAGACCTGCGAGTCGCGACCGCTTGTCCTTGGGCAATAAGAAGTGCGTGTCATTCATCTTTAAGGGCTTGAAGACGCGATCTTGCAAGAACTCGTTTAACGACTTGCCCGATGCCACTTCGACAACGTGCCCAAGCACATCCGTATTCAGGCCATATTCCCATGCCGCGCCAGGCTGGCAGCAGAGGGGGAGCTTCGCCAGTTTCTTCACGTTTTCGCCAATCGTGCCTGGCATTTCCATGAGGCCATCGTTGATTTTTGCGTCCGAGTAAATCTTCGACACGAACGGCTTGTTTAGCAATCCATAAGTGATCCCCGAACTGTGCGAGAGCAAATCGTGAATGGTAATCTCGCGAGTCGCATCAACAGTCTCGAACGTTTTGCCGTCCTTCGCAGGGACGAGAACTTTCATTTCCTTGAATTCCGGCACGAACTTGGAAAGCGGATCCGTGACCTTCAGCTTGCCTTCATCGACAAGCACCATGACAGCGACCGACGTGATCGGCTTGCTCATGGAAGCAATGCGGAAGATCGAGTTTTCGGTCAGTGGCACTTTGCCTTCGATGTCTTGCATTCCGATGGCCGAGATGTGAACGACCTTGCCGGCCTTGGCGACGAGAGCTGAGCCGCCGGCAATCTGTTTCTTTTCCACGGCCTCCTTGATGGCTGCCGGGATGTGGTCGAGTCCCTCTTTCGAGAATCCGGCCGATTTCGCGTCGCCACGCGGCAATTCGTCGGCCCGACTCAGGGGCACAAGAATCAGACACGCGAAAATGGCGATGAAAAATCGCTGATACAGGTTGGTCATAATGGTAGATGTCCGTTGTTTGGGGATGCCAATTGAAACCTACTTCACGCGTCGATAATGCGCTGTCATGAACCCGACCCAAGTGCCGTCTTGCATCAACATGTGGGAACTCAGCGTACGGTGATCGTCGCTCTTGAACTCGATCACGTCCTTGTACTTCGTGGTCCTCCCTTCCGTGGAGAAGTCGGGGCCTTCCGCGTTCAAAGTCAGCACCCTGTCCGATGCGTCCAAGTCGCCCTCATAGAGCCACATGTGTGTCATCATGGAGCCGATAAATGTGCCGACAAACTTCTTCCTGGCGGGGTCATAGCCAAGCGTCATGACCATGGTCGCGGTTCCGCCGCCTGGAATTTCGCCACGGCCTTCACCTTGCGTCCAGATGCCGCCGATCGACCGCACGCTCTCGGTGCCAACGAATTTTTCCGGCGGCTTGTCTGGGACCATCGCCGCGTCCATTTCGCTGGTCCACTCGCCAACGAGCTTTTGCAGCCAATGGTGTTCTTTCTGCGGTTCTGCCTGCATGATTTGCTCCTTTCAAGTCGTGAATGTTCCGCCCGCTTCTTACCGAACACCTAAATATGGCCTTTCGAGAATCGGCGAACTGCCACTGCCGAAATCCCCGGCGGTGACCGTCGGTGGCAATTCGTACTTCCAGAGTTCCTTGCCGGCCAGGTCGTCGCAGATCAGCCCGCAGGAGCCGAAGTAGGCGACGATGCGTTCTCCGTCCGTCGCTGGAGTACAGGAGGCCGGGCTGCCGCTGGCCTTGAAATAGGATTCGATTTTCTTGGCAGGTGCTTCTTTTCGCCAAGCTTCCTTGCCATCCGCGCGATTGTAAGCGACGGTGAAGAGTTTGCCGCCCTCGAACGCTGTGATAACCAAATTGTCGCCTGCGACGATCGGGGAGGAGAGGCCACTCGGGGCCTTCACCTCCCATTTGACGTTTTTATCCGGTCCAAAGTCGATTGGTGGCTTTTGACCGTCCGCGATACCAGAACCATTTGGCCCGCGAAACTGCGGCCAAGCGAGTGGCTTGTCGGCGCCAAGAGTGAAGCTTGCGAATGCAAGTAGCAAGGCGAAAGCGATCGAGTACTTCATGGCAACTCCAAGCGGAAGAATTGAAATTTGAAACGATCTGCTGATCTTCTCAAACAACTGGGCGAATGCTGGCCAGAGAGGAACTGTTCTTCACCCAATAAATATAGTGTACCTAATTACACTATTGCAGTCAAGACGAATTTCGAGATTTTTTCCGCTGAGCGATCGGAATCCGCCTCAAGGGTAGAAACCAATCGTCGCCGATGAAAACCCTAGCCCTTCCTTGGAGGAATCCAGTTAGAGCCCCCATCGATGTCGTCGCGGCCACCGTCAGGTGCATTCGAGACAAGAAACGCCTGCATGGCTTCAGGAAGTAGTCGGTTCCCAAACCGTGCGCCGAGAATGTAGTCGCCTGTCGAACTTGGCCGGACGTGGACAATTCGCAGGTTCACAGGCAGGCCGATTCCCCCTTCTTCGGGGATGAGTTCGCCTGAAAGCTCCGATCCTGGGTTTGGAGGATCGGCCATCAACATGCTCAAGCCGGTTTCGGACAGATTCCAAACCAGCCCGATCGCGGATAGGCCCGCCGGACCCGGATGATCCAGCCGGCAGATCGTGCGAAATGCCGGCTGCAAGCGTGGAGCAATTCGACGCTCGCTGGTGGTGAGTTCGGTGGACGGGGATGCGATCATGATGAGGTCTCGAAGGAAGATGGTGCTGTGTTATTTGTATACATCAATAGGGTGAATTGACTCACGACTCGAAGCAAACCATAACCTATGTCGAATCTTCTCAAACTCGGTCTTCCCGCTGGCAGCCTGCAAGCGGCCACCGCGGAACTATTCCATAAAGCCGGCTACGAAATCACCTTCGCCAGCCGAAGTTATTATCCCACCATCGACGATCGTGAGATTCACTGCACGCTTATTCGGGCCCAGGAAATTCCACGCTATGTCGAAAGTGGTTCGCTCGATTGTGGCCTGACAGGTCACGATTGGATTCAGGAAAACGACGCCAAGGTTATCGAACTGGCCGAACTGGTCTACAGCAAGGTTAGCCGTGGTCCTGTGAAGTGGGTGCTGGCTGTTCCAGAGGATTCGCCGATTCAGGGCCCCAAGGATCTCGAAGGAAAACGGATTGCCACGGAGTTGGTCGATTTCACTCGCCGCTGGCTGAAAGGGCATGGCGTCTCGGCCAAGGTCGAATTCAGTTGGGGAGCCACGGAAGTGAAACCGCCACGCCTGTCGGACGCCATCGTCGAAGTCACAGAGACGGGGTCGAGCTTACGGGCGAACAATCTGCGCATCGTCGGCGAGCCATTGTTGACCAGCACTCCCCGCTTCATCACCAACGCGGCCGCCTATGCCGATCCGTGGAAGAAGGAAAAGATGGACGACCTCGTCCTCATGCTGCGTGGGGCAATGGCCGCCGAAGGGAAGGCAGGTCTGAAGTTAAATTTGCGCCGGGCGGATCTGGATCGGGTTCTAGCCGTCCTGACACAACATCCCAAGACTTCTCTGAATAGTCCGACGGTCTCGTCACTCACCGACCCCGACTGGGTAGCCCTTGAAACCATCATCGACGAAGACATCGTTCGCCACATTGTACCCCAACTTTATGCCGCGGGTGCTCGCGGTATCGTCGAGTACACCATCAACAAAATCATCGAATGAAAAATGAGGTTGGAGGAAGCCGCAGAAAGCGAGTAGAATATCTACTTGAATCCCTCATTCTTTTCTCATTATTCATGGGAGATTACAATGATTCGTTCTCGAGCCCGCTCTGGGTTCACCCTGATTGAATTGTTGGTCGTGATCGCGATCATCGCGATCCTCATTGGCTTATTATTGCCCGCCGTACAAAAAGTTCGCGAGGCAGCCAATCGGATGAAATGCTCGAATAACATGAAGCAGCTCGCACTGGGTTGTCACGGTTATCAGGACGCGAATGGCATTCTTCCTCCGTCGGTGATGATGGGTGGATTCGTCGGCGATATCTCGAACTACAATGAGAATTTTGGTCCGAACTGGGCAGTTCTCATCCTACCGCATATCGAACAGGACAATCTTTTCAGGCAAGCCGCCGCGAGCGTGAACAACTACCTTGTGAATGGGGACTCGAGTTGGCGAGTCGTCAGAAGTACGCCCGTTAAGACCTTCCTGTGCCCTTCCGACTCGGGTGCGGCCGTGCTGGCGAATGCAGCCGGTGGCTCATGGGCACGCGGCAATTACGGTGCGAATGCAGGGCCTGGCATGCACTGGAACGGCGGATCGGTCGGAGTGGCCGTACGGACCAATGGGACTTGGATCGACAACGACCCGAAAGGATTCGCCAATGAATACTATCCGTCGTGGACGGCCGGGCTACCTGGCGGAGGGCCAATGGTCGTGAACGGAAACACGAAGTTGGATACTCTCGCCGATGGAACCTCAAACACGATCCTGATCGACGAGTTGCGAATCGGGTGGAACGCGAACGACATTCGCGGCACCTGGGCCATGGGTCAAGCCGGGGCCAGTATCTCGGCGGGCAACGGGCGAATCGATACGCCTACTCCGAATGTCTCCTACAGCGGGTGGGATGACATCCAGGGTTGTCAGGACAATCCTGCCATCGGCATGGGTTGTTGCGGCTGTAACAGCTGGCAAGTGACGGCCAAGAGCCGGCACTCGGGTGGAGTAAATGTCGCACTCGCTGACGGGAGCGTCCGTTTCGTCAAGAATGGCATCGATCAGCGGACGTGGTTCCTACTCCATAGTCGGAACGACGGCCAAGTCCTCGACAACTATTAAGGGGAATCATGAAACGGACTCTCCTGATCGCTGCCTTTTCCTTCCTCGTCCTTGGGTGTGAGGGCGGCAAAGCCAAGGTCAAAGGTCGGGTGGTCGAGAACGGTCAGCCGATGTCGTTTGTGTCAAATCAGGCGGCATTGGAAATCAGCCCCATCAACGCTGAGGGTGAACCTGACAAAACCAAGATGTTTACGGCAGTCGTCAATGAAGATGGGACGTTCGAGGTATTCGCCTCCGGTGGCGAACTGCCGACTGGGAAATATCAACTCGCCTTTCGCGCCTACGGGAAGCTTCTCGACAAATACAGGCTCGTTGCTCCTGTCCAGCGCGAGTTGAAAGCGGGAATGAACGAGTTGACGATCGATCTGGCCAAGCCCGAGTAGGTGATTTTTCGCGGGACGTTTTGCTGGGATGCAGCCAACGTCCCGATTTTCATTGAAGTCGAGTCTCAAGCCCTCCCCTGGACTGTTGGCTCTCCGTATTCTCATCACGAGCATGAGGGGATTCGGTCGAGGGCCATAATGTTTCCAACTCCAGCTTTCGTCGATCGTCTCTCAGCCGATCTTCAGCGCGACCTTCTTTCTTTCCTGCCCGAACTCATTCTCTGTGTCACTATCGTGGCCCTTTTGCTGGCCCGGCTGGTGCCACCGCTTTCCAAAAAACACCTGGGTGGGTTCGCGCTTGTTGCGAGTGCGTGCGCCTTGGTTTGTGCCTTCGGCTTTTGGCCCGAGCCATCCTCGATTCTCGGCTCCGTGCCTTTGGTTGGCAACGTCGAGGGCTTCTCCGGCTTGCTCGTCTTCGACACGTTTGGCCTCTATCTGCGCGTGTTCCTGCTCTTGTTTCTCTGCTGTGCCCTTTGGCTTTCGTTACTCACGGGCATTCCGGACGCGGAGGACTCGGCCGATTATTACACGCTGCTCATCGGCGGCATTCTCGGCATGATGCTGATGGCGTCTGCCAATCACTTGCTCATAGCGTTTGTGGCCGTGGAAATGGCGAGTGTCCCGAGCTATGCCCTCGCTGGTTTCTTGAAAGGCCGGCGTCAAGGCAGCGAGGCCGCTCTCAAGTATGTCGTCTACGGTGCGAGTGCTTCGGGCATCATGCTCTATGGCATCAGCTTGTTGGCTGGAAGTTTCGGCACAGGCTCTCTTCCTGAGATTTCACGAGCGATCGCCATCGCAAGTGGTGGAGAAGGCCTATCCCTGCCCGTGGTCGTGGGTGCAATTTGCATCTTGATCGGCCTTGCCTTCAAGCTCTCCGCCGTCCCGTTTCATTTCTGGTGCCCGGACGTCTTCGAGGGGGCCGCTGCCGAGGTGGGTGCATTTCTCTCCGTGGCTTCCAAGGCAGCCGCCCTCGCCTTGACTGCGCGCTTCCTCTATGTGATGTCCGGTTCCAGTCATGGCGGGTCCGAGGATTTTTCCGGCAGTTCGTTTTCATTGGGATGGGCATTGTTTGCCTCGGTCACGGCTACATTCGGCAACTTGGCGGCACTTGCACAGACGAACATCAAGCGCATGCTGGCGTACTCGACCATCGCCCATGCGGGCATCATGATGATGGCCTTGACTGCCGTTGGGCCCCGAGCGGTTGGGCCGTTGCTGTATTACATCAGCGGTTATTTATTGATGAATCTCGGTGCGTTTGCCATCGTTGCTCTCGTTCGAAATCGCACGGGCTCCGAGAATCTGGACGCCTTTCGAGGTTTGATCCGACGAGCGCCGTTGCTGGCAGTCGGCATGTCAATCTTCTTGCTGAGTCTTTTGGGAATGCCGCCACTGGTCGGATTCGCGGCCAAATTCCAGGTGTTTGCAGTGCTGTACGAAACCGGCCGCGGGCTGGGTTCCTACGACAGCACGATCGCGTGGATTTATTTCGGCCTGTTGATCGTGGCGGCGTTGAACACCGCAATCAGTGCCGGCTATTACTTGAAGCTCGTCAAGGTCATGACTCTGGAAGAACCGACCGATCCTACGCCCATGCGCGTTTCGATTGGAAGTGGAATCCTCGTCTCCCTGTTAGCCAGCCTGGTCGTGGCAGCAGGTGTACTTTGGAATCCACTCGCCCAGGTCGCGAAGCGGGGAAGTCATTCGTTCGAGCCCTCCTCGGAAGAATCGATCAAGCCTGTGAAGCCAGCAAAAGGTGCCAAGACGCCCGCGATGGGCCCGAAAGGTAAGATTCAATAATGGAGACCGATCCGCACCACACCCTGGTCGAGGCTTATTGCCGGGAAATGCTTTCGTTTTTGCAATATGTCGGGCAGTCCGTTCCCTATGCCAGTCCGTCGGATCGGCCCATCGTCGAACGTCTGTGTGAATTGGCTCGCAGCGAGGCTGCCGGTTTGGATGGCTTGGCGGACTATCTTGGGGCAAATCGGATGT